>Ga0111173_1066_pt1 | contig 19945 bp, 17 predicted proteins | sample DeeMarSWOR324_28_FD_80234 | JGI IMG/M metagenome (GOLD analysis project Ga0111173, IMG submission 80234) | Anaerolineae bacterium SM23_84
GCTGTGGTGCGGTTATCCAGGATGACGACGGTGCTCTTTCCACCGTTATGGTCAATGTCAAGAAGAGGCGGAATCCCTGCATGGAAGAACGTAGAGTCCCCGATCACTGCCACGAAGGGGTCTGGGATGCCGGCCACATCAAAGCCATGAGCTACGCCCACGCTCGCTCCCATGGCACCCATGGTGTCCGTGGCATTGAACGGAGGAAGAGCCCCCAAATTGTAGCAGCCAATATCGCCAGCGACAACGACCTCCTTCATCTTGTTGAGAATATAGAACGTGCTGCGATGAGGACACCCAGGACACAATATGGGAGAGCGACCGGGCAGATCCGTTGGCGCCACCTGCCGCGCGCCCTTGACCGCTTCCCAGGGCAAGATACCCGCTTCAGCAGCCGACCGCTCGATGACTGCTGTGGTCAGTTCATCAACAGCCGGGAAGATGTCCTTGCCACGGCACTCGATGCCCATGGCCTTGATCTGCTCTTCGAGGAAGGGGTCTAACTCCTCGATGACCAGAAGCTGCTCCACCCCTTCAGCAAACTCTCTAATCAGAGCGTGAGGCAAAGGATAGGTCATGCCCAGCTTGAGGAAAGAGACGTCCGGGAAGATCTCCCGGGCATAGTGGTACACAGGCCCACTGGCCACGATACCCAACTTTCGATCCCCCCATTCCACTTGGTTGAAGGGGAAGGTATTGGCCACTTCTGCCAGCTTTTTCAGTCGTTCCTCCACCACTGGATGCCGATGCCGTGCCCAAATGCAGGTAGAGACCAGTTTGTGAGGATTGCGCTCCAGAGGAGGCGTGGGAGCCGAGTCATCGTACTTCCGTTCCCCCAGTTCCACAGGCGAGGCAGAGTGGGAAACCCTCATCACTGTCCGTAGCAGGACCGGTGTATCCCATTCCTCGGACAGATCCAGGCCGATCGCCACGAAATCCTTCGCCTCCTGACTATCCGCGCACTCGAGCATCGGCATCTTGGCGAAACGAGCATAATGGCGGTTGTCCTGCTCGTTCTGGGAACTGAACATGCCTGGATCGTCGGCCGTCACGATGAGCAACCCGCCCTTTACGCCAGTATAGACAGCGTAAAAGAAAGAGTCGGCGGCCACGTTCATCCCCACCTGCTTCATCGTAACCATGGCTCGCCGCCCCGCATAAGCTGCTCCGATGGCCACGTCCATGGCCACCTTCTCGTTGACCGACCACTCGGAGTAGATCTCCTTGTATTGGGCGACGTTTTCCAGGATCTCCGAACTGGGCGTTCCCGGGTAGCCTGTGGCGACCTTCACACCGCACTCGTAGGCCCCACGGGCTATGGCTTCGTTACCTGAGAGTAAAACTTTCATGTGATAGCTCTCCTATAATCGTTGTGAAATACCATAGTTATTTGACGTATTTATCCTGATGGGCGAGTTCATCAATATACCTCACACCTTTTGGAAAACAGAAACCTGACGGTGTCGGCTGTGTGCTGCTCCACTACCCCTTAGGTTAGCCTGATCACTCCGTCAATCCCAGGCCCCCAGCCGTGAGCGCGAGGACCGATAGCCCAGAGCAATGTGGGACTATAAAGAAACAGCCAGGGAGCATCATCGTGGATGATGCGATAGGCACGACGATAGAGTTCTTGCCGACGCTGTCGGTCTGGAGTAGACTGTGCCCGATTGAGCAATTCGTCCACTTGCGAATTGCTGTAGCCTTGCCACCATGGTCCCGCCAAGCCGGAATGAAATTTTTCGCGCAGAACCCGGAACGTGCTCAACGGACTGGAGTCAAAGCAGCAGGCATCGTGTATCTCTTTGTTCCGTACCATCTCGGCGTATTCCTGCCGATCAGAAACCGTATTGATTTCAATTGTAATCCCTACCCGCGCAAACTGTTGGGACATAATCTGTGCCAGATGTGGCGCCTCGTCTGGTACGCTTGTCGGGATGTCCAGTGTCAGCCGGAGCCCACTGACATAGCCTGCCTCAGCCAACAACCCCTTAGCCTCACCGGGATCATAAGGATATGGGGATACTGTTGGATCGAACCCCAAGTGCAATGGGGTCAGAGGCCCATTCAATGGCTTGCCAGCACCACCCTTTACCGTGTCTATGATTTCAGCGACATTCAGCGCATGATTAAGCGCTTGACGCACGCGCTTGTCAACGCACGCGCCCGATTTTGCGTTGCACATGAAAATGACGCACAGGCTGCTTTCTGCCTCCACAACTCTCAGTTCGCTCGACTCGATCTCTCGTTTGCTCCGTGGCGATACCTCTGTAACGAGATCAGCTTTGTCAGCCAATAGAGCTGCAACGCGACGGCTCTCGTCTGGCTCCGCCCGCCAGTAAACCGTATCCATAGGCGGCCGACCTGCCCAGTACTCACTAAAAGCTTCCATTAAGGCATAGCCAGAACCCACTTCTTTCAAGCGATAGGGGCCACTCCCCATGTGGACATCGGGAAGGCTATCTAGGTCAGATCGAGCGACGATAGGTATCTCCATCAATAGATCTAACAAGTCAGCCATTGGCTCGCTTGGAACTATCCGGACGATACATTCGTCGAGAGCTTCAATTTCACTCTCGCCTAGATAACTCTGATACAGACCGCTGGTCCCCAGTTCACCGGCCATCTCTGGATCTCGCGCCCGATTCAACGAAGCCACCACATCCTGTGCTGTAAGCATATCCCCGTTGTGAAAGGTCACCGAGTCACGCAACCTGAAAGTCCAGGTCCGCGCATCGTCTTCCAATGTCCAACTTTCAGCCAGACCTGGGCGATACTTGCCCCCCTGGTCATAGTGCACTAGGGGCTCATAGATAGCCCACCGGATGCTCAGGTGATTCCTGTCATCACTCCACACGTGAGGATCGCTTAGTCGAACGCGTGATTGAAGGACTGTGAATTCTTTCGTCGGTTGTAGTCTCATAAACATCTCCTCCCTCACCTGGTACAGCAAATCTCAGCTCTGCAAAGAGAACAAGAGATTCTTTTCTATAGATCCAGAAGGCGGGCAATGTTTTCGCCCAATATCATCCTGGTCGTTGCCGTGCCAAGGTCAGCCGCTTCGATCCTCTCCATCTCAACAAGGGGATGCCAAAAGGGATAATCAGAGCCAAAGAGGATCCTTCCTGGGCCACATTCAGCTACCGCTCGACCCAGCATGGATGGGCTGGTCATCCCTGACGTCTCAAGATAAATATTGGGGAACATCTTGGCAATTTCGATGGCATCAAGAACGAAGGCGGTAGAGCCCATATGTGCCAGTATGAAGATAACGTCCGGAAATCGGCGAGCCATATCCGTCATCAGTAGAGGAGCGGTATAGCTAAAATCCCCAGTGTGGATCATGACCGGTAGTGCATGTGTCTTGGCGGCTTCCAGGACAAGTCTCAAGTGTGCCTCTGGTAGCTGGGATGGGCCACACTTCAAGTAGATTTCACCAAGTCCCCGGATGCCTCTTTCTAGTGCGGCTCGTTTGATGACAAGGCTAGGCCGATCTTCTGGGTCCACGCAGATGAAAGGTATCAGACGAGAGGAATAGCTTGTCGCAATCTCGATAATGCTCCCGTTGTCCTCAGGGCCAAGTCCAACGACTACAGCCCTGGAAACACCAGCCTCGTCCATCGCCCGCAGCAGATCGTCGCCTCCGGCACGCTTGTCACCGGCATAGACACTTCCTTGCAAATGGATGTGAGCATCAATGATCACTCAGGCACCCTCGTCGAGTTCCAAACCAAGCAACCGCTTGGCATTTTCGCCCAGTATCAAGCACTTCTGTTGGGGACTCAACTCCGCGACATGGACCTTGAGGAGTTCTGTCCGCTGATGGCTATATGGCATGGCAGAGCCAAAGAGAATCCGCGTCTCTCCCACCTCTCGAACTGCCAGCGGAAGACGGAAAGGACTTTGCTGCAAAGAGGTCTCCAGATACAAGTTTTCACATCTGCTTGCCAGGTCAATAGCTCGCAGAGCATGCGCGGCAGTGCCCATGTGCCCTAAGACTATCCTAAGGTTGGGCATCTTTTCGGCCAACAAGGCCACCTGCTCGGGAAGTCCCAAATAGGCGTTCCCCGTTGGGATCAGGACGGGGATCCCTCTCTCGGAGGCAGCCTGCATCAGGGGCAGAACCTGCGGATGGTACGACAAAGAGCGGGTGCTGACCGGGTCGAAGAGGAGCCCCTTGAACCCGAGCGTATCTACCGCAAAGGCCAGCTCTCTGATGGCTTGCTCACCGTAGCGGGGGTCCAACCGAGCAAATGGGATGAGGCGGTTCGGGAAGCGTCGCACGGCTTTCTGCAAGATTTGATGAACCTGTGGGTCAGGTCCTGGGAAATCGAGCAGGGGAGCCACCACGGCTAGCTTTATCTGGCAGGCATCCATGGAGGCAACAAGTCCATGGGCCGTTTGGGAATGATCCCCATACGCGTCCCGGCCAAGGTAAGCGTGAAAATCAACTACAAGCTCGTGGGCCATAGCGTTGTGGGAGTCCTAACTGTCCAGTATACTTGGGTAGATAAAAGTGATCTTGCTCTCTGAGACAACCTGGCTCTGATAAGCATTTCGGCGGCGATGACGGAAGCCTGGATAGGACTGATCACTGGCCCCGGCGTAGAATCTCGCTAATGGCCAGACCAAGGTCGGCCTCATAGTTGCTTTTTGGAGGACTCATCGCTGCCGGTGCAGACGTTTCCAATGACACCCAGAGACGCCGTGTAAAGGCATACAGTCAGCGCTGCAAGTGCTCTGCCAGCTTGAATTGGAAAGCAAACGCTCTCTTGATCCAGCTGGATCTCTAAAGCGCGATGAATCCCAATTCGGGGTTGAATTCATTGTCTTTCAGGAGTGTCTTGTTCCCAGCGACAATCGTAGGTGGTCTGAGGATCACATCTACGTGGTGTTCCCCACCTTTGATGGCACCCCCGAGAGAACTAGGCTGGCGTCCAAAGCCAATGGTGATGGCTCCCAGGCATCGCTCATCTTCCATGATCGCACCGGTCATCTCAGCCCTGGGATTAAAACCCACCGAGACATGGCACAGGCGATAGACCACCTCGTCATCCAGTGACGCTAACCAAGCCCTGAAGCGCATTGCCAGTGACCCGCCGGAGATGTTCGTGATGACCCCTTTCTCCAACTCAATCAACACGTTCTCCTCAGCCACACCGTATGGGAAGACACTGCCATCAACGGCAATAGTCCCATTGATCGAAGTCTCGATGGGAGCGACATTTGCCATCGCACCCGGAAACCAATCCAGTTCGCCCGGTTTCGATACGGCACCCGGACTGACGTAAACAGGTCGGTTTCCAACCTCGAACTCCAAGTTGGTCTCCACATCCGAAGTGATTTTGCAGCTCTGACCCTCGCGCCACAGGTCACAGAATAGCCTCACATTGCCCAACATCTTGTCGTAATCAAGGTTGATAAGACCATCAATCAGAAAGCTCGTGTGATCCTCTGGTTCGGTAAGGAGAAAACGGGTTCCAGCTTTCTGTGCCGCGTGCACTTCCGGAATCTGACCGGTCCTAGTCTCACTTACAACAAGGACCACATCGCTCTCCTTCAAAGCCATCGCCACGGCCTGATTCAGGTGAACTGGTTCCTCGGAGTAGTGAGCGGCCCGGATGACCAGAAGCTGACACTCGCGCGTCTGGGTAAGGCCAACCTCGAACACTGCCTTGGCAATCTCAGGAGAAATCCGGTCGTCAGTAAGCACAGTGAATACCTCTCCGGGACGCACATGTGCCTGGTCAATAACCGCTTTGTGCGCGAATCTTGTCCACGCTGCCTGCACCATTCTGTACCTCCTTCTTGTTGAGATGATTTGCCAGCCATCTTGCAGCTGGTATACAATATCCGCCATGGGTTGAGGCGTACACTATCCTTATCGAGCTTTGGCCTCGCTAAAATCACTGCCGCCCCGACTTCAACAGAACGCCTTTCCGCTGAGATGGATCCAATCTGTAAGGATCCTTTGCACCGCCAGGGCCAGATACAAGCTACAACACCTCTCGGAAAACCCGTAGGAAGCTGCCCCCCAGAATCTTGCTGATTGCCTCAGGTGTATACCCGCGTTCAATAAGGCCTCTTGTCAGGTTGGGAAGCTTCGAAACGTCCTCGATTCCCTCCGTCCGCATGTCTCCTACGCCATCAAAGTCCAAGCCAAGACCAACCCCATCCTCGCCCATCACACTCACCATATGGTCGATGTGGTCGAGCAAGACCGACAAATCGCTGTACATTTCATCCTCACCCAAAAAGGGAGGCACAGGAGTGGTCCCGACCACACCGCCCTTCCTGGCGATGCCTTCCAATTGGGCATCTGTTAGGTTCCGAGGGTGTGGCCACAGGGCGTGGCAATTGGCGTGAGTAGCCACCACAGGCGACTCGGATAGCTCCAAAACATCTTTCACACCAGCAGGTGCCAGGTGAGCCACGTCAATGACAATCCCCAGCCGATTGCACTCCTTGACCAAGTCCATCCCAAAACCTGTCAACCCACCGCCAGTCTGTATCTCACCAATCCCGTCGGCAGCCTCATTGCGCCGGTTCCAGGCGATGCCTAGAAGTCGCAACCCCAAGCGATAGCAAACGCGCAATACACTCAGATCACCCTCGAGTCCTTCTGCGCCTTCCATGCTGAGAATCAGAGCTATCTTGCCAAGTTGCTTAGCCCGCAGAACGTCATCAGCGCACACTGCAAGCATGGCTAGGTCAGAATAGGCATCGAGTTCTCCATAAAAGGTGTCGATGAATTGCAGCGTTTGACGGCTTCCTGTACCAGGGCGATTGGTGTTGAAGAAAGTGGCCAGGGCCTCAGCAGTAAGCCCTCCATCCACGGCCCGAGGAAGGTCGAACTGCCCTAGAGTGGAACGCTCACCCAATCGCCGCTGGCCCTCCATGACACGGCCAAGGGAGTCACAGTGCGTATCTACAATGATGCTCTCTCGATGGAAGGCCTCCACATCTTCCAGACCCACGGCGCTCATCAGCAATTCCTTCTCCTATACGCATTGCGAGGTAGCTCTCGCGGACCGCGAAAGTCCATGTGCTCCATACCTGAGTTCCGAATTGCCAGGAGGCTTATACAGTCTATAGTTGGCTCGACAAATGTATTGCTGGCTACCATCGGATAATCCACGGGGCTTTGGAATCACGCGTGGCCTCACTGACGTATCATTTAGTCGGTTCGGCAAAGGCGATCTTGCTCTGAGCCAATCTGGCTCTAGCCAGGGCCTCGGCGACAAGAACGGTGGCTTGTATAGCGCTCACGACCGGCACCGGCAGAGCTGAGCGCAGTTCTCGGATGATATCCAGCCCGCCGTAGCCTATGATAGCTTGCGCCCTATCCTCTTCGATGGCTAACTTGGCTTCGTTCACCATAACCTCGGCCAGTCCTGCCTCCTGGCGAGCAAATGCAAGCGTAGGTGCAGCAACCCGCCTAATGGAGGCTACGTGATTGGCGAATCCATACCGTCGTACTATGTCGGACAGCGCCCGATCCCCCTTGCCAGGCTTCGTGCCAGGCAGCACAAAGCTGAACTTGAGGGCTACCAGAGAAGCCAGATGTATAGCGGCTCCTGTATCCCCTACCACAGGGATACGCAGAAGCTCCTTGGCAGCGGAAACGCCGGGTTCCAGCAAGCACCCCATGATCACTGCGTCGAAGCCCTCAGCTTCGCCTCGTACAGCGGCCTGGGTATGGGCTGGCGCGACAATATCCGCCTCATAACTGCTCGATATGGAAGTGATAGGCACATCCGGCAAGTCGACTTGAACAACTTCTACGCCATCGTGAGCGATTTCGGCAAGCAGCTCTTCGTGAAGTGGTCCCCAATTCTCGAGTCCCTTGCATATGGGCAAGATCTTGTAGATCCGGATTTTGGCTCCCATGTCTCCTCTCCTGACAGTGAGTATTCCAATGGGGGCATTTTGCCAGGACGAACAGGCGTCTGGCAGCGCCTTGTTACCCAGATAAATCCTTAGGGTTCATTGGCGGGGGAGGAAGTCACCAAGTTGCGCAACAAGTCACTCGGCCTGGTCAAACGCAACAAGCAGGCCCATGGTCAGGCCAAGGAACATCACATCGCTTCGAACCCCATTTCAGGATTCAATTTGCCGCCCCCACTCATCTCTTTGCCATCGAGATAGATCGTTGGTGTAGCTAGCATGACGTCCTCGTGATAGGGACTCAGCCCTACGGTACCACCAAACTTAGGGTCCTGATAACCGAAACCAAAGTCTACAGCAGCCAGCATACGTTCATCTTCAACCATGTCGCCCGAGATGCCAGCCTGTGGATTCAGGCCAACACTGAAATGGCATAGCCGGTAGATCTTCTCATCATTGCGGCTCTCAAGCCAATTCCGCATGACGTCGGCTTCCTTCCCACCCTCAATGGCAGTGATCACGCCATTCTTCATGGTAAAAGAGTAGGGAGTGTGAACAACCCCTTGCACGCTGTCGCTGGCGTCTATCACGATGGTTCCATTGATCGTTTCTTCCACAGGAGCGGTTCCATTGATCGTTTCTTCCACAGGAGCGATGGAAACCTGAGCACCAGGGAAAAAGTCAACTTCCCCGTCCTCGGTGAGAGCCCCGTCGCCAATTACGCTCTTCCGCGGCATCAGGTCGAAGCTCACGTCAGTACCCTGCGGCGACGTGACACGACAGTGCTCGGTCTGGTCCCATAGCTTTGCTACCAGCTCAGCATTGCGTATCATCGCTTCGTAGTCAACATCTAAAAGAGCACGAACAACGTAGTCTTCAATGCCCTTTACACCCGTAACTAGCACGCGCGTGCCCTTGCTACGAGCTTCAACGGTCGCCGGGTCGCGCACAATCACTCCTTCATTGCACAACTCCAGGATGAACTTGCTGGCGCGAATGGCGTCGGAGAGGATAGGCCCCAACTTGCTGGCAGCGCCTCGGGCGGGACGCGGTTTGACAATCAATTGGGTATCTGCCCCAGCCCGCAGCCCTGCTGCCAGACACGCCTCGGCCAGGCTGATATCGCCGGCAGTATTGGTAATGATCAGAAAAGGATCGCCTGGCTTGGGCCGCACCAAACGCCTGACGGTGGCTTCAGCAAACGCTTCCCAATATAGACTTGTACGCACTTTGTCCTCCTTGTCATATCCTGTTACGTCTATGTGACCAGTCTATCTAGGCAGGGACTTTACAGTCCTTTGGACTGTATGCCCCGGTATGGCAATTACCACCCAAAAACTAGTAAAAAGCCCCTTCTTTGGGGGCTCAGTGGGGGAAAGAGTACGCCAGTGGCCCTGCGTTGTCCCTGTTTGTGAAGCGCCGAGATCGTTGATTAAAGTTCATCAAAGGTGTAAAGTCCCTGGTTAAGGCTCCTATAGCCAAGCCAACTAGCGATTGATACCACTTGGGTCCAGCCAGTCACGAACGATTTCGCCGAATAGGTTGAAGCCAACCACAACCAAAAAAAGCGCCAGGCCAGGGAAGGTAGCCACCCACCATTGTCGCAGCAGATAGTCGCGACCTTCGGCAACCATCCGTCCCCATTCGGGGGTTGGGGGTTCTGCGCCCAGGCCTAGAAAACTCAGACCCGCCGTTGTCAGCGCAACAAAGCCAACATCCAGCGTAATGCGGACGATTACGGGAACAAAGCAATTGGGCAGAACATGTTTCAAGAGCATTCGCACAGGGCGAATCCCTATGGCGCGAGCGGCGGTGACGTACTCCTCATACTTGACAGATAGTATCTGACCCCGTATGAGACGGGCATAGGACGGCCACCACGAAAACCCTACAGCCAACATAGTCTGAACCAGACCTCGCCCCAGCACAGAATTGACGGCGATTGCCAGGATGAGACTAGGAAAGGCAAGGAATACGTCGGTAATGCGCATAAGCACTTCATCGACGTGGCCACCAAGAAAACCGGCCGCCGATCCGATCACATATCCCACGCTTGCAGCAATCGCAAGAACAACGGTCACATTCTGCAGTGTAACCCGTGCACCGTAGATTATTCGAGAATACTGGTCCATCCCCATACTATCTGTGCCGGCAAAGTGTTCGCTTGACGGTGGCAAGAACTTGTCCGGCAAGTTCAGTCTTGTGGGATCATGTCTGGTAAAAGGAGCAGGGAAAAGGGCTACTAGCAAGAATACAAAAACAATGACGAGCCCTGGGACTGCAAAAGGATTGTTACGTACAGCCCGAGTGAAGCGGCTGCGCCGAACACTTCTCTTCAGCGAAATGAGGTTATCACCGGTGAACGGTCTGTGGTCGGATAAACGGCCTTGGGCACACATCCTTAAACCTCTAGTTGCGACACGGTTACTCGTAGGTGATACGCGGATCAAGGTAACGATAGACGATATCCGCTAGCAAGTTCAGCAACAAAAACACAGTTGTTGTGACAAGAGTAAGCCCCATTACCACCGGTATATCAAGTCTGAAGATGCCTATCCACGCATAAGTACCAAGGCCGCCCCACGAAAAGATGTTCTCAACCAGAATGGTCCCGCCCAATAGCCAGCCGATCTGCAAAGTGACAGTAGTGACTGTGGGAAGCAGGGCGTTCTTGAGTGCGTGACGGGTTACAACAATACGCTCTCGCAGGCCTTTGGCCCTCGCGGTCCGGATATAGTCATTTCGCATGACCTCGACTATGGAAGCATGCGTAATCCGTGCCACAGAGGCTATACGGGGCAGAGCAAGGCAGAATGCCGGCAAGACCAAATGTGTCACGGCGTTTGCAAGTGTAGCCCACTGTCCGGCAAGAAGAGCATCAATGGTGTACATATTCGTCACCGAAGGTGGTGGTGAGAACACTCTGGGATCGAGCCGACCACACAGGGGGAGGATCCGCAACTTCCCAAAAAAGATCAACTGAGCGACTAGTCCGAGCCAGAATACAGGTACGCCAACGCCGACCAGTGAAGAGGACATGATCAACGAACTAAACCAGCGAGATTGGGTTACTCCAGAAAGGGTACCCAAAGGAATGCCGATCACGATCGTCAGGGTCATCGCAGCGACCGTCAGCTCCAAAGTAGCTGGAAAAAAGACGAGAAGTTCTTTGCGAACCGGCTGGCGTGAGCTGATGGAAGCACCCAGATCGCCTCGCAACAACCGTCCCAAATAGCGCGCGTACTGCACTGGTAGTGGCTGGTCAAGACCCAACCTCTTGCGAGTCGCCTCAACTTGCTCTGGCGTAGCAAATTTACCGGCGAGCGACCTTGCGGGATCGCCAGGGAGAAGATTAGTAAGTACAAACGTCAATAGGGTGACGCCAAGCAACACAGGGATCATCAGCACCAGACGGCGAAGAATAAACCGACTCACTATGCACCCCCTCCGAAGGCCGTAGGGTGGGTGGGGCAGTAGCGGTCACAACAGCCCCACCCACCAAATCTTACGCACGCAGCACTAGGTGCTTACCGCTCCGTCCCACTACTCTTTCCACATTTCATAGGCGCTGACCGTGTAGGCGTGAGCCGGTGTCCAGCTATATCCATGCACGTTTTCCTGGGCTGCGGACAGCGCGTGTCCGATGGTGATGTTGAGAAACGGAACGTCCTCTACCCAGAGCTGCTGGGCCTCTCTGTATAACTCGCAGCGCTTCTCTGGGTCGAGTTCGCTCCGACCTGCTGCCACCAATTCATCGAACCGGGGATTCGAGTAGTAGGCAAAGTTGACCCCCCCACCTCCCGCGCTCTCAGAGTGTCCGAAGACGTATAGGAACTGGTCTGCATCAGGGAAGTTCGGGAAGTTCCAGACCGTACCCATGGCCGGTGCTGTTTCTGGGGAGGAGAACAGGTCCATCTTGGCCGGCCACTCCATTGCCTGCAGCTTGATGGTGATACCAAGCTCGGCGGCGCCGGCCTGCATGATCTCTGCGCAGCCCACCTCTTCCGGCGCAGTGCCCTGATATGCCATGTCCAACTCAAAACCACCATCCGGATAGTCGGTCTGGGCCATCAGCTCTTTGGCTTTCTCAATGTTCATCTCCGACGGCGGAATCGAGTCATCGAAACAAGGGATGTCCGCCGGCATCGGACCTCTGGCAACATCGGCCAGCCCTTGCCGCACCGACTCAACGTGGCCTTTGTAGTCGTACACAAGAGACAGTGCCTTCCGGATGTTTGGGTCCTTCAGGTACTCATTCTGAGTGAATAGGGCAATGTAGAGCTGGTTGAGGGTTGGGTCGGCGTATAGCTTTAACCCTGGGCGGTCTTGAAGGGCCAGATACGTGTCTGCGCTCCAAAGGGGCGCCCAGTCAACCGTGCCCTGCTCCAAGGCTAGTTGGCGGGTGGACTCTTCAACGATGATCTGGACGACGACGCGATCTGCGTGCTTCCCGTCCCAGCCCTTGAAGTACTCAGGGAACTTCTCCATGACGAACTGCTGCTCCCGCTCCCAAGAAACGAGTACGTACGGCCCGCTTCCAGCTTCGTGCTCCACAAGCCACGTCTCACCCCAGTCTCCGGCCTGTTCATGTTCCTTGACGACGTCCGCATTGACGATGTAGAGGCGCGCCAGAGCACCCAGCAAGCCAGGGAAGGGTGCTTCCAGCTTGAGGGCAACGGCATAGTCATCGATAACCTCGGCGGCAGTTACCGCCGAGAGGCTGCGGTAGATCCCCGTCTTCAAGGCCAGCATCCGGTCGATGGTGTACTTGATGTCTTCTGCAGTCAGCTCGGATCCATCGTGGAACTTGACCCCCTTACGCAGCTTAAACGTGTAGGTAAGGCCATCGTCTGACATCTCGTAAGATTCGGCCAGGTCCATTTCCAGTTCAGTGGTCCCCCACTTGAACTGCACCAGGGCGTTATACATATTGATCGAAGGCATATTCACCCGGTTATCGGTCCCAGCACCTATCGGGTCGAAGCTTGGAGGTGAACCCTCAAATCCAAGAACAAGTGTAACCGGTTCTTCCCCTGGCTCCTCAGCGGCTGGTGCCTCCGTCGGCGCTGGTGCCTCCGTCGGCGCTGGTGCCTCCGTCGGCGCTGGTGTCGCTTGAGGGCCACAACCAACCACCATCAAAAGGACCAGCAACCCAGTTATGAGCAATGTTAACCTTTTCATCAGGATATCCTCCTTTTCAATTTATCAGTGTTTTTGCCAAACTCAACGGTGGAATTGGGCTTCCAGATGCCCCTGTCCGTTTTTGCAAGTTCACCTCCTTTCTTCTTCGCTCAATCCCCTGGATCTGCCCGGCGTTGGGCCAAACGAGAGGCGGCAACAATGAGCCAGAAAATCTATGTGGGCAGTTTGATTGAACCCCTCATTTATCCGGAGAACCTGGGCCTTCACCCAGCCCCTCATCTTGTGAAGCATTGCTTATTCCTCAAGCAGGCTAAAATGTACTATTTCAGCACCGTGCATAAGGATTCTGTTGCCGATCTTCTTGAGTTCGTCAAAACCGGACTCAATCTGTCCGAAAATATTTACCGGCTGCTGGAAATCTATTGTGGAACATCTCGACACGAAGTAAAGCCCATAGGATATGTAGATTTCATCCGGCACATTTCGTGGCGGATCTTTCACTAAGAAACAGAGGGTTCCCGGGGGAACGCCCACCGTTCGTTGATTCTCCGGCTCAACTGTCAGATCGGGAGGAAGTGTCACAATCGCCTGACCTGAGACGATGCTATGATGAAACTTGTAGGCAAACGGCAGATGCTTGAGGATCGCATCGCAGGTCTTCGGCGCCTCATCTTCCAGCAACCTGGCAGTAAAGACCCCGCCCTTCTCAAATTCAATCTTGATACGATGCATTTCAAGATTCTCCTTCTCTGCTACTTCTCTGCATTTCACAAGTCACTCATCATTTCTTTGAAGCCATTGTAGAACTGTTTGAGCCCTTCCTCTGGCGGGACCTCGGCAACCTCATACTCAATGGCGATCGGCCCATCATACCCAATCTCGTTCAGCCGATTCATAACCCAGCGAAAGTCGAACTCGCCCTCACCCATCAGGGTGGGCTTGTAATTCCGTAGGTCAGCCATCAGCCTGCCATCCTTGAAATGGACGTGGACGATGTGGTCCCTCATGACCTCAAAGGCCTTACGATAGTCGTAGCCGGCCTGCTCCATAAGGTTATAGGGCTCGTAGATCACTCCCACATACGATGATCCAATCTTCTCAAACAGCTCCACAAGGAGCTCAGGCCGTCCCATGATCCCCGTGTCGTGGTTCTCCGTGCCCATGTAGACGTTGTTCTTCTCCGCATACTCGGCACACTTCTTTAACCAGGGAACGTACTTGTCCATCTTCGCTGGATCGTCATCCCCAGGGGTAAAGCGTATGCCACGGGCCCCAAGGTAGACGGCCATGTCGATGGCCCGATAGACATGCTGCAGTTCCGTTTCCAGCTCCTTGGGGTCCTCGCTACCAAAACCGACCGTCGTGTATCGATCCGGATTGGTGAACTGGAAGCCGGGGTGGTGAAGCCACGCACTTCCTCGCGAATGTTGACCACCGCCTACGTACGTATTAAGCCATGGGATCCCCAAGCCGTATTTCTCAGCAGCTGCTTTCAAAATGTCCAGATCAAACTCGTCCGGGTGAATGGACATGTGGGGAGCTTTCTCAAGCACGTCCGTGTTCTTGTACCCTGCAGCCGCAATGAGCTCAAATGCTTTCTCTGGCGGGTGGTGAATCAAAGCGATGCTTGGAAAGGTAACACGTGACATATCCATGGTTTCGATCTCCTTTCTCATCTTGGTGATTTGTTTTCCCGATGCTAGAACTAGCCATCGGCACATTCAGGGATTGGTTTTCCTAAATGATGATTCCAACCCCGACAACCATTCGGGATTGGTCTCCATCACATTTATGGATGTCCTTTGCAAGAATACTCAGGTCCAACATAATAGGTGATGTTACCACATTGCTGCAAAACCGTCGTAAAACTTCTTGAGGCCTTCCTCCGGCGGCACCTCCTCAACTTCATACTCTAGCGCGACGTCACCCTCATAGCCCACCGAGTCTAGCTGCTCTATAATCCATGGAAAGTCAATTTCCCCCTCGCCCATCATCGTGAATCCATATTCCCCACTAGCAGTAGGCGCACCATCCTTGAAATGACAATGGACGACACATTCCTTCATGATCTCTAAAGCAGCGCGATAGTCAGTGCCCGAATGATGCACGAGGTTATGGGGCTCATACAACACGCCGAAGTAAGGTGATCCCACCTTCTCCGCCAGTTCTACACACAGTTCAGGCTGGCCTGAGAGGCCAGCGCTGTGATTCTCCATACCCATGATAATATTCTTCTCGGCAGCGTACTCAGCGCACCGCTTGAGCCAAGGGGCGACTTTGTCGAGCGTCTCGGGAGTGTCGTCACCGGCGGCGACGCGAATAGAGCGTGCACCAAAGAAAACGGCCAGATCGATGGCTCGGTGTACCTGTTCCAGCTCGCGTTCCAGTTCAGCAGGATCATCGCTGGAGAAACCACAGATAGTGAATCTTTCTGGCCTGGGGACCTCCCAGCCGTGATACTTCCACTGAGCGGCTCGGCCGGCTTGCCCACCTCCCACATACGTGGCCAGATTCGCAATCTGCAAGCCGTGTTTTTCGGCAGCCGCCTTGATGACTGCAGGGTCACACTCATTGGGAAAGAGTGAGAGATGGGGAAGTTTCTCCAGCAAGTCGACCTTTTTGTACCCGGCCGCGGCGATGATCTCAAACGCTTTCTCCGGAGGGTGGTGAATCAAAGCGATGCTACAGGTTGAAACACGTGACATATCCATTTTTTGACCTCGCGTTCTAACCGCTCGTTCACCCGGATGCTACTGGTCTATATCGGCAGCTTCAGAGGGCAATTCTTCTAGCGGTTCCAATCCCAACAACCACTCGGGGTTAGTCTTGACCATGGTGCGAATTTCGTCTGCAGTGAGACCCAGGTCCAACATGCAGGTGATGAACTGGCGCAACCCTTCAACCGATGTTGAAAGAGCATAACGACCAAAATCGGTCGACATGATGCAGTTTTCCGCACCCAGTGCCCGGATTGCCTCAGCAACCTCCCTGATACCAGCCCCAGGTGCTGCTTCCATACCTTCATCAATCGAGGCATATTCCTTTTCGACGTAGTAGTGAGTCAGGGGAATCGGTGTCGGCGCTGTGTAGGCAGCAAAAGTGAATTCGATCAACGCACCTTTATCAGCCATGTATTTGAGTTGCTCCATGGTTGCGATCTTGGTAACAGAACTGGACACAATCACTTTCTCGTACTTATACTTCTCCTTAAGCTCAACTAGGCGGATCGCTTCTTCTACAGAAACGTGGCCTGTGTCCATGTAAATATGAGGGTTGTCGGCAAGCAGCTTTAGCATCTCATCCAAATCTGGCCCTGGATCTTCGTCAGCTGGTATACGGATACAACGGTCCAGTTCTTCTGTCTTAAATTTAGGATATAACTCACTCAGCGGAACAAATTTCCCGTCTACGATGCGGCCCTCTTTGGAAGCCTGGTAATAGGTTGAGTGAGCACCAAAATCAAGGTATTTCGCGCCATCCCCATAATGTATCGCCGTTTTAAAGGCGCGCGGGTTCATGCCGCCGTAGATGGTATTCAACATTAGACCGCCATAGACCGTGAAATCAGGGACGTGCCGGTTGACTAACCACGCAATCCCATTGCTCATTTCAAAAACATCCTTGAGCACAATGGCTCGCATCCCGGCCTCCCGGGCCTCGATCGCAGCTTCAATCGGGTCCACCCTTCGCGGACTGCTTCTAAGATGCGGCCCCGGATGAACATGGACGTCGATTGCACCCTTGAGCAGTTCAAATGTCAGTTCCAAAGAGCGACCTTCTTGCAATGTCATAGTCATCCTCCTATTGATTTGATAAGCATTGCAGCAACTATCATCTTAAAACGCAGCCCTTCTACCAGATAATTGCATTGATTCCTCCAGATGTGGCGTCCATAGGTGTATCTACGTTAGTCTACCTTGGCCTGATTGACCAGCTTATTGTATTGATCGGCGTTGATGTTGCGACCCGTCAGAACCAGGACTACTTTCTGGCCCTCCACGTCGACTTTACCGCTCAGGATTGCTGCCAGACCGACCGCTGCGGCCCCTTCGACCATCAACTGCTCCTCCTGCTGGAACACTCGCATCGCCTGGATGATTTCGTCTTCTTCCACCAGTTTGACCCCTTCAACCAGGTTACGCGATATCTCCCACGTCAAGGGAGTCAGAGTGCCCAACAATCCATCGGCCACCGAGGGACGGAGCTCAATCCGCTCGTGACAGAAGCCGTCTCGGAAAGAGAGATAAGCCCCAGGCGCGGCAGTCGGTTCCACCCCTATCACTCTCACCTCTGGAGCAACGGATTTGACAACCGTCGCGATGCCAGAAATCAGTCCTCCGCCGCCAATCGGCACCAGGATCGTCTGCACATCCGGCAGATCCTCCATGATCTCCAGGCCAATCGTCCCTTGACCGGCAATGACCAGTGGGTGGCTGTGCGAGTGGACATAGGTCTCGCCCTTATCTTTCGCATATTGCTGGGCCTCGTCCAGAGTCTCCAGAAATGTCTCACCGTACAGCACCGGTTCAGCACCCAATGCCTTGAGCTTACCCACCTTGTTCGGATCAGCGTATGTGGGCAAGAAGACCTTGGTCGGCGGGCGCCCAGAGATGCTTGCCGCATAGGCCAAAGCGGTACCATGGTTACCGCTGGAGCAAGTCACCAAACCACGGTTTCTCTCGTCGTCGGTCAAAGCGGAAACCATGTTGATTGCCCCGCGGACCTTGAAGCAACCACACAGTTGCCAGCACTCCATCTTCAGATAGATTTGGCAACCGGTCCTCCGACTGAGGGCAGGCGAGAAGAGCAGCGGCGTGCGCAGGATCAGGTTTTTCAGACGCGCCCGCGCGATCCAGACATCTGCAGTCCGGAAAGCGGCGGTCTGCGAACTGGGCAGTGACATTTTTGCACTCTGAACAACTGAGCGATAGAGCATACGATCAGCAAAAAGGGTTGGAAACAGCTATGAACCCTAAGCTGCATGTTTGAGAATTTCAGCGAGCACTATGATGGTATCCAGGTATTCCTTCCGTTCCACATACTCGGTCTCTGTACCCATATCACCCGCCAGGGGGCCTACGCCAAAGCTCTGAGCGTTCCACCAGAGCATGGGGTATCGCAGGTCACTAACACTGTGTCCGTAATTGTAGCGCGGCGTCTTGCCGGTTACGTCCTTGATGGCCTGCTTGGCCATGAGGAGAAAACCGCTGTTTTCATCCGACTGGCAAGACTCTGCGATGACGTCGCCCCACTCCAGGTGGGCATGGGATTGGGCCAACCACGCATCCTGCTTGACCAAGTTGTCCAAGGCTCCCTTGAGCTCAGCCTGCATCATTTCCAGTGTGACGGCCGGTGGGAAATTGACCACCCCCTTCAACACACAGCCGGTGGGAATCTCGTACACCAAGTTGTCCGTACCGGTGACAAAGCTGCCTACCGATAGAGCAAAGCCTTGACCAGTGAGTTTCTCCAGCTCGGCATGGCGATACAAGTCTTGTCGGGCCAGTTCTGCTGCCCACTTCTGCAGTCCCTGGGCAATGTAGAAACCCTTCTCCGCCGCGCTGACGGCTGATTTGGAGTATATAGTCTGGTGTGGTTCCGTTGTATCAGGGCTCTTGCCTTCGATGGTGATGTGAAACTCCACCATTCCAAGGCTGGTCATCTTCAGATCGCCGAGGCCATTACCGCTCTCGGCAGGGTGCGCATAGATCGCAGCGTCCACCGGACCGAATCGGCTCATCAAGCCATAGGTACCGAAAACGCCCAACTGCTTACCCAGGATGCTGGCGACTAACAAATCGCCCTGTGGCTCCATTCCCAGGCGTACAAAGGTTTCGACAGCGCCCAGCATAGACGTTAGACCCGCCACATCGTCAGCAATCCCGGGGCCTTGCAGGCGGTTTCCATCTTCCACGAGATCAGGATGCTTTCGCCCCCACTCAAACGTTTCCGGGGGCTTATCAGCATGCCCAAATAGCAGCATGCCGTGCCCCGGCCCTTTTCCCGCCACTTTGCCCACCATATTAGGTCCCCGGTTCAGGGCTGATGGATTCTCCCGTAATGTCTTCCGCTGCGCTGGTTGGTTAAGCAGTTCGGCAGGATCCACAAGAAACTCCTCAACCTCCATCCCAATTCGTTTCATTTCCTCTCCAATCCAATGCTGGAATCCTGCCAGATCGGTCAATGAAGCTTTCAAGCCTTCACGGAGCACATTGATGTGATGCGCTTCTTGCTCCTCTACATCTTTGCGGATAGCCGCAACGTCAATCGCTTGATTAGAACTCTTTCCCATAGTTTTATCCTCCATGTCTAGTTATAGGATGGACATCGCTGGATACCCCGTACTCCAGCGATAGTTGCTGGTCTGATAGATCATCCCTTGGACTGTCGAAGAGATTCTGACAACCGTCGTGGTGCCTCATAAGAACCACCCACACGTCATGGAGTGACTACCCCATACTTATGAGCAGCCTCAATCATAGCCAGATAATTCTCCGCCTTCCCAGTTCCTGGTTGTCGGACGTTAACCCCAAGGGTTCTCGCCAGGTCAAACATAATTGGTTCATCTATCCGAGCCTCAAAGACAGGCACTTTATCAGGTTGTGCATTGTTCAGAGCAGTTAGAATCCTTTGTTTGGAATTTATGTTTTCTCCCTACCTTACCTGGTTGACCTCCGCTTGCTTGGCGAAAAGACACAACCGTGCTCATGTAGGCTACGGTGGCCCCCGATGAAACCCGGAGAGATTGTTGCTCTCCGGGCACTTAACAACTCTTCCAGGCACGGTTTATTGTGGTATATATTATGGAAGCTATTAGAGAATTTTTTCCAGAAACCGTTTAGCTCGGTCAGTCTTCGGATTGGAGAAGAACACATCCGGCGTGGATTCTTCTACGATCACTCCCCCATCCATGAAGATC
>Ga0111173_1031_pt1 | contig 19929 bp, 15 predicted proteins | sample DeeMarSWOR324_28_FD_80234 | JGI IMG/M metagenome (GOLD analysis project Ga0111173, IMG submission 80234) | Anaerolineae bacterium SM23_84
AGCACAGCGAAAGGCTGCGAAGCGTCTTGAGCACAGCGAAAGGCTGCGAAGCGTCTTGAGCACAGCGAAAGGCTGCGAAGCGTCTTGAGCACAGCGAAAGGCTGTGGACCAAAACCAGACGCAGGAGTCATGTCTCAGAGCGTAACAGCGGATTACGGGCAGAGAATCGCACTGCAGGTGAGAGTTCCTCAGTTCAACTGCTCACTGATTGACGTCAATCGGGGTGACCGCATCGAGCACCCCCCAGAATCGGACGCATGTTGCGGGAGAGTTCCAAAGCGAGGGCATGAGGCTCGCCTTCATTAGCGGGCGACACCGTCAGGGGAGACCGAGCCTCAGCTCAGGCGCAAGTGCGCAGCGGCTCAAATGGGGCGGCAACACGCGAATCCTTGGCTGTTCAGCCAGATCACGTCGGCCGGGATCACCGGGCCCAATGGTGAATGGGAAACCGAAAGGGCCAAGCCCTGCGGGTGTGCACAGCTAGAGCTTCCCCAGTATCTGACGGGCGATTACCAGGCGCTGGATCTCGCTGGTGCCCTCGCCAATGGTGGTCAGGCGGTTGTCGCGGTAGATGCGCTCGACGTCGTATTCCCTCACATAGCCGTATCCACCGTGGATCTGGATGGCTTTGAAGCACGCCCGCTCCGCCGCTTCGGAGGCGTAGAGCTTGGCCATAGCCGCTTCCTTGGTGTAGCGCACACCCTGGTCCTTCAGCCAGGCTGCGCGGTAGACCATCATGCGCGCGGCGTCGATCTCGGTGGCCATGTCGGCGATCATCCACTGGATGGCCTGGAACTTGGCGATGGGCTGACCGAATTGCACCCGCTGCTTGGAATACTCTACAGCTGCTTCAAAAGCCCCCTGCGCCAAGCCCACGGCCATGGCACCGATGCTGATCCGCCCTCCGTCCAGTGTGATGAGGAATTGCTTGTACCCTTCACCACGCTGACCCAACAGGTTGTCCTTCGGGACACGGCAGTCCTCGAAGAAGAGCTGGGAAGTGACCGAGGCCCTCAGTCCCATCTTCTCCTCGTCACGGCCAGGGCGGAAGCCAGGCGTGTCCTTCTCCACGATAAAGTTGCTGATGCCCTTGGTCCCTGCTGACTTGTCCGTGACAGCGGCAACGACAACCATGTCGGCAATGGACCCGGAGGTGATAAACACCTTCTGCCCATTGATGACCCACTGGTCACCATCGAGTACGGCGGTCGTCTTGACCGCGCCGGCATCGGAGCCAGCTTCCGGCTCAGTGAGCCCGAACGCAGCCAGTCCTTGGCCCCTGGCAAGAGGCGGCAAGTACTTGCGTTTCTGTTCTTCCGTGCCGAAATGATCAATCAAATCGAGGCCCAGCGAGACATGAGAGGCCAACGTGATACCCAGGGAGCCGGAAACGCGGGAGATTTCCTCTACCGCCATGGCATAGGTTAACGTATCCGCCCCCGAGCCTCCATATTCCTCGGGAATTGGCAAACCCATCAACCCCAGGCTTCCCATTTTGCGGATGATCTCCCACGGAAACTCTCCAGAGGCATCCATCTCCTGAGCGACAGGGCGGATCTCATTCTCCGCGAAATCGCGCACCATCCGCTGCGTCATTTGCTGCTCTTCAGTGAGTGCCCAGTCCACGGTGTCTCCTCCTTGTCAGTAGTTGGGGAACCCAGATGGTGCCGGCTAGAGGTGTCAAGCCCGGCCATCTCGTAGCCCTGGCGATCTCATAGCCTCATGGCCCTCCCAGCCGCAGGGTCAGCTGGGATCGTACAGGGCAGGACTCTCCAAACGGCATGCTACGGATGAGAGCCCCCTGTTCAGCTTCACGGGTGACAATGCAGCAACCGGAGGACCGTTCGTCAGCTGAAAGCGGACAGAACGGGCCTCCGGTGAACAACCAAGTTTGTGGGCAGTCGCTCGCCGCTTCGTACCTCTGTGGACCCGGAGGGCTCATTTCCCTGCCTCGGTCAGCGGAACCCTTGGAGCCACAAATGCACGTTTTTTGGAGCGTGTTCACCCTGCTCCAAGGGGATACCGTTCGTGGAACTTTTCAAGGTACGAAACAGAAGCGACGAGCAACTGCGTTCTGAACCTGCAGCTATGCCGCTACCGGCGCTGGCGCCGGGCTATCTAGCTGGCGGAATACCAGCTCATCGTTCTCTACGTCGATCTGCAGCCTCTCTCCCGGTTTGAACTCGCCACGGATGAGTTTCCTGGACAATGGACTCTCCACGAGGCGTTGCAGTGTGCGGCGCAGTGGTCGTGCACCGAAGGCAGGGTCATATCCCTTCTCCGCCAGCCAATCTCGGGCGGCCTCACTGAGCTGGACGGCCACGCCTTGCTCAAACAGCCTCTGGCCAATGTCCTGCATCTGCAGATCCACGATGCTCTTCATGTCTTCCTTGCTCAGCCGGTGGAAGATGATCACCTCATCGATCCGGTTCAGGAACTCTGGGCGGAAGGTCTTTTTCAATGCTTCGCGGATGTCGCCCTGCATCTTCTCACTTTCGGCTGGTTCGCCAGGGGTACGGAATCCCAGCGCGGTCGCACCCTTCGGCGTGTACTTGGTGCCGATGTTCGAGGTCATGATGACCACTGTGTTGCGAAAGTCGACGATGTTGCCTTGACCATCAGTCAGCCGACCGTCTTCCAGTATCTGGAGCAAGGCGTTCCACACATCAGGGTGTGCTTTCTCAATCTCATCGAACAGTACGACCTGAAATGGGCGACGCCGCACTGCTTCAGTCAGCTGTCCGCCCTCTTCGAAACCCACATAGCCGGGCGGCGCGCCAAACAGACGGGAGACCGTATGGCGTTCCTGGTACTCGCTCATGTCAAGGCGCAGCAGCGCATCCTCGTCATCGAATAGGAACTCAGCCAAGGTCTTGGCCAGCTCGGTCTTGCCCACGCCTGTTGGGCCCAGGAAGATGAAGCTGCCGATGGGACGTCGGGGGTCCTTGAGGCCGGAGCGTGCGCGGCGGATGGCGTCTGACACAGCAGTCACAGCCTCCTCTTGGTCAACCATGCGCTCGTGCAGGCGCTCTTCCATCTGCAACAGTTTCTCCGCCTCTGTCTCCAGCATCCGGCTAACAGGAATGCCGGTCCAGCCAGCAATCACTTGCGCGATGTCCTCTTCACGCACGACCTCTTCGAGACCCCGCCCCTTCTTCCACGCTTCTTTCTTGGCCTCAAAGTCCTCTTCCAACTTCATCCGTTCGCTCTTGCGCACCGCAGCCTGTTCGTAGTCACGGTTCTGCCAAGCAGCCTCCTCCTCGTTCATCAGTCGCCCTATTTCCATCTTCGTTGTCTTCAACTCATCGGGCAGGCTGAAGATGGCGATGCGCAACTTGGAGGCGGCCTCATCGACCAGATCGATGGCCTTGTCCGGGAGGAAGCGGTCCTTGACATAGCGGTGGGACAGACGCGCCGCCGCTTCGATGGCCTCGTCACTGATCACCACGCGATGATGCTCCTCGTAGCGGGGGCGCAGGCCCTGCAGCATGTCGACGGTCTCCTCCACGCTGGGCTCTTCGACGAATATGGGTGCAAAACGCCGCTCCAACGCCGAGTCCTTCTCAATGTGTTGATGATACTCGTCCACAGTGGTAGCACCGACGCAGCGCAACTCACCGCGGGACAGTGCTGGCTTCAGCATGCTGGAGGCATCGATTGCCCCTTGGGCTGCTCCCGCACCAACCACGTTGTGCAGTTCGTCAATGAAGAGGATGATCTCCCCCTCGGCCTGCTTTATCTCATCCAAAGCAGCTTTCACACGTTCCTCGAACTCGCCCCGAAACCGTGTGCCGGCCACCATCGAGCCCAGGTCAAGCGAGATAAGCCGCTTGTTCATCAGCAATTCGGGTACGTCACCGGAGACAATCTTCTGCGCCAGCCCCTCCACAATGGCTGTCTTGCCCACACCCGCCTCACCTATGAGCACTGGGTTGTTCTTGGTGCGCCGGCACAGAACCTGGATCACGCGCATGATCTCACCATCGCGGCCAATCACGGGATCGAGACTGCCTTCGCTGGCCAAGCTGGTCAGGTTCCGACTATATTTCTCCAGCGTGCGGTACCGACTCTCAGCCTGCGGACTGGTTACTCTTTGTCCGCCGCGTATGTCGGGGAGCACGTCCAGGATCTTCCCTCGAGTCACGCCGTGGTCATTGAGGATTCGGGCAGCAGGGCCGTCGCGCTCGCTGACGATGGCCAGAAAGATGTGTTCCGTCGAGACGTATTCGTCGTCGAGCTTCTCGGATTCCTCAGCAGCCCTATCGAGGACGCGCTTGACACGCGGCGTGATATACACCTGCATCGGGTGGCTGGAGCTGCCGCTGGCCTGCGTTCTGGGACCGGCTTTGAGAACGTCGTCCAGGCGATTCCTGATCTCGTCTGCATCTGCATCTAGTTTCTCCAGGATCTGTGGAATCACCCCCTCTGGTTGCTCCAGTAAGGCCAGCAGGATGTGCTCAGTGTCCAGCTGACTGTGTCGGTAGCGTTGCATGATCTGATATGCGCGGGCAGCTGCTTCCTGCGCCCGCTCTGTGAAGCGATCAAATGACATCATCATTTGGTTTACCTCATTCTAGATACTCTGAGAAGGCACTTGAACTTGTGCGCTCAACGCCCTTTGCCCATGTTCTGGGCGAACGGTTCTAGGTTGGCTCACCCGCCGCTACACCGGCTAGTTCAGGAGCGGAGCGGGCGAACACAAATCCACCATCTTGGACATCCACAGCGATCCTGTCGCCCTCTTTGAACTCGCCCTGCAGCAGTCTAAGGGCGAGCGGATCCTGTATCTGTCTCTGGATGACGCGCTTGAGTGGCCGCGCGCCGTAGACAGGGTCGTACCCTTCTTCGGCTAGAAGACGCTTGGCCGCCTCAGTCAGTTCCAGTTCGACCTTTGAGTCTTCAAGCAGCGCCTGCAAGTGGTGTAGCTGGATGTCCACGATCTGCACCAGCTGTTCCATTCCCAGAGAATTGAAGATGATAACTTCGTCGATCCGATTCAGGAACTCTGGCCGGAACTGCTGGCTCAGTGCCTCCATCACGCGGCGTCGCATCTCTTCGTCGTCACGCCCACCCAGTTCTTTGATCCAATGGCTACCGACGTTCGAGGTCATGATGACCACCGCATTCTTAAAGCTCACGGTCCGCCCGTGGCCATCGGTCAGACGTCCGTCGTCCAACAACTGCAGCAGCACATTGAATACCTCTGGGTGTGCCTTCTCGACTTCATCGAAAAGTACGACTGCATAGGGCCGGCGCCGAACGGCTTCAGTCAGCTGGCCACCTTCCTCGTAACCCACGTAACCTGGTGGCGCGCCGATCATTCGGGCTACGGTGTGGCGCTCTTGATACTCACTCATGTCCAGCCGAACCATGTTGTTCTCATCATCGAACAAGAACTCTGCCAGAGCACGTGCCAGTTCTGTCTTGCCCACGCCGGTCGGGCCGAGGAACAAGAAACTGCCCAGTGGCCTGTTCGGATCCTGTAGCCCGGCTCTTGCACGTCGTACAGCGTTGGAAACTGCAGAAATGGCTTCGTCTTGACCGACCACGCGCGTGCGCAGGTTTTCTTCCATTCTCAGCAGCTTTTCCTTCTCTCCCTGCATCAATCGCGAGACCGGAATGCCAGTCCATTTGGAGACCACTTCGGCCACATCTTCCTCATCGACCTCTTCCTTGAGCATCGGCTGCCCATGCTGTAGCTCCTCCAAGTGCAGTTCTTGTGCCTGTAGTTCCGCTTCCAGGCTGGGAAGCTCGCCGTAGCGCAGCTTCGCGGCCTGCTCTAGATCAGCACGTCGCTCTGCCTGCTCGATAGATTGCTTGGTCTCCTCGATGCGCGTTTTTGTCTCGCGAATGGCTTGTATGGCTTCCTTCTCCTGCTGCCATTGACCTTTCATGGCCGTACTCTTTTCCTTGAGTTCGGCCAGTTCCTGCTCTATCTTCTTCAGGCGTTCCTTCGACGCCGCGTCGGTCTCTTTGTTGAGGGCCTGCTGTTCGATCTGCAGTTGCATGATACGCCGCTCGACCTCGTCGAGTTCGGCCGGCATGCTATCGATTTCCATCCGCAGCCGAGAAGCAGCCTCGTCGATCAGGTCGATGGCCTTATCAGGCAGGAATCTGTCGGATATGTAGCGGTGTGACAGGCTGGCAGCAGCAACCAATGCCGCATCTTGGATACGCACGCCGTGGTGCACCTCGTACCGCTCCTTCAGGCCGCGCAGGATGCTGACCGTTTCCTCAACCGTTGGTTCGTCCACGTAGATGGGCTGGAACCGCCGCTCGAGAGCAGCATCTTTCTCGATGTGCTCTCGGTACTCGTCCAGGGTAGTCGCGCCGATGGCATGTAGTTCGCCACGGGCGAGCATGGGCTTCAGCATATTGCTCGCGTCCATCGCTCCCTGCGCTGCTCCCGCTCCCACCACGGTATGCAGTTCGTCGATAAAGAGGATGATTTCCCCTTCGGCTTCGGTGATTTCCTTCAGCACCGCTTTGAGGCGCTCTTCGAATTCGCCGCGGTACTTGGCCCCGGCGATCATCGCGCCCAGGTCAAGTGCCACGATCCGTTTGCTCTTGAGCCCCTCTGGCACGTCACCGCGCATGATGCGCTGCGCCAGGCCCTCGGCGATGGCCGTTTTGCCTACCCCGGCCTCTCCCACCAGCACCGGGTTGTTCTTGGTACGGCGAGACAGGACCTGAACGACGCGGCGAATCTCGTCATCGCGCCCAACGACCGGATCGAGTTTGCCGCGGCGCGCCATGTCCGTCAGATCCCGCCCATATCTCTCCAATGCTTGGTATTTGTCTTCAGGGGTCTGATCAGTGACCCGTTGTGTACCGCGGATGCTGGTAAGTGCCTCGTATATGCGGTCCAGGGTGACGCCATGTTGCTTCAGGATATCACCCGCTCGTCCTGTTGGTACCAAGACGATGCCCATCAACAGGTGTTCAGTCGAGACGAACTCATCGCGCATGGATTGCGCTTGCGTTTCGGCACGCTTCAACACGTTCTGCAAAGCCAGTCCAATGCCAACCTGAGTTGTTACACCATAGACCTTGGGGCCTTGCTCCAAATCCTCCTCGAGTTCACGCTGCAGTGCTTGCGGCGCGATTTCCAGCTTGCGGACAATCTGAGGTACGACGCCGTCTGTCTGTCTCAGCAGCGCCAGGAGCAGGTGCTCCGGTTCTATTTGACTGTGGTTGTATGCGCTTGCGATTTCCTGGGATTGCACCAGGGCCTCTTGCGCTTTTTCGGTTAATCGATTCTGGTTCACGGACTACTCCCGATGTTAGGATGATAGCGGATGATTGCCAGAGCGCTGCTTCTGCAGCACTCTCTCCTGGCTAGTAGCGCAGGATGGCGCCAATATGCCCAGCTTCCGCCAGGGCTTCGTTGTTTGCCACGGTCTCTACTCTGCCGCCAGCTTCGATGACCTTGTGAATCACGCGATCGACTGCTCTATCGACCGGCCCTGGCTTGCCGCCGCAGAACGGGCATTTGGTGATGGGCTCTGCACTGACATAGCTGCAGCCATCACACAGATAGCCGTCGACTTCGAAATCCTTCTCCACAACCAGAGTATGCACACGTCCCTGATGCGCAACATAGAACGTGTCTGCCAGACCAGTTACGGCGCCTCCTCCCTTTGCGGCCGCCGTAATCATGTCCTTCACGAGCTTCGCCTCACGCTCTTGCCGCGCGGCCTGAATGAGTTCCACGGAACGTTCCATCACTTCAGTCGCAGACGCAGTGATATCCGCACCGATGGTTCCTATCACCGTTTTCTGCAACCCCTTGGGCAGCATTGCTTGAAACTGTGGCAGCGTGTCAGCCGTGCCTCCCACGATCAGGCCCTTGCAGTCGTTGTCTTTGCTGAAGCGAACCGCAGCGTCCGCAGCGAGTTTCAGGTTCTGCTCAGCTTGCTTGTCGACGTGGCGTTGATAGCGAGCGGCAGCGAATCCGCCCTGCTTGTGACGCTTGAGGTCTTCACCAATCCATTCGCTTTTCTCTTCAATCTGGCCCAACTCTATCAGGAAAAAGCGCGCACCCTCACGATCGACGAGAACCACTCCACGACGATCAAACTCGTCGAAAAGCTCAGCCAAGGGCTTGAGGTAGAGCGTGGTTCCTGTGTGCGCTTCACTCTCAATAGGAAGTGCCAACCGATATACCCGCCAGAGCTTCTGATCAGCTGCCGAGAAGAGGGCCACACTTCTCGCTTGCCAGTCGTAGTCAAGGTCGAAGAACTTCTCGATCTTCGTCACGTCCGCTTCGGAAGCAGAACCCCCAATCTCTTCCAGTAGATTGCGCAGGATCAGCCTGCACTGTTCCTTGGGTTGCTGTGTCAGGTCGGTGTTCAGGTATAGGCTGATCGCCGCTGAGCTTTTGCTCTCAAAGCTCGTCAACTCCTGCATATCGGTTTCGTTAATCACTTGCTGACCTCCTCTGATTTGTGCTAGACATTAATCCACATCAATTCCGTTCTCGTCCAGGTGCTGTCGGAGCCGGCGCAGCTCAGCTTCCATGTTTGTGCGCACCGCTTCCATCTCCGCCTGGAGTTGCTCGATCGTGTCTGTCAAACGCAGGATCACATCTACCGCAGCGAGGTTCACACCAAGGTCGTTGGTCAAGCGGCAAATCTTACGCAAGAGCTCAATGTCCTTCTGAGAGTACAGACGAACATTGCCTGGAGACCGTGCTGGCACAACCAGGCCTATCCGCTCATAGTAGCGCAGCGTCTGTGGGTGCAATTCTACCATTCTCGCTGCGACGCTGATTACATAGCAGGGTTCGTTGGGACTGTGATCCTCCATGCCGCGATCTCCTCCAGTGGCTATAGATCCCTGGGCTGCTCGCCCAATGTCACCCGTACCACCTCTTCCCGGCCATCCCGGATGATAGTCAACTCTACTGTCTGACCAACTGCCGTCCTTGTCTCCAGGTACTTGACTAGGTCTTCCATGCTCCGTATCTGGGTGCCGTCGATGCCGGCCAGGATGTCGCCACCTAGGGGTACAATGTAGTCCCCCACCCGTACACGGCGCTCACCGCCACGTATCCCGGCCCTCGCGGCCGCTTGTCCCGGAGCCACCTCGATGACCAACACGCCCCGCTCCGCGGGCAAATCGAGAGCATCAGCCAATTCCGGAACAATGCTGATGCCGGTAATGCCCAGCCACGGATGTGGGTAGTATCCGTTCTCAAGGATAGCCGTTGCCACGCGTTTCACAGTGTCGACGGGTACGGCGAAACCCAGACCTATCGAACCGCCGCTTGGTGACACAATCGCGGTGTTGACGCCAATGACTCTTCCGTTCAGGTCAAGCAGTGGCCCGCCGGAGTTCCCTGGGTTGATGGCCGCGTCAGTCTGGATGACGTCATAGATCATACGTCCGCCTTCCGCCTCCAGAGGCCTGCCCAGTGAGCTGATGACTCCGGTGGTCAATGTGCGCTCCAGACGGAAGGGATTGCCAATGGCGATTGCGGTCTGCCCGACCCGTAGATCAGCAGAGCTACCCAACTCCACTGGACGCAGTTTGTCGGCCGGCACATCTATTCTGACCACGGCGACATCGTTGGCTGGATCGGTGCCCACAAGCGCGGCCTCGACCGAGGTGTCGTCATCCAGGGTAACCATGATTCTATCGGCGTTCTCCACGACGTGGTTATTTGTGATGATGTGCCCCTCTTTGTCAATCACAAACCCTGAGCCCGTACCTTCCTGCGGTACCAGACCCATGAAAAAGTCACGCACGATGACCCGACTAGTGATGAACACCACTGCTGGACTGACGCGAGCGTAGACATTGATCACTTGCTCTTCTTCTGTCACTACCGCAGAACCCGCATCTGTCGCTGTCGTCGGCACCGGCACTTGTGTGGCAGTAGCGACCGCTGCCAGTGGCGTCGTCGGCGCGGGGGTCGGCGATGGCGTCGGAAGAAGCTGCGCCACAAAGCTGCACCCCAAGACGCCTGCCAATATCAGCGCCACCACAGCGACCAAGACAAGCCTGCGCTGTGCAATTCTCATCACTTGCCCTCCTCGCCGTGGTTCCACTACCTGGGCCTCTCGCCCAGTGTCAGCTTGACCGACTGCTCACGGCCGTCTCTGATAATGGTCAGGTCCACTTCCTGTCCCACTTCCGCATAGCGCAGAATGTACACCAAGATGTCCTCAAACTGCTGGACCTTGTGGCCATCGATGCCGATGATGACGTCCCCGCCGATTTCCAGTTCCTGGCCTTTTCTCTCCACGGTTGTGTCGCTGCCGCGCAAGCCAGCACGTTCGGCCGGGCCGCCTGGAGTCACCTGGAGCACGAGCGCACCGTGCTGCACCGGCAGGTCCATCTCTTCCACAATGTCCAATGATACATCCGTCCCGGAGATGCCAAACCACGGATAGTCATAGTGGCCATCTGCGATCAGTTTCGGCACGACACGTTGCACTGTGTTCACCGGCACAGCAAAACCGACGCCCGAGACCTCGGGGTCGTATGCTGTGTTCACGCCGATGACGCGTCCCTGCGAATCCAGCAGTGGACCGCCCGAGTTGCCCGGGTTGATCGCCGCATCTGTCTGAATCAGTTCAGGGATACTGAATCGCGCTCCAAGCACTGCTGAGGCTCGACCCAGCGGTAGACTGCGGCCCAGTGCGCTGATAATGCCAGTGGTAAGCGTCCCCCGCAGTCCAAAGGGGTTTCCCAGAGCGATGGCTCGCTGTCCGATCTGCAACGTATCTGAATCACCCAGCTCGACGGCGTGCAATGCTGTGCCTGGCACGTCGACCTTGATCACTGCCAGATCGCTGTCCGGATCGGTTCCGATCACCTCCGCACGCACCATTCTGCCGTCATGGAAGGTTACCTGCACCTCGTCCGCCTGCTCTACCACATGGTTGTTCGTGACGATGTGGCCCACTGTGTCGATAACAAAACCGGATCCGACCCCGCGCTGATAGAACTCCTCTGGCAACCCAGGTAGGTCCGGGAACCCAGGTACCTCCGGGTGCAGGCCCTCGCTGTCAACGAGTTTGACCACGCGGATGTTCACTACTGCTGGGTTCACTCGCTTGTATACATTGATCAACAGCTGCTCTTCGGCGTCGGCTTCGAGCACCAGCTCTGGTGGTAGGGGAGTTGGTGTGATCACGACGTACTCGCGTAACGCTGTGGGCGTCGGGCTAGGCAACCGGCCAAAGAGTGGGAGGCCGCATACACCACAACCAGCTAGGCTTGTGGCCAGCAGGCCCAGAAGAACTGCTAGTAGCACAGGCCCGAATCGGCGCCTCATATTGACGTTCATTCTCGTCGGTATGCTCCTTTCACGTCGAACGGTATGTGTGATCTGCGCTGCCTGCCTCGCTGTGATGCCTTCCACATCCGTTATCTGAGTGCACAGGCACCGCATAGCCATTATCAGGGTAGAGGAAGATTGCCAGACTTTTCCCCTCTTGTTCCAGAGTACTGCGTCAACCGCTAGACTCGAACAGCGCTTTCCGTATCGTTCACCCCGCCTGACGGGATGATGGTTCGGTGCAATGCGTTTAGCAATACGCGCACGAAGCGGTAGGGTGTCTCAACTAAGCTAGCTGCGTCGCATCGAAGCCAGCTCGGCGAACAACTCCTTCTCCTTGCCGCTCAGCTTCTGTGGTAGGACGACTTTCACTTCCGCATAGAGGTCGCCCATTGCCTTCGGATTCTTGAGCTTGGGCATTCCCAAGCCCTTCAGACGAAAACGTCTGCCGCTCTGCGTCTCTGGCGGAATCTTCAGCATGACGTCGCCCTTGAGCGTTGGCACCGCCACTTCTCCCCCTAGGATAGCGGTGTACAGGCTGACGGGGACCTCACAGGAAAGGTCATCCCCTTCGCGTCGCAGGCTCTTGTGCGGCAATACCGAGATACGCAAGTACAGGTCGCCGGCCTGACCGCCACCCAGTCCGGGTTGCCCTTGGCCGCTCATGCGCACCCGCGATCCGCTATCCACCCCTGGCGGGATCACAACCTCTATTCTGCGGCTGTCCATCTGCAAGATGCGCTTCGTGCCGCTAAAGGCTTCCTCTAGTGTGACCTCGACGGGATACTCCAAGCTCTGTCCGCGGCGGCTCCGCGGTCGCTGCGAGTAGGCACTGCCACCCATGCCCCCAAAGATGCTGCGGAAGAAATCCGAGAATCCTCCTCCCTCACCAAAGAGGTCGCCCAGATCTCGGTACTCGACGTGCACGCGTCCGCCGCCCGGCTGCCCACCCGAGAACCACTGACTCCAGTCAAAGCCGCGCGGGTCACGGCCCGTGCGTTGCCACTGCTGCCAACTGGCGCCCAGTTCATCGTATTTTTGTCGCTTCGTGGAGTCGCCGAGCACCTCATAGGCTTCGTTTATCTCCTTGAAGCGTTCTTCAGCGGCCTTGTCTCCTGGATTGACGTCGGGGTGATGCTCACGCGCCAGACGGCGGTAGGCCTTTTTGATCTCCTTCTGGCCGGCCTTTTTGTCTACACCCAGTATCTTGTAATAGTCCTTGTATTCCATACCGCTCTAGGTCCACCTCCTCCACTGCATAGCGTGGTTGGAGTCGCCAGGGTTCCTTCGGTTGGGGCTCTGCACAACATCTCCCAGTGGCTACGCTGTCAGCCTGACTTGTTCACTTCCACTCGTGCTGCACGCAGCAGTTTGCCAGCAACCACATACCCTTTCCGATACTCGTGGGTGACTTCATTCCGGCCTTTCGTGCCATCGTCCGTGAGCTCCACAGCTTCATGGACGTTGGGATCAAAAGCCTCTCCTACAGACTGAAGGGGCTCGACGCCTTCCTGGTTCAGGATGTTCTGTAGCTCTTCATGGGTGATCCGAACGCCAGATACGACAGGGTCTTCTCTCTTTGCATATTTGAGAGCCTCCTCGAGTTGGTCGGCCAGTTCCAGCAAGTGAGTCAGTAGGCGCTTCTTTTCCTGCCACACCCGGTCATCGCAGAGACGCTGCAAGCGTTTGCGCATGTTCTCTGATTCCGCCAAGGCACGTAAGTACTTGTCATAGTTCTCGGCTGCCTCTTCTTTTGCGGCTGTCAGCTGTTCCTGCAGATCACTAGGGAGCCCGTTATCCGGGGACACTGCATTCTGATTCATGATTCTGACCTCGCTCGACCAGCTTGATAAATCGGCAAGGGCATTCTAATACTTTAGTGTATGTTTGTCAAGGTTTCTGCAGCAATTCATATAAATGTCTAACGTTGGCGCTACGGATGGATCGCCAGCGCCCGGCGAGCCGGGAGAGTGTCTGAGCGCGGGCGTTCGGGTAGCTAGGTGGCAGCCTGAGGTCCTGCTCTGCCGCGAGCCCTCTATCCTACGGGGCGCAGGCGTTGGGCTTGGGTTGAGTTGGAGCTGACCGTGACGACTCAACAGGCGCAGAAGAGGGCTCGCGTGTCTGCCCGGCACAGCAAAGATGGTGCGACCGGACGGCCGGGCGTACCCTTCCGGGGGGGCGTTCATCTCCGCATGCGGCGCAGCACCGCCCAAAAGGTGGCGGCACGCATCGCGAATGCAGGTTTAGCGAGGAGGCCGGACTGCCAGAATCGAGCTCGGGCGAACCCAGCCTATCTGAGCCCGAGCCTGCCCGAGGGCCACTGAGGGGTGCATGAAGACGCCCCCTTGCTCCGCGGACCGGGCGAGACGATGCACGATGTGAGGGTTCAACGGGTCTGTGACTGTGCGATCCTGATGCCCGCTCCAGTCAAAGCCCACACGCGGGCTGAGTGGCAACTGTTGACCTTGCTGGCTGTGGGGCAGCCGTCACAAACACCATCGCAGGACAGGTCCACAGGTCTCAGATAGCCCCTGCGCACCAACTCGTCAACCATGCTCTCTACGAGCGGCTGGCTAACACCCAACTGCTGGGCCAGCTGACGAACATTGCGCACACCCCCGGAAAAGACTAATCGCAGGAGTTCCTGCAACATTCTCGTGTACCTCAGCCCTCTCTGGAGAACAGCGACCGGGGAACTCCACTAATGGCGTTCGCTACCATCCCAGAAGCCCTGCTGCTTGGTAGGCAATGACCCCCCCTGCCAGTGAGACCACGAGCAGGAACACGACGCTGAAGAGCGTCCAGCCCCAGGAGTCGGATTCCTGTTTGATGGTGGCCACGGTGCCGACACACGGGACGAACAGCATCTGTGTGACCAGGAAAGCGAGCCCCGACGCGGGAGAAAGGGTGTTGCGCAGGATAGCTTGCAAGCCTGCTCCGCTCTCTCCCACTCCAAACAACACGCCCATGGTGGCAACTGCGTTCTCCTTGGCTACGAAACTGCTGATCAGAGCCAGCATCATTCGCCAGTCCAGGCCCATAAGCGTACCAACTGGCTCCAGCAGTCGTCCGAGCGACGCCAGGTAACTGGTCTCCGGGTCGCCGCCTGGGAAAGTGGAGAGCGTCCAGATGACAATGGAGACCGCCAAGATGACCGTCCCGGCCCTGCGCAGGAAGGACAGCAGCCGCTGCCATACGGTGATGGCAATCGTGTGCCAGTTTGGGAGGTGGTACAGCGGCAGCTCCATAATGAATGCAATCTGCTCGCCCTTGAGTATGAACCTGTTGAGGAGCAGGCCCGAGACAACGAGCACGGCCAGATTCATCGCCAGCAATGCCCACGAAACGATAGCTGGTGCCGCGAAGAACGCAGGCGCGAGGAAGGCGATCACACCCATCCGCGCGGTGCATGGAACTAGAGGGGAAACAATGATCGTGAGCAGACGGGCTCTCTGCGATTCAATGACTCGCGTTCCCATCACCGCCGGCACGTTGCAGCCAAAGCCCAGAAACAGTGGCAGGAAGGACTTGCCGTGCAGGCCCATCAGGTGCATAAAACGGTCCATCACGTACGCTGCCCGGGCCATGTAGCCAATATCCTCCAAGATGCCCAGCACGGCGAAGAAAATGACCAGAATAGGGAAGAAAGTCAGCACGGCGCCCACGCCACCAATCACACCGTCGACCAAAAGGCCCTTTAGCCACGTCGGTGCCGTATCGAGTGCGCGAATCGCCAGATCGGCCAGGTTCTGCACCAGGTACAGATCCAGTAGTTCCTGGAGCGGTGACCCGATGGCATAGGTCAGTGCGAAGCTCAAGGCCAGGATGCCCACCAGGATCACCAATCCCCATACCGGGTGTGTCGCCCATCGATCCAATCGGTCGGTAAGGGTGATGGGGCCGATTCTCGGCTTGACCACTGCTGCGCGCACCATGCGTGCAATCCATGCATACCGCCCACCGGCCACGGCTACACACGTATCCTCATGCTGCTGGATAATCTGATACACCTCGCTCCAGGCTTCCGGCGGCAGGCGCGGGTGAATCATGTCTGTGATCTGCTGATCGCCCTCAAGGATTTTCAATGCCACCCAGGTGCTTGGGTATTCTGGTGGCACGTGGTCACCGACGAGCTCCTCGATACGTGCCAGAACGTCCGCGTGATCTGCGCGGATGTTGGGGGTGTTGGGTGTGTACTCGGCTCCATCACAGGCGACCTCCTTTATGCGTGCCAGTAGATCGTGTATGCCTTGCCCCCTGGCAGCTACCATGGGCACCACAGGCACACCGATAGCGGCTTCAAGCACCCTGGGCTCGATCGTAAGGCCCTGCTGTTCAGCTACGTCGATCATGTTCAAGCCTACGATGACGGGTGCGGGTAGAAGCAACAGCTCAGCCACCAGGTACAGGCTGCGCTCGAGTGTCGCCGCGTTCACAATCGCCACCACAACATCCGGCTTCTCTTTGATGATATACTCCCGGGCGATCACTTCTTCGGGTGAATTGGCGCTCAGGCTGTAGGTGCCGGGAAGATCCACCACCCGGAATGCCCAGGAATCGATGGAGCATGTGCCAGCCTTCTGCTCGACGGTCTTGCCTGGCCAGTTACCCACCCGTTGGTTCAACCCCGTGAGCAGGTTGAAGACAGTGCTTTTCCCTACGTTGGGCTGGCCAGCCAGGGCGACCCGGATCATATTGCCCTCTTGCTGTGCCATGGCTCGCTTCACTCCGGCCTGACGTGGATCTTGCAGGCCTCTCCACGCCCCAAAGCGATCCTTGTGTCGCGTATCGTAACCAGGACTGGCCCATGCCCCAGGTTCTGTAGCATCCGGACACTGGCTCCAGGTGTGAACCCAAGAGCAGCTAGCCGGCTGCGGAAGCTGACACCGCCGGACAGACTCTGAATGACAGCCGATTCGCCGCTATTCAGTGTCGTGAGACGCCGGGAGTTGTGCCTGGACAAGCCTCTCTGGTGCGCCTGGTTGGATCGCTTCGCCAGTCTGAGACTGAGACCGTGTCTTGGGTTGTGGTGTTCGTTTTTCATCGTGATAAGCCTACTGAGATGAGAATCATAATAACCAGAGCTGCCCCCAGCCTGGTCCTGAGCAGGTGCCCCCTGCGATTATGGTCAGGGAGCCATCAGGGGCCATCGCTCATGCATCTGCCTCCGCCAGCAGGTTGTGCGCGGCCCATCCAGTGCCTGAGGTAGGTAGCAAGATGTGCATCTCGTACGTCGAGGTGCCCTGGCTCAGGGCGCGACCTGCCTCTTTTGTTTATGCTGACTTTAACATATAGGATGCCAATGTTTAGGTATGCCTAATATACACCATCTGGTGGTAGATGTCAAATCAGGCGTCTGCGGGGGCGTTTCAGCTTCGGCTGACTATCTCGGTAAAGGGGAAGGCGTGGCAAGCTCAGAGTCATGTGTTGGTAATCATTGGCATCTGTGCTATAATGGCAGGGACAGGCTGCGCAAGACCTGATCGGGCTCTGCCTAGAAAGGAGGAGCGCGGAGTTCAGTACCGGTTGCTTGCCGTCCCGATGTGTTGGTCAGAGAATCGGGCTTGCAGAGTACTGCATTCGTTGCTAACCTGAAGCAGCCCTGCGCATGCCGCAAACCAGCCAAGAATGTTCGGCAACTGATGGACGAAGCAGTAGTATGGAGGGGGGAGACAGATGGATTATGCGAAAGCATTCACGTTCGTTTTTGACGACGAGGACTGGGTCAAGAAGGTGCTGACTGGAGGCATCGTGGCCATGATCCCCATCGTCAACCTCATCGTGGTTGGCTATGGGCTCACGGTTCTCAGGAATGTTGCCGAGGGCAGGGAGAAGGCCTTGCCGGAGTGGGAGGATTTTGGGGATTACTTCGTCCAGGGGCTCATGAGCTTCCTGGGCGGGCTGATCTGGGCCGTCCCGATCATCCTCCTTTTGATGCTGATGGGCTTGATCAGCTGGGTAACTGGCTATGAGGGTGATCCCTACGGCGTCGCGGGGCCGGTTTGGCTCTGCATGTCTGGCCTGAGCTGTCTGTCGGGTCTCTATGGGCTGTTCCTGGCCGCGTTCATACCTGCGGCCACCACCAAGTATGCCGTCAGCCGGGACTTTGCAGCCTTCTTCCGCGTTGCTGAGATCTTCAAGTACATCACATCCAACCTGGGTCCCTACATCATTGCACTGCTGCTCGGTACGGTGGCCGGTTTTATCGCCAGCTTCGGCCTGATCCTGTGCCTGGTCGGCGTAGTCTTTACAGGCTTCTGGGCCTCGCTGGTGTGCAACTACCTACTGGGCCAGGTGTACGCTGCCGGTGAGGCGTAGGGGCTAGAGGTGGGCTAGCGATTCTGGCTGGTGGATAAGGGGCACGCTTGGGGCGAGGATGCGCGCATCCTCGCCCTGCTGCATATCACGAACGGACAGGAGAAACGATGTTGAGTACACTGCGCACTGTGGCTGAGTTGATGTGCCTTGCCGCGAGGACTGCGCCCAAGTCGGCGGGCCAGGACTTTGTAGTGACAGAGATCATTGAGGGAGAGGCTTGCCGCGAGCTGGCCGCGGCGATGGCCCGCTTTGGCGAACGGACGGGCAAGCCCAAGTTTGACCGCGATGGGGGCAACGTGAAGGATTCTCCTGTCGTGGTGCTGATCGGGATCAAAGATGCCAAGCCTGTTGGCCTGAACTGTAGTGCTTGTGGCGCTGCCAAGTGCATCAAGCCCAACACCTTTGATGGAGACTTTCAGGGGCCGCAGTGTGCCTACCGCTTGTTGGACATGGGCATTGCCCTGGGGTCGGCGGTCAAGACGGCTGCCATGTTCAACGTGGACAACCGCATCATGTACCGTGCGGGTGTGGTGGCGCGCGAGACGGGCCTCATTGATGCAGACTATGTGATGGCCATCCCACTGTCCGCGACCGGCAAGAACATCTACTTCGACCGCAAGTAGGGGCCGTTGCCGGCTGGTAGCTTGCTGGAAAGATCAAATTGACCAATCCTGCTGGATTCACTATACTTAGCAGTGACGGGGCGTAGCGCAGCCTGGTAGCGCACAGCGTTTGGGACGCTGGGGTCGGAGGTTCAAATCCTCTCGCCCCGACAGATCTCGCGGAGGGACCAAGTCACACCGCGGGTCTACGCGGGTGTAGCTCAGTTGGCAGAGCCCCTGCCTTCCAAGCAGGTTGTCGCGGGTTCGAATCCCGCCGCCCGCTCCTACCACATGTAGTACGCCTCTAGGTAATGTGCCACAATATATTGCGGTACTGAGCCTGGAGGCGTTTTTCTATGAATGCTGAGCACCTTATGCTGCAGGTTTGGCAGCCGTCACCTCTGCGCGCCTCTCTGTCTGCTTTTCTCCTCGACCGTCAGGCATCGCGATGCACGCCAAAGACCCTGGAACACTACCAGTACACCTGCGGCGGCTTCGTCGAATGGCTGAGTGTTCAAGGCGTCTTGGGTGTAGGCCAGATCACGGCCCACCATATACGCGCCTATCTGGTCAGTTTGCAGCAGCGCGGCCTCAAAGACACCACGCAGCACGCACATGCACGCGGCATAAAAGCCTGGCTGAACTGGCTTGTACGCGAGGGTGACCTTGACGAGTCGCCAATGCGCAAAGTGGCCATGCCGAGGCTTGAGAAACGCGTACCCCCACCGTTCAAGACCGATGATGTCAAGAAGCTGCTGGCTTGCTGCAACCGCAAGACGCCGATCGGCGCACGCAACTATTCCATAGTGCTGACCTTGCTTGACACGGGACTGCGAGCCGCCGAGTTTGTGTCTTTGCGTGTTGGCGCGCTGGATATGCGCACAGGGCTTGCCACGATCGTGGGCAAGGGCCGAAAGCAGCGCCAAGTCCGAGTGGGATCAAAGGCCCGAGCGGCCATCGTGCGCATGATGGGCTTTCGTCAACCCACGGCCGATGGCGAACCCTTGTGGATAGGCTACGATGTGAACCGCAACGAATCGGATGCGCTGTCCATCCACGGTCTGCAGACCATGTTGCACCGCCTCGGACGCAGGGTAGCCGTGATGCCTTGCTCACCTCACCGGTTCCGCCGCACATTTGCGCTGTGGTGCTTGCGTGATGGTATGGATCTGCACAACCTGAGATTGCTGATGGGCCACAACTCACTGGCCGTGCTTCAGCGCTATCTTGCCCTGGCCGGTGAGGACATAGAGCGAGCACACGTGGCGCACAGCCCGGTAGATAAGCTGCTGGATAAGGAATAGGGTACGGAGGCCTGGGAATCGAAGGAATGAAGGAGGACGCTATGGCAACCGCAATAGCTTTTGATCCAGGGTATGGGGGCGTCAAAGTCTACGGTCCGCAGGGCGGGCTCAACATGCCATCCGCCGTCTCGGTTGGCGACAGCAGAAGAATCCGGCGCATGCTTGGATTGCGGCCTGCACGCCGTCCGCTGCGGATCGGGACGGAAGCAGGCGAGTTCTACATTGGGGACGGAGCCCACGACTGGGGCAGGCCTGTCGAGAACCTTGACTTTGATCGGCTCGCTGGGGCTCCCGAGATGCTCGCCCTGTTCTTGGGAGCACTGACACGATGTGGAATGCCCTCTTCGCCTGTCACTGTCATAGTCGGCCTGCCCATCGCGACGCTGATGGGAGATGAGGCCAGTGCCACCAAGCGGAA
>Ga0111173_1120_pt1 | contig 19719 bp, 11 predicted proteins | sample DeeMarSWOR324_28_FD_80234 | JGI IMG/M metagenome (GOLD analysis project Ga0111173, IMG submission 80234) | Anaerolineae bacterium SM23_84
AGCAGAAAGTACACAAATGCGGTCAGGTGATACAGGAAGGGACCGTGATAAACCGGATCGTGCACATAGCGCTGACCGGTGACCAACTTCCAGGCTTCCCAGGCATGCGTGCTCTCGTCATGGCTGTAGGAGCGGTTGCCCAGGTCCCACAGACGGGTGAAGATCAGTGCAACGACAATCAGCAACAGAATCGCCGTCCGCCAGTTGAAGCGGAAGGTCGAGAGAAGGCTCCTATCTAGCAAGTCCAGAGTCATACGCGTCTCACTCGATTCCATCATTCCCACTCTTGGCGCGCACTGCTGTCCACAGCCCCGCGGCGCGCTGACCAATCGCACCCCTGGCGCATTCCTACTGTGGTGGCTTCTTCACCCACAGCACGACCGCTTCCTCCACAACCTGCCCCCTCACAGCCGATTTCTGTTCTGTCCACCAGCGCAACCATTCAAAGAGCGACTGGCGCCCACCAACCCATCTCGAGCGCAAGGCGAACCGCAGGCCGACATACTCTGATGGGGCAGGAGCACCAGCCGGGAGGATCACGGCCTCGGCATCTGGCTGCTCGGCCGCTTCTCTCACATAGCTCACCCGCTCAAACCGCCGCAAGTACCAGCCAAGCGGAACCTCCAGGTCTTCGTCAACTCGCCAGGTCATTGTTCTCTCATCTCCGGTGACCTGGCTCGACAACCTAGCAGCTGCTCCCGACAGTTCAAGCACTTGCGGAGAAGTGGAGACCACCACCATCGGCTCGGCCACATCGTCCGCCCGTCGGTAGTTCAACCTCACTCCGGCGCGTATCCAACCGAATAGCAGCAACAGAAGCAGCCAGACAGCTGCGGCACGGAGTGGGACATCGGGGCCCACCAGGCTCCACACAAAAGCGTAGGCCGACACTGCGAACACACTCAGTGCCGCGATCCTCAGGAGATAGGTCGATGCGGGCGAAGACAGATAGGTCGCCAGTTGCACGTACGCAGCGCCAGTCACCGTCAGACTGAGCGCCAGGAGTCCCCAAAAGAGAGGCCGCCTTGGCATGTGGCGAATCTGCTGTGTGAGGTACTCCGCCGCCTGCCCCGCTGCCAGAACCAGTGGCAACAGGATGAGCACAATGCTGCTCGGCGGACGATAGCCGGGGAGAACAGAGAGAATCAGAGCGAAGATGAGCCAATATCGCAGCAGCAGCGTCAGAACATCGCGCCGCTTCCTCGCCACGACGAATCCCACAATCCCCAGGAACAGCGGCAAACCTTCATACAGGAGCAGAAGCAGCGGAGCACGATACCACGGCGACGTGCCAACAAAGTGGAAATCACCAACCCACTTGCCAAACTGGTCCAATGCCATCTGTAGTCCCATTGGATTGTAGACAAACCCCAATCCTGCAGCCAGGAAGAGGGTGGCGGCAACCGATAGAGCCCTCCGCCACGAATCGGCATCCGCCGCCAGATTGCACCACGCGTGCCTTAAGTCGTGAAGCCCTCCTCCGTCTGCCCCCTGTCGAGCCGACACCCGCAGAGCGACAGGGAAAGTCAGCAGAATGGCGAGCAGGGTGTAAACTGAGGGACCGGCCATCAAGGCGAGCACCAGCAGCGCCGTCGCAACAGCTGCATACGAAGGACGGTGGGACTCCAAGAGATCCGCGCCCACCACCAGCAGGCCCAGGGCACAGAACGCCACGATCACACTTCCGTCCACCGCCCAGGAGAAGTAGACCATACTGGGAGACAGGGCAAGCAGCACAGAAGCTGCAAGAGCGCCTGTTCTGCCCAGGTATCCGCGCAAGCCATAGGGCAACACAACAAGCGACGAACCAAAGAGGACAGACAACAGCCGGGCCAGAGCGTCACTGCCATCCGTCAGGAAAAAGAGCAGCGCGTTGACGTGAAAGAGCAGAGGGCTGTGGCCGCGCAGCATGGCGGGCAAACCGCGCGCAAAGCGCCAGGCCGACAGCGCCAGGCCCGCTTCCTGGTCCCGCAGCGGCCAGCGTCCGAATACGCCCACGCGAACGGCAAGAGCCAGCCCAAGCACGACAGCATACAGAAGGTGCTCCATCGTCAAGCCGCGCTTGTCATCCCACACAGCTTGTGCAGTCCCAATCATCCATCTACCCCTGCCTACAGATTCGAATGTGCACACCCATGCTCCACATCCGGAGGTGCCTCACCGGCTGCCAGGTCAGCGGCGGTAGATTCTGACGCCGCCTTCGTCGTAGACCTCTTCCAGGAAGCGCCCCAAGCGTTCCACGACATGCGGGGCCAGTTCGTACTTCCGTATCTCTGTCGGACCAACGTATACGTAGTCAATGCTGTACTTGTCCAACAAAGCCAATACCTGGCCCGAATCAGCGCTCTGATATATCTGGGCGATATCGGGTTGGCGCTTGCCCGATTCGAGCGTATTGCCTCGCCATTGGTACTCATGGAAATCCCAGCCCAGAACCGTCGGTAGGCCAGTGAAAGCAGAGACAAAAGCGGCGTCGCTGTAGGAACCCCCGGTGGCCTCCACGACGAAGGCTATCCCCGACACCTGCTCCTGCAGCCAGCGAATCGCCGCGTAGTCATCCGGTCGAGCGTCCTCCAGGTAGGCCATACCATCCAACGTGGGTTTCCCCTTGAAGCTCCCTGCCTTATTGGGGATGGCCAGCACAGGATAGATCATACCCATCAGCACCAGTAGAGCAAAAGCCGCGAGCCAGGCATACCGGCCAAGGGCCCCGGCACGGAGCGAAATCGGTCGCTGGCGTGCCGCAATGTAGTAGCTGCCGAACGCTGCAGAGATGGCCAGCATCACCCAGGCCTGGTAGTAGAACTTGAACACCGTGTTCATGCGCGTCATGAAGAGATCCCTGAGATACACGAACTCAACAACCAGGGTCAGCAGCAGGGCAACGCCAGAGATCAACTGCACGAACAATGGCGCCCACTGATCCGCATCATGAGTCTCCAGCCGACCTCGCCAGGAACGCTGCATCAAGTACCACAGTGAGGCGATCAGCGAGCCCACCAGCAACAGCGTCCAAGGATTCGCCAAGCGCATCACTACACTGTACCTTATCAATCCGGGAATCCCCAGCCCCCCCAATGCCTGCCGTACCTGCTCGTCTGCCAGGACACCCTCCAAGAACTGCTTCCCCGTCGGCGTGACGACAATGAGCAAGACAACCAGCAGCATTAACAGCGGGAGTCCCAACACCAGCCACGGCAGCGGGCTCAGCAGGTCGATCCAGAATCCGCGGCGCTCCTCGCTCGGTAAGGAAGAGAACACTGCGCGCAACCGTAGCACGATGAAGCTGGCTAGGACGAACACAAAAAGGCCAAACATGATCAGATACTGATGAACACGGGTGGTGTTGAAGAACAGGGGCAGCACGCCTCCAGCCTGAGACTGAAAGCCCAGGTAGAATGGCAAGTATAGCAGGATTGCCGTTACGGCCAAGGACAACCCGAAAGAGAAAGCCCAACGCTCCCAGACACAAAGCCACCGCCAGGATATCGAAGCCATGTTCTTGCCACATGACGGACAGCAAACGAGGCCCCCTTCTCAGCAGCGACCATCGCTTGGCGACATCCCCTTCTACGCTGGATGCATCTTCTGCCAGCCTCTCGGTGGTCCAGTCCCGCGCGCCGAGCAGCAGGTTCAGCGCCAGAGCCAACGCCAGCACGACGAAAGGCAAGGCCAGCACGTGCGGATGCATGTCGCCAAGCAAAAAGCTGAACTGTGGAAACTCGTCAATGACCTCCATATGCACCCCGCGCAGGTCGCGATCGTTTACCACACGCGATGCCCGCCACCACCACCACATGTCGGTCGGGACCCAGCGGCCGTTCACCGGTGCGCTAGTTAGGCCTTCGACATCAAGCCATTGCCAGAAACGCGGTGAGCCCAATCCCCTGGTATGCAACACCTCAAAAAGACCCTCAAGGTTGCCAATAAGCACCACAAAGAGTGGCCCCATGAGCGCCCATGCTATACTAGAGATTCCCTGACGCGCCGACTGTCCCATGTCAGTGGCAACCAAGTTGTACACCAGGGAGAAAGCTCCCGTCGCCGTCAAGGCGAACAGCAATGATATGGCCAGGTTGAAGCCAATGCTGGCAGCGACTCCTGACAGCTTGGTCAGCACAGCCACCAGCAAGTAGCCGAAGTGATAGTAGCTGATGGCAAAGCCCGATAGCCAGGGATCATGTGCCGGAAACCGCTCGCTGCGCAGGATGGTGTTGAGGAATGCAATCTCCATCGGCTTTTCGGTGGCTGCAATGTCGGGGTTGTAAGCTCGCACCACAGCCCAGCCGACAAAGGCCAGGGCAAACAGCAACTCCGTCGCTGCAATCACACGCTTGTTCCGGGAAAAGAAAGTGCGAATGCTGCCTCGCTCACGCTGCCAGAGCACGAGAGATGCCAGACCGACAAGCACCATGCAGAACAGGATACCGGTCCGACTGTTGCTCAGGAAACCGAAGCTCGCTCCTATCCACAGCAAGTAGCCTGTGAGCAGCAGCCCGAGGGGCTTGGCCAGAGCATAGCCGCGATCGGGAAGGTGGCGAAAGACCCGCAGACTGAGGGGCAGCACCAGCAGCCCCATCACCTCCATGATCAGCCACCAGCTTACAACAGCCAGCATAGCGTCCTCCACCCAATCACTGAGAGAACCCCGTACCTCATGTCACAGTTGCCCATGTGGCGTCATCCAGGCATGACCAGTCGGTTCTCAGCTGTCGCCATGACCGAGAACCTCGTAGATCCTGACCCTCTCGTTGTGATAGGCCAGCTTCAACTGCCCTCCAGCCCGCATGACCTCAAACTTGTCCAGACCTGGCCCAGGATAGTAGATCCGCTCCACATCACCCAGGTAGACGTAGCTCACCTCGTACTTACGCAGGATCTCCAGCGCAGCTTGAGTGTCGGTGTCACTGTACAGCCGCTGCACGTCACGGATCCGCTCGTCAATCCATGTCTCGGGCATGGCAGAACGCTGCTGCACCTGGTGCCACCTCCAGCCGATAATGGTTGGTAGACCGGTGTAAATGGAAACCCGTGAACCCCAACGATAGAGCCCACGAGACTCTGTGTTGGCCTCAGCAATGACTGGTGAGCCCTTCACGTTGTCCAGGAGCCAGTGGATGGCTTCATAGTCCCACTTTAGCTCGATGGGCTCGCCGTCAAAGTACACCGCACGCTTCATGTAGGCCATACCGTCCAACGTAGGCCCCACACTGGGATCAAACCGGTCGTTGATCTTGGCTCTGGTTGCCAAGACAGGGTAAAGCAAAGCCAGGAACATGAGCGTCGCGAAACCGCCGTACCACAGCCTGCGCCGACGGCTGGCCCAGTGCCGCAGGCGCTCAGTCACATGGCTCAGGGCGACGGCAGCTACAACGGACCACAGCACCCAGATCTGCAAGTAGAACTTGAAGACGGTGTTCATCCGCCCGATGTCGCCTCTGAGCACAAATAGGTCAACGCCAAGGCTCAGAGCAAGTCCCATGCCAAACAGCAGCCATACAAAGCGGCGCTTCGGCTCCATGCGCCACCTCAGCAAGATCAGCGAGGTGCCCAGGGCCAGCAGGAGCACAAAGATGTAGAACCATTCGCCAGACTTTGCCAGCCAGGCCAAGACCAGCACTACCAGTCCGCTGGTCAACCCGGCCAGAGCATCGTACTCTCGGCCCCTGTGCACCAGCCGCCGGTACATGGAAAACAGGTGCGGCAGACGGTCCCAGTAGTTCACACCAAGCCGTAGCATGCGTGCGATACTCCGTCTTGAATCGCGTCCGAAGAGCTGGATGCCCATCCATGAGACGATCACCCACAGGAACAACCCGTGGATAACCAGGTACGCCCCCAGGCCCGTCCTGGGTCCTCTCCACCGCTGTACGCTGGTGTACGCAGTCGCGAAGCGGGCCATAAATGGCCAGAGTAGAAGTTGGCTGACCAGCAGCACCACACCCGCTCGCCACGCCACTGCCCACAAGCCCTGCAGGTCGATTTGCTGGCGCTGCTCGTATTCGCGTAGCGCCAGGGCGACACCTGCCACCAGCAGATAGGTTGGGTAGTCCCACGAGTTGATAGGCCGCAATGCTCCTACCACCAGACCCATCGCGCAAAGCAACAGTACCTCGTCCCAATCCACCCTCGAAAGCCATTCTGACAAGACACGGCGCAGCAGAGAGACCGCACTCTCAGATTCGATCTTCTGCAAGCCGTTCAGGACCGGACCACCACTCCATATGGGCCTGCCCTTGCGCTTGATGACGGCAACGGCAAGCCCTAGCGCAAGCAGAGTGAACGGCAGGGCGATCAGGTGCGCATGCAAGTCTGCGTACAGAAAGGTGAAAAACGGAAACTCGTTGATCTCTCCGTTAGGCATAATCCGGGACGGGTTCCAGTACGGCCATTCTGGCCGAATTCCCGGCTTTCCGTGTCCAGCCAGCCAGTGATAGGCACCAGAGATCGCCCTTGCCAGGTCCGTCACCAACGGGATCGAACTCTTCACATCCACAGTGCCCATGTCTCGGAGAGCCTTCAGCAACACCCCAATCTCGCCCAGATTGCCCACGACAGCCACAAACAACGCCGCCAAGAGCGCCCACAGCATGGCCGGCCTCCACCAGCTCTTGCCGGGCTCCTCCTCTCTCGCAGTGAGGTTATAAGCCACGGAGAACGCACCCATCGCCGTCAGCGCCGCCAGCAAAGGTATGGCCAGGTTGTAGGCCACCCAGGGAACGATCCCGGTGAGTTTGATCAGCGTACCCACAATGATCTGGCCAAAGTAGTAGTAGTTCAGATAGCCGCCCGAGAACCACGGGTCATAGGGCGGGAACACGCTGCTCTTGATCACGGCATTGAGATAGGCAAAATCCATCGGCTTCTCTCCGCCCATTACCGGGTGCCAGATGTCGGGATTGCCGTAGCGAATCAGAAGGAAACCGAGAAAGAAAAGCACGAACAGCGCTTCATTGACCAAGACCAGGCGCTTGTTTGCAGTCCAGAACGTCAGCAGCCGCTCCCTGTTGCGCCAGAAGACAGCAGCAGAGCAAGCAGTGAGCAGCAGCATTGACAAACCGATCGCGGAGCGGCTAAAGTCGATCAAGCCAAGGTTCACCGCCATCCAGGTCAACCAGGTCAGGAGCAGGATGCCCAGCGACTTGGAGAGGATATAGCCCCTGTCCGCCAGGCTGCGGAACAGCAGTTCAGCAATCGGCAATGTGACCACACCGAGCAGTTCGACCAGCAGCAACCAGATGAAAACGGGCAGCATATTGCTGAGGCTGTCCCGCCGGAAGATGTCCGACCATGTTCCGCCGCTGCGCTGAACCTCCTTCTCCTCTTCCGTCATCTGCAAGCCATTCTTCCAGCCAGGGACTTCGATTGGCTTCAAACGAGCGATGTTGTCCCAGTCGATGCCCTCACCCAGCAACCTGCGCGCGTTCTCGGGCGAGTAGCCCGCCGTCTTGCGGAATACCTGTACCTTGGGATGATCATAGACCGTGAATGGCTCTTCCGCATCATCGTCCACAAACTCGATTGGACCCAGGTTCGGGCGAGACGTGAAGGTCTTGATCAGTTCAAAACCCAGTTCGCCTGAGAACAGGTACTCGTAGTATCGAGTGGTCATGGGGAAGCGCATCGGCAGGCGAGGTATGGAACCATAGAGCCGGTTGCTGCTCAAGATAATATAGTCCGCCTGGTTCAGCCAGTCAATGAACCAGTCCAGCTTCTGTGGCTCATCTTCGGCATAGGGATGGAACTCCACGTACTTGTAGGTGCCATCCGCATATCCGTTGCGGCCGCCTACTCCGCCCCACGGTATGTCATCATCCCAGTGCTCGTTGCCAATGGCCGAGCCAGCAGGGATGTTGTCGTAGGCCCACAGGGAAGCCTCGACCCTCGTCAGCGGCCGGGTGTATATGCGTGTAAAGGCAAACGCCCACAGCAGCGTACCCACAGTGACGACCAAGGCAAGCGCGACGGCCGCAGGTCTGGCCCACCGGAGCCTGGCGTCACGAGCGCGGTCCCACGCAGCGACGAGCAAGTATGCCGCAAGCATCGCCATGAACGGGAAGAAAGGCGTTAGGTAGCGGGAGAGCTTGGCGAACCGCGTGGATTGATACAGGAAGATGAAGGTTGTCCACACCAACACCAGCAAATGCACCAGCTTTCGCCTGCGCCACAATTCGTACCAGGCAAAGGCCCAGCCCGCCCAACTGGCCAGGCCCAAGGGCACGCCAACGGCCCACAGCACCATGTTCTGCAGCGAGAAGAGGATGGGTGTGCGCGAAGCCCACTGGTGGCTGAAGGGCAGATCAATCTCACCCGCCGAGGCCTTGGCCCAGTAGCGGATGTCGTTCACCCAGGCGTCCGAGAGACGCAGACCAAAGAACCCGGGGCCTTCAAAGCTGTAGGGCTGGACGATGCGGAAAGCCAAGAACGCTACGACCAGACTCAGGGCAAACTTGATTGCCACTTCGCTCCCCACCTCCAGCCAGGCACGCTCCCGAGGTCGGATGGCGACGACCGGATCGAGAACAGCAGTTGCCGGCCGCGGTCCAGCGCCCGATACGCGCTCCACACGCAGGGCCACTCCCAGACCGCCGATCGCTCTGCTCCATGCAACCACGGGCCGCGCGGAATCCAGCTCGGTGATCGAGCCAGATGACAGAGCCCTCCCCTCCCCTTCCCTCTCAATCGATTGGTCGCCTGCTGTCTGCATCACGCGATAGATGCGCAGTGCACATGCCAAGACCATCACCAGTCCGAACAGCGCCACGTTGATCTTAGAGGCCACAGCCAAGCCGAAGCTAAAGCCCATCCACACAAAGTCGTTCCATCCGCCCCGGTCCACTACCCATAGCGCACGGTAGAACGTCAGCACCACAAAGGTCGCTACAAAGCTATCAGCGGTAAAAAAGTGCGACTGCTGGATGTGAATCACCAGCCCAGCCGTGAGCAAGGCAGACAGCAACCCCACCCGCTCGTCGTACAGCTTCCTTCCAATCAGGAACATGAGAAACACCGTGACCAGGTCAAAGCTCGCTGCCAGCACGCGCCCTAGCAAATGGACACGATCAGCACTGCCCTGATCCAACACCTCGCCCAGCCACTTGGTCAGAAACAACGGGAAGGTGCCGTACACAAAGCTGCTGCCCTGGTTGTACGGGTTGAGAGGAGAGACTGCGGTGTCAAAGTATTGACCCAAGCTCTTGGGAAGCGACAGCGATATCGTGACCATCCAAATGTGCCGTTCATCCGGATGCAGATGCGTATGATCATCCCAGTTCACGCCAGTGAAGCGGAAGTATGAGCCAACCAGCAGGATTAGTATAAGGCACAAAGGCACGAAATACGGATGGCGCCGTAGCCGGACCCATCGCATGTGCGAGACCGAACTCGCGGGCGCTTGCTGCACTGTCCTAGACGCCATTCCGTCCTCTACGCTCATTATGACTCCTTGAATGGTGCAGGCATGTGCACAACAGCAACGGCATCGCGCCAGGTTTCAGGCCTGGGCCCGCAGCATTCGAGCGATCCCATCACCGTTCCACGTATACCGTGATGAACGCAGGCGTGCCGCCAGGCAAGACATGGACTGCTGTTGCATGGCGCGGAAACTCCTGCGCAATGAACTCCAGGCCTGCCGTGTCGTCAGGATGGACAATGACTAGTCCTCCCTCGGTGATGGTGGAGAGTGGAGGCTGCCCGGGGATGAATCGATCGAACTCTGGATTCCATGCCCCATACTGCCGACGCAGGTAGACCTGAAGTGCCCGTCCATCGAACCAGTGCGGCCATACTTTGATATAGCATGATGAGAGATCACCGTATGCCTCTATCTGCCGTGCCATTTCCTTGGCGATAGAGACATTCTGCTTGTCCGGGAGCACTTGTACAAACTCATGAAAATAGAACTGGCGGGTCTCCCTGAATTCGACTGCTAGTAGTGTGCCGGCTATCAGCGCCGGGGCAACGGCAAGCAGCCCCCGTCTGCCTGTGCGCAGGATGAACTCGTATGCCTCGTCCGACGATGACAATCGGAGCGTGGCCACCAGATCGGAAGTCGGGTAGGTTGCACCTAGCTTGTGCAGTTGCCTGCTCAATACTAACAAAGGCAGTGCCGACAGAATGAGAGCTGGGCCGATCGTGCCGGCTGCGCGAAACACGTTGGGCATTTCGCGAGGCAGCATGGCCAGGGTCATCGGCACAATCAGCGAGATGAAGAAAACCAGAAGGATCACATTGGCTCCCTGACGCCAGCGGCGCAAGGTGTATGCCAGGCCCAGAACCAGCAGTACCCCACTGACAAAGCCAAAGTGGCGTGCGGAAGGCACGTTGAAGCGCACATTGCTGTCTCCGTAAGCGTGATACATCAGCAGGCTTGTACGCACGTTCTCCAATAGCAGCGGCAGGGTCACCCTTGGTCGTTCAGGAACGCCGCCGCCCACCAGTTGCACCTGCAACCCGATGCGTCGCAGGTACTGATCGGGGTGCTCGATGGCAAACCGGGCCAGCGGCGCATACACCACCACGGCAACCCCAAGCATCAACGCCACCAACGGGACCAACGAGCGCCAGTTGGGTGGTCTCTTGATCAGCGAAAGCAGCACCAGGCCGGCGGGCACCGCCACAGCAGCGAACAGAAATGCGGTGTACGTATACAACCCCAAGCCCATCGTCAGGCCGGCCAAGGCAAAGTCGAACGGGCTGCGGCTCCGAAGAGCACGCACTGCGGCATACACAAGCAGGATAGTGAAAAGCGGTAGCATGATCACACGAAATCCGGAACGACTGAGGACGATATGCCAGCGGTTCACCGCGAGCAGAGCAGCCGCCACCAACCCGACGGACGTGTCAAACAGCTTCCGGCCTGCGAGATACAACGCAGGGATCGTGGCAATCCCAACTAACGCCGAGGTCAGCTTGATCGAAAAGTGGCTCAGGGTCGCGAAACGTGCAACGAGGGCAATCAGGTAGAAAAACAAGCCTTCACGCCCCTGGTTGGCAGGGAAGAAGATACGGTACTCGCCACGCAGGATTGAAAGTGCATCCGTGTAGTTATACGGTAGATCCCAACCGATGTCTGCTGGAATGGCATCCAGCCCGTACAAGCGCAATGCCGCGCCAACCAGCGTTATTACTCCGAGCACAAGCCCAACTCGGGAGATGCTCAGCGGTTTGCTCGAAAAGATCCCGGTCAGTCTCCGTCCGAACGCTGTGACGCGCTCGCTGATGTACAGATAGGACAGACATACAAACAGACCACCCGCCCATAGAACCAAGCCCAGCAGGCGAAAGCGGTTGCCGCCAAAGTTAAGGCAACCCACAAGGGCCAGTGCCAGAGAAATCGCCACCACACCAATAGACCGGAGGGACCGAGACAGCACTGGATGGCCCGCTTCCTCTGGATACAATGCCTTTTCAAGGGCAATGTCCCCAAAGGCTAGGGCAAAGAGCGTCCCAGCCACGCCATAGGGCACAAACGCCGAGTAGTCGATGAGCTCACGATCAAGCCGGCGCTGAGCAAAGACCGCAAACACCAGACAGAGCGCCGCGATCAGCAGGCTCAACGCAATACGACGGCGTTCCTCCCATTCTGAGAACCGGCAAAACGTCGCTGACAAGATCAGATCCCTTACTCTGCGAACTCTGCTCGCCAGCCAGCAGGCTCAGGCACAGCCTTGCCAACAGGCCATTCAAGGCAATAGATTCTGCGTGAAAACGAACGAAGTGTCAAGGTGTGCAGGAACCGGTCACAGCTCGGCTTGAGCGAAGAAGATCATAAAGTCCTTCTCAGGCATAAAGGCGTGGAAGCGCATCAGGCGGCCGTTGGGATAGTGCTGCCGCAACCAACGCTCTGCGTCCAGGTTGCTGGGATTGAAGATATACAGTCTATTGCGGGGTTCAGCGAGGTGCGGCTCTGCTTCCCTCATATCCATGATCAGATTGTTCCATTCCATGTTGCGCAGCGTCAGCGCAATGGCACGGTGATCCACCCAGTATGCCGTGCCGATCAGGTGGGCATCGTAGATACTCCCGGCAAAACCCTGCATGGCACGAGCCATGTCCGAGGCGTTCCACGCAGCGCGGCGGTACTGTTGGTCATAGTCAATAAAGTAGAGCTCATAGTTGAGGCTGGCAGCCTGCCACATCAGCACCGCACCCAATAGGACAACCAGAAGCAGGCCGGTGCCACCACGCAGCGCATACACCAATTGCCTTGCCACCACGTACAGCGGGAGCGCTACTAGAATGATGATCACCGGGATCACCCCGGAAGCCCGGATGTTGCTGGGGTTCTCAATGGGGAAGGCAATGGCCAGTGTCGAGGGCAGCAGCAGGATGAATATGGCCACGACCAAGTACAACGCCAGAGCGCGCCGCCGGATCAACAACAGGTAGAGCAGATATGCCGCGCCCAGCACAAGCAGGCCGGCACTGACAACATCAAGAGCAGGCTGCCCGGGAACGCTGGCTGTCCAGGCTCCATCGCCCTCCCAGTTGAACATCTGCAGAGCGCGCTTGACGTTGTTCAAGAACACAGCTGCCGGGCTCTTGTCGATGGCGCGCTCCAAGTCAGTAGTGCGCGTCAAGACGCGATACCACAGCATGCGTGGCTCATCGTACATGTAACGGAACATGGGCAGATAGACAAGCATGGAAGTCACAACCAGCAGGAAGCCGTTGAGCAAGAAAGATCTCCATTCAAAGGCCGGACCGCGGTCCAAGGCCGCTTTCAGAACGAACAGCAGCACGACCAGAGCGGGCACAACGCGAAAAGACATGTAGCCATACAGACCAGCGCCCAGCGACAGACCGGCCAGCAAGTATTCGTTGCGCCGTCCGGTGCGAAAAGCACGGAGTAGAAAGTACAGAGTCACAGTCGTCCAGAATGGCGCCAGCACAATGCGCCATCCGATGCGGCTGACGATGACGTGCCAGTAGGAGATGGCCATGAAAAAGGCCGCCAGCAGGCCAAACCGCTTGTCCACGAGTTCCCTACCCAGGAAATACATGGGAATCACGTTCAGTGCACCGACCAAGGCCATCGTCAGTTTCAGGGTGAAGAAGCTATAGCCAAATACGCGAGAGAGGGCGGCCGTCAAATAGAACTGAGTTGCCTCACGTCCAGTGTTGCGGGGGAAGAAGATCATATGGTCGCCGTTCAGAATGCTGCGCACATCCTCAGACGCCTCCACGTGATCACTTTGCGCCTCTGCCGGTGTGGCATCAATGCGGTAGACGTGAAAGAAGAAACTTACAAGCAGGATGGCGAGCAGCACCAACGCAGTCCAACGGATCCGTAGCGTTCCAGAGCCCCTGAGCACCGCCTGCCTGAGAGCCGCACCCCTGGGCACCCACAAGACTCCGGGGCGCACGTGCGCGTTCGCCAGCAGCCAGGCAAGGACTGCTCCTGCCCAGCACACCACTCCGCGGACGGTGAATTGATTTCCAGCCAACGAAAGAAAAGCAACCGCTGAAAGCAGTACCACACAAGCAACCAGCAGGTGTTGCAGTCGGCCCCCGACGAGCGCAGCTTCGCTTCTGTCCAGCGGGGTCTTCACGTTGTGGGGCCAGACAGCGAGCTCTTGTCCACCGCCCCTTCGCCAGATAGCCGCTAAGAAAAGCACCACGCTGACAGCCAACACAAGCACAGCATCCAGAACATAGTCGCGCAGAGCCAGGCGCCGCTGGCCCACAATTGCCAGCCAGATAGAGATCAGACCCACCAGACTCCACAAGGCTTGCGTCTTGGTCCTCAAATCGCCCCCCACGTCCCGACTCTACGGCTTTCTGGCCTTGACAGCAATGTTCACGAACCTCGACCTGCTGGACTCGCCCAGATTGAATTGGTCAATCCAGTCGACCGCACGGATGAACCAGGTCATCGGATTCCACGGTTCGCGCCTGCTAGCTTCTGGGTGAAAGCGGTCGACCTCATCCAGCAGCAGGTGCGGCAACTTGCTCCCCTGCAGCAGTCCCTTGCCAATGCCGTAGACGACATTGTGAGTGAATGGGAAACAGCACGACGTCAGCGTCCGGCTCTCTGTGATCACAAAGTTCGCTTGACAAAGCAACTCAGCCAGGTCCGCCTGGCGATACAAGCGCCGATGATCCATCCAGGCGCCGGCGAGCGGACCAGACCGGATGGGACGCCGCAGCAGTCTCTCGCAAACCCAGTTGACCGGATCGTAGAGAAAGGGATAATCACAGTGCGGCACCGTCACCACCAGCATCCCACCTGGTCGCAGCACTCGCCATACCTCGCGCAGGCCCGCCTCGTCATCGTCCAAATGCTCCAGAACTTCGCTGAGCAGGACTTTGTCAAAGCGCCCGTCGGCATAGGGTAGGTGATAGACATCGCCCAAGCACGGACCTACCAGAGCACCACGCACCTGCCGCTGCGCAAACAGAAGCGACTGCAGATCGTGGTCAAGGCCGTACAACCGGCAGCTTGCCAGTCGCGACAGCGCCATGAGATAGAAGCCCAGCCCGCACCCGCAATCCAGTATCTCATCGCCAGGCCGCGGATCCAGATACGCCAGAATGGCACGCACCCGCCATCTGAAAGCCAGGTCTGCTTCATTCGTCAGCAGAGCCTCAAGCCGTTGGCCTCCGACCTTTATCGGCCTCACCTCGTCCTGAGCTCATTGTGCCTCTGCAACTCGACACTTCAAGTGCGTCAGTCTGGTGCCTCGACGCCAGCCCCACCCGCCGCACCCGCGGTGTCGAAGCGCTCGATGCGAATCTGTCCATCACGTGCCTGCCTGTTGTGCCAGATCCTGAAACAGGCGCTCATAGGCATCAATCGTCTTCCCCGTGTCGAAGATGGCCGCAATCTCCTCGCGGCTCTTGATGTACTTTTCCCTATTGGCAAGCATATAGACCAACCCGTCAGCAAGCGCCTGTTCATCTTGTGGCCGAACGAGTCGTCCCATTCCGGTCAGTCGAATGGGGACGCGGAGCCCTGGGATGTTCGTGGCCACCGTTGGTGTGCCGCACAGCATGGCTTCGACCTGTACCATGGGGAAGCAATCCGTACGGCTGGGTAGAGCAAGGACGTCGCACATGGCGTAAAAGTTCGCGACCCTCTGCGGATCTCTCAGCAGGCCCAGCAAGACGATGTGATCCCTCCAACGCTCCACAAGGTGCTGCCACTTCTCGTAGAAGGACTCATAGGCCACGTTCACTTCTCCAGCGTACACGAACTGGACGTCAGGTATACTCTCCAGCACCAGCGGTATCGACTTGAGCAAAAAGTCAAAGCCTTTCTCCTCTACGAAACGTCCGGCAAAGCCCACCACCTTCTGTCCTTCGAGCCCCAGCTCATGCCGCCACGCAGCTATCTGCTCCGGGATGGGCCGCGGTATCTCCACTGGAGGCAGTATATAGACCAGCTTCTGCTCAAACGGTCTGAGAAAGCGTGAGTTGTCAGCGTAATCCTTAGTGTGTATCGTGACTCGTGCTGAACCTCTCAAGGCCTGCTTCATCAGGTAGGTGACCACCCGCTCCACAAACTGCTCGAACGGGCTGGAAGGCATCACCAAGTCCCCATGGTGGGTAAAGACCACCCGCTTGCCCAGCCTGCTCGCCAGAGCAGTGATTAGCGGCGATTCCAAGAGCGGCGTGTGCATCTGAATGACGTCATGCTCTTTGATCAAACGATAGGCCGCCCAGGGAAAGGCCGGCATGATCACGCCCCGGCTAAGGCGCATGAGCGGCTCGAGACGCACGATCCGCACTCCCTTGTGCACCTCTTCCTTGGGCAGCTCCTTTCCATACCGGGCCGTCAGCACGGTGACCTCATGACCACGCCGTGCCAGACCCTCCGCCAGCAGTCTTGCATAGGCGGTGAGACCGGTCCAGTGCGGGAGATAGTAAGTCAAGACAGTGAGAATTCGCACCAGGCCCTCTTCTCCCAGCCAAGCATCTCGTAGTTATGTCGAATCAGAGCCAGGCGTCACCTGGGCCAACACATTGCGCAGACGGTTGTACGAGTAGCCTTCCATCCAGATGGCGGCGCCCCCCAGCAGCAGAAATCCGAGATAGGCGATCCCGTGCAGCACCAGCGCGTAACCCAGAGCAACATCCTTGCCGATCCCAAACACGTCAAGCGCAGCAACAGTGAGGTACTCGAACACACCTAGGTAGCCCGGCGATGACGGCACAGCCATGCCCAACGTCGTGAGGCACAGCACCAGCATCGCTGCAGCCGGAGGCAGTCGCAGTCCCATGGCTTGCATCACCACCTGGAATTCCGCCGCCACACATAGCCAGGCTATGAGCGACAGGATTCCAGTTCCGACCAAGCTCCGCAGCTGGCTGCACAAGGTGCGGCGGCAAGGTAACAAAGGGGACGATCAAGACGAGCAAGAAAACGATGGTCAGCGTGTCCACAATGCGTTCTACCGCAACCGTGGAGAGTGCGCCCACTACGCTCAGGCGCTGAAGCTCCGAACAGAGATAGGCGCGAAGCAAATCTCCCAACCGAACGGGGGAAACCAGGTTGACCAGATAGCCAATGTTCAGTAGGTTGAACAGCCGCCCTATCCCTATCTCTGCCCCTGAGACTGGATGCAACAAGAGACGCCAACGAAAAGCGCGAGCGAGTAGGCCCAGAAGAATAAGGCCAAAAGCAGGAAACAACCAGGCAGGCTGCATTTGGCCGAGCGCATCCAGCAAGCCACGCACATCGACGCCCCTGGCAGCTAGATAGAGGCCCCCCAGGCTCACTAGGATGCTGATCCACAGACGCCATTTCTTCATTAGCCCCGGGATTATATCATGCTGCGAAGAGTTCGACAAGCAGGATTCGAACCGATGCCTCTGGGAGTTGAGGCGCCACTATCGTGTAGAGGGATCGCCGCTCTAACGCTCAATCCTGCACGCTAACTGGAATCACCGCGCTCAGACAGCGTCTTGGAACACAGGAGCCGGGCGTTGTCGCCAATGTGGGCTGCGTTATGATCTCGCCTATGACGAGGTGTTACCGGACGCGAGCGGGGCCCAGCAGCCCACGCAATTCAGCGCGTGGTAGCTGGCGAACTTTGGCGAAAACCAAGGGTTGCGGGTGATCATACACCGTGAAGCTCTCGTCAGCCTGCCCGAGATTGATGACCAGACCAGTGGGGCGACTTTCCTCGAGCAGACCCGGCTTTGCGAGTGACAGGCCAGGGCTTGGGTTGTCGACCAGAACGATACCCCCGAGCTGCGGGTAGACGGCCGGGGCAGCAGCCAGTTGGAACCCCAGGCGTTCTGCGAATAACTGTTGATAGTAGCGGCTCGTCGTCGGATAGCGCTGCGGCAAGCGTGTGATTGTTGCATAGAGCCGCTGGCTGGAGAGCACAATGTAGTCACTGGTCTGGATGGCATCCAGGAGCTGCTCGAGTTTGGCCTCTGTGTCTGGCGCGTAGAGATCCAGTTGGACAAACGCAAAGTTCTGGCGACAGCCCGAACTCCGGCCGTCTGATCGAACCGGAAGTGGATCATCCCAGTACTCGACCAGGATTGTGCTACCTTTGGGAAGACGTTGGCAGAGCCACGAACTGGCCTGTATCCAAGGGTGTGGATGGCTGTAGATGTTGAGAAAGGCAAGGGCGTAGAACAGCGTAGTCACAAGTACCACGGATAGCATCATCGCCAGGGCCGGCCTGCTGAACCGCCGCAGTCCCTTGCTGCGCCCAGGCGCAGCGCTGGCGTCCCACGCCGCCATCCACAGCACAGCCGCGGCCAGACAAAGGAACGGCAGCACGGGGAGCGTGTAGCGGATGAACTTGGCGTGAGCGGTGCCCTGCAGTACAGCATACAGAACCGGCCAGGACACAACCACCGCCAACTCACGCGCTGGATTCCGCCAGAGGCGAATGACCAGCCACAGGAGGCCGCCGAGACCCAAGAGTCCAAGCGGAAGCCCCATGGCGAAAAGCAGGATCTGCCTGGCCTGGTAGACATATGGCACCGTGCCGATATATTGGCGCGTGTAGGGAAAGTCGAACCAGCCTTGCGACATGGCTGCCTCCTGGCCGATTGCCTGACCAAAGCGATACCAGTCAATCAGCGCATAAGGCTCAAGCAGCAGGAAACTGACCAAGGCCAATCCAAAGCCCTGCCCCACCCTGCGCCTTACCTGGTGCCATGCCTGTCGCAGGTTGCTCAGAGTCCGGCTCGCTTCCGAATCCGCAGGCCAGGCATAGCAGAGCCAGGCCAACAGCACGACCGCAGCCAGGGGCAGCACGCTGACCTTCGTTGCCAGCGCAACGCCAAACAGGAGGCCGAGCATTGCACCATCCCGAAGCTGCCCCCGGCGCGCGACATCCACTGCCTTGCCCACTGCCAGTAGAACGAGGGTAGTGAGAATGGTGTCAACCGTGTAAAAGTGTGCCAACTGGAGGTGCAGGACGGTGAAGCTAACCAGAACCGCCGCCAGAATCGCGACTCGACGCCCAAAGGTCTTGCGTGCCAGAAGGTACGTGGCATATACGCTGCAGGTATCGAAGACTGCGGAGAGCACCCTGCCGATGAGATAGGAGCGCGCCATCGTGGCCCACTCCGTGCTCTGCAGACCCAGCAGAGAGGAGGCAAGGCGCAGCAAGTAGATGGGGAATGAGCCGTAGGCAAAGAACCGCGGATTGAGTGGGCTCTCCGCGCTCAGAAGTGCGAGGGGATCGTCGGGAAGGTACAGGCTTTCGACGACCATCAGAATCTGACGCTCGTCCGGGTGGAAAAGAAGCCCGCGATCCCAGTCCAGCCCGTAAACCCGCAAGGCAAAGGCTGCGGGCAACAACACAGCCAGCGTCAGGCTTGTCCAGTTCTGCACAAGCCAGCGGTTGACACGTGCGACAGACAATCGACTGGACCACTCCCTTCACGGCGTTCCTGTGGCAGGCAACGCCTACGTCATGATAGGGGGCTGCTACAGCTGCTCAAACCGTTCGACGTCCAGCACAAACACCGTCGCTCCCCCCACCTGGACCTCCAGCGGCTGTACCCAGTGACGGGCGGCCGCGGCCTCGCTGAGGGGTACGACGGGTGACACAAACTCGCGTCGGGCATGGCAATGCTGGCGCAGGATTTCCAGCACTGCATCCACTTGCGCGCCCTCAACGCCGATCAGGATTGTTGCGTTCCCACGCACCAGGAACCCACCGGTGGTGCTGATCTTGGTTGCGCGGTATCCTTCCGTCATCAGCGCATCTAGAACACCCCGTGAATCCACATCCTGCACAATGGCCATGATCAGCTTCATCGGTACCTCCGATCACTCGCCCCATCCCATCCACGCATGTGCCCCGCCTCGACACTTACCGACGACAGCGCACCCGCAGTTTACCACACCGTAACTGGCTCGGTCAAGAGTCCCTGTCCCCGGCTAGCACCGTTTTTCGATTGTATGTGTGGTTGTCAAAACCGAATGGAGTGTGCTACCATTGCACCGCAAATCATTGCCACAATGAGGGAACCATGATGGCCATGCACCCCACACGTCCGCTAGATCCCATGGAGATCCTGCGCAAGCTGACCGGTCTGCCTCATCGCCGTACTTACATCACCGAGGTCTGGTGGCTCGTCGGTGGCACTGCCCTCGGACTGCTACTGCTACCTGCCCTGTCTTGGCTCGCCTTCCTACTCGTCGGTGTCTCCGTCGGAGCGGCCCTGGTCTACTTCGACTGGAGGTTCTCGCCCGTCTCTCTGCTCCCACCCCGTGCCACTTCGCAGAATATCATCGGCAAG
>Ga0111173_1017_pt1 | contig 19699 bp, 20 predicted proteins | sample DeeMarSWOR324_28_FD_80234 | JGI IMG/M metagenome (GOLD analysis project Ga0111173, IMG submission 80234) | Anaerolineae bacterium SM23_84
ATCTCGCGAAGCAGGCGCCGCTCTTCTGCTGTTGGCTCCTGCGTGGTCTCGACGTGATCAGGGATCAGGATTTCAAACTCGCTGTTCTCCTGGATCTGTTCCACCGTAACGCCGGGGTGCACCGCCAGCAGCTTGAGCCTCTTGGTCGCCTCATCAAAACCGTACACACCCAGCTGTGTGATGACCCGGTATGGACCGGATCCTGCCGGCAGCCCAGCTTTCTCTCGTGCACCCGGTCCGGTCAGGTAGCCGGGTGTGGTGACAAAGTCCACCTTCTTCAAAAAGCGCCGCTTCTCCTGACGCATCATGATGATGGTGCGCCAGCAGAAGGAGCCAACGTCGTTGGCGCCACCGCTGCCGGGCAGGCGGATCTTGGGATTGGCGTGCTCTCCAATCACGGTCGTGTTGATGTTGGCATACCGGTCGATCATCGCTGCGCCCAGGAAGCCATAGTCCACATAGCCCGACTGACACAGAGACATGACGTCGTGCATGCTGGACGCGGAAGCAGCGTCGTAGAAGGTCTTTGACTCACCGACGGAGATGGGCAACGCGGGTACGCGGGGACCTATGCCGCCCGCCTCAAAGATGATCAGCAGGTTCGGCGCGTGGGTGCGCTGGGCGAGCATTCCAGCGATCATCGGCAGGCCAGTGCCCACGAATACGGATTTCCCGTCCTCCAGCAGTTTGCTGGCTACAGTAGCCAGCAGCTCGGTAGCTGTATAGTCCGCTTCCATCGCTTCACTCCTTGCCCTTCAGCCACGGCGCGGTCATGGGAGCGCGCAGCTCTTCCACCTGCTTGAGGTAGTGCATCTTTCGCAGGCCGCCAACCAGCTCCAAATACTCTGTGAAATCCTTGACCCCATGTACGTATTTGTCAAAATACTCCTGCGTTCCCTCCGCTGATCTGGACAGTTGTAGCCACTCACCGATGTGCTCCTCATCGAAAAAGTACAGCAACGGCATCTGGGTCGGATGGGAGCCGTAGGGTACCTCAACCACACCGTCCACGACGAAGAAGGGAATCGCTGTCCGCCACGGTTGCCTGCGGATCTCAGACTCGGGGATGATCGCCTCGGTGGTCAGAACCAGGCGCCTTGCCGCCCGAGCCAACTCAAAGTCCTCAATCAGGGTGCCGTCAATCTGCGCGTTGCCGTATATGTCACAGCGTGGCACATGCATAAAGACCACATCGGGATAGCAGGCCGGAACCAGGCAGATCGGCTTGCCACTGTAGGGATCGGTCACCACCCTGGCCGAGCTGTACATCAGTGTATCGGTGCCCAGCATGTTGCGTGTCGGCACAAAGGGCAGGCCCATCATGGCAGCCAGGAAACGCCACTGATGGCCGGCATTGCTGATCTCACCGATTACCTCGCACTGTCCTGTCTCCACAGCCCGGCGTGATGCTGGCGATAGCCCCCGCAGTTCGTGGCCAAAAGCATAGGCGACTTCGATGCGATCCGCGCAACCAGACCCGATCAGGAGGTCGGCATCATGTACTCCTGTCTTGCCAAGCAGCGTCAAGTGCTTCTTCCGCTGGCGGATGATCTCGTAGACGGCGACCATGGAGACGCGGATATGGCCAAAGCCGCCCATAGCGATGAGAGCGCCATCCGGGACGTACTTGTCCACAGCTTCGGAGATGGTGGTACGTTTGTCTTTCAGGTCCCGGGACTTGTTCGCCCGAACCCAGGCGCGGTGCTCATCCGGGTCATGCCAGCCAACCAGTTCACCACGTCCCTCGGCCAAAACCTCCATGCGTTCCTCCTTCTGATTTCACGCTGCGGGACTTTTACTGGCAATTGAGTAGGGACGACTTACGGGTCTCGATTCATGGATGAGGTGACAGCTTTCTTCGCGTCATGCTGAGCGAGGCGAAGGATCTCCACGCCTGTGTCGTGTGAGACCCTCAGCTGCACCTGCCTTGTCTCGCCGCGTCTTGGCGTCTCCCGGGCAAGGAGACGAGGCGGTGCAGACCGTCTCGCCGCAGGTCGCGCAGCACCCCGCAGCTCGCGGCCCGAACGAGAGGCGGGTGTGGCACTCCCTCAGGTTGACATCCAGCCAGCGCCCTCCAACACCAAGTTCTTGCGACCCAAGTCGCCACTACAGACATTCAGGATTGCGTGGTCTCCGTGCCGGTCAGGTTTCGGTTGGCACAAAGTGCACAATGTCCAGGATTGATCCTTCGCGCTGTTTCTTGGGCTTGAAGACAGCCTTGACCCTCATGCCGATCCTCAGGTCATCCAGTTCCACCTCACCCAAGCGATGGACCAGGACGCTGTCAGCACCGTCCAGCTGGATGAGGGCCAAGATCTGCGGCTCAGCCAGCGGGGCGCCATCAAGATCCACGTGCACTGTGGTAAAGCTCTGCACAAAACCTTCGTCACCCACCTCGACCCACTCCTCCAGCTTGGAGAAACAGCGCTCGCAGTAGATCGTGGGTGGGACGTAGACATAGTCGCATTCAGAGCACCAGGTGCCAATGAAGCGGGCATTCTCCATGATCTCGCGGAAGAACTCTTCGCCAGCCAGACCGGCGGTGTAGCGGCTGGTAATGGGGATATCACCCCGCCAGGCCTTGGCCTCGGTGATCTTGTCAACTTTCTCTAGCAGAGACATGGAATACCTCCTCACTCCATGGGCTTGAAGTACTGGATGTCAGTGATGGCCCCGCTCCGTTCCTCGGGTGGCTTCCACACTGCTTTGACTCTCATGCCAATCTTGACGTCATCCGGTTTCACCTCACCCAGCAGGTGCATGATGCCCATGCCCTTGGATGCCCCAGCGATTTCGATCACGGCGGGGATGATCGGTTCCTTCACGCGCACCATGTCCCACCTCACGTAGGTGACGGAGTAGGTGTTCACCACACCGTGGTCCTCAAGGTAAACCCATTCATCCATAGGGCGGAAGCACCACTCGCAAAAGTTGCGCGGCGGTACCACGGTACGGCGGCAGCGGTCGCATCTCGTGCCGATGATACGCCCCTGCTTCAACTCAGCCAGATAGCGCCCAATGGCTATGCCCGCGTCCCACGCGTATTGCGCGTTTGGCGCCCACTCGGTAAACAGGACCTTCTTCTCCTCAAAGTCTGAGCTGCTCAGCGCAACGCCAGGGAATTCTTTGATCTTGCTCGTCATGGTACCCTCCTATCCGTGGATCCCCAGGATGACGACTGTGCCTACTTGCATCAGGTCACCCCACGCCTGCGCCAGACCCGTGATCGGCTTGCCCGGAACCTGGCGCTTGCCCGCCTCGCCGCGCAGCTGCCAGAAGATCTCAGCCACCTTCATCAAGCCAGCAGCAGCGATTGGATTGCCAACACCTAACAACCCACCAGATGGGCACACGGGCATATTGCCGGTGCGCGCTGTCACACCTTCCGCGGTGAGGCGCGGAGCATCGCCTTTGTCCGCCAGCAGCAGCCCCTCCAGGTGGTGCAGTTCCTTGTAGTCGAAAGGATCGTACGGTTCTACCACGTGGATCTCCTTGCGTGGTTCGCGTATGCCCGCCATTTCATAGGCCATCCGTGCCGCGTACTCCACGTACTTGGGGTAATAGAGGTCACGGTTGGTCCAGTAGGCGGTATCCAGGGACCAGCCCACACCTTTGATCCACACCGGCACGTCCGTGATTCGCTTGGCGACGTTCTCCGAAGCGAGCACCAGGGCAACCGCACCATCGCTGACAGGGCTCACATCCAGGCGCTGCACTGGCCATGCCAGCACTTCAGAATTGAGAATGTCCTCTACGGTGATGTCGGGATTTCCCAACAAGGCACAGGGATGGTCCGCAGCATTGCGCTTGTTCTTCACAGATACCAGCGCGATATCCTTCTTCTGCAGGCCATGCATATGCATGTAGCGATTCATCTCCAGAGCGAAGATCCACAGCAGATTGGGCTCCAGCGCACGCTCGGTGGTGTGATCAAAGATGGTCAGGAACGCGCCTTGCGGATGGGGCTGGCAGCTGGACATCTTCTCCTCGCACACAACCAGGCAGACGTCGAACAGGCCCGAAGCCACATGGTACCAGCCCTGGATCGGCGCAAAGACCCCCGTACCGCCACCCACGTAGCAGCGCAGGAAAGGCTTGCGCCAGGCCCCTGCCGCGTCACTGAGGTACTCGCCCTTCATGTGCACGCCATCGAAAGAGTCTGGAGCGGTGCCAAGGGCCACGCCATCCACATCATCCAGCGTGAGTTCGCAAGAGTCCAGCGCCATCTTGGAAGCCTCGTAGGCCAGTTCCCTGCCTGTCTCCTGAGCCCGGCGGACGAACCTGGTCATTCCTGCGCCTACAACAGCTACTTTTCTCATACCCATTTCTGACCTCCTCGTCTCAGTTGCTCAGGATGGCGGCCGCGCCGCTGGTGGTGGGAATGCCTCGCCAGCCAAAGGCCAGCCCAGTCTCCACGTCGGGGAGCTGGCGTGGGCCAGCCTCGCCGCGCAGCTGCAGCACGACTTCCAGCAGTCGCGCCAGTCCGGAAGCGTCCAACAGGTGCCCCATACCGAGGCTCCCTCCTGAGGGATTCACCGGCAGTTCGCCGCTCAGCTCGGTAGCGCCTTCCTCCGTCAGCGGGCCGGCCTCGCCCGGGCGGCACAGTCGCAAAGCCTCCATGTGTTGCAGTTCCTTGTAAGAGTAGGTATCGTCAATCTCGGCGAAATCCAGTTCCTGCCAAGGGCTTGTGATGCCAGCCATGCGGTATGCCATCTCCCCTGACTTGGCTGCATAGATGGCAGCGGACCAATCCCGGTTCTCCAGAGAGAACGAGTCGTTGCACCATCCGACTCCCTGCACCCAGATGGGCACGTCAGTCAAGGCTTCGGCCACTTCTTTCGCCGCCAGCACCATCACAATCGCCCCATCCGCGTGGGGGCTGATATCCATGCGTGAGAGCGGGTCGGCTACCATCTCGGCTCGCAAAACAGCGTCGACTTCGATGTCAGCGCCATAAGCGGCGGCAGGGTTGTACAGGGCATTGCGCTTGTTCTTTGCGACCACCTGGGCACATTGTTCCCTGGTCGTCCAAGTCTCAGCCAGGTAACGGTTCATTTCCAGGCCAGCGACAAAGTGGGGGTTAACGGCCAACGGGCGGTTGTACACCGGGTCCATGGCATAGGCCATGACGTGCTCGAGGGTGAGCACATTCGAAGCCTTGCTGTGGGCCTCGACGACCACGATGTCCATCGCGCCGGTGAGGATTTGCATGTAAGCAGCAACAAAGCCGTGCAGCCCGTCGCCACAGATGGTGTGGACGGGCTTGAGCACAGCTCCCAGCTGATCAGGCACGTACTCGTCGAAGATGCTCGTGCCCTCGATGAAATCCTCGGCCACGGTGACAAAGCCGTCGACGTCACTGCGCGGGTCCACGCCGGCGTCGTCGTAGGCCTTGACCGCTGCCTCGTACATCAGCTCTTTGTACGACAGGTCCGGTGTCAGAGGCCGGAAACCGACGTGTCCCACGCCGATTATTGCTACTTGTCTGAACATATGCCGACTCCTTTCTGGGTTATGGGTCAGACAAAACCGTAGAGTTCTATCCGCGGATAGGCCTCACTCCCTTCCGGTGAGTTCGCTGCTGTGTCCATGCTCTGTCAATCTCCTGGAGAGCCCCGCAGCACCGGTCACAAGCTCCGGCGTCACCTCAATGTCGTAGTGGCAGACGCTCATACGAACTTGGCTGTGATCAAGTCTTCCAGTGTCGGACGTCCGATTTCCTGCAGCTCGTACCTCACACGCTGCGAAGGACGGTTGATTTTCACCACGCGGCGCAGGTCAATTGGAGTGGCGACGATGACCAGGTCACACGGAGTCGCGTTGATCGTATCCTCAAGCTCCTGAATCTGTTTGGCACCATAGCCCATCGCCGGCAGAATGGGGCCTGTGGTTGGATACTTCTGGTAGGTCTCGGCGATCGAACCCACCGCGTAGGGACGGGGATCGATGATCTCCGCGGCGCCAAAGCGTCGAGCAGCAACATAGCCTGCCCCATACGCCATCTCGCCGTGAGTCAAGGTGGGGCCGTCCTCAATGATGAGCACACTGGCACCTCGGATCACGCGCGGCTCATCAACGAATATCGGCGAAGCTGCCTCCACAACCATCGCCCTCGGATTCAGGGTGGAGATGTTCTCCCGAACAATCGCCACTTTGTCCGGGTCCGCGGATTCGATCTTGTTGATGACCACAATATCCGCCATTCTCAGGTTGGCCTCGCCCGGGTGATAGCGCAGTTCATGTCCGGCTCGCAGTGGATCGGTGACCACGATGTGCAAATCAGGTTTGTAAAAGGGCAGATCGTTGTTGCCTCCATCCCACAGGATGACATCAGCCTCCTGCTCGGCCTGGCGCAGGATCCGTTCATAATCGACACCGGCATAGACGATGGTGCCTCGGTCCAGATGGGGCTCGTACTCCTCCCGCTCCTCAATGGTGCAATCGTATCTGTCCAGGTCCTCGTAGGTGGCAAACCGCTGACAGGCCTGTGCGACCAAGTCGCCGTAGGGCATAGGATGCCGCACGACAACCACCTTCCTACCCATCTGCCGCAGAATGTCCGATGTCCGGCGCGAAGTTTGACTCTTGCCGCTACCGGTACGCACGGCGCCGACAGAAACCACGGGCACTTTGGCTTCGAGCATGGTCTCACGGGCCCCCATCAGGCGAAAGTCGGCCCCTGCAGCCAGCACCTGGGAAGCCTTGTGCATGACGTATTCGTGTGAAACATCGCTGTAGGCAAAGATGACCTGATCCACGGCCAGGTCGGTGACGAGGTTGTTGAGTTCACTCTCGGGATGAATGGGGACACCGGCAGGATAAAGGCTGCCGGACAGTTCTGGGGGGTAGGTGCGTCCTTCGATGTTAGGAATCTGTGTGGCAGTGTATGCCACAACCTCGTAGGTAGGATTCTCTCGAAAGTAGACGTTAAAGTTGTGGAAATCGCGCCCCGCTGCGCCCATAATCAGTACGCGGGTCTTCCTCATTGAAGGCCTCCGTGTTCGTTTGCTAAAGCAGCATCATCGCGCCAGGGTTCCTGTGTGGCCACGGTTTGTGCGATTTCAACGGCACCGATTGTTCAAGAGCAACCTCGTCAGCAGCCGCCATGGCTCCCAGAACGGGATCATAGGCGCAGCCGGCCCTGAGCATCTGCTCATCGGCGCTGAGAGGGGGACGCCCCAAAAGGCTTGGGCGCAACCCAAGACAATCGGTACTCTGCCTGCTGGTGCAGACACACTGCGCAGGCTCTACGGTGCAAAGGTCGAGAAACAGGGGTTGTGACGACCAACGCTACTGGCCACTGAGGTACTTACAATCGCTGGCAATGTTGCACAGTGGTCATTTGCCGGTCGCGAACCAGAGTGCTATCCTTGAAGCTCCTTTGCACTGCGGCCAACTCCCTGGTCGTCTTCGCCCGTATCGCCTTTAAGAGCGTCAGGGGCCGCCCGGATCTCATCAGCAGCTGCTTGTAGCTCCTCCTGGAACTGCTCGGTGAGTTCCTGGGATGCCTCGCGAAACTCCCGAATGCTCTTGCCCAGTGTCTTGCCGATCTCCGGAAGGCGTCGTGGGCCGAAGATGATCAAGGCCAGGAGGAGGATGAAAAGCAGTTCTCCAGGGCCTATGCCTAGAAAGTTCAATACATCCGCTCCCCCAAAGAACGTGGTCGCCTCTGTCTGCCATCCGTGAATGAACGGTCCCCCGTCAGAGGACAGTCGTCACCTGGTCGACAGAGGAGGTTCTTTGGTTTGGTCATCCATTGCGGGACTCTACTGGTACCAAGTCTCGGCGGGAAACCAGCGCGCCCAGAACACCGTTCACGAATCGCTGTGAGCTATCACTGCCGAAAAGCTTGGCCAGTTCTACCGCTTCATTGATGGCTACCTTGACAGGTGTTTCCCTGTCCACAGTTATCTCATAGATGGCAAGACGCAAGATGTTGCGGTCAATAATCGCCATTTGCTCAAGAGGCCAGTCAGTGGCGATCTTCTCTATGGTATGGTCTAGTTCCTGGTGATGCTCCAGCACCCCTCGCACCAAACGCGAGACAAAAACCGCAGCGTCTGCAGACAGGGGTGTTTCTTCAAGCCTCTGAGTCAAGACTAGCTCGGGCGGGTGATTCACACTATCCACTTCGAACAGAGCCTGCAGAGCCAGAACTCGAGCTTGCCGTCTGGTCTTCACACTGCCACCTTGGTGCTGTGCCTACGTCAGGTCTGGGACGCTCCCGTGTCAACCGCGTCAACGATGTGCACGTCGACTTCGCTCACCGGCATGCCGACAATCTCATGGATGGCGCGGGTCACCTTTCCCTGTATCTCCCGACTCAATTGTAGCATATTGACGTCGGTTGATGCAACGACGTAAATGTCCAGGCTCACCGTATCGCCAACGACCTGCAGCTTGACACCATCACAGCCGCGAGTGCCAAACAGGCGGCGCACGCCCAACGAAGCCATTCGGGCTACCCCAGGTACCGAGAGTGTCGTCAGACGAGCAATCATCGACAAGACCGCTGGAGAGACAATCACACTCCCTAGTTTCTGTCCCATTGTCGCAATCTCTCTTTCCCACTCGTCTCCACTAGCGCGCGCATGGCGATTCACCGCTCACCCCAAAGCATGCTGCCACAACTTCTGTCTTGGGGGTGGCACACGACAGCATCACATCTGCATCGCCAATCCACCATCCACAGCCAACACCTGTCCGGTTATGTAGTTGCCCTCCTCTGAAGCCAGAAAGGCCACCGCATTGGCGATATCCTCAGGAGTGCCGGGACGACCCAACGGCATTAGCTCCATCCCCTTGGCAAGCAGGTCTGGAGGAATAGTCGAGGCCAGATCCGTTGGGATGTAGCCAGGGGCTACCACATTGACGGTGATATTCCGTGACCCAACCTCTTTGGCCAGCGCCTTGCTGAAACCAATCATGCCAGCCTTGGAAGCAGTGTAGTTCGTCTGTCCCGCATTGCCGACCAAACCCGCAATCGAGCTGATGTTGACGATGCGGCCATAGCGCTGCCTGAGCATCGTTCGCTGGGCAGCTTGGCAGCAGCTGAACACGCTTTTCAGGTTTGTGTCGAGGACAACGTCCCAGTCCTCTTCGGACATACGTACCAACAGCGTGTCCCGGGTGGTACCCGCATTGTTGACCAGAATATCCAGCCGGCCAAAATGGTCTATCGCCGTCTGAACCAGCTTCTGCGCCTCAGTGAAGACGCTTACGTCCGCCTGCATGACAATCGCCTCGCCGCCTGCGTCCCGGATGAGGCGCAACGTCTCGTTCGCTCCGTCACTGTTACTGTGATAGTTCACCACGACTTTGGCTCCCAGACTGGCCAACTTGACCGCAATGGCACGACCCAGTCCACGGGATGAACCAGTGACAACGGCAACCCTGCCGTTCAGGTCTCCCATCTTGATACCTCCACGGTTTCAATGTCTTTCGCCGTCGCTACGCTCAGGACTGGCACGCTGCGGTCAATCCGCTTGATCAGACTGCTCAAGACACTCTTGGGGCCAATCTCGACAAAAGCCTGGATCCCATGAGCGATCATGTAGCGAACGGATTCCACCCAACGCACCTGTGAGGTGATGTGCTGTACCAGCTCGCGACGCAATTCCGCTGGCTCAGCGATGGCTGTGGCAGAGACATTGGCCACGATCGGCACGGCAGCCGGGGGCATGGACAGTTTCTCCACCGTCTTGGCAAAGGCCTCTGCTGCAGGAGCCATCAGCGGGCAGTGAGAAGCAATGTTAACCGCCAGAGGAACCGCCCGTTTTGCCCCGCGCTCCACGGCGAGTTGAAGAGCCCGCTCCAGTGCCGGTTTCTTGCCAGCGATCACGATCTGTCCGGGGGCGTTGTCGTTGGAAAGCCAGACGTCCCCTACTTCATCACAGATTGCCTGCAGTGTTGCAGCATCCATTCCTAGCACGGCTGCCATGGTCCCCGGTTGCTCCTCACCTGCCTCCTTCATCAGCAGTCCGCGTTCACGTACAAGGCTCAGGGCCGAAGCGAAATCAAGCACGCCCGCCGCCCACAAGGCAGTATACTCTCCCGTGCTGTGACCAGCGACAAAAGCAGGGGATATCTCGTCACCGTTCTGCTCCCTCAGAGCAGCGAGAATAGCCGCACTTGCGGTCAGCCCGGCCGGTTGGGCATTGACGGTATCGTCCAGTTCGTCCTCTGGGCCCTCAAAGCAGAGCCTGGACAGAGAGAAACCAAGGACTGCGTCGGCCTCATCGAAAAGCTGCCTTGCCGCTGGATAGCGGGCATGCACGTCCCGCCCCATGCCGACGTGCTGCGAACCCCCTCCTGGGAAGACAAGGGCGATCTTGCCCTGAGTTTGGTCTGCCACTGCTTCACTGGTCATCGGGTGACGGCTGCCCCGACAGACGACACGCTTTCGTCTTGGATGACGCAGCCGGGCAAGGAACTCAGAATCCGTTCAGCCTGTGAGATGGTGCGCTCAACGACCTCAGCGACTGACGGGATGTCATCAACCAGACCGCAGCATTGCCCGGCCATTACAGATCCATCACGCACGTTGCCTTCCACCGCCAGGCGCAGTTTGCCCGTCCCGAACTCAATCAGCTGCTCCTCGGTGAGACCCTGTGCCTCCATCTCTTGGAATCTGCGGCTCATCGGGTTCTTCAAGGCACGTACGGGATGACCTAAGCTGTGACCGGTTGTGATTGTGGCGCGGTCGCCCGCCTTGACAATCATGTCTTTGTAATTCTGATGGACTGCGCATTCCGTCGTAGCGATGAATCGCGTCCCCATCTGAACACCAACTGCGCCCAGCGCAAGAGCCGCTGCCAGCCCTCGCCCATCCGCGATTCCCCCTGCAGCGACCACGGGCACGCTGACGGCGTCCACGATTTGAGGGACCAGGGGAAGTGTACTCACATCGCCGATATGCCCCCCCGACTCATGGCCCTCCACAATCAGCACGTCCGCCCCCGCGCGTTCCAAGCGCTTGGCGAGGGCTATAGAGGCAACTACAGGCATGACGATGATCCCAGCTTCCTTCAGCGGGGGAATGAACGAACTCGGGCTGCCGGCACCAGTGGTGACCACGGGCACATTCTCGCGGACGCAGATGTCCACGATATCCTCAATGAAGGGAGAGATCAGCGGCACATTCACGCCAAAAGGCCGCTGGGTCCTCGCCTTGATCTCACGCACTTGAGCTTCCACCAGATCAGGCGGAGCATTCCCTGCTCCCAGTACCCCCAAGGCCCCGGCTTCTGACACAGCCACGACCAGTTCAGGGGTGGAAACCCAAGCCATTCCTCCCTGTACGATTGGATGGCTAATACTTAGCAAGTCACACAGAGGTGTTCTGATCATGTCAGACTATGCGGCTCCTTTGCTGACTTTCTCCGTGGCATCATTCCCGCACTCGCTCTGTGCTCGGTGTGCGCAGGCTAGATGCGCCCGAACGTGAATGAGGCCGTGTTGGACAATCCACCGCCGCACACGGCCCTCATTACAGAGATACCCCGCTGCTATTCTTTCTTCTTTGCTTCGATCTCGACAACCTCAACGCCCCTGTAATTGCCGCAGCTGGGGCACACATGATGTGGAAGTCGCAGCTCGTGACACTGCGGGCACGGCACAAGCCGGATCCTCTTCAAAGCCAGATGGCTACGCCTACGATCACGCCGTCCCTTAGACAGTTTCCTCTTCGGTAGTGCTCCCAAGATATAGGTACTCCTTTCCAAATGATCATAGCAGCTCACGCAGAACGGCCAGTCTCGGATCGCCCTCTTCACGCTGGCACGTACATGCCTCTTCGTTCAAGTTCGCCCCGCAGCCAGGGCACAGACCTCGGCAGTCTGCACCGCACAATGGCGCGAAAGGCGCGGCCAATGACAAGTTCTGGCGAGTCACCTCTGTGAGGTCCAGAATGTGATGTTCATCCATCCTGGTGCTTTCATCCTCACCATCCTCGACCGGTTTGACCCTACCAGTGAATATGTCCACGGAAGGCCGAAACTCCTCCTCCAGATGGAATTCGACGGGGACAGTGACAGGGGTCAGACACCGCCTGCAAGGCACGCTGACCTCAGTCCGCAGCTGCCCGGTTACGAGGATGCCACTGTCGGTGCGCAGAAGCCGGACCTTGCCAGTCAACGGCCTGGTAACCTCCAGGTTCTCATCAATGCCGGCAAGATCCTCGTTCAGTTCGTATTCCTTGCTGGCACCGGCTTCAGATTTCAGCAGCTGAGCCACATTGAATCGCATGGGAACCACACTCAGCCCGAATATGCTACGTCAAGGCCCTAACAGCAGGCCGCATTATAGGACACCCACCATGTTGTGTCAAACGCCAGCAGTTCCGGGCTAGATCCTCCTACGAACCCTCGTCTGGACCCTCCGGAGCTGTCGGGATGCCCCTTCGCCTCAGGGCCGCGAGGCCATTGGCGGTCTGTCTGAGCAGGGAGGAGAGACGCGACTCCAGATCGCTGAGAGCATCCAGAGCATACTCATCCGCTTCTTTCCGAAACTGCTCGGCTTCCTGCTGGGCTTTTGCCAGTACGCTCTCGGCTTCTGCCCGCGCCCCAGCGGCGATCTCGTGTTCGTCAACTAGGCGAGCTGCTTTATGACGTGCTTCCTCGATCAGGCGCTCGGCGTCCTCGGCCGCTCCGGCCAAGATCGCGTCCTTCTGCGCCAGCAGCTCGTTGGCCTGCTTCAGCTCCTGCGGGATCGAAACCCGCAATTGGTCAACGATGTCGAAAAAAGTGTTCTCGTCGATGGCCGTCTTTGCAGTAAAAGGAACGCGCCAGCCCTCGTTGACAAGCGCCTCAAGGCGGTCCACTATTACCAGGATATCCATGACGATCACCACCTTTCATCGGAGAGATACGCCAGGCAGATTGACAGAGCTGGCTAATCCCGCAGTGACACAATCCTCACTTTGTCACCCGCGTCTGACCCCAAACTGTGGAACTTCTCCTCCAAGGCTAGGGACACGTGCGGTGGGACCATCTCATTCACACAGCCCCCCACCATCGCGATCTCCTTTGTGACGCTGGAGCTGAGGAAGGCATAGTCCTGGCTCGTAATCAGGCATATGGTGTCAATCTCAGGCGCCAACTTCCTGTTGATCAAGGCCATCTGAAACTCCAATTCAAAGTCGGACAGCACCCTCAAACCTCGTACGATCACGCGAGCCTCGACGCTTCGGGCAAAGTTGACTGTCAGCCCACTGTAGCTCTGTACCGTTACTCCTGGCAGATCCTTGAGCGCCTCGCGGGTCATCTCCAGCCGCTCCGACGTTGAGAACAGGAGACTCTTGAGCGGACGGTCGTAGACAGCTACAATCAAGCGCTCGAACAAAGATGCCGCACGAGTAGCCACGTCGACGTGCCCATTGGTGATTGGATCAAAGGTGCCCGGGTATATGGCTGTTGTCATCGCTCCCCCATGTGCCGTTGCGCCGATGGCCGGACGCCCCACAGCCCAGTCGGTTCCCAGGAGGGTCCCATCAACTCAAGTCCGTTCTTGCTCCCCAGAACTCCCGGACGCGTTGAGCCAGCAACTGGTATTCAGGTTGTGATAGTGATGGATCCTCACGAAACAGCTCCAACGCCGCCTGACGCGCTTGCTCTAGGACGCGCACATCACTCAGTTTCGCCACCCGCAAATCCGGCAGGCCGCTTTGCCGTGTTCCGAAGAACTCCCCTGGCCCGCGCATCTTGAGATCCTCTTCAGCCAACAGAAAACCGTCCTCTGTGGTTTCGATGACCTCTAGACGTTGCTCCCCTCCGAAAGAAGGCGACTCTGCCAATAGCAGACAATAGGATTGATGCTCCCCGCGTCCCACGCGCCCACGGAACTGATGCAGTTGAGCAAGGCCAAAACGATCCGCCCCCTCGACCAACATCACTGTGGCGTTGGGGACGTCAATCCCCACCTCAACGACCGGGGTCGTTACCAATACCTGATACTCGCCTCGGCGAAAGTGCGCCATGACGTCCTCTTTGTCGCCGCTACTCATCCGCCCGTGGAGTAGCCCCAGATGCAAGTCAGGAAAAATCTCGTCTTGGAGCCGTTTGTATTCGCTTACCGCAGCCTTCGCTTCGACCCTCTCTGATTCTTCAACCAGCGGGCAAATGATAAAAGCCTGTCGTCCCTCTTCCACCTGTCCGCGCAAGAACGCATATGCACGTTCTCGCTCCAGAGGTGCCAGCCACTTGGTGATAATCTTCTGCCGATGGGGTGGCAGTTCATCAATGGTCGATATATCGAGATCACCGTACAAGGTCAGCGCCAGAGTGCGGGGGATCGGCGTTGCACTCATTACCAGCACATGCGGGTTGTGCCCTTTCTGGCGCAAGGTTGCCCGTTGGGCAACGCCGAAGCGATGTTGCTCGTCAATGACTGCCAGCCCAAGGTCTTTGAAAGCCACCCCCTCTTGAATCAGCGCGTGCGTCCCCACAACGATGTCAAGTTCGCCTGATGCAATCTGACGGCGCCGCTCCTCTTTTTCGGCGGGACTCAAGCTGCCCGTAAGTACGTCTACCTGCAGTCGGGATATCAGCTCGCCAGCGTTTTCATCCCGCTCACGCACTCCCTCCGCTGTTTCGCGCAATAACGTGGTCAGCGTCTGGTAGTGCTGCTCGGCCAGAATCTCCGTCGGAGCCATGATCACGGCTTGCATGCTGTTCGCCACTGCGACAAGCATAGCGGCCAGAGCCACAACTGTCTTTCCGGAACCCACGTCTCCCTGTAAGAGACGGCTCATTGGGCGGGCTTGCTGCAGGTCCTCGCTGATCTCCTGCAAAACGCGCTGCTGCGCCGCTGTCAGGGTAAATGGCAAGGCGTCCACGAAGGCGCTTAGCATCCTGTGGTCTACAGCCATGGGGCGGCCCGGGCGCTGCTGCCACACAAAACGCTGTTTCTGAACGCCCAACTGAATAAGCAGCAGCTCCTCAAAACTCAGCCGCCGGCGTGCGCGAGCAAGAGAATCCCAATCATCTGGGAAATGAATCTGGTGGATAGCAGTCGTCTCATCCACCAGGTTGTACTTCTCCCGCAGCGCCTTGGGCAGGCAGTCCACCACTCGAGGGGCCCAGTTCTCCACGATAGATTTGGCGAGATTCCGCATGCGGCGCCCGCTTAGACCTTCCGTGAGGGGATAGACAGGCACCAAGCGTCCAGTGTGCACAAGTTTGTCCCGCCAAGGTTCCCACTCCGGAGATTGGAGGGTGAGGCGTCCAAGGTACTGATCCACGCGACCACTCAGCACAACTCGGCGTCCCGCTCGCAACTGTCGTATCAGATAGGGCTGGTTGAACCAGACTGCCTCAAGAGTCCCGGTACTGTCAGAGAGGATCGCCTTTGTCAGGTTGATTCCCCTCCGGGTCTTCTGGTTCTTCGCTTGCCAGATCACACCGACGACAGTCACTTCCTCGCCGTACCGCAGCTGGTTGATGGTCTTGAGATTGCTGAAATCATCGTAGCGTCGCGGGAAGAGGTAGAGTAGATCTTGGATCGTACGTGCACCCAATCGTTCCAGGCGGCGCGCCTGCGCAGAACCGACACCCCTTAGAGCGCTCAGCGGCGAGTCTAGACTCAGTTTCGGTTGCTCTGGCTGCCCGGCCGCTGGCTGCGATGCCTCCTTCTGCCCAGGCTGACTCTCTCGTACCGCAGGTACCTCCTGCGTCTGAGCTTGCAGTGCTTTCACCGTCTCTCGCACAGCGACAGCCCGTTCTTGAACCGACTTTTGCGCATATCCTTGAAGCCGAGCAGTGACCTCAGCTACGCGGGTTTGATCCACTGGATCCGTCGCTGCCCCGGCCTCGTCTAGCCAGACAGCCAGGAAGCTGTCCAGGCCGCCAATGACAAGGCGATCCCGGCAACCGTCTTCGCGTTCCGCCACCAGTATCTTGATCAGCTTCTGGAAATCAGGCTGCATCCGGATCCCTTACCAACGTTGCTGCTCGCAGACGTAATGCACCCACATGTAGGACTACCTTCCCTCGTAGACACACACGCCCAATGCATCCGGCCCCAGGTAAGTAGCCAGCACAAGGCCGTAGGGCTTGACATCCAAGCGCTTGTCAGGGAAAGCATCAATGAGGTGCTCGAACAACGACTGTGCCCCGTTCGCAAGGCGTCCCTGCAGAATCGTTGCTCGGTCAAAACGTGCAAACTCGGCAACGAACTCAAAAAGGCGCTCGGTCAATGTGCCGCGGCTACGGACCCTCTCCATCGGTATGAGTTCGCCATCCTCCAGTATCAGAAGGGGTCTGGTGCTTGGCAAGTTCTCGCTAGGCAGGCGCTTCATACCGCGATACCTGCGACCCTCCACGGAATCCAGGTCCTCTACATGGAAGACCATGTAGATATGAGGAATGACGCCGCGAATCAGCCGCACGATGTCTTCGACAGATGCCCCACGCTTGGCTGCTTCTGCGGCCAAAGTGACCAGGATCTCAAGTCCCCACGAGATCACTCGGGAGTCAATGACTGTGATCTTGCCCCGTCCCAGGAACGCTTTTGTGGCATCTCGAGCAACCTGTGCAGTTGAGCTTAGGCTGGACGAGACATGAATAGACAGTACCTGATCGCTATTGCTGAGCAATCTCCGGTAGGCCTGCTGAAATTCCTCGACCGTCGGTGGTTGAGCGGTCGGCCGACCAGTTCTCTTTGCCCAGTACCGATAAAAGTCCGCGCGGCTGATATCGACACTGTCGTAGTAGGTCTCCGTACCAAACCGAATCCTCATCGGCAAGACCGTTATACCGAGCTCAGCTGCGAGACGTGGTGATATGTCCGATGAACTGTCGGTCACTATCCTTGTCATCCCAGATCCCTCCACAATCCTGCTATTCTGCGGAGATGATATAGCGGTAGTGGGGCTGCTTGCCCTCGACTAGCTCAACCTCTTTGTCCCGATAGTGGCCAGCTATCCACGAAGCCAGCTCCTCTGCCTGCTCTTTGGTGATATCTTCGCCCCAATACACGGTTATGATCTCATACCGGGCGATGTCTATCCGCTGCAGAACTGCCTGTGTGACCTGTTGCAGGTTATTGCCGGCCTCGACAAGCTCACCATTGAGCAGACCAATGAACTGTCCCTCCCGGATTCTCAAGCCATTTATGTGTACCGAACGAATGGCAGTGGTAATCTCAATAGTCTGGATCTGCGAGGCTGCTCGCTCCATCAGATCAGCATTGGTCTTTAGATCGCTCTGATAATTAAAGGCCAGCAGGGCACTGATACCCTGCGGTATCGTAGTCGTCGGGACAACCACCACTTCCTGGTCCGCCATTCGCTGGGCTTGCTCAGCAGCCAGGATAATGTTGGGGTTATTCGGCAGCAGGATTACCTTGTCGGTGGACAGAGCTGACATCGCCGTCAGCAACTCTTCTGTGCTGGGATTCATGGTCTGTCCACCGGGCACTACTGCGGCAGCCCCCAAGCTCTCGAAGACACGCTGCAGTCCCTCGCCATTCGCTACTGCAACGACAGCGACGTCGCTCAACGGCTCCGAGACGGATGCGGCGATCACTTGCGTCTCCCCTTGCTTGGCCAGGAACTGGCGATATTGCTCTTGCATATCCTCCACAACCACATCCCTGAGAGCGCCTTTGCTCGTTGCGTAGCTTATGATCCGTCCCGGATCGTCAGAGTGCACATGCACTTTGAGGGTATTCGCATCTCCGACCACCAGGGCGCTGTCTCCCATGCTCGTAATCGTCTCACGTATCTCCTCGATTGGCAGATCACGCCCGTCGATGAGGAATTGCACATCGTAGCCATACTCATGTTCGGGCGCGTGCACGGGTTCTACCTCTTCCAATCTAGCTCCCAGTCTTGCAGCCGGTGCAGAGGTGACTCGCTCACCTCGCCAATAGCGCCGCATGCCTTCCAGTATGGCATACAGGCCGCGGCCACCCGCATCAACCACGCCCGCCTCCTTGAGCACAGGCAGCAAATCCGGTGTCCGCTCCAAAGCGTCTTCAGCCTGTTGCACGACACGTTCGACGACGTACACCATGTCATCGCGTTCCGCTGCGGCCAGCATGGCGGCCTCGGCAGCCTCACGAGCGACGGTCAAGATAGTCCCTTCAACGGGTCTCATGACCCCCTTGTAGGCAGTGACTGCGCCTTCATGCAACGCAAGGGCCAAGTCAGAGGCAGTCAGGTACTGTTTGCCGTCAAGGTGCTTGGCCATCCCCCGCCAGACTTGAGAGAGAATAACGCCCGAATTGCCGCGTGCTCCCATCAGCGAGCCGTGTGCCAACGCCTCTGCTACCGAAGAAGCGGCGTGGTCTGAGACCGTTGATATCTCACGCAGGGCTGCTTGCATGGTCAGGAACATGTTCGTCCCAGTGTCGCCATCGGGCACTGGATAGACGTTCAGCGAGTTGATAAAGTCAATCTCCGTTTCCAGGCACGCGGTACCATTCTCGATGAGCTGTCTAAGCTCAAGCCCATCACAGCGCGTGATCACTCTATTCTTCGCTCCTGCACATGCAGTCGAGAGTGCACCATTGCTGGATGTATCGCGGTGCCTACTCAATCCATGTACCTCCCCTTGCCTGCCGACATCCCATGCTGACCCGAGCCCAGTTCATCAGCGCCTGAAGTGCCAGGACTGCTCTTCTCCCGCCTGCGGTATCAATGGCAATCACTCGCTACTTGGCGCCTATCCTCAAGCCCTTTACGTGAACGTTCACCTCGGCAATGGGAACGCCCAGAGCTTTCTCCACGCGGAATTTAACGTTTTCCATGATATTATGAGCTACTTCACTGATGCGGACACCGTACTCCAAGACCACAAACAGATCAATGATGATCCGCTGCTCCACAACTTTCACCATAATGCCGCGCCGGTGGTGATCGCGTTGCAGCACATCAGCAAAGCGCCCATACACTGTGGGGCGGGACATGCCCACTACGCCGTAACATTCCAGCACTGCTGCAGCTGCCAGGCCAGCAATCGCTGCAGGTGAGACCTCAATCCGGCCCAGCCTACTCTCCTCAGTCATTACCACTCTCCTCGGCGACCGCCAGGACTTGCGCGAAATTGCTTCTTGTGGTATTATTCCTCGACATTCCCAGAGTATTGTCTATACTAGAAAAAAGAGGTAGTTCCGAATGCCAGTGAGATGTGATGTATGCGGAAAGGGACCACAGTTTGGCCACAACGTAAGCCATTCTAAAAGGGCTACAAAACGTCGTTGGTTGCCGAACATTCAGCAGGTGACTATCCAGGACGGTGGGACCACTAGGCGTCTTAACGTATGCACGCGCTGCCTGCGCACGCTCCACAAGACCTAGCGGGCCGTTACTGCCGCCGAAGGCCAGCACCCTAAACAGGTGCTGGCTTTCTTGTTGTGTCAAACACTTGTGGTAGGCCTTCGATACTCCTCCGCAGTCTCTCAACTGCCTCTGCTACGCTCCCTTCTGCGCCAAACACGGCTGTCCCGGCTCCAAGCACTGTGGCTCCCGCCGCCACAACAAGAGGAGCTGTCTGCGCGTTAATACCTCCATCCACCATTACTTCAGCTGCCGGCCGCCGTTCGTCAAGCAGCCGTCTCACCTGTCTGATCTTGCCCAACATGCTCTCTATGAATTCCTGACCGCCGAATCCCGGATTCACGGTCATCACCAGGACCCCCTCAACGTACTCCAGAACCTCTTCGACAAGAGTAACTGGTGTGGCTGGGTTGAGTGCCACCG
>Ga0111173_1158_pt1 | contig 19602 bp, 12 predicted proteins | sample DeeMarSWOR324_28_FD_80234 | JGI IMG/M metagenome (GOLD analysis project Ga0111173, IMG submission 80234) | Anaerolineae bacterium SM23_84
GGCTCTCAAACTGGATGACCTCGCCCACTCTCTCATCGTCAAGGGGCGGAAAGGACGTCTCCATCTTCAAACTGCGTAACCGCCACCAGACATAGGTGCACCCCGGCCTCCCCAAAGTCTTGTGCCGATCCAAAGTGAGCAAGACTTACCCCGGCCTAAGTAGGAGGTCCTTGGTTCAATCAAGTTCCCAGACGCGTATCTTCTTGTCTGCCGACCCGCAGGCCAGCCAGCGACCGTCCGGTGAAAAGGCGACCGAGTAGACGCCCTTGGCCCCCACGGGTAGGTCCTCCATGGGCCTCCCATCATCCACTGCATAGAGGAGCACGTGGTAGTCCACTCCCACGGCGACGACCTTGGCGTCGGGAGAGAATGACAGAGGGAATGCATTCGCTGGCAGCTCGACACTTCGCACCAGCTCCCAGTCTTGCACGGACCAGAGCTTCCATGTCTGATCGTAGCCCGTGGATCCCAGGTAGCTTCCCTCGGGCGAGAAGGTCAGCCAGCCGACTGCTACCTTATGGCCGGGCAGCTTCCCAATCACCTCCAGGTCGGGGACGGACCAAATCAGAATCTCATCGCCAAGTCCTCCGCTGAGCAGCGTCTTCCCGTCGGGAGCGAAGGCAACGGCACTCACGTTCTTCTTGTGTTTCTTGCCAAAGGCCAGTTCTTGCTTGGATTCCAGCGCCCACAGCCTGACGGTAGAGTCGTAGGAGGAAGATGCGAGGAGCTCTCCAGTGGGCGAGATGGCGACGCAGCTCACGGTGTTCTTGTGTCCCTTCAGCGTCGCGAGCAGCTCCCTGGTGGAGAATGACCAGAGCCGCACGGTCTTGTCAGTTGAACCACTGGCAAGGATGGTGCCATCAGGAGAGAGGGCCAGTGAGTTGACGCTTTTCTCATGTCCACGCAGGGTCTGGACAAGGTCCCACGAGGGCACATTCCAGAGCCTGATGAAATTGTCAAGCCCTGCCGAGAGCAACGTCTGGCCGTCGGCTGTGAACAGGACGCGGTTTACGTAATGGTCGTGCGCTGGAATGATCGTCGGTTCCTTCATCGAGATGAGGCTCCTCTTGCGTGGGTGATGGCTCTGCCCGGGTGGTGTCTCACGGTTATGATGGGGGCGGAGCTCTCACAGGTGGAGGCACAGGTGCGGTGAACACGCTGCGCGGCCAGTCAGACCAGCCGATCGCGGCAGGGTACTGGAACAACTCAGATCCCGGTGTGAGGGCAGGAAGCGTCAGGACCGTGTTTTGGGCAATCGGTGCCAGAGTATAGCTGCTTACTCGACGACTTCGATCTCTGTCACCCGGATCTGCCGTCCCTCCACGTCAGGCACATCGCTCACCAGCTCCCCCCATATCTTCACGCGAGCCCCCTCGTCGCGAAGCATTTCGAGCCGTTTTGTCAGCTTGGGGTCTGGGGTTTCAATGCCGTAGCGCTGGCCGTCTTCTCGCTCGAAGTAGTCGTCATATTGGGCGCCGGGCTCAAACTGGACAATGGTCCCCACCCAAGCGACCACAGGCTCGCTCTTGGATTCCAGTTCGTAGCGCTCCAATTGGATCTGTCGGCCTTCCACATCGGATACGTCGAGTACCAGCGTTCCCCAGATGCGCACCCTCGAACCGACGGTGCGCAGTGTTGCGATTCGATTCTGCAGATCCTCGTCTGCGGCGTCGATGCCGTACCGCGCGCCATCGTCACGCGCAAAGTAGTCGTCGTATTCGGCGCCGGCACCGAGCGCGACAATGGTGCCGAGCCAGCCATCCACTGAAGTTGAAGTGGGAGAGGGCACTGTTGGCTGTGAAACGACGGCCACAGCGATGACGCCAATCTGCGCGGCGTTCACGTCGGGAACGCCACAGGTAAGTCGTCCCCACAGGCGGACGATGCTGTCTGTATCACGCAGGCCTTGCAGCTGGCTGACGAGCGCAGGGTCGCTGCTGTCAAGGCCATAGCGCACTGGGAAGTCACCTGCCAGGACGAAGTAGTCATCGTACTGTGCGTTCTCTGGGGTGCTGAAGATGGTACCCTCCCAGGCCTCGATGGGATCGGGCTCTGACGTGGCACCCGGTTCGTCCACGCGGAGCCGGGTCACCACGAGCTGATACCCCGTAAAGTCCGGGGCGTCAGGGGCCAGCGTTCCCCAGAAGTTGGCGTATTTGCCGCTGTCCCGCAGAGCCTCGATTTCGGCCTCGACAGCGGAATCCACACCGGTCAGACCGACCTGTCCGGTCCCCTCTGGCTGCAAGGCTAGGTAGTCGTCGAACTGTGCTCCTTCGGGGACGCTGAGCACTCGCCCGTACCAGCCGACAACCGGCTGCCCGCTGATTGGCGCCCGCACCTCGGTCACCTCACCGTTTGCGTCGATCTCCCCTTCCCACTGGAGGCCGGTATTCTGATTGGATACCACGACGTTGTACACCACCATCTCGGGCGCGACTACCGGGTAGGAGATGGTGATTACCCAGTGTCCCGACCGATATTCATAGCTCTCTGAGCCCAGCAACCCTTCAGCGGTGGTACGTCTGCGGGTCCAGGTCAAGTCGGCCGCCGGGATGACCTCGCCATGCTCTTCTCTCAGGTAGGTCAGAGCCGCATCGCGGGCGATGAGCAGTGGATCGGCGGGTACGCCTGCTACCTCGGTCACGACGCCGTCGGCGTCCACCTTGCCCTCCCACTGGAATCCCGTCGCCTCGTTTGACAGCATCACCTGGTACACCATCGCCTCGGGAGCGGCGAGAGGGTAGGACAAGGTCAGCACCCAGTCCTGAGCACTGTACTGATAGGTTTCCGCACCGATCAGACCTTCTGGAGTGATGCGTGTTTCAGTCCATACCAGATCCGAAGGTGGAGCCTGCTCACTGTAGCGCTCGCTGACCAGACTGAGTGCCGCATCGCGGGCCGCCAAGGCCTCTGCCGGTGCTTCCGCCTCGACCTCTGTCGCAAACGAGCCGGGCTGCTCGCTAACCGGTGTTGCGGTACCCGCTGGCATTGTAGGGGTTTCGCCGCTTGGCGTCGCCGCCCTGCAGCCACTGAGGATGAAAGCAGTCACGGTAAGGAGCAATCCCAGGATGAGCCATCCGTTTTTCATCTTCTGTCTCCTTTGCCTTCCAGCGATACGAGCCCAATTCAGTTCACCAGTTGCAGACGAATGGAATGGTGGGAAGGTTCCCGGCCACCTCTCTGAGAATTGTACCCGACACTTCTCTGAAACCCAAACAAGGAGGACGTCAGCAATCAACTCTGACTGAGGGACGCTATTTGATTGTGGATGCAAATGGTGTGCGCCACTGCTGGAATCTGTGATATAATGGCAGTCGAGTATGGAGGTGCTGCAAGGGAGAGACCGCGAATCTCCAGACCTGCCGCGGACACCATCAGGGGTGACAGAATCGGTGCCAAGTTGCGACTGGCCGCACCTGGGTCGCGTGACTCTCGAAAGAAGCATGCGCTGCACCCACAGCTAGGGAGGCTGACATGATCGATCGCGTACCTCGGGCGTCGAAGACGATCGCGAGAATCGCTCTGGCTGCTCTGCTGCTCCCTGCGGCCGTTTTGATATCCTCCTGCCGGCCGAGCACTCCGTCACCCGCTCCAACAGCAGACCAGAGCGTAGTTGAAACCCGGGTGGCGGCTACGCTCACTGCGCTGGCTTCGACGACGACGCCTACAGCTGTACCTTCGCCGACTGACACATCTCCACCACCTCTGGCCACAGCCACGCACACTGAAACGCTTCTGCCGCCGACGCCCACATGGACAGAAGTGCCGTTGCCGACCGCAACACCCACAAGAACCACCACGCCGCCCCCGGTGATCACGGACTGGCGTGGCGAATACTATGCCAACCGTGACCTGGTGGGAGATCCCGCGCTGGTGCGTAACGACGTGGCTGTCCATTTCGACTGGGGAGAGGGGAGCCCGGCTGCTGGGCTGCCAGCGGACAGTTTCTCAGCTCGCTGGACTCGCGCCCTGGACTTTGAGGGGGTCATGTATCGTTTCTCGGTCTTTGTGGATGATGCCGTGCGGCTGTGGGTGGATGGTGAACTGATCATCAACGAATGGCATGACAGCGCTTCGCACACGGTTACGGTGCTCTATCCTATGGTGAGAGGCACACACACGATCAAGCTGGAGTACTATGAGCACGGCGGCAGGGCCCACGTTCAGCTGTGGTGGGAAAAAGCCGAGTCCTATCCTGACTGGAAGGGGGAGTACTGGTCAAACCGGGATCTGAGTGGCAGCCCAGCGATAGTACGCAACGACCAGAGCGTCGACTTTGACTGGGGTTCGGGTGCGCCTCGAGCCGGACTGCCGGCGGACAACTTCTCCGCTCGGTGGACGCGCTCAGCGTACTTTGATGGCCAGGCCTACCGTTTCCATGCCCTGGTGGATGACGGCGTGCGTCTTTGGCTAGATAACGTGCTGGTCATCGATGCCTGGTACGACCATGAAGTTCACGAGCTGAGGGCTGACTACGCGCTGGTCCGGGGTACGCACAGTCTGCGGGTGGAGTACTATGAACGCGCTGGCGGCGCGCGTGTTCGAGTGTGGTGGGAGAAAGTAGCGTCGCCGTCCTATCCGGACTGGAGAGGCGAATATTGGCCGAACAGAACCTTCGGTGGGAGCCCGGAGCTGGTGCGAAATGACAAGACAATCGACTTTGACTGGGGCTCCGGCCCGGCTGCCTACGGGCTGCCCAAGGACGACTTTTCTGTGCGTTGGAGCCGTGCGCAGGGTTTCGAAACCGGTATCTACCGCTTCCATGCTCGAACGGACGACGGTATGCGTTTCTACATAGACGGGGAGCGCGTCCTGGACGAATGGCACGACGGTTTGTCGGAAGACCTGCATACAGCTGACCTGGCGCTGGCTGGAATACACGACTTGGTAGTGGAGTACTATGAGCACACCGGGCTGGCACAGGTTAGGTTCTGGTGGACACTTGTCCAAGCCGGGCCTCCGCGAGACTGACGCGACACGTGTCAAGCTGTCGCTGTGCCCCTGGGCTCGCGATTTTGTCGTCCCGGGCACGCTGCAGGCAGCTAGACAGGGAGGGACACATGAGTCAAGCAGCGAATCATGAGCGGATTACCAGGCTTGTCCCAGCCGTCCTGCGCGGGGGTCTGTGCCTGCTGGGACTGGCCGCTGTGGGACTGGCGGCACAGGCCGCACCTTTGTGGGCGCCGGGCACTGGCCTCGCGCCTGAGACAGTCTCGTCAAGGGGCAGTCGTGCTGGTGGGCTCGATGTGACCGTCCAGGCCGCAGACCATGCTGTCTACCTGCCAATGGTGGCGCGCAGCTATCGCCTACTCGTCAACGGTGATTTCGAGCAGGGGCTGAGTGGCTGGGATGCGATGCGAGGACCATTCGGCGCGCACGGCAGTGGATTGCCCCAGTCTGTGCTTGTGTTCGACGGTGGGAAGCGAGGTTTGCTTGGCGATCCAAATGCGTTGGATAACTCTATCCCAATTGGCCACGGCACCATCGCTCAGGCCTTTACGCTGCGCAAACCCTATGTGCGATTGCAGTACTGGGTGTTCTCCTATGACAACGTCAAGGGCAAAGAGCGATACCACGACTCCTTTGAAGTCTCGGTGAACCGAGCTCCCAATCAAGTCTCGGACCAAGAGCGGGACAGTGCGGGATGCGCTACTTCGGCACTCAATCCCGAGGGGATGTTGGCAGTCTCGGCCGATGGTCTGGCTTTTTGTGGTGGGGCTGACAGATCTAGCCAGGGGACACGGTGGGATACGGGCGGTTGGAAAACGGTCACGTTGGACTTGCGCGCTCTTCAGGGGGGCAATGTCACGTTGTACTTTGCCGTCTGGAGCCGTGAGTATGGAGCGCCGTACTACGACGACCGCGGTTGGTTCAACACCTGGGCCTATGTAGACAATGTCCAGCTAGTGGATAGCAGCTAGCAGCGTCCCTGTGGCAGAGAGCCATCATCGAGGGCGCCTCCCGGTCGCCCCCGATCTGGTCATCGTCCGGGTCCTGCTCCTTGTGCGGTGAACTGGCGGAGAATCGGTCTGACTGTCCCTTCGATGTCATCCAGCAACGCGATCTGTTCCAATGTGTGGCTGGCCTCCAACTCCTTGATCAGTTCATGACCCAGGAAGTAGCCGCACTGCCTGTGACCACGGATGTCAAACCAGGATCCGAAGAAGGGTCGAACCGACTCGCCCGAGTCCACGATCCTCAGAAACTCGGCCGCCAGCCACGCCCTATGCTGCTGGCACCAGCCAAGCCAATCTTCGTCGCTGGAACCGCTGGCTTGATGCCAGGTGTCATGACCCAGGATCAGGTGCTCAGAACGCTGTGCAAATCCCTCTTCGTAGAGCTGCCACCACGGGCCGGAGCCAAGCGCCACTCCATGCCTTGCACGCCAGTCATGATGCGCCAGGTGTCCGATCTCGTGGGCCACCAGGCCGGTGAGCGCCGGAGCCTGGGTCCAGCCGCACTCGGCGATGTTCTCCAGACCGAACAGAATGGCTGGTGAACCGTGCAATGTGGTCGCCCATCCGGCGCCGCAGCCGATGCCGACGTAGATGACGAATACTGCATCACTTGCGAATCCCAGCACGTGTTCGGATGTGGGGTAGATGGGTGCACACAACGGCAGCAGGTTGTCATGGGCGACCCTCATGGCCGGAAGTCGATCATCTAGAAAGGGGAAAACCTTCTCCCGTGCGACTTGTCGCCAGTCCAGTCCCTCACTGGCATAGTCGTGCAACTGTTTGTCCAGAAGCTCTGGCCAGCGGGCCATGTGTTGGGATGCCCAGCTTTCGATCTGTGCGTCGATCGGCTTTGCTCGCGCACGGGCCCAGAAGGCCACGAAGTCTGGGAACGTGTCAACGATACACAGTTTGCCCATGGTGCTCCCAGCTGACGTCGCTCGTTATCGGAATGAGCGTTTCTATCATACGACGTTTCTCAGGGCGGTCAACATCCCACAATGATCGCGCAGCAGATTGAATGCGTCTGTGCAAATGAGTGCATACAGGAAGGGGATGGGCGGGCGAAGGGTTACGGGAATGATCGCGCACTTGTGACCTCTGCATGCACTGCAAACACGAAGGGCCTGTCTCGTGACAGGCCCTTCGGCGTTGGTACGTAACTGGAAAGCAGGCGCTGCTATGCGCTGACGTGCTTATGACCAGCGCAACACCTTCTTCCCAATCAAGACCTCGGGCAAGATCAGCAGGCCGAAGCTGGCACATGCAAGCACAATGGCCCACTCCTTTGCGGTCAGGGGAACGACGTGAAATGCTGCGGCGATGCCTGGGATATAGGGCAGGCTGACGGTCAGCAGAATACAGGCCAGCGTGCCCAGCACAAAGTACTTGTTCTCAAGAGATTCTCCAAATGGATTCCGTCTCTGACCGACAGTTCCAGATGACGAACAGCTCGAACAGGGCTGCCTGCAGGAAGGTCATGGTGATCGCCTTCTCATAAGATCCCAACACCAAGTAGCCATAGGCGAAGCAGATCGAGCTACCGAGGGATTGGCCGACGAACGAAGTGATCACAAAAGCCAACATGCCATCCAGTACACCAGCGCGGGGGTCACGGGGCGGCCTCTCCATGATGCCCCTGGAGGGGGGGTCCAGGCTCAGAGCGATCGCTGGGGGGCCATCCGTGACTAGGTTGATGAACAGAACCTGGATGGGCAACATGGGTAGAGGGAACCTCGCAAGGGTCCACCCGCCTATGACCAGAAGTTCGTCGAAGTTGCAGGCGATCAGGAACCTTATATACTTCCTGATGTTGTCGAAGATGGCGCGGCCTCCCTCGACAGCTCTGACCAAGGTGGCGTAGTTGTCATCGGCCAGCACCATGTCCGACGCCTCCTTGCTGACATCGGTTCCCGTTATTCCCATCGCAACGCCAATGTCCGCTGACTTGAGAGCAGGTGCGTCGTTCACTCCGTCGCCGGTCATGGCCACGATTTCTCCCTTTCTCTTCAAGGCCTCGACGATCTTGAGTTTGTGCATGGGGGAGACCCTAGCATAGACCACTACATCTTCCACCATCTTGTCGAATTGCTGATCGCTGAGCTCGTCCAGCTCTGCTCCTGTCAGAGCAGCCTTGTGCTTGCCTGCCTCTATCAGGCCCAGCTCTTCGGCTATGGCCAACGCGGTTAGCCTGTGATCGCCGGTGATCATGACGTTCCTTATGCCAGCTCGTCTACACAGAGCGATCGCTTCAATGGCCGCCTCTCTGGGGGGGTCGATCATGCCTTGCAGGCCCACAAAGGTCAGATCTCTTTCCACGGCCTCCTCGCTGAAGCGGTCCGTGGAGTGGGGAAACTCCCTGTAGGCCATCCCCAGGACGCGCAAAGCCCCGGCGGCCATCTCCTCGTTGGTCTGGAGGACGTCTCGTCTCCTGCCGTCGTCCAGCTCCTGTACTCGGCCGTCCTCGAGAATGTGCGTGCATCGCTCCAAGACCACCTCTGGGGCTCCCTTCATGAAGGCAACAACTCCGCTCTCATTCCCACTGTGAAGGGTGGTCATCCGTTTCCGTTCGGAACTGAAAGGGATCTCGCCCACACGAGGATATTGGCTCTCCAGGGCCCCTTTTTCCATGCCAGCCTTCGCGGCGGCCACGATCAGGGCCCCTTCTGTGGGATCCCCGGTGATCTTCTGTCCGTCGTAGTGTGCGTTGCTGCACAGGGAGCCGATCCTCAGAAGCAATCCCAGATGATCATCCTGTCTGGGGTCGACGGGGTCGTCGCTCATGCGAAATTCGCCCTTGGGTTCATAACCGACCCCTGATACGCTGATCCTGTGCTGGCCAGCGTAGAGCTGGCGCACGGTCATCTCGCCCTTTGTCAGGGTGCCCGTCTTATCGGCGCAAATGACCGTGGTTGAGCCCAGGGTCTCTGCCGATGCAAGTTTTCTGACCAACGCGTTGCGGCCTGCGAGTTCTCGTGCACCGATGGCGAGGGTGACGATGACCAAGGCTGGTAGAGCTTCCGGAACTGCGGATACCGCCAGCGCAATCGCCGTCATGAAGCTTTCTACCAGAGCGTGAGCTCCCACGCCGAATTCGATGACCTCCAGGAAGAAGATGACCACGACCAGGCCGATGATGACCATCCCCAGTCTCCTGGCCAAGGCGTCCAGCTTCGACTTGAGAGGGGTCTTTTCCTCCTCAATGGCCTGCACCGCCTCCGCGATCTTCCCGAACTCGGTGTTCATACCGGTGCTGGTAATCAGCGCCCTGCCTCGACCATAGACGGCGTGGGTGCCCATGAATACCATGTTCTTTCGGTCGCCGACGGGCATCACTGTATCCAGAACCCCCAGCGACTTTTCGACCGGCGTTGACTCACCTGTCAGGGGAGCCTCGTCCATCTTCAGACTGACAGCTTCGAATAGGCGCGCGTCGGCCGGAACCCGGTCCCCCGCTTCGAGAATGATGACGTCGCCTGGCACAACCTCTCTAGAGGGAATCGTCTTCTCTTCGCCGCCTCTCAGCACCCGAGCGGTGGGGGCGGTCAGCTTCCTCATTGCCTCCAACGCCTTCTCCGATCGGTATTCCTGGACGAAGCCGATGGCCGCGCTGAGGAGAACGATGATCCCGATCATGACCGCATCAAGGGGCTCGCCCACGATGTAGGATAGAACAGCAGCGACCAGGAGCATGATGACAAAGGCATCCCTGAACTGATCCAGGATCAGCTTGGGGATCTTCAGTCCCTCTTCCTCGTGCAGCGCGTTCGGCCCGTACCGTTGCAGGCGTTTCTGGGCTTCCTGCTCGCCCAGGCCTTCCGCGGTACTGGATTGCAGCGTCCCTGCGGCCTCACTGAGCTCTATGGAATGCCAGTACACTTCGTCCGTCTTCGTTGTGTCCTGCGTGTTTCTTTCCATTCAACTGTCCTCACATCTCTCGGTCGTGATATTGCTGCCGAGTTGCTTGACTGTGGAGTGCGCGGAGTAGACCTGGAAGCTACACTAACAGACCTTCGGCTGTCTCCAGCTGTTCTCGGGATAAGCCGAAGGTCTTGCTTGTTGGCGGCTCTGCAGCGTACTTCGATGTGCCGCCAACCAGTGGACCGGAAGATCAACAACGTGCTGACGGTCGCACTGCTGAAAGCTACTCCCCTTGGTATCTCGGTTTCATATGCCAACAAGAGCCACAATACTGTGGCTCTTGGGCAGAGCAGGTAGCGCATGGGGGATTCGAACCCCCGATCTCCTCCTTGAGAGGGAGGTGTCCTAGTCCGCTAGACGAATGCGCCACGTGACGAGTCAATTCTATCTGGAATAGGGCGGTTTGTCAAATGACCGCTTGCCGGGTTGGCCTTGCCCACGTGCCTGCATGGCCTATAATGGTCCGAGGCGTGTACTTCTCCATGTTTGGAACCAGGGAATACCCTCAAGGAGGCGCCCTTGAATCGCATCCAATTGCCCTATGGTGACTCTGCCCTGGAGGTATCACTGCCCAAGGGCAGTATCACCATGCTCATGGAGCGCGAGTCGACGGTGCCCGAAGCATCTGCAGAGGCACTGGTCAACCGCGCGCTGGAGAAACCGTACGGTGTGGCGCGCTTGAGCCGCCTGGTGCATAGCGGTCAGAAGGTGGCCATCATCGTCAGCGATGTCACCAGGCCCTGTCCTACTTCCAGCCTACTGCCACCACTCCTGTCAGAGCTCGCTCAAGCGGGTGTGGACGAGCGGGACATGCGCATTGTTTTTGCGCTGGGAAGCCATCGCTGTCTCAAACCCGAGGAGCAGGAGCGGCTGGTCGGCCGGGCGGTCCTCACGCGGTTCTGCTGCGGGGACGCGAGTGGCGAACCATTCGTTGAGCTGGGATGCACGAGGCGAGGTACGCCCGTGCAGGTATTCGGTCCCGTTGCCGAGGCCGACTGGCGCGTGTACGTCGGCAACATCGAGTACCACTATTTCGCTGGCTACACTGGCGGGGCCAAGGCGCTGCTGCCTGGCGTCACCAGTGTGGAAACCATCACTGCCAATCACTCCTGGATGGTGCACGACAGCGCCCTGGCCGGACGGATCGAGGGCAATCCAGTGCGGGAGGATATCGAGGAGGGGGCCAGCTTTGTTGGCCCTTCATTCCTGCTAAACGTGGTCTTGGATGGCCACTATCGGGTGGTGGAGGCAGTGGCCGGCGACGCGACGCTGGCCCATCGGCAGGGCTGCCGCAAAGTGGACGAGCTGTACCGCGCGCCGATTGCGGACCGTTCCGACATCGTCCTGGCCAGCACCGGTGGGTGGCCCAAGGACATCAACCTGTACAAGGCGCAAAGGCGCTGGAGAACGCGGCCCGCGCGGTTCGAGATGATGGCACCATTATCCTATTGGCTGAGTCGGCTGCGATTGCCAAGATCCTTCGCCGAGGGGTACGCGTTTTCCTCGTCTCGTCGCTCGATGCACAAACCGTGCAGGCGATGGGGTTCGTGCCCTGCAGTTCAGCCCAGGAAGCGCTGGCGCTCGCTCAAGATGAAATGGGGCATACAGCTACCGTGGCTGTGATGCCCCACGCAGGTTCCACACTGCCGGCAGTGAAAAAGTCGTGACGGGTGGCTGGTGACCGGCTGTGCTAGGCGCTGCCTTCGCGTTCCAGGACAGTGGCGATGCCCAGGCCGCCGCCACAGCACATGGTCTGCAGACCATACCGCCCGCCCGTTCGCTCCAGGGCGTGAATCAGCGTCACCATGAGCTTGGCGCCAGTCGCTCCGAGGGGATGACCAAGGGCAATGGCACCGCCTTGCACGTTCACCTTGGCCATGTCAGGCTCGAGTTCTCGCCGCCATGCAGCGACTACGGAAGCAAAGGCCTCGTTGACCTCCATCAGGTCCATCTGTTCCAGCGTGAGCCTCGCCCGTTTCAACACCCCTCTGGTGGCCGGTATGGGTCCGGTCAGCATGCTGTGCGGGTCGACTCCCACCGCGTGCTGAGCCACGATGCGCACTCGCGGAGTGAGACCTAGCGACTGCGCTGTCTCACGTGCCATCACCAACAGGGCAGCTGCTCCATCCGAGATCTGGCTGGAGTTGCCCGCGGTGATCACACCGCCTTCCTTGAAGGCCGGCTGCAGAGTAGCCATTTTCTCCAGAGAGGGCTGATAGCGAATGCCTTCGTCGCGGTCCATCATGACTTCGCTGCCGTCTTCGAGGGTCACTGCGAGCGGTATGATCTCGCGCTTGAACCACCCTGCTTCGGTCGCACTTGCTGCTAACTTGTGGCTGCGAAACCCCAACTCATCCAGCTCGCGTCGTCCGATGTCCCATCGCTCGGCGATGACCTCCGCCGAGAGGCCCTGCGGGATGATGTTGTAGCGCTCCCTGATCTGGGGCGTAAACGGTGTGCCGGGGCCATTGACAAAGCTGCTGCCCATGGGCACCCGGCTCATGCATTCCACGCCACCTGCAATGACGATGTCGGCGGCATCGCTCTGAATCAGCGAGGCAGCGAGGTGAACGGCGTGCTCGCTTGAGCCGCATTGAAAGTCCACGCTCGTGGCAGGCACCTCCACTGGGAACCCGGCCTGCAGCACGATGTTGCGGGCCACGTTTCCGCCCTGCTCGCCTACCTGGCTCACGCAGCCCATGATGACCTGGTCTACTCGATGAGCTTGCAGGCCCGTACGTGCTAGTATCTCGCGTAGAACAACGGCCCCTAGTTCGACGGGGTGATAGTCCCGCAGGAGTCCGTCCCTCTTGCCCGCAGGAGTGCGCACCGCCTCGACGATGACTGCATCGCGCATGGGTTCACCTCAATGTGTTGTCAGAGTATCTTTGCAGGGAAGATCCACTTGTCTTGTGGATGGCTGCCCGGGGCCGAGAAGCGTACGCCTGGTGTCATTCTACCTTGGATGCTGGCCTATTCCTCTTGCGCTTCTGTGGTGTCGGGAGCTTTCTCCGTGTTTTTGTCTTTCACGCCCAGTGCGTCGTCCAGGATGTTCTGGATCTTGCCAGCGATCCTGTTGCCGATAGTGGCCCAAGTGTCTTCGGCAGATGCACCTGCCCAAGCGCCTACCGAAGTTTTGATATCGGTCTCGATACGGCGCCCAATGTCGCCCCACTCGGCCCCCTCCTCAGCTCCAACCTCGCTGGCGATACCAGAGCGCACCTTCTGCTCTGCGCTGCGGGCGATCTCTTCCCAGCTGGCGTCTGGAGCTGCACCGATCTCGGAAGCCACTTTACCCCTGACTCTGGTCTCGGCTTTGCGGCCAACCTCCTCCCAGCTATCGCTTTCTTCCGCACCTGCCCAACCCCCGAGGTCACGTTTTATCTGAGCCTCGATGCGCCGTCCGATAGCGGCCCAATCCTCTCCCTGCTTCCGTTCCTCTGCCGTGCCTTTTGTCTCTTTTTCTGCCATCGGTCTCACCTCCCTTGTTGGCATCTTGAAGGCAGCCGGCTCATGCCAGCTGCGTGGCAATCCTAGTCTGGGTGGGCGTCGACGTATAATGCTTGGGCCTGCATCGAATGGCACACCGTCTGAAGCAGCTAGCCCAGTGCCCTGGTTTGTGATTCGCGTTCCGAGAGCACCTGCTGAGCAACCCTCAAGACCGTTGTGTGAAAGGCGGGGTTGGTTGCGGCAATGATGCTCTGTGAAGTGGCCGATATCTCTGACCCGCAGACATCGGTGACCATTCCTCCAGCTTCCTTGACCAGTACCGAGCCGGCCAGAACGTCCCAGGCACTCACCCAATCCTGAAAAGCGATGTCCAGTCGTCCACAAGCGACGTATGCCAAGCTGAGCGCTGCAGAGCCCAAGTTGCGGACCGCGGCAATGTGAGGACGCAATCGGATTACCATGGGCAGCGCCAGTTCAGGATTGTCGGGGCTCTGGGCGGGCACGAAACCCGCATACGCGATGGCCTGCTCCAGGCTCGGTCTGGGCTGGCAGTGTACCTGCGTGCCGTTCAGGTAGGCCCCCTCGCCCGCTTGTGCAGAGAATGTCTCGCCATGGTTGGGATCGTGGATCACCCCGAGCACCGGTTGGCCCCTCACACTGAGGGCAATGGAGGTGCAGAAGAAAGGGATGCCCAGTGTGTAGTTTCGCGTTCCATCCAACGGATCGATGACCCAAACGTGGTCAGCCTCCTGGCTTGCCGTATGTCCTTCCTCACCCAGGAACTCGTGATTCGGGAACGCCTGCCGGATGGTGCGAACGATGATATCCTCGGCGTCCCGATCCACCTGCGTGACGACTTCTGTCGGTGCTTTCATATATACCTCTTGAGGTTGCCGGAAGTTGCGCAGGATCAACTCCCCTGCCTTGTAGGCGGCCTCAATGGCGACGCTAATAGCATCCATCAAAGATCCCTCTTAGCCAGGCCGCCAGGGTGAGCAGCTGACTGGGCGGCACCGTAAGGCGGTGCAGTCACCTGGCCATATTGGTTCTGCAAGGATTCTTGGAGAGATCTCCACAGCCTCCGTAGCCACTCCAAGATCCATTGCAGCAATCTCGCCAGCCAGCTCTCTCCACTTCCGGGAGGTGGAGTAGGGCTAGGGCTAGCAGTCGAAGTAGTTGATGCTGTCGGCGTGGCAGCAGAGCCACTGGTTGGTGTGAGTGTTGGCGACGCCGTAGACGTCGGTGTTGGCGTCAGCGTAGCACTGCTGGTTGGTGTGTCCGGCAGCGTGGCACTGGCAGTCAGTGTGTGCAGTAGGGTTGGTGTGGAACTGGGCACCTGGCTCGGTGTCCCAGTGGCGGTGGGTGCTGCCGTATTTGTCAGGGTCGCGCTGGGTGTGGTGGTCGGCGTCTGAGTGGGTGTCGCTGTCACGGTTGGCGTAGGAGTAGGCGGATGCAGGCTGCCTTCGGTCTTGATCGGGTTGTCCGGGTCGCGAAAGTCCAAGGTTAGCTTCCGGTCGTTGAAGACGACCTGGAGGAAGCCGCTGTCCCAGTCAGAGTTGACGTAGGGAGAGGCAAACAGCGGGTAGCTGTCCCAATCGACTAGCTGGCCGTTGAGTGTAGGCAGCTTTTCCTGCAGGGGGTTGCAGGCGCAACTGTAGCGACACGTGCCGCTGCTAGCGGGGGCGAAGGTAACCTCGGTCTCCCTGATGGCTGCCTTGAACCGTGCAAAGTCATTTGCATAGTCCTGGCTGCTGGCTGCCTCGATGATCAAGACCTCGTCGAACCTCCTGAGGGCTGCGTAAGCGCTCCCCTCTTTGACAAAAGTCCATTGGCCTTCTTCGTCCACCTGGTCGAGAACCCCTGGCTCCGGGAAGTGGTAGGCCATCCGCAATTCTGGGTGGCCGGACGCTGAGGCAATGACGACATTTCGGTGTTGAAAGACATTGATGTGACCACTGCTGATGTAGCCTCTCTCTCCCCAGGCAATCCTTGCCTCAGGTGAGGTGGCGAAAACCAGGCTGTTTTGCATGTGGGGCGTCTGGCCGGCAAGGGGCATGAATTGCTTGTCGGCGTCGGTCTGAAAGCTCCCCAGTACATAGTCGGGAGTCACATAGGCGTAGCGTCTGGAATTGTACGGACCCTCTCCAGCATTGCTGTGATCCCACACGAAGCAGCTACCCTTCCTGCGTTCTTTGATCTCATAGCTGGCTCTTACCTGCGGATTTGCTGCCAGCTCGAGGATCGTATCCGGTGGTCGGTAGCTGGAGGTGGCGAATATGGCGCTATACATTTCGGCATTGGCCATGCTTGGGTCGCTCTCGAACTCGCTATCTGCGAAGTAAAGGTAGTAGACTCCATACATGGTGTCGTTTCTGGCGGAGATTGCCCCCCGGTCTCCCTCTTCTATCCCGTAGACACGCATCTTGGCTCCGCCACGGACGCCGTGCAAAAGTTCCTGGGCAATTTCGGCCCAGTACCAGTCGATCAGCATCTCTGCTTTCTTCCGGATCAGTGGGTCCTCGGCAAAGTCATAGAGGTTATAGATCGGGGCCAGATGACGCTCTACATAAGTCGGCGATGCTGTCTCCCAGAAGCCCCTTTTGGCCAGGCCATCCAGGAACTGGCTCCACCACACTCTCCAGTTCTCGTAGAGTTGTGCATAGTCACTGCTCTCATCCTTGAGCATCTGTGCGGCCAGGAAGATGCTGGAGGCCTGGACAGCGGTGTGGTTGTCGGATTGCGAGATATACGTGTACGGTGGGCGATCATACCTGTCAATGGTGTACTCAGCGCTGCAGCGTGGCTGGACGGAACTACTGCAACTACCATAGCCCTTGCCGGCTCCCTTGGTCAGATAGGAGCGATAGAAGCTCTTGATGTGGTCGCTGAGCTCGGCGGGGATGCGGCCGGCGTACTGGCCGCCCTCGAAATCCGAACCCGCATGGAACATATAGTAGGCTCTAATCAACAGCGGCAAGGACCAGTAGCCGGCCCCATAGCCGCACTGGCTCGCCGCGGGCGGAGTGCAGCATTCCTCACACTTGGGATCTGCCCCCGCCGCTTGGTCGAGGTTGATCAACGCCTGTACGGAGGGATCGGCTTCCTGGTAGATCGCTGCCAGCCCCTTGGAAGCGGAGTGCCACAGGTTGCCGCCTGGATCAACGAGCAGCGCTTCGATGAGCTTGGCCCTTCTCCTCGCATAGTCCGCCTTGAGCTGGTCCGCAGTCGTCAAGTCCACTTGGCTGACAGATGCATTGGGCCACACGAAGCTGGAGAGGGCAAGGGAGGTCGCCAGGACCGCGGTTGCCAAACGGCACACCCGCAGCGGCCACGCATCCGGTGTCGGTTGTCTATGTCTTCTGGCCATTGTCCTTCCTGCAATTGCCGGCTGCACCGGGCCCGCATTGAACATCTATTCTACTTGACAAGGTGACGACCAGCAAGCTTGACGCGCTGGCCTTCGGACATAACATAAGTTCGGACACTTGAGTGAACCTCGTGATGCCCAAGCTCTTTTGTGTTCGTAGTGCGCACTTCACCGCGCCCTGCAAGTGCTGACGCGCCTACTGCAAACCTCTTTGGGACATCGTCTGAAGGCAATGTCCGAACGCACATCAGAACTTCACCTGCCCGCGTCGACAGGCCGCATGCGATGCGCTGCAATGCCTTGGGACAACGCACCAGCCGCATGAGTGCGCAGCCTTGCTGGCTCGGGCCAGTGCGAAAGGGCCACGCATCACCGCATTGCCCATCTTGATATCGCGTGCAGTGCAGGCATCAAGGAATCATCGAATGGAAACGCTAGAAGCCATACGAGGCAGGAAAAGCACGCGCGCCTTTCTCCGCAAGCCGGTACCCAAGGAGCTCATCGCACAGGTCCTGCATGCCAGCCGCTGGGCGCCGAGCGGCAGCAACCTGCAGCTTTGGCGGGTGACGGTGGCTACCGGTATCACATGCCAAACCTTGGCCAGTCGCCTTGCGCATGCGGCCCGCGAACGGCAACCAGAGGTTCCCAGCTCTGCGGGAGCTCCCGCGGACGTAGATGGACAGTCGGTCGGTGCAAGCTCGCCAGACCTAGCCTGGCGCTTGGGGCTACCCTCGGCGTTCTTCTCTGGACGCGCGGTGGTAGAGGTCGCGCCCGATTCCCTGACTCCCATCCGTTGATGGCAGCGGTCTTAGCGGAACCAGAGAGGCAGCGCGAGCACAAGAAATGCCGTCCAGCCGATGTAGGCCATGGTTCCCTGACCGATGGCCGAATGAACCGACTCGATCCAGCCATGGGCGCCGCGCTTGACCATGCGGTACACCATCACCGCCAGGATGCTGACATTCACGACGTTCCAGCCGATAACCGTCAGGCGGTTGGGGGTGAGCGCGTCCTGCAGCGTGCGGTAGAGCGTGGCCGAGAGCGCATATACGCTGACCACAATGGCCATGGCCGCCAAGGCGAGGATCCCCGTGCGCAGTGGCTTGCGCAGGCGCGCGGGTAGGTTCGCCTCGGTAACCGGAGTGGCCCCCACCAGCAGGGCCAGCACCGCAAAGAGCAGCACGTTGTAGACGATCAGCAGTTGGCGGGAGCGAAAAGGTCCCATGAAGTTGAAGGGGATGGCCAGCAGGTAGATCGCCCCCACCACCAGGCTAAGCGGCAGCAGCAGCCACATCACGGTAGGGATCAGGCGGCCCAGCCCACTCTCCACCTGCTGCCTCAGGGGGTCGAGTCGGGGATCGTAGGTGCTGGCCACCGCTAATACGGGGATCGCCCGCACGCCGCCCACAACGAGCAAGCGTATCATCGCTTGTGAGAGGTTAATGCCTAGGGCCTGGAATAGGCCGCTGGTGATGACCGCAAACAGACCCACCGCCCCGCAGAAAATGGCACCCGTGGCGAACACCTCCAGCGACTTGTACAGGAAGGCAAAGCGGTTGGGATGCCTGGACTGCCACCCGAGCAGGCTCAGGCCGACGGCACTCCAGGCCACCAGGGGCAGGTGGATGAACATCAGAACTCCGTACTGGTCGTGTGTGGGCCACCAGGTGAAGGCAAGGGCTACCGCCGTCAGGCCCGCTAGGCCCAGCAAGGTCGGCAGGTAGGTCCGCAGTGGCCGGCCAGCGCTGCCCAGCAGAAAGACCAGCACGCAGACGGCCTCCACCGGCGCCCAAAGCGCCATGAGAACCGGCTCGCCACTGGGGAACACCGCTGCAGGGTCGGACAACAGCCACAGCAGTAGCCCGGCGGCCAGGCTCAGCGGGATGGCTAGCTTCCAGTTGACTGTGGGGAGCGCGGCGCGCTCCTCCGCTGCCGCTGACGTTAGCCGGTAGTACCAGGCCGCATAGAGCAGGTTCTCCGGCGACTGCTCGTAGCAAGCGTCTATGGCCGTCCGGAAGCACTCTGCCTCCTGCACGCTTTTGGCGCCGCGGTACAGCTCCTCCAGGCGCTGGGGGTCCGTTGCGGCGCTGCGGATTTCATCTCTGTAGTCCATACTAGCCTCTGCTTCCTATACATAGATTATCTATGTATATAGCTAATTTAGCACAAATAGGCCAGTCTGTCAAGATGATGTTTCTGGCCTTCGGACATGCGTTCTGACATTTCCCTCCGAGGGCTGTTGCGGATCACTCTAAATGGTTCTATGTTTAGGCCAGGAGAACCACACTGTCGGTCCCCCATGTCGGCTTGGCGTCTAGGTTGATGGCGAGTTCAGCTGCGTAGGCGACGCCAGCCGGCAGCGCAGTCTCGACTATGCACATGATACGCTGGTCACCGGGGTCAGGCTGGAGCATCCCTACACCAAAGAGCCGCTCTCGGTCAGCCCGCTGACCTGGAGCCGTGCCACACTGGTCCTGACAGTGCGCGAGTACCTGCAACGGCTAAAAGCGATCCGCCAGGCTCACTAGGCTTTGCGTGGGGTGAGGTAGGTGGGCAAATGGCCGAGCCAGGCAGTGCGAGACTACGTGAGCCCCCTCTGGAATACATACCCGCTGCACGGGCTCGAGGGCGAGGGTGTGGACCATCTCCGAAGCCAGGCAAAGTGTCGTCGCAGCCGCAGAAGAGATCGCTCCGTACGGAATAATGCGTGTCCCGTGGAAGCTTGAGAGCGCAGCGGCACCTCCCGCCTGCGCAGCCCACTTTGCGAGCCATGCCATTCTTGGTAGAATGCTTTCCTGGTTCTTGAGGTACCTCTGCGGGCAAAAGCACTGCCCGCTCGGCTGGAACAGGCTGTGGAGAAGCGTGAGTTCACCGTCACAGACGAATACCGCTACAATCGCTCTGGGCCGC
>Ga0111173_1021_pt1 | contig 19446 bp, 2 predicted proteins | sample DeeMarSWOR324_28_FD_80234 | JGI IMG/M metagenome (GOLD analysis project Ga0111173, IMG submission 80234) | Anaerolineae bacterium SM23_84
AGGGCGCTTCCCTGAAATCCACGCTACCGCGGCGGTCACTGACGTGGTCCTTCAGCAGGGCAGGGTGCCCTTTATCAATGGCTTCCCCGTTGGCCCCATCTATGATGGTACGGACGACACCTACATGAACAGGTGGCAGCCCACCACCAACTACTACAATGAATCCCGCCTGGTGTTGGGACAGAGCGGTGCCTATCGCCCCTTAATTCGCTTTGATCTCGGCCCCGCGCTGATTCCTTCCAATGCCACGGTGATCAGTGCAGAACTGGGTATCTACGCTTACGCACGCAATATCTTCAACGCTATGACAGTGTCTTCGTATCAAGTGTTGCGCCCCTGGAATGATCAGCAGGCAAACTGGAACATAGCAAGTTTTGGCAACCCGTGGACCTTCGGAGGAGCTGATCACGCCGGCACGGATCGAGCTGCCATTGCTTCCATGACCAGAACTGTCTTCGTACGCAATGAGCACCACTATTTCGATATCACTCCGATCGCGCAGGAGTGGGTCGTGAATCCAGCATCGAATGAGGGTATCGTCCTCATCGGCCCGGATCCTGCTGTCATCTATTACTACTACAACTCCAGGTTCGCTGACATTGATCCTGCTGTCATCTATTACTACTACAACTCCAGGTTCGCTGACATTGACAAACGTCCCAGACTGGTCATCACCTGGACGATAGCGCCAGCGCCGCCGACACCCACCCCTACGCCCACCAGTTCGCCGACCCCAGGGCCCTCGCCGACACCCACAGCGACCGCGTCTCCTACGCCTGGACCTGGCCCGGAATTGACGCTGGACAACACTTCCCTCTGCTACACACACACTTTGGGAGTGTGGCAGCCGGGTACAGCGGGTGGATACGGTGGCGACTACGAGTACGAGTCCGTAACCAGCGTCGTCACTGCATCCTGGCGACCGTGTCTGGCCGATCCGATGCCACAGGACAGTATGTACGAGGTGTTTGCTCACTGGAGCGTACACTCCGCGCGGCCGACTGCCGTTCCGTATGAGATTCACTACGACGGGGGCACTGCGACGGTGTATGTGGACCAGACCAAGGACGCGACGGGTAGCACGGTGCCCAACTTTTCCCCATCGGGCTGGCACAGCCTTGGGGTGTACCCATTCCGGGCAGGAACCTATGACACGACCGGAGAGTACGTGGAGCTAAGCAGCCCGCCCGATTCGACCGACACCTGCGCGGATGCGGTGCGCTGGCATGGGCTGCTGGACGTGCCTGGCCCACCCTATGCAGTGGCTATCTCGGCCAGTCCGTCGGAGCTGCCGTCCGATGGATCTTCAACCTCAACAGTGGCAGTGACGGTCACAGACAAGTATGGGAACAGCGTGGCCGACGGCACCATGGTCGGATTCACCACCACACTGGGCACCTTCCCCTACGCGTATGTCGAAGCAGAAGCTCCCTCCGTAACGAAGCTGGGCACTTGGGGCACTGGTCCACTACCTGGATCCAGTGGAGGCCAGGTTATCTATTCCAACAACTTTGGCGACGAGGTATCGTGGACCTTCTGGGGCAAAGCTGTCTCGCTGGTCTACTACACGCACAGTTCGCTTGCCGGAGTTGCCGACGTCACTGTTGATGGCAACTACGTAGCTACGATCAACTTCGGCAGCGCGGTGCCGCAGTTCCGAGTCGAACGCCAGCTCGCCAATAGCCTCCCCGCGGGCCCGCACACGGTACGCGTCCGCGCTTCTGGATCTGGATATGTCTGGTTGGATGCGTTCCGCTCTGGTGCAACGACCACCGGAGGCGTGGCAACAGCCCCGTTGACCGCCCCCAGCGTGCCGGGCACGGCCGTTGTGCGCGGAACAGCGCTTGGAGCTGGCCTGACCGGGGCCAGCCCGGCCTGGCCCTTTGGAGAAACCACCGTCTCCTTCCCCGGGCCGCTCGAAGTCTGGGTCGATGATGATTACTGCGCGGTTTGTGCAAATGACGGGCATCATTGGGGCTATACCGCCTTCGACAATATCCAGGATGGCGTGGATGAGGTGCTAGGCGGTGGCACGGTGCACGTGGCCGCAGGCGTGTATCCAGAGAACGTTACCATCAACAAGCCGGTCAGCCTGTTGGGCGCCGGGCGCGACGTCACGATCCTCGACGGTGTGAGCGATGCGCCTGGCAGTCGCGGCTTTTACGTCAACCGCGCCGACAACGTGACCATCAGTGGCTTCCGCATCAAGAACTTTGAGACGGGCGTATACCTGCGCGGCACGGGAGTGAATCCCGGACCACGGGTCTACAACGCCACCGTTGTCTACAATGCCTTTGAGAGCAACGACGCCGGCAGCAGCTCTCATGCTCTGTACGGCAATTACGTCTATACCAGCACCATCTGCAGCAACGACATCGCCTTGGGGTACAACGGCATCTATCTGCAGAATACCTATGGTACGGTCATCTGCTACAACGACATACATGAGAACAAAGGCTTTGGCGTCAAGATCGACACTGGCAACGACAACTCCATAGACAACAACGACATCAACAATAACCAGAACGTCGGTGTTGAGCTGACTGGCCCTACAGAGCGCAGCGGCGTGTATGGCAACATTCTCCATGACCTGTGGTGGGATGGCGTTCTGGTGAATGGGGCTACGGATCCTCAGATCGTCGCCAACACCATCTTCAACACAAACCTGGCCTGGCTGAACGCTGCTGGCAGTGCTCCAGATGGCTCTCATAACTTGGGTGGAGTGGTCCTCCTGGGCACGACCAACAGCGCGGTATATGACAACCGCATCTACGATGTGTCCGATGCCGAGGGCAACCGAGCCAATGCGGCTGGCATATGGTTGCAGGGCAACTCAGCGCCCATCCTGATTGAGACAAACCTCATCAAGGGCTGCACCAGACATGGGATTCACGTCCCAACAGGTCCAATAGCGACGATCCACGGCAACAGCATCTACAGCAACGGCGGTTTCGGCCTGCACAACACGACCGGCCACGACCACCAGGTTCAAGGCAACTGGTGGGGACGTAACACTCCGACGACCGGTGCCACCGCGCCCAAGGACATCCGTGATCGCTCCCAGGTGAGTTGGTGGCCGCCCATTCGGCTGAGTTTGACCGCGGTCCCAGATCATATCCCAGCAGATGGCATGGCTACCTCGACCATCACTGCCACTGCTTCGGGTTACGGCTATGACATCCTCGACGGCACGTGGATAACGTTCACCAACAGCGGCGATTTTGCCACGCTTCTGAATCCTCTGACTGGCGTGTTTGGTGCTGGCCAGGTGAACACGATGTTGCGCGCAGGCACCATCGCGGGGGTGGAGACGATCACCGGCACTGCTGAACCTGGCATCGAAGGACAGATTGTCACCGTAACGCTCGGCGCCCTTAGCCCGTACAGCATCTCCATCACTGCTCATCCGGACACGGTCGAAGTTGGCGGCGGCTCGCAGGGACAGGCGATTGTCACGGCCACGGTGAAGGACATTCATGGCAATGGCGTCCCCCTGGTGCCAGTCGCTTTCTCGACCAACGGACTAGGTGCGGTTTCGCCCGCTGCAAGCACAACGGTGACCGGTACTGGGGCAGCAGTGACGACCTTCACCTCGGGCGGGTTGCTCGGCACGGCTACGGTAACAGCCACAGCCAGTGTGACGCTCACAGCTTCAACGAACATCGCGATCACCGCGGGCCCGCCGTGCACGGGCACCATCACTGCCGTCCCTGCCGAAATACCTGCCAACGGTGTAGCTACTTCTACCATCACCGTCGCGCTGACGGACTGTTGGGGCTATTCGGTGCCAGACGGCACGATGGTGGGATTCACCACCACCAATGGTTCCATCGTGGACTATAGCTTTGTCGGGGCCGAATCCCCGACTGTAGTGACCTCACTCGGCTGGTCCACGCAGACGTCTGGAGGCAGAACCTACATTCAGACCAGCTCCCCAGGTGCCGCTGCCTTTTGGACCTTCAGAGGTCAAGCCATTTCAATAGTCTACCGGCGGTATGCCAGCGGTGATCACAAGATGCGGGTGCAGGTGGACGGTGGCCCGCCCGTGGACATTGACGCAACGGGTGCGCCGCTCGCCTGGGTGGAGAAGATCATTGCCACCAACCTAGACCCTCTCGCTGTGCACCAGCTCCAAGTCACGCACCAGTCCGGCACAATCGCACTGGATGCTTTCCGTTCAGGCACTGTCACCGCTGGAGGTGTGGCCTGGGCCATCCTGCGCGCCCCGGTTTCGGCCGTCACGGAGACGGGTACAGTGTATGCCACGACGGCACTCGATCACCCAGTTGTGCCCCAACTGGTTCTGACTACCACTGTAGTCTTTGGCCGAACGGACGTCGTCTGGGTGGACGATGACTGGACTGGCCTGGCGGACGGGACGGCCGTCTCTGTGCCTGGCGGCACAGCGTACATTGGCAACAACGCCTTCGATACGATACCGGAGGGGGTTGGTGCTGTGCAACCAGCGGGAACGGTATACGTGCTTTCGGGCAACTATCCACTGCCCGTCGTCATCACCAAGACGCTGAACTTGCTTGGCGCTGGCAGCGAGACGACGTTCATCACTGGTTCGGGCAGCGGGAATGGCATCCGCGTCCGCCCCAATGCCGACAACGCCACCATCGAAGGCTTTGGTATCCGCAACTTTGGCTATGGCGTCTATGTGGACGGCTTTATCAGCAACTACATCGACGGCATCACTCTCGCGAGCAACGTGATCAGCAGTTGTACCACAGGAGCGATCACGGCGACCCACGTCAACAACGGCTACTTTGCCAACAACGCCCTGCACAGCAACGATGGGTTTGGCCTGGATTTGCATCGCGGCAGCAACAACACCATCTTCAACAACGAGATCTATGACTTGATCAGCGGCTTCGGCCTGCGCTTGCGCGGCACTTCCGGGGCAATGATCTCCTACAACAATGTGCACGATGTGGAGTGGGATGGCATACAGGTGGGCGTGAACTCTGCCAGCACCAGCGTTGTGAGCAACACGGTGCACACCACCAACATTGCCAGTGGTCCAGCCAGCTTCAGCAACGGTGGCGTCGTGCTCAACTCGAGCACGAATAGCACCGTGGAATACAACACCATCTTCGACGTCCTTGACGCTGGCGGTACCACCTTCAACACGGCCGGCGTTCACATAGATGGCAACGACGCCAACGCCATGATCCGATACAACAAGATCCTGGCCAACACCAACGATGGCGTTTTGCTCTCTGATTTCATCTCTGGCCAGCCGCCTGAGATACACTGCAATCACATCTACGGTAATGGCCGCTTCGGCCTGCGCAACACACGGTCCACGCAGGTTGATGCCACCGACAACTGGTGGGGCCGCAACACGCCTACAAGAGCCCCAGGTCCGCCGCCGCCACCGATCGACATCTACTGGCCAGACACCAACGTCGCTTGGAACCCTCGCATTCGGCTGACCCTGACAGCTGCACAGCCCGAGGTTTATGCAGGTGGCGACGCAATTGCGATCACAGCGTTGGCTTGCGGAACGAGCTGTTGTCTGTTGGACGGAACGCTGATCACCTTCACCACCGACCTTGGCTATCTGGGTCCCTCACTGCAGACAACCGTGCTGACCACCACAATCGGCGGTCAGGCTGTGGTGATGTTCACGCCCGGAACCCAGACTGGTGTGGCCACGATCACTGCCAGGATTCCCAACAATGGCATAGCGACAGTGACGGTAACCATCAAGCCAGGGGATCCATGGACGATCACTGTAACGGCAGATCCCACTTCCATTCCGGTTGGCAACATCATACCCTCGACGATCACAGCTCACGTCCGCGACATGTACAACAACGACGTGGAGGACGGCTATGTGATCCAGTTCGACACAGACCTGGGTTGGACCCTCGCTCCAACAGGCACCACGGTGAGCGGCGTGGCCACCACAACCCTGCATTCCGGGGTGACTCCTGGAACGGCCACCGTTTCAGCACGTTATGGCATGGTTGTTGGCTATACCACCGTGGAATTCACCGCAGGTCCTCCATTCACCATCACATCTCTGGTTGCCGATCCTCCTTCGATCCTGGCCAACGGCCTCGACACGTCGGCGATCACAGCAACCGTCAAGGATCAATACGGCAACCTGGTGACGGACGGAACGATGGTGGGCTACACCAGCACTTACGGCTCCTTGATCTTCGAGTTCGTAGAGGCAGAGTCGGCAGATGTCATCACTTCATCGGCCTGGACAATCGATCCAACCGGGACCTATATCCGTACCAGTGTCGTGGGCGCAGAAGCTTCCTGGCAGTTCAGGGGCCAGGCGGTCTCGCTGATCTATCGCCGCTATTCCACAGGTGGTGAGATGTTTGTGCGGGTCGATGGCGGACCGTCGTTGTACATCAACACCGCTGGTACCCCTGCTGCTTGGGTCGAGCGCGTCATCGCCACCAACCTGGACCCTGAGGTGATGCATGAGATCAAAGTGACCTGCGCATCGGACCAGATCCGCCTGAACGCCTTCCGCTCCGGAGCTGCCACTTCGGGTGGCCAGGCGTCGGCGGTGCTCACATCGGATCCGCTGCCACCTCATACAGCGGTCGTCTGGGCCACTGCCATCGGCGGCACATTCCCCACCCGCACCGTGGAGGTTGAGTTCCTGGGGCCGCTGGAGGTCTGGGTGGATGATGACTACTGCGTCACCTGCTTCAACGACGGCCACATGTGGGGCTTTGAGGCATTCAGCGACATACCCACCGGCGTGTGGGCTGTGCGCCCCGGAGGCACTGTGCATGTGCTGTCCGGCACCTACACGCTACCGGTCACCATCAACAAGCCACTGCACCTTGATGGTGAAGGGAGCGGCTCCACGTCAGCTATTGTCGGCTCTGGCACAGGCACAGGAATCCGCGTGCACCGCAATGCCGACGGCAGTACCATTGAGGGCTTTCAGATTCGCGACTGGGGCTATGGTGTCTATCTGGATGGCCGCAGCTTCAACTACCTTGACGGGATCACGTTCACCGACAATGTCATCTCGGGCTGTGTCACCGGAGCCATCACCGCAACCTACGTCAACGACGGCTACTTCGCTGATATTGCGCTGCACAACAACGACGGTTTTGGCTTTGACCTGGACCACGGTGCAGACAACACCTTCATCAACAGCCACATCTTCAGCAATGCCGGCTTTGGCTTGCGCATGCGCAGTACTGCGGATGGATACATTGCCCAGAATACCATCTACAACCTTGGCTGGGATGGTATACGATTGGGAGGCTGCAGCAACACCAGTGTGCTGAGCAACACGATACACAACACCAACCTGACCCACAGCCCATCCGGCTTTAATGCTGGCGGCATCGCCCTCAATTCCACGGCCAACACTACCGTGGAATACAATACCATCTATGAGGTGCGCGATGATGGGGGCATCGCTGACACCGCCGGTATCTGGATGGGCGGCAGCGACTCCGGAACTACCATCCAGTACAACCGCATCCTGAGCAATACCAATAATGGCCTCTTGCTCACCAGCTTCGCCTCTCCACCAGAGATACACTGCAACCACATCTACGCCAACGAGCGATATGGATTGCGCAACACCACCGGCGTTGCCGTCCACGCGGAGGGCAACTGGTGGGGGCACAATCCACCTCTGACGTCCAACGCATACCCCCCCTCTGCCGATATCCGGCCCGCCTCTAAGGTCTTGTGGGATCCGCCCATCGTCCTGAGTGTGACGGCTGCGCAGCCAACGGCTGTCGCCGGTGGCCCACCGATCACCGTCACGGTCGAGGCCTGCGGCGGAGGCTGCTGCCTGCTGGACGGTACTGTGGTCAGCTTCGACGCTACACCCACCATTGCCGGTTCTGTCAGTCCACCCACTGCCGTCATGAGCGGAGGCCAGTCCACGGCGAGTTTCACCCCAGGAACCACAGCCTGGATCACGGCCACTGTGTGGGCTAGAGTGGCCAACAACGGCGTTGCCACGGATACAATCTACATCGTTGCTGCACCGCCTTACACGGTCTCCGTCACCGCTTCACCGTCCAGCCTGTGGGCGAAGGATTGCGCTCCTCCTGGCAAACCTTACACCTCCACAATTGAGGCAACGGTCACCGACCAATACGGCAACCCGAACATCGGGGAACTGGTGCTCTTCTCGAGATCACCAGTGCTTGGCACCCTGCTGTCGCCCGGGTCGGCCACAGCTGGCGTGACCGGCACAGCCTGGAGCACACTGACGGCCGGCGATACTGCGGGTACAACGGAAGTAAGGGCCGAGGCCGACTCCAAGTTCGACACAGCACTTGTGGAGATCATGCCCGGACCGCCAATGACCAGCATGTTCCTGGATGCGTTGCCGCCCATCATCGCGGCGGATGGTGTGTCTACTGCGATCATCTCGGCAACGGTATACGACGACTGCGCGAACTTTGCCTACGATGGTACCATGGTCGGATACACAACCACCAAGGGTTCGCTGATCCATGAGTACGTAGAGGCCGAGTCATCCGCAGTGACCAAGTCCGCTGGCGACTGGACGACAGAGGGACCCAATGCAGCCAGCGGTGACCACGACGTGTCCACAAGCACTCCAGGGGCTTGGGCGAGGTGGGACTTTAGGGGGAGCGCAGTTTCAGTGATCTATCGGCGTGGGCCGGCTGGCGGCACGGTGCGCTTGCTCGTTGATGCTGGTCCCGCCCGCATTCTGAGCATGAACGCAGCATCAACAGAGTGGAGACGGGAGACGGTGGCCATCAGTGAGCTTGCTCCCGCTGCGCTACACACCGTTCAGGTTGAATGCATCACCGGCACGTGCTATCTAGACGCTTTCCGCTCCGGTGCCACTACGCACAACGGAGTGGCGACGGCCGCGCTGACCTCAGCGAAGGAGGTCGCCACGGCCAACGTCGAGGCCACAGCGATAGAATACCGAACGGAACACAACATCAACCCACCGCACCGGTCGGTCGCTGTGCTGTTCAGGCAGGCTGAGCTGAGCATCAGCAAAGTCGCTAATCCGCTTAACCTGCTGCCCGCCGAGTTGGTGGACTTTCACATTCACTACACCAACACGAGCACGATGGGGCAGGCCACAGACATGCTGATCACCGATACCTTGCCCAGCAGCCTGGAATTCGTCGCCTCCGCGTCGTCGCCCGACATCGGCGCACCCGTCAACCTGATTGGCAATGACTGGGTCTGGGATGCAGGGAACGTACAGCCCGGTGCGAGCGGCGTCATCACTCTCACGGCGAGGCGCAGGTGCCCCTCTGGGCTGGGCACCGTCACCAACTGGGTCCGTCTCAGCTCACTGACGTTGGAGAGTGATCCCAACAACAATGACGACTCTGCATTGGTCACCTTCATACGCGGTGCACCATACTACGTGACCATCACCGGGCATCCTCCGGTCATCGAGACGGATGCATCGACAGTGGTACGCATCTCAGTCAGCGATCAGTGCGGCGTGCCGATCCCGTTCCCGACGGTTCACATCACCACCAACCTGGGTGCGTTCAATGCCGCGGGGACGTTGACGCACACGACCCAGGCCGCAGATGCCAATGGTGAGACCTGGCTTACGTTCTGGAGCCGGCCGCCGATCAGCGGCACAGCCACGATCCAGGCAACAGCGATCACCCCAGAGGGCAGCGCCACGGGCGTGGGCTATGTCTTCATCGGTGTCGGCCCGGCGGAGCAGTGCCTCGTCACGGCCTTTCCGCCAGCGATTCCCGCCGATGGGGTCTCCACCTCGGCCATCTCTGCGCGGGTGCTAGACACCGGTGGCAACTTTGTGCCGGATGGCTTCTTCGTTGGCTTTACGACCTCACTGGGCTCGCTGCTCTACGACTATGTGCAGGAGTTCGAGGTGAACCAGTCGCCGCCTGCCAGCTGGACGACGCATTCTGACAGCCAAGCCAGCGGCGGGGGCTACGTCCGCACGACGGTGGATGGTGCTTCCATCTACTGGAACATGCACGGGAATGGAGCCTCCATCGTCTATCGCCAGGCTCCAGGCGCCGGAATCGGGGATGTATACGTTGACGGTCATCCCCTGGGCTCCATCAACATGGACGGCCCGGAGACCTGGCGCGCCGAGAGGATCTATGACTGGGTTGGCAGCCCCACCGCAGCGCATACACTGCGCCTGACCCATCGCGCTGGCACTGGACCAATCTACATGGATGCCTTCCGCTCTGGGGTCACCACATCAGGTGGCCAGGCAGTGGCCATGCTGACCGCAGCGCCAGTCACCGGACTTGCTACGGTGGCCGCAACTGCAGTGTCTGAGACAGTGGGAATCGTTCCTGATCTGGTGCCCGGATTCGTTGATGTGCGCTTTGACCCGGCCGATGTCACCGTCAGCAAGGCTGTGCAGCCAACGGGCCAGGTGGCCATTGGGCAGCAGGTAACGTTCACACTGACCTACGAGAACCAAGGGCCGATTACGGCCACCGCCGCGTACCTCGATGATACCATCAGCAACCATACGCTGGGCAGTGGCTGGTTGCAGGATGCCTTCTTCAGCACGCCGCCGGTGATCGTGACGCCGAACCTGCACTTCTACTGGTCGCTCGGCTCACTGGCACCTGGACAGAGCGGGACCATCAGCTTCGGTGGTACCGTGAGCGAAAGCGGCTACTGGCCATCGCTGACCGTGATCACGAACACGGTGCTCATCGGTTCGAGCACGGTCGATCCTCAGCCTGGCAACAACATCAGCACAGTCTCCACAGCCATTGTGCCAGGCACTGTGGCCACCCTTACGCTGACCGCGACTCCGGGCAGCATTCCGGTGGGCGGCAGTACTTCTACGCTGCGCGCCACAGTTCGCGACGCACACGGCAATCCAGCGCCCAACGGCACACCCGTGAGATTCACAACGACCATGGGTGGATTCCCGGTGGCGCAAGAGGAGATGGGCTACACCACTGACGGTGTGGCGACGCTGAGCCTCACCTCCGGACCTACGGCTGGCATTGCGACTGTCACGGCATCGCTGGACTCTGTGACTGCCACCAGGCAGGTGATCTTCACACCGTTGAATGCGGTCAACGTGACCGTCATACCGGTACCAGATCGCATCAAGGTGGGGGGCTCCACCTCGGTCATAGAAGCCCGGGTCACAGACCAACACGGGAACCCGGTGGCCAATGGGACCATGGTGAGCTTTGCCAGCTCCATGGGATTCATCAACCCACCGGGCGCCACCACAGTCGACGGAAGCGCTTTCAGCGTTCTTACCTCAGGTTCGACGGCCGGCACAGCCACGGTCACAGCGACCGCCGGCTCCGTGATCGGGACGAACACCGTCATCTTTGAGGCCGGTGAAGCCGGGGTGTCAATCGATGCCAATCCCAGGAGTCTGAGGGTGGGCCAGGTCTCTGTCGTCACCGTCAGAGGCAAAGACCAGTTCGGCAACCCCGTGCCGGACGGCACGGTGGTCACGTTTGACACCAGTTTCGGTTACTTCACGGACAGTCTGACCGATGCCATACAGGTGCCCACGTCGGGCGGCAGTGCTTCCACCGGGCTGACCTCGACACGTCCAGGCACCGCCGTCGTCCGGGGTACGATCGGCACGGAATCTGCCTCGGTACTGGTCACTTTCGATCCGGACAGGCCGGCCAGCATCCAGATCCTCTCCGTGGAGCCCGGCCTGATTCCTAGCTGCGTGGGCACAGCCATCGCCAGTGCGGAGGTGAAGGACCGCTATGGCAACCCGGTCCTCGATGGCACTGTGGTCGTGTTTGACGTGATACCAACAGGAGACGTGGAGCCAATAGACGGTGGGCGTACTCTGAACGGTGTAGCTCAAGCGATCATATCGGCTGGCACGACACCTACGTGGGCCACTGTGATTGCCTGGCCGCAAGAATATCGCACCACAGTATCTGACCAGTACGGAATCGAATTCCAGGTCGGCCCGCCCGACCGTCTCGAAGTTTCGGCAGAACCGCCAAGTCTCTTCGTGGGTGGCAACAGCGCGACAATCAGGGTCAGGGTGCTGGATTGCGGAGACAATCCAGTAACGGAAGGTACTCTGGTCACCTTTACTCTGGCCTCCGGGCAGGGCAGCCTCGCTCCGCCGACGGCAACGACCGTTAGCGGCCGGGCTTTTTCAACCCTGACTTCGCCCAATGAGACCGGCTCAGCAGTCATCCGAGTGACTGCCGGCGACCGGGAGAGAACCATCGTGGTTGACTATATCCCTGGTCCGCCATCTGAGGTGGTGCTATCGGCCGATCCGCTGTCCATCCCGGCCAATGGTGTGTCCAGATCGACCATCCGTGCGGACGTGGAGGATCTACACGGCAATCCGGTGGCCGATAGGACGGTAGTCGTCTTCTCCACGGAGATGGGTTCCTTCGACACTGGGATGTCGTATACTACGTTCACCGAGGATGGCAGCGCCAGCGCTGTATTGAGATCCAGCGGCACGCCTGGCATTGCGCGTGTCGAAGCCATAGCGGCAGGCAAAAGGGCCAGCCCCATCTGGGTGGACTTTTTCTTCGCACCGCCTGGGTCGAAGGTGTACCTGCCGATCATCACCAAGAACGCGCGCCGCTTCTAGACACCGAGAGTTCCACGACTGAGTCCGTGGCCACGGATGCGAGGATAGAGTCTGTCCTTCAGTGAGGGACCGAGCTCCTCCATTCGTGGCCGCGGCCCGCCCCGATGATGCGCCGTATCTTTTGCCAGTCTTCCACGTCATCTGCAATAGGCGACGTGCGCTGTCATTATTGTCGAGGAGGGGAAGATGAACCAGAAGCCGCGCGTTCTTGATTGGGCACTCCCATTTTTATGTCTCATATGCCTTCTCTTTGCAGCCTTTGCGCTGCTGCCCACATGGGCGCTGGCCCAGGAACGGGGCTATGCTGCACCAGATGAGCCTCTCGGCTCGGGCGTCGGTATCGCAGCATTGCCGTCAACAACTGGCTATGTGATTGACGATGGCGACGATCCAGGCTTCAGTCCCCTCCCGCCGTATCCTGGCTTGCCCACATGGGCGTACTCTGGTGTTGGCGGAAACGATGGCGATTTCATTTACACCGCAGCCGACAACAATGGCCACACTGCTGAATGGCGGCCTGACCTGGCCCCTGGCACTTACGAAGTGCAGGTCCACTATTGGGCCAACTCGGACCCGGGCACGCAGCGCAATGATGCCTTGTACATGGTGCACTACCAAGGCGGTTTGGCCAGCCAGCGAGTGAACCAGCAGCGGAAGGCAGACGGCTCGGCGGCGCCTGGCGGCGCCAACTCGGGCTGGTACAGCTTGGGCCGCTTCCCGTTCGCTGGGGACTTGACCGGGTACGTCAGCCTGAACGACAACACTACGGGTTGGGGCAGTGGCAGCTACGTCGTTGCCGATGCTGTCAGATTCCTCCCCGTACACGTTTGGGTAGACGACAATTACTGCAGCTCATGCACCAACGATGGCCACCTGTGGGGTGTCACGGCCTTTGACAACATCCCCGCCGGCATCGTGGCAGTAGCGAACGGTGGGACCGTTCACGTTGGGCCAGGCAGGTACAACCAGTCCCTCAGGCTGGCCAAGTCCCTCACTCTCTCCGGCGCCGGACCAGCCACCACCGTCATAACGGTGTCCGGAGGGATCGACACGGCGATAGAGATGCTTGTCAGCGATACGACGATTGCCGGCTTCACGATCGAAGGCTCAGGCCTGGCCTACGGGATCCGCAACTTTAACACCTCAACTGCTTCGTGGAGCGATGATCTCACTGGCTATCACATTACGGACAACGTCCTGCATGGGTTCGAGTATGGCCTAAGGCTGAGGAAGGCCAGGGGCGAGATAAGGGACAACGTCATCCATCACAATACCATGATCGGAATATGGGTGCATGGCTACCCAGGCACCTCTCCGGGGCCGACGACGATTGCGGGCAACGAACTGTTTGCCAATGGCGGTGCCGGTACGGACAACGATATTCGGGTGCAGGATTCGTATGCAGGAACAACCGTCAGCGACAACACGATCACTGGCTCGGCCGGCGCGAACCCAAGCGAGGCATGTCTCCAGGTACTCGATGAAGCGGGAGGACTGACGCTGTCCGGGAACAGCATCACGAATTGCACAGAGGGCATCCGCATCTGGCAGGTGGCGAGCTCAATTGGGGCTCAGACCGTAGCCCTGCGGGACAACACCATCACGGGCGGGACGATTGGCGTTCATGCCGGGCGCGACACTGCCACCACCTGGTCAGCACGGCTGCTGACGGTCGGCGGCACCCTTGCCAGTGCCAACAGAATCCACGGCAACGGCAGCGTGGGCGGCAATGATGAACTGAAGCTCACTCGATACAGCTCCCCAGTTGACGCGCGCTACAATCAGTGGGGAGTGTGCCTCATACGCAAGATCGAGGAGGAGATCTACAACCACTATGATGACTCTTCGCTGGGGGTGGTGACCTACGATCCGGCACTCTGTGTGCCCTATGAGGTTGAGATCGAGGCTGAAAAGAACAGCCTGCCGGCAGATGGTTTCTCGGCCACTACGATTACGGCCACCGTCCATGATGTTGCTGGACAACCTGTGGACCCTGGCACTTTGATTGGCATCACCACAAGCCTGGGCACGGTGCCACACGGCTATGCCGAAGCTGAGGATACCTCGCAAGTGGTGCGCACGGGCTCCTGGGCGATGCCAGGTGGATTTGCACGTGCCAGCGGTGGCCAGGTCCTGGCGTCATCCGATCCGGCCAGCAAGCTTGGCTGGGAGTTTGCCGGCCAAGGCGTCGCGGTGGTCTACGCCAGGGACGTTGGTGGTGGCAGAGCCGAAGTGCGCATCGACGGCGTACTGGTCAAAACCCTGGACATGTCCGGTCCTCAGAGAGAACTGCGCGTCGAAGAGCTGGTGCGCACTGGACTGGGGCCCGGCACTCACCTCATGGAAATCAAGCCGGACGGCTCGGGCAACATATGGGTGGATGCTTTCCGCTCCGGTGGTGTGGTCGCCACTCAGGGACGAATCGTCACCACTCTCACCTCCGCTGCGTCGGTTGGCGACGCGAATGTGTGGGCGACGGCATACAACGGCAAGATCGTGACGCTCACATCTGTAGCGCTTGATCCCGTTGTCACGGACGATACGTACGTGGCTTTTCGCTCGGCAGACGTGGGCGTTTCCAAGAGCGCTGCGCCAACGTCGCTCAACTCTGGCCAGGAAGTGACCTATACAATCATATACGGAAACAGCGGGCCAGAGACCGCAACCAGAACGGTGGTCACCGACACCCTGCCGGCCGATTTCTTGTACGTGCGCTCCTCTTCATCACCCAATCGTGAACCGCCGACTACGGTGTTCGGCGAGAAGTACATCTGGGACATCGGAAGCCTGGCGCCTGGCCAGACCGGCACCATCACGCTGGTGGCCCGGCCTGACCCAGGCGCCTCGTGGACAAGTCCGGTCGTTGCCACCAACGTCGCCGAGATCACGTCAGGCCCTCCCGACCCGGTCACCGGCAACAACAGCAGCGGCCCGGTGATTGTGACGGTGGTGGTGCCGACCGACATATCCATGACCGCTGATCCGCCTGCTATTCGGGTGAGCAATGGAGACAGAACCACTGAACTGCGGGTCACCGTCAGGGACAGTAACAGCAACTTGGTGGATGGAGCTCAGGTTGGCCTGTCCACTACAGAGGGCACCTTCCCTGCCTCCGGTGGTAGCACGTTGGTCGTGACCACCGAAGATGGCGTTGCCCTCGCCGATCTGGCCTCCATCCCGACTCCGACAACGGCCACCGTGACCGCAGCCGTCCTGCCATCAGGCGTGCCCACAGCAACGCTGCAGGTGCCGTTCCTGCCTGGCTTGCCTGATAGGATCATCGCAGATGTGGAGCGCAGGCAGATCCGTCTCTGCGGCGAGACCTCCGTGGTCACGGCGACCATCGAGGACCGCTTTGGCAACCTGGTAGAAGATGGAACCGAAGTCCAGTTCACGGTGGTGCCTGGTATGCGGGGCTATATGGATCCAGAGTGGGTGAACACCGTCAACGGTGTTGCCACTTCAGTGCTGCACAGCGGCCAGTACAAGTTTGGGGAGCGCCATCTTATCGTGCGCATCGTGGCCCGTCGTGAGACGCAGGAGGCAATCAGAGAAGAGCGTATTGACCTGCGCCCAGGCTTGACAAGCAACATCATCATCACTTCTCTACCACCGGTGCTCCCTGTCGGCGGAGAGCGAGCGGTGATCAAGGCAACGGTGCAGGACTGTGGAGGCAACAGTGTGGAGGACGGCACAGATGTCACCTTCGCAGCGGACGGCTTGGGCACCATCTGGCCAACAATGGCGCAGACGACAGATGGCCGTGCGTATGCCACTTTTGAGTCGGACTGCACCATCGGCGATGCTGTGATCACAGCTACAGCTGATTCGCAGTCCTTCTCCGCCGTACTGCCACTAGAGCCTGGCCCAGCAGACCACTTCGGTGGCCTCAGTGTGACGCCAAGCAATACCATCCGCAACTGCGGTGGCGAGGCAATGATCAGCGCCCGGGTGTACGACCGCTGCTTCAACTATGTCAAAGATGGCACAGAAGTAGAGTTCGCGTCGAGTTATGATACGGTGACGGTGCTACCCAATCCGGCGCTCACGCACAATGGCGTGGTCTCTGCGACGATCAAGTCGCTGAACAAACCGCTCAGGGCATGGCCGCAGGCCAGTGAACAGGTTGCTTTCACGTCAGGCTCGGCGCTGCCCAGCTTTGTCGATCTGTGGATTGTGCCAGGCTTCCCCTCCATTGTGGACGTGTCGGCTGAGCCCGAAAGTATACCCATCAACGGCGACGTCAATTTCTACGACATTGTCGTCGAGGTCCTGGTGACCGATTGCAGCGGCACGCCTGTTGTAGATGGGACTTTGGTCGCGGTGCAGACGGATCTCGGTTTGTTCCGCGAGTCCGGCACCTGGAGCTGGACATCTGCCACGGTCGGTGGGTTGATCACCGCCACGCTGACATCTGGGCAGGAGGCGGGCATAGTCACCGTAACCGCCACTGCCGATTCGGTTGAGGGCAGCACCACGGTACTGTTCGAGCCGGATGAGCCGTACCACGTGGAAGTGTGGGGGCACCCGTTTGATATCCCTGCAGATGCGCGATCAACTTCACGGATCACGGCATTGGTGCAGGACTACTACTACAACCCTGTGCTGGCAGGCATCACGGTGACCTTTATCACCGAGCATGGCCTGTTTATCGAGAGTGGTGATGACTACTACACGACAACGACCACCACCGGAGGCTATGCTTTCGCCACCCTGTTGTCCAGCCGCACCCACATCGGTACAGTGAATATCTATGCAGTGACTTACAATAGCCGCACCGGGATTGGTATTGTGCAGTTTGTGGTGCCACCAGAGATTCACTACATCTACCTGCCGCTCATCCGCAGAAACGTACCATAACCGCACATCCGTCCAAGGGGACAGCGGGGCCTCGCTGGCGAACCAGCGAGGCCCCGTTTTGCCTTCGTGGGTTGAGCAGCAATCCTCACCCGCTATGGGAGGTCATGAACAGTGGCAGCAGCAGATAGTACCTGTAGATGGTCGGTGTGGGCGTAGCTATCGGGCCTGGCGGCACGCCTGCGATGGCGCGATAGACGTTCAGCCTCCCCCAGCCGAGGTAGTGATCACGACCCGGGTAGGTCTCTTCATTAACGTCATCAGCGTGGCTCTCCAATCTGCGCTGCACCTGTTCATTGGTCAGGTCAGGCAACCAACTCCAGAGGAGCGCAGCCGCTCCCGACACGTGCGCCGCGGCCATAGAGGTACCTCGTTTGGAGTGATAGCCATCCAGCCAGGGCCAGGTGCTGAGGATGCCGACCCCCGGTGCAGCGATGTCTACCTCCGCCCCATGATTGGAAAAGCGCACTCGCTGGTCCTCATTGTCCGTGGCAGCCACTGCCATGACAGTGTCGTACCTTGCCGGATAGAGAACCTGCCCTCCGTCATTGCCGGCCGCAGCCACCAAGAGCACCCCCCTTTGGTGCGCGTAATCAGCGGCATCCTGGAGCAGTTGAGAGGACGGCTCTCCGCCGAGGCTGAGGTTGATGACCTGCGCCCCGTGATCCGCGGCGTATTGCATCCCCTGGGCAATGTCGTAGTAGTAGCCCTCTCCCTCCTCATCCAGCACCTTCACAACCATCGCCCGGGCTCCCCATGAAATGCCCGCGATACCGAGCCCGTTGTCGGTATCTGCTGCCGCTATGCCCGCGATATGAGTGCCGTGGCCATGATCATCGTCGATGACGCTGTCCTCCAACGGTTGGCAGGTGTCCGTATCGCAGTCCTGGTAAAAATGCCACCCATAGATGTCGTCTATCTTGCTGTTGCCATCGTCATCTATCCCATTGCCAGGCACCTCGCCCGGATTCGTCCACAGAATGCTGCGCAGATCCGGATGTTCCAGGTATGCGCCGGTATCTAACACGGCAACGACCGTTCCCTGGCAGTGCGCAATGTCCCAGGCCTGGGGAGCGCTGACCCGGGAGAGCGCCCACTGCTGGGGCCGTTGTGGGTCGTTGGGCTCTTCCAGTGCATGCGCCTTGTAGTTGAGCTCGGCATACTCGACACGCGGATCACGCCTGAGCTGCGCGATCACCGCGCTTTCGCTGCCCGCTGGCACCTGCAACAGAACCGCCTCCAGCGGTGGGATCTGGCCCCCGATTCGCGTGCCCCAGCGGGCCGTGTCGGACAGGAGACGTTGCCCTTCAGTGATGTCCCGGCATTTCACCACCACTTGGCCAGGCGCATACTCCGCATCAGCTGTGGCCGTTTTCCCGCTTCCGGTTGAGATGTGGCGAGACGCGGCCTCTCCCGGATGGCGTAGTGGGTACTGGGCAGCGACCAGGCCCGCAGGGCCCATTGCCCCGCTGACAATGGCCAATAGGAGGAGCAGCCAGGTAGCCTGGCTCTGATTTCGCTTCGGTTGTGACATATCGTTTTCCACCATGCAGTGAACAGACAAGCCCTGTTCCAGGCCCGCATTGTAGTGGACGGGCTGGCGATAGTCAACACAGCATGTGCAGCAGGCCCTTCCCAAAGTCTTTCGTCGAGTCCCTCTTATGTCATCCTGAGCGCAGCGACACCTGGGTCTGCGACGTAGGTGCAGACGAGGATCTCAGCCTACCGACAAAGACATTGTCCAGTTCGTTCAGAATGACGCGCGTGTACTTTGCTCCTGATTATGGAGAAGCCCTTGTGCAACAGGCCCGTCCCTGAGCCGCCCCGGTTCCAGCACTAATTAGGCCGAAGTAAGTCTTGCTCACTTTGGATCTCCGCGACGCTTTGCCTCGCCAAACACCGGGCGAGACTCTGTGGAGAGGCCGCGGTGCACCTATGTCTGGTGGCGGTTACGCAGTTTGAAGATGGAGACGTCCTTTCCGCCCCTTGACGATGAGAGAGTGGGCGAGGTCATCCAGTTTGAGAGCCAC
>Ga0111173_1019_pt1 | contig 19422 bp, 32 predicted proteins | sample DeeMarSWOR324_28_FD_80234 | JGI IMG/M metagenome (GOLD analysis project Ga0111173, IMG submission 80234) | Anaerolineae bacterium SM23_84
CCTGGGTCGGGGACGGCAACAACGTGCTCACCTCACTGCTCTTTGGGGCGAGCAAGGTCGGCATGGACGTCCAAGCAGCCACTCCACCAGGGTACGAGCCACCCATCGATGTAGTTGAGCTGGCCTTCCGCTTTGCTGAGGAGAGTGGAAGCGAAATCGTGATTGGCAACGATCCCTGGACAGCTGTCACAGGCGCTGACATCATCTACACTGATGTTTGGACCAGTATGGGACAAGAGGAAGAGACAGAGCACCGTCTCAAGGTCTTCCCGCCCTATCAAGTGAACGACGAATTGGTGGCCGAAGCGGACCCTGACGCGATTGTCATGCACTGCCTGCCTGCCCACCGCGGTCAAGAGATCAGTGGAGCTGTGGCGGACGGGCCACAGACAAAAGGGACTGCTGGCGGTGCTGCTTGCCAGCAAGTGAGCCGGGACAACGGCACACGTTTCGCCCTAGCGGCTTGGGTATCGAGCACTGGGAATGCCACCACCCGCAGGGCATCGCTACTCCGGGCCAAACCCGCGACCGTCCATGCTGGTTCCAGGTTACACGGAACCGGGCAAGCCCTTGCCACGTCACCATAGTCGGACCCTAGCATAAGGGGAGTTCAGTGTCAGATATCCTGTGGGTTCTCTCACGTGTTCAGCCGAGCGACGTAGTTGACATCCTACTGGTGGCAGCTATCCTCTATGCTCTGCTGCAACTGATCAAAGGCACCCAGGCCATCCAGCTCTTGCGTGGCGTGATCATTTTCATCTTCCTTGCCGTGCTGCTGAGCAGCATCCTGCGCCTCACAGCGTTCAGTTGGCTGATCGGGAATGCCGTGCCAGCACTGCTGGTCGCCATACCGGTCATCTTCCAGCCCGAACTGCGTAGGGCGCTCGAACGTCTGGGACGGGCCGGCGGACTGATCGACCGCCCCATGCGCGAGGCGGCGGCCAGCCGCGCCATCATCCAAGTCTCGCGCGCCTGCCGCCTACTGTCTGAAGCTGGCCACGGCGCACTGATCGTCCTGGAGCAGAACACGGGCCTTGAGGATTATGTTGAATCTGGGGTGCGCGTCGAGGCGCAGGTATCCTATGAGATGCTGCTAACCATCTTCTATCCCAACACCGCGCTCCATGATGGAGCCGTGATCGTGCGCGAAGACCAGATCGTCGCCGCTGCTGTACTGTTGCCCATCTCCAACAGCAGCACAGGCGACCGCCACCTTGGAACGCGCCACCGTGCGGCGCTGGGGATCAGCGAACAGACGGACGCTGTCGCCGTAGTCGTCTCGGAAGAAACTGGCACCATCTCGGTGGCGCACAACGGGCGTATCGTGCGCCATTTGGATGAGAAACGCCTGCGCAGGATACTGCAGAAGCTGTACCGTGCCTATCCACAACTTGGCGTATCCTCATGGTTCCAGCAGCGCGTCCGAGCCAAGCCCGGCCCCGAAGGTGCCGAGGAGCTCCAGGGATGAGAGTGTGGCGAGACGTAGTCTCGAACCTCAGCTCAGCGCTGCTTGCTCTGTTCCTGGCCGTAGTAGTGTGGGTGGTGGCAGTCTATGAAAAGGCTCCGCCGCGCACCAATGTCTTCCCTACCGACATACCGATTCAGATCCTAGATCTCGCAGAGAACTTGGTTATTGCCAGTCCCGTACCGACCGCAGCACGGATTACGGTGCGCGCTCTGGCCGATACTTGGGAGCAGCTGGACACTGCTGATTTCGAGGCAACCATCGACCTGCTGGGGCGGGAGGCCGGAGATCATGAGGTGCCGGTAACGGTGACGACCTTGCAGCAAGGCGTCTCCATCCTCGATGTCGAACCTGATCGTGTGACGGTAGGCCTGCAAGAGTTGGCCGAGCGCAGGATGCGCGTGCGAGTCAAGGTGCTTGACGAGGGGAGCATACCGCTCGGCTACGAGTTTCAGCTGCCGGTCACGACTCCTGGCCAAGTTACTGTCAGCGGGCCGAAGGCGTCTGTGGAACAGGTAGTCGAGGCTGTGGTGGAGGTGAGTGTCAGGAATGCCCGCGATACGGTCGTATCGCAGGAAAGGCCTGTCTTGCTGGATGACAACCAGAACAGGATTCAGGATCTGGCAGTGACGCCACCAACGGTCACAGTGACGGTGGTAGTGGAGCGCCAGGTGGGCTACCGCGATGTGACGGTGCGGGCAACCACCGAAGGCTCGCCTGCGCCAGGCTACTGGATCAGCAACATAACCGTAAAGCCGGCACTGGTGACCGTCTACGGCGATCCAGCGGAGATCGAGGCGCTTCCAGGATTCCTTGACGCTGAGGCGACAAACGTTGAGGGTGCCACGAGTGACGTGGCTGCGCGGGTAGCCCTCGACCTGCCGTCAGGAGTCCTGGTATTTGGCGAGGGCGCCGGGGAGCAGGGGATACTCGTCGAGATCAGCATCCAACCCCTGCTGGGTGGCCAAACGATTCGTAGTGAACTAGAGTTACGCAACCTGGCCTTTGGGTTCGCGGCCACAGCTTCGCCGACCGCAGTGGATGTGATTCTCTCTGGGCCGCTCCCGGCCCTACAAGAGCTACAACCGGGCGATGTGCAGGTCATCCTCGACCTCGCCGGCCTTCGTATTGGGGTGCACAAAGTCACTCCCCAAGTCATCCTCCCTGAAGACCTCGGCCTGGAAGTGAAAAGCATCGTGCCGGACATCGTCGAGGTAACGATTCAATAGCGACGCCTCCGGTCTCTGATGTGCACACCGGGGCTGGCGATGCCAGAGGAAACGTGCACTGGCCTGCCCGGTACACTAAAAAGGCGAGGACCGATGGTCCTCGCCTTTTGCGTGACAGGTGACTGGTCGCAGCGCAACCCATGGACTAGCGCTTGGTGTACTGAGGTGCCTTGCGAGCCCGCTTGAGACCAGGCTTTTTGCGCTCCTTCTGACGCGGATCACGCGTTAGAAAGCCGCCTTTGCGCAGTAGCGGCCGCAAGTCTGGATTCGCGACCAACAAGGCACGCGCAATGCCATGGCGAACTGCGCCTGCCTGTCCCGAGACGCCGCCGCCACGAACCTTCACCATGATCATATATTGATCAAGCGCACTCGTAGCGCGAAGCGGCGAGCGAACCCGGATGCGATCCGCCTCGCGTACAAAGTATTCCTCCAATGGCTTGTCGTTGATCACAATATCGCCAGTCCCAGGGTAGAGTCGCACCCTGGCCACAGCGCTCTTGCGCCTTCCAGTACCATAGAAATACGTCGCTGACATCGAGTCACTCTCCTTCACACCAGACGTAGCCTTTTGCACCAATCACGTCGCAAGGATGCGATCCCAACCTACAGGTCCAGCGGCTGGGGCTTTTGAGCGGCATGAGGATGCTTGTTGCCGGCATAGACCTTGAGTTTCTTCAACATAGCACGACCAAGGCGGCTCTTGGGCAGCATCCCGCGTATGGCATGTATGAGCACGCGCTCGGGATGCTTCTCCAGCTGTTCACGCAGTACAATGCTGGTGAGTCCCCCAAGATACCCTGAGTACCGATGATACCTCTTGGTGTCCAGTTTCTTCCCAGTAACCTTGATCTTCTCCGCGTTGATAATGATAACGTGGTCACCGACGTCAAGGTGCGGAGAAAACGTAGGCTTGTGTTTACCACGCAGGATTCTGGCGACCTCGGTGGCAAGGCGCCCGAGCGTCTTGCCCTGGGCGTCAACTACGTACCACCGTCGCTCAATCTCCCCTGCCTTCACGGCATGAGTCTTCACTTTGTCACATTCCTCCAAGTCCGACTGGGGGAGAATCGCCCAGCCGTCATGCAATCGGCGGAGCACCGGCTTGCCCTCTCCGGGCAACCGCGGCCTCTCAGTAGTTCACGCCCACCAGGCAAAGCCCGTTCGCAGGCGCTTCGACCGCCGGTGTCCGACGGTCCTTGAGTCCCAGCAGTCGGGCGAACTCCTCGACAGAGATTTCACCTCGCCCAACAAGCAGCAGGTTGCCCACGATGCGCCGCACCATCCGCCGCAAGAAGGCATCCGCCTCCATCTCCACGTACGTAAAGTCACCCTCTCTGCGGCAGGCAGCCCTCACCACGGTACGCACCGTGTTCTCGCCCCGAGGCGGCCAACCAAAGGGCATAAAGTCGTGCGTGCCGACGAGACAAGCACAGGCACGATCCATCGCTCCTGTATCCAGCTGGCTGGGACAGTGATGTGCGTAGCGCGCGACCAGCGGTGAGCGCACAGGGCGGTTGAAGATCGTGTACACATACTCCCGTCCCCGTGCGCTGTAGCGAGCATGAAAGCCCGGCGGCGCTTCGCGCAACTCAACGAACGAGATGTCCTTCGGCAACACGGCATTCAGCGCTCGATGCAAGTCGGGCACAGAATGGCGCCAAGACACGTCAAAATGGACCACCTGCCCCTTGGCGTGAACGCCTGCATCGGTGCGACCAGCCCCCACGATTCTCGTTGGGTGCCCGACTACTGACTCCAGCGCACCCTCGATCTCGCCCTGGATGGTCCGAAGCGAACGCTGTATCTGAAAGCCCCGGTACCGGGTGCCATCGTATTCCACGACGGCCATCAGATGCTGCTCACCCAGGGGCTGCTGCTTCGTCTCGTGGCGAGAGCGAACCTCGCCCGAGGTCATTCAACCAGCTCAAGCAAGACCATGGGCGCCGCATCTCCCTGTCTCGGCCCCAATCTGAGAATCCGCGTGTAGCCCCCCGCCCTGTCCACGTAGCGCGGGGCGACTTCCTCAAACAGCTTCTGCAGAAGCTCGCGATCGCTAATGGTCCGCTCCGCCAAGCGACGCGCATGCAAGTCTCCGCGCTTGGCGAGCGTTATGATCTTCTCCACATCGCTTCGCACAGAACGCGCTTTGGCTTCAGTCGTCCGTATCCTCTCATGGCGAATCAACTCGCTGATCAGATTGCGAAACAGCGCTCGGCGCATGCTTGTGCTACGTTTCAGATGTCGGCCAGCCACTCGATGTCTCATAGTGGAGGCAATCCTTTCTCTATCCCGGTGCCTTCAGAGCACGATGAGAACAAGTGAGAGCAGGGAATCGCCCTCAGTCTATCACTCATCGTTACTTTCTGCCCAGTCATCGGGCAGATAATCCTTCTCCTGCAACCTCTCGATCAACTCATCCAGAGACTTCTGACCAAAGTTGGGCACAGCCAGCAGCTCTTCGCCTTCTCCCACCGACAGCTTCTCAAGAGCGTCACCAACGGTTTCGATTCCTCCCTCCATCAGAGCGTTGTAGACGCGCGTTGGAAGGTCGAGCGTTTCGAGAGGCAAACTGAGCACGGCTCCCTCTTCGGCCAGATACCCCTTCTCGTGCAGCTTGGCCATAAGCTCTTCCAGCGATTTCTCACCAAAGTTGCGAATCGCCAACAGCTCCTTGCCCTGCCCCTTGGATACCTTGTCCAAGATCTCACCGAGCTTGGTGATGCCTGCTCGCTTCAGGCAGTTGTAGGCGCGCACAGAGAGTTCGAGCACTTCGATTGGTGTCTCATAGACCCGACTTGGAATGCCCTCTTCCTCCGCAGCCACCTCTTCCAGGCCTTCTGGGTGCACCTCGCTGAACGAAGCTATGGGATTCAAGTGCCGCACCAGTATCTGTGCCGACGAACTCAACGCTTCCGCAGGTCGGATTGTGCCGTCGGTCCAGACGTCCAGGATGAGCCGATCGTAGTCTGTCACCTGCCCAACCCGGGTCTGTTCCACAGAGAAACTGGTCCTGAGGACGGGGGCAAAGATCGCATCCATCGGGATCTGGCCGATAGGCAGCTGACCCCTCTCTTCGGCGGGTGAATAGCCCTTTCCCCTCTCCACAGTGAACTCGATATCGAGCTCAGCAGCGGACGAATCAAGTGTCAGCAGATGCAACTCGGGGTTGATGAGCTCCACGTCAGGCGGACACTCGATGTCAGCGGCGGTCACCTCCGACCGGCCCCTCGTGCTCAGCGTGAGGCGCACTGGCTCCTCAGCGAAGTAGCGCAGACGCAGCTTCTTGACGTTCAGGATGAGGGCAGTCATATCTTCCTTGGCGTTGGGGATGTCCGAGAATTCGTGATACACCCCACTCACGCGCAGAGAAGTCACCGCTGCCCCCGAGAGAGACGAAAGCAAAATGCGCCGCAACGCATTACCGATCGTTACACCATAGCCAGCTTCCATCGGGCTGATAATGAAGCGACCATAGTTCTTGGTGCTGGCCTCACATTCTATCTTGGGCAAAACGAACTTCAACAAGTGTTCAACCTCCCCAGTGCAGATCAAAAGTGCAGTGCGAAACCCTGGTGTGCACTCAGTGGCACCGTCCCCTAGCGCGAATAGTACTCAACAATCAAATGCTCTTGGATGGGTACGTCTATCTGCTCTCGCGATGGCAGGCTGCTCACCTGACCCTGCATGTTTTCAACATCCAGAGAAAGCCATTCCGGTGGTGTGACGTGGTCCAGTGCTCCGCTCAGGTCCTTGAAGTACACCAACCCTCTACTCCGCTCTCGAATAGTGATGACATCATTGGAGTTGACCAACATGGATGGAGTTCGAGCGCGAGTGCCATTGACTTCAAAATGACCGTGCAGCACCAGCTGCCGAGCCTGGTCACGCGAAGTCGCAAAGCCCAAGCGGTAGACCACATTGTCCAGGCGCCGCTCCAGTATACTGAGCAGATTGGCGCCCGTTAGCCCACCGTGTTTCACCGCCTCACTGAAGTATCTGCGGAATTGACGCTCCAATACGCCGTACATACGGCGAGCCTTCTGCTTCTCTCTCAACTGCAGTCCATAGTCAGAGGTCTTGCGACGATAGGCTGCACGTCGTCCATGAATACCCGGGGCGTAGGCACGACGCTCAAACGCGCATTTCGGAGAATAGCACCGGTCGCCCTTTAAGAAGAGTTTCTCGCCCTCTCGCCGGCATAGTTTGCACTTTGAACCTGTATACCTTGCCACTAAACCTCCTCACCGCCGGCCCTTGAATCACCTACGCTGGGCCAGCCATGGGTCAATTAGACACGCCGCTTCTTTGGTGGCCGACAGCCGTTATGCGGGATGGGTGTTACGTCAGTGATGGAACGCAAGCGCAAGCCAGCAGACTCTCCTGCAGCCTGGATGGAACGTATGGCCGCCTCGCGCCCAGGACCGGGCCCCTTGACGAAGATATCGACCTCTCTCACGCCTTGATCGATCGCTCTCCTCGTGACCTCCTGCGCAGTGAGCTGAGCGGCGTAGGGCGTACTCCTCCGAGACCCCTTGAACGGAGGTTGTAGAGTCGCCGGGCTGCCCCAGAGGATCACATTGCCCTCAGGATCCGTGAAAGTAATCAACGTGTTATTGAATGTCGCTTGAATGTAGGCCCGGGCCCGCTGCGTGACTTTGCGCTCTCGCCTCCGCCCGGTTGCTCGTCCCCCACGCCTTGTCTGTGGCATCTTGCCTCCAACTGTCGCTTCTATGCGCTGGCCATGGATTGGCCTGCAGAGATTGCCCTATTTCTTCGCGCGCGCCCGCCGACGTCCGGGCACCGTCTTCCGCTGCCCACGCTTGGTGCGTGCGTTCGTGCGCGTGCGTTGACCCCGAGCTGGCAAGTTACGCCGGTGGCGCTGACCACGGTAGGAACCGATTTCCACCAAACGCTTGATATTGGTCGCTACTTCACGTCGAAGATCACCCTCGACGCTGTACTCACGGTCAATGAACTCGCGGATACGGACGACCTCGGCCTCGGTCAGATCCTTGACCTTGGTATCGGGATTCACGCCAGTCCCCAGCAGCACGTTCTTGCTCCGCGTGCGCCCAATACCAAAGAGATAGGTCAGCCCGACTTCTACCCTCTTGTCCCTCGGCAGGTCCACTCCCGCAATTCTCGCCACTTTCGCCCTCCTCTGACCAATGCTGCTGCCACGCCAAGCGGCACAGCCAGGTCACTAACCCTGACGCTGCTTGTGACGCGGGTTCTCGCAAATCACACGCACGACACCACGTCGCCTGATAATCTTGCACTTGGCGCAACGTCGCTTGACCGACGGCTTGACTTTCATGCTCACGGCTCCCCTAGAACTACCTCTTGATAAAGCCCTCGTAGTGCCGCATCAGCAGCTGGGCTTCGAGTTGCTTCATAGTGTCCAGGACGGTACCAACCACAATCAACAGACCTGTGCTGGTAACCAGCATCTGGCCGGTACCAGCAATACCCCTGATCAGAAACGGCAGGATCGCTATCACGCCAAGAAACACCGCCCCGACCAGGGTGATGCGCCGCAAAACACCGTTCAAATACTCGGCTGTCCGCCTCCCGGGGCGAAGACCGGGGACGAAGCCGCCCTGTTTGCGCAGCATCTCGGCCAGGTTCTGCTGCTGAAACACAACGTCGGTATAGAAATACGTCAGACCGACTACGAAGACAAAGTACAGTACCCAGTAGACAGTGCCCTCCGAGTTGAATACCGTTGATGTCGTTCTGGCTACACTGGCCACCCAGGCTATCTCCGAGTCGACTAGATAGCTGGCCACCACCCCAGGCAGCAGCAGAATCGACACGGCAAAGATCAGCGGGATCATCCCCGCCGAATTGACCTGCAGCGGAATGTGCGTGCTCTGGCCGCCATAGATCTTGGTGCCGCGCACCCGCTTGGCATACTGCACCGGGATTCGTCTCTGACCTTCCTGAATGAAGATGATCGCAACAACGGTTACGGCAGTGATCGCCAAAAAGACTACCAGGCCCATCGGATTGCCCACCAGAAGTGCGCCCACCCGCCCCGGTACGTCGGCCACAATGCCGCTGAAGATAATCAGAGACATGCCATTGCCGATGCCCTGCTCATCTATTAGCTCACCCAGCCAGATGGCGAACATCGTACCAGCTGACAGCGTAGCCAGCGTGGCCAGCGAAGGCATCAAGGTGGCGCGCGACAGCCCAAAGTTGGCCAAGGCGCCGCCGCGCTGCAGGATGGTTGCCTGCCCAAAGCCATGCAAGAATGCGAGTGGAATGGTTATCCACAACATGTACTGGTTCAGTTTGTTCCGACCCGCCTCGCCCTCGTGGCTAAGCTCCTCCAGGGCGGGAATGAGTGGCTGCAATAGCTGCAGAATAATCTGCGCCGTGATGTATGGGTAGACACCCATGGCCATCACCGAGAAGTTGGACATGGCCCCACCGGAGAACATATCCAGCAGCCCCAGCAGCTGGTTGGCCTCGAACATCCGGCGCAGAGCCTCACTGTCAATCCCAGGCACCGGCACGTGAGCCGCCAAGCGAACGATGACCAGGATGGCCAGCGTGAAGATCAGTTTCCGCCGCAGGTCTGGCAGCTTCAGGGCATTGGATACTGCTTGCAGCATCTTTCCTCCATAGTGAACGCCAATCGCTCGCGTCCTTGGCTATTCCAACTCCACAACGGTGCCGCCGACTGCCTCAATCTTCTCCCTGGCGCTGGCTGAGAACATGTGCGCCGAAATCGTGAGCGGCTTCTGCAGTTCACCACGTCCCAGGATCTTGACCCGTTCCCGGGAGGACTTGATAATACCAGCCTTGGCGAGGACCTCGGGATCAACGTTGCTGCCTTTGCGAAAACCGGACAGGCGCTCGAGGTTCACCACGCTGTACCTGACCTTGAAGATGTTGACAAAGCCCCGCTTTCGAGGGAACCGTCGCACCAACGGCAACTGACCGCCTTCAAAGTAGGGACGAACACCTCCGCCACTGCGTGAATTCTGCCCTTTGGTCCCGCGACCAGCAGTCTTGCCGTATCCAGACGCGGTCCCCCGACCGACCCGCTTTCTTTTCTTCCGAGCCCCCGTGGGCGGACGTAACTCGTGTAGTTTCATCGTTATCTCCCAGACACCACTACCTAGGCTTCGATCTCCTCCACCTCTACCAGGTGCTGCACCTTGTGAACCATTCCGCGCATCACGGGCGTGTCTTCATGCTCCACGACATCACCCAGACGCTTCAGACCCAGCGCGCGGATGGTTCCCTTCTGCGCCTGCGAATAGCCAATGGCGCTTTTGACATAGGTGACTCGCACCTTCTTCGTCGCCCGCTTCTTTCTAGGCATCGGGCTTGCTCCACGGGGCGCTGAGGTCGGACACCTTCTTGCCACGCCGCTGCGCCTCCTCATCAATGCGCTTGAGTTGCTGGAGACCCTGCACTGTGGCGAAGACAGTATTCAGCCGATTCGGACTGCCGAGAGACTTGGTCAGGATATCCTGGATACCTGCCGCTTCAAGAACGGCGCGCACACCACTGCCAGCAATCACACCAGTACCGGGTGAGGCTGGCTTCAGCAGAACCTTCGAAGCGCCGTACTTGGACAGCACCCGATGGGGGATTGTGGTGCCAGACAATGGGATCTCAACCATGTCCTGTTTGGCGCGCTCCATGCCCTTGCGAATGGCCGCCGGGACCTCACGTGCTTTCCCGAGAGCAACGCCAACTCTGCCGCGGCCATCGCCCACGACGACTAGCGCGCGGAATCCAAAGCGCCGGCCACCTTTCACCACCTTGGCCACACGGTCGATGTGAACGACGCGTTCCTGTAGGACTAGTTCGTCCTCAGTCTCTTCCACCGCATCCTTTAGCTCGTCCGCCATTCATCCCTCACTTTCGAACCCACCTTGAAACTGAGCAAGCAATCCCATCCAACCCAGCTAGAATCGCAGCCCCTCGGCCCGTGCACCTTCGGCGAGTGCCTTGACACGTCCGTGATACCTGTAGCCACCACGATCGAAGACAACCTGCTTCACGCCTTTCTCAAGTGCCCGCTTTGCCAACACCTTACCCACCCACTCGGCCTGCTCTGTCTTGCTCCGCTGTGCGATCTCTTGCCGAACCTGAGCATCCAGAGTAGAGACGGCCAGCAAAGTGCGCCCGGCGGTATCGTCAATGAGCTGAGCATAGATGTGCTGCAGGCTGCGATACACATTCAAACGAGGGCGCCCGGGCGTGCCCTGCACGCGCCTCCGTATCCTCCTATGTCTCTTCCGACGTGCCAACTCAGTATCTGCCCGTTTGCTCACTTTCACTCCTTGCGTCCTGCGGCCAAGAACCCAGCGCCGGGTGACGCGCTAGGCGAGAGCCACCTTGCCGGCCTTGCCCGCCTTGTGCCGTACCTTCTCTCCGACGTAGCGAATGCCCTTCCCCTTGTAGGGCTCTGGCTTGCGCACAGCTCTGATCTCGGCCGCCACTTCGCCAACCAGTTGCTTATCGATGCCATCAACATGGATGATACGGTTGCCCTGTTCCACCACGAGAGTGATTCCTTGAGGCGCGGCAAATCTGACAGGATGAGAGTACCCCACGTGCAGAAGAATGTCCCTCCCTTGCAGCTCGCCCCGATAGCCAACCCCGACGATCTCCAGCGATTTGCGAAAACCAGAAGACACTCCCGCGACCATGTTGGCCAGCAGGGCGCGGGTCAGCCCATGGAGCGCCCGGACCGGCGCCTCATCACTGGAGCGGGTCACAACGAGCCGACCATCTTGCTTCACGACCATTACTTGCGGACTGAACTCGCGACGAAGCTCTCCCTTGGGGCCTCTCACCGTGACGGAGTGACCGTCAATCGCAACCTCCACACCCTCTGGGATTGGTATCGGCGCGCGACCTACACGTGACACTGCAATACCTCCATGTCCCCCAACAGATACTCTTCCCTGACAAGCAATCCGCCCACTGCCGACGACCTACCAGACGTAGCAGAGGACTTCACCGCCGACCCCCAACCGATGTGCTTTCTTGCCGGTCATGATGCCGTGCGAAGTTGAGAGCACAGCAATGCCCATGCCACTCATCACGAGAGGAATGTCCTCTCGCTTGACGTAGACGCGGCGTCCTGGCTTACTCACTCTCTGCAGACCGGTGATCACAGCCTCATTGCCTTCGGAATACTTGAGATGCAAACGCAGCATGGGCTGTGGACGGTCTTTCGTCACATCGAAGTGATCGATAAAGCCCTCCGCCTTGAGCAAACGGGCCAGTTCCAGCTTGAGTTTCGAAGATGGAATAATGACATAGCGCTTCCGAACGGACAATCCATTCCGAATGCGCGTCAGCATATCAGCGATAGGATCACTTACACTCATACAAAGTCTCCCTCCGAAGCACACATCCTTCAGGCCGGAACCTGGCAGTCCACCTGTGCACTACCAGCTGGACTTGACGACGCCCGGGATCAGACCCCTCGACGCTAGCTCACGGAAACAAATCCGACAGAGCTTGAACCGGCGCATGTAGCCACGCGGACGGCCGCAGATCTGACAGCGGTTGCGCATGCGCGTGGGATACTTGCGCTTGGTCTCTCGTGCAATCATCGACTTTTTAGCCAATTCCACTCTCCCTGGCCCCGCACGGCAACTGGCAGGGCCGCAGAATCGCCAATGCTCCCAATCACATCACGCCCAAAGTTCTCGAGAAAGGCATGCCCAGCAAGCGCAGCAAGAAGCGAGCTTCTTCGTCAGTCTCGGCTGTTGTGACGATGGTAATCTCCATGCCTCGGACCTTGTCGATCTTGTCATAGTCAATCTCGGGCCAGACAAGCTGCTCGCGCAGACCCAGAGTGTAGTTGCCGCGGCCATCGAACGAATCAGGGGACACGCCCCGAAAGTCGCGCACTCGCGGCAGTGTGACGTTGAACAGGCGATCCAAGAAGTCGTACATGCGATTCCCGCGCAGAGTGACTTTCGCTCCGATAGGATTGCCCTCCCGCAGTCTGAACGTGGCTATCGACTTTTTCGCCCGGGTGATTACTGGTCTTTGCCCTGTGATAGCAGCAAGGTCACCGGTAGCGGCATCAAGCGCTTTGGCGTTTTGCAGAGCTTCTCCCAAACCGATGTTCACGACAACTTTGACTGGCTTGGGCACCTGCATGACGTTCTGATAGCCGAATTCGCGCTGCATCGCGGGAATGATGTCGGAAATGAACCGCTGCTTCAGTCTCGGCATTCTTGGCATTCGTTGCTCTCTCCTAGGCGACCGGCTAGTCTATGGTTTGATCGCACTCTTTGCAGACGCGCACCTTGCCGCCGCCGTCCAGCATCCGATATCGTACCCTGGTGACCTGCTGGCAGTGAGGGCACACCAGTGCCACATTCGAGATGTGGATCGGTGCCTCACGCTCAATGATGCCAACCTGTGTACGCACATCCCCAGTCCGTCGTTGATGCTTCTTCACCAGGTTAATGCCCGAGACGACCACACGGTCGCCATCGTGATCCGCCTGTGCGCTGCGTGTGCCCTTTTGCGCACGGCGACTCATGGCCTTCCGACCTGGAAGCACGCGGTGCACCGTGCCCCTCATGCCCTTGTCATCCCCACTGACTACTTCGACAGTATCGCCTTTCTTGATCTTCATACTACGATTGCCTCACTTCGATGACGCCTGCTCGCATCACCACGTCCAGGAACAGGCCGCAGTGTCGCCTCGCGATCAAAGGACCTCCGGCGACAGAGAGACGATCTTCATGTAGCCTTTTTCCCGCAGCTCTCGGGCCACGGGACCAAAGATGCGTGTACCCCTGGGATTCTGCTCTCTGTCGAGGATGACCGCTGCATTCTCGTCAAAGCGGATGTACGACCCGTCGGTTCGACCGAACTCCTTGGATGTGCGAACGACCACGGCGCGCACAACCTCCCCTTTCTTCACCAGGCTCTCGGGAGCCGCGGCCTTGACCGACGCCACAATGATGTCGCCCACATAAGCATATCGACGACGGGTCCCGCCCAGTACCTTGATACACATGATCTCCCGCGCGCCCGTATTGTCAGCCACCTTCAATCTGGTGAACGCCTGGATCATTTGGATCGCTCCAGTATCTCAGCAACAGTCCACCGCTTCTCTTTGCTCAGCGGCCGACTTTCTTCGATCCGTACCAGGTCCCCCGTGTGGCTGTCATTCTCCTCATCATGGGCTTTGTAGCGCTTGACGTTGCGAATGACCTTCCCATAGAAGCGGTGCTGTTGCAGCCTCTCCACGACGACTATGACCGTCTTGTCCATCTTGTCGCTAACCACGCGCCCTACCAAGCTCTTGGGTTTCTTCTTCATGCGCCTGAGGTCTCCTACTCTGCCTGTAGCTCCCGCTCCCGGATGATAGTCTTGATGCGTGCGATATCGCGTCGCACCACCCTGATGCGGGCGGTGTTGTCCAGCTGTTTCGTCGCCTTCTGGAACCGCAGATTAAGAAGCTCCTGATACCCTTCCTGCAGCTTCTGCTTCAGCTCAGCCTCTGTCATGGAACGCAGTTCAGTGGCTAGAATCACTACGATTCACCTCCGGCGCCAAAATCATCCTTGGTCACGAATTGCGTGCGAATGGGCAGCTTGTGACCAGCCAGTCGAAAGGCCTCCCGCGCAGTGTCTTCGCCCACTCCACCAATCTCAAACAGGATACGACCCGGCTTCACGACAGCAACCCAGTGGGACAGCGCGCCCTTTCCGCCACCCATGCGCGTCTCAGCTGCCCGCGCCGTCACCGGCTTGTCGGGGAAGATGCGTATCCACAGCTTGCCGCTGCGCTTCACGTGGCGCACAATTGCACGTCTGGCGGCCTCTATCTGGCGACTGGTTATCCAGTGCGGCTCAAGAGCCTGCAAACCGTATTCGCCAAAAGCCAAGTTGCTTCCTCGAGCAGCGCGGCCCTTCAACCGCCCACGATGGGCCTTGCGGTATTTGATTCTCTTGGGCATCAACATGACTGAATCTCCTGACTAGGCCTGGCGAGTGACCGCCTGGCCCTAGGCCTCCTCAGTAACCAGCACCGGAGCTTCCTCTTGCTCGCCTTGTGGCAATGCCTCGCCACGATACACCCACACCTTGACCCCGATGCGTCCCAGGGTGACCAAAGCCTCTCGACAGGCATAGTCGATATCCGCACGCAGGGTTTGCAGCGGAACGCGACCATCTCGTTGCCACTCACGGCGCGCCATCTCCGCACCACGCAATCGGCCGCTGCACTCGATTTTGATGCCTTTGGCTCCCGCGCGCATGGCGCGTGTGATAGCCTGATTCATCGCCCGCCTATGTGATATCCGTCTCTCAAGCTGCTCGACAACAGCCTCGGCAACCAGCGGCGCCTCCAACTCGGGCCTCTGAACCTCAGAGACCTCTACCCACACCTTCTTGTTGGTCAACTCTTCCAGCGTCGAACGCAAAGCGTTGACGTTGGCACCTTTGCGTCCGATGACCACGCCGGGCCTGGCGGAGTGAATGGTGATTCGAATCTGCTTGGGGAACCGTTCGATCTCCACTCTGGAAATCGCCGCTCGCTCAAGAGTGTCGCGAATCTTGCGGCGAATCTCCACATCCTCGAGCAAGAGATCTGCGTACCGTTCGCCCTCGGCATACCAGCGGGCGAACCAGTCCTTGTTGTAGCCAAGCCTAAAACCTATCGGGTGTACCTTCCGCCCCACCAGCGCCTCCTTGATGTGATCGAGCAATCATTTCTACGAATCCTTAGACTGCCTCTCTTAGGCTGCTTAAGACCACGCTTATGTGCGTGGACCGTTTCAGAATCGGCTTGAAACGGCCGCGTGGACCGGGCCGCCCCCTCTTGAGCGTAGGCCCCTCATCCGCGGATATTCGCGCGATATACAGCTCCTCAGGCGACAGACCATAATTCTCTTCAGCATTGGCTGCTGCTGATTTGATCACCTTGGCCACAGGTCGTGCTGCCGCCTTTGTTGAGAACTTGAGCGCAGTAAGAGCTGCGTCCACGCCCATCCCACGCACCATATCTACCACCAGCTTCGCTTTTCGCGGCGACATACGCACGTACTTCGCCACGGCCCTAACTTCGATGTCCATCCACTGACTCCCCTTGAATGCTGCAAGCCACCCTTCGCGACGTCAAAGGCAGGGTAGCCGCACGCTACCCAACAGCTCGCTCCCTTTCGCGGTGGCCCCGGAAGAGGCGCGTGTGCGCGAATTCGCCCAGCTTGTGCCCGACCATGTTCTCCGCAATATAGATAGGAACATGGCGACGTCCGTCATGCACAGCTATCGTATGCCCAACCATTTGCGGGAAGATGGTAGAAGCTCGGGACCAAGTCTTGATCACGCGCTTGTCACCTGTGCGGTTCATCTCCTCGATCTTGCGCAGCAGCTTGGGATCTACGTATGGACCCTTCTTGAGCGATCTGGACATATCCTAGACTCCTTGCCCCACAGACAGGCGAGAGCACCTGCGACGATGCTAACGACCTTTCTTGACTCGGCGGCGGACAATCATCTTGTCCGTCCTCTTCTGACGACGGGTCTTGGCCCCCAGCGTCTTTTTGCCCCACGGGCTCTTGGGTGAAGGCATGCCAATGGGAGCCTTCCCCTCTCCACCACCATGAGGGTGATCGCGCGGTGTCATCGCCGACCCCCGAACGCTTGGGCGGAAACCCAGCCAGCGCTTGCGGCCTGCCTTACCCAACTTCATGCGCCCCTGTTCTGGGTTGCCGACCTGGCCGATCGTGGCCATGCAACTCCGGTGGATGAGCCTCACCTCACCCGAAGGCAAGCGCACATGAGCATAGGTTCCCTCCTTGGCCAGCAGTTGTGCAGACGTGCCCGCTGAGCGCACCAACTGCCCGCCTCGGCCAGGCTCCAACTCGATGTTGTGAATCATCGTACCCAAGGGGATTCTCTCAATAGGCATGGCATTGCCAGCCCGAATCTCCGCGGATGGCCCCGACATCAGCGTATCGCCAACCCGCACGTCCAGAGGGGCAATGATATAGCGCTTTTCCCCATCGGCGTAGACCAAAAGGGCGGTGCGGGCCGAGCGGTTGGGGTCATATTGAATAGAATCCACACGCGCAGGTATCCCTACCTTGTCGCGCCTGAAATCGATGCGGCGATAGCGCCGCTTGTGACCACCACCCCGGTGCCGCACCGTGATCTTGCCACGAACGTTGCGCCCGGCCTTTTTGCGCAGTGGCGTGACTAGTGACCGCTCAGGCTTGCGCGAAGTAATCTCTGCAAAGTCAGAGCCGGTCATCCCGCGCCGGCTGGGTGTCGTAGGCTTGTACGTTTTCGTTCCCATGATACGCTATCCTCAGTAGACTTGACGCGCGATCTCTCGACCTTCCCCCATCAGCATCGCCAGTCGTGCCCCATCAGGAGAGGCTATACGCCCTCGAACAACTGGATGCTCTGCCCAGAAGCCAAGGTCACAATCGCCTTTTTCCAGTCCTTGGTGCGACCTTCGATCCTGCCCCACCGCCGCCGCTTGCCGCGGATATTCATCACATTCACGGCGACGACGTCCACGTTAAACACCTGTTCCACCGCATCCTTGATCTGATGCTTGTTGGCGCGAACATCAACCTCAAAAGTGTAGCGGTTGAGTTGATCTGACTGAAAACCGGACTTTTCGGTCACAACTGGACGTATCAGAACTTCGTAAGGATCCATGGTAGACCCGACTCTCCTCACCACCCTGCGCTGGGCCAGGGCTCTTAACCAAGTATCTGCTCAATAACCGCCAGAGACTGCACGGGCAATACCAGAGTATCATAGTTCAAGATATCGATCACGTTCAGACAACTGGCATGCAATGTCTTCACATCAGGTATGTTTCCGGCGGATTTCTCTACACTGACACTTCTGTCGGAGAGAAGAATCAACGCGCTGGAATCGATCTGCAGGTTGTCAAGCACCGCTAGCATGTCCTTCGTCTTGGGTTCTGCTATCGATAGCTCGTCGAGAAGGACGATGCTATCCGCAGCCGCCTTCAGGGAAAGCGCCGACTTTAGAGCGAGGCGTCGCATCTTGCGCGGCATCCGCTGCCGATAGGACCGCGGATGCGGCCCGAAGACAATACCACCCTTCCTCCACTGGGGAGCCCGAGTGCTACCTTGGCGCGCCCGCCCAGTGCCCTTTTGTCGCCATGGTTTCCTCCCACCGCCGCTGACATCAGTCCTGGTCTTTGTAGCAGCGGTCCCCAGGCGCGCGTTGGCCAGTTGGCGCAGCACCGCCTGATGCATGACCGCCTCATGCGGCTCCAGACCAAAGATGTCATCACGCAACTCTATTTCGTCGACCGTCTCACCGGCCATATTGCGAACACTAACGCGCATGCTCGACTCTCCCCAGAATCGGATTGGGTTCGCCGTAGCAACGATCACCAGGCAAATGCGCCCGCCGCTGCTATAGCTTCCTCGCCTTGCTGATGAGCAAAAGCCCCTTCGGTGCCCCAGGCACACCACCCTTAACCGCCACCAGATTGCGCTCAGCATCCACAGACACGACGCGCAGGTTTTGTGCAGTCACCCGCGCGCTGCCCATACGTCCAGGCATGCGCTGACCTTTGCGCACCCATCCGGGCGATTCCGGTCCAATGGAACCCGGAGCCCGGGCCCGATCCGACTGTCCATGTGTGGCAGTGCCGCCACCGAACCCGTGGCGCTTCATCACACCTGCAAAACCCCTGCCTTTCGAGATGCCGACGACGTCGACCAGTTCGCCAACCTCAAAGAGGCTCACGTCCAGCTTCTGTCCGACTTGATAGCGATCCACGTCATCAGTGCGCAGCTCGCGGAAGTGACGCAAAGGTGGCAGAGCCTTCAGGTGGCCGAGCTGAGGCCTGTTCAGTCGCTTGGGCTTGACCTCGCCAAACCCCAACTGGATAGCGTTGTAGCCGTCCTTTGCGACCGTCTTGATCTGAGTCACATAGCAAGGACCCGCTTCGATTACAGTGATCGGCACGTTCTCGCCGCGCTCATCAAAGATACGGCTCATGCCCATCTTGCGTCCCAGCAATCCTTCTCTCTTTGCCATCTTCGCTCCACAAACTGGGGAGCCATGGCACGAGTTTCAAACATGGTCTCCCCGTCAACATTCCCTATCACCAATCCAACCACGCCGCTCTCTGGACGGCGACGCGCCCCGCCAACCTACAGCCAAGGCTTCAAGATTGGTCCACAGCTGAACCAGGCCGTCGGCTAAATCTTAATCTCGATGTCCACGCCAGCTGGCAGATTGAGCCTCATCAAAGTCTCAACTGTCTTTGTGCTCGGTTCGAGCACATCAATCAGACGTCGGTGAGTGCGGATCTCAAACTGATCGCGTGAGTCCTTGTCAATAAAGGGCGATCGGGTCACGCAGAACTTTTCAATCCGAGTCGGCAGGGGCACCGGGCCGACAACCGCCGCCCCGGTCTGCTCTGCTGTCTCCACAATGCGCTGCGCTGATTGATCCAGAAGGCGATGATCATATGCTTTGAGTTTGATCCTGATTCGCTGTCGCTTGGGCATACACCTCTGGGGCCCCACCGCTGATCCCGCTCGTGCGATCGCGCTGTCACCTGAACAGCGCAGCCAACGAAAGCCGCCGGGAGCGCGGGTCCGAGCCTCTACCTCCTACTCGACGATTTTGGTGACCACGCCAGCGCCGACGGTGCGCCCGCCTTCGCGGATAGCGAAGCGTGATCCGGCTTCCAGGGCCACGGGGACAATCAGGTTGA
>Ga0111173_1022_pt1 | contig 19157 bp, 13 predicted proteins | sample DeeMarSWOR324_28_FD_80234 | JGI IMG/M metagenome (GOLD analysis project Ga0111173, IMG submission 80234) | Anaerolineae bacterium SM23_84
ACAGCACGTGTGCCTGGCGGAGTTCGACCTGGAAGCCCTTCTGGCACAGGTGCCAGCTGTCCACCGCTACCGGCCGCTTTCACGGTTCCCCGAGGTAACGCGGGATCTGGCGGTGGTAGTGAATGAGGGTCTCGCAGCGGAGCAGGTGCGTGAGACGATCGCCAAGGCAGGCGGCAAGCTCCTGTACAGGATCGAGCTGTTCGATGTGTACCGCGGCAAACAGATTCCGGTGGGCAAGAAGAGCCTGGCCTACGCGCTGACCTACCGGGCGATGGATCGCACGCTTACCGATAGTGAAGTCAACCGGCTTCAGAAGCGGATCCAGAACACACTGCACAAAGAACTGGGTGCTACATTGCGCGTGTAGCCCTTGCGGCGACGATTCTGCTCCTCAAACCACGCGTTACGACAGGAGGAGAGACCGGGTCTCATCTGGCCCGATCTCTCTGCGTCTAGCAGCCAATGTTTGGGGTGCGAATCGGATTGTGCTATACTTTGCGTTTGGGGGTGGAAATGGCGCCCCGATTTCGTACACGCGGTTGCAGGACGACGTGAATCCCAAGTATCTGGAAACGCTCGAACTGGATAAGATCCTGGCGCAACTGGCCGCGCACACCTCCTTCTCGGCCGGACGTGAGCTGGCCTTGGCTCTGCACCCCTCTGCCAACATCGAGGATGTGCGCTTGTGGCAGCAGGAGACGGCCGAGGCCAAGAGGCTGCTTTCGGAGCGACCGGGCCTCACAATCGGAGGTGTGCACGATGTCCGTCCGCTGCTCAAGAATGCGCAGATTGGCGCTACCCTCGAGCCGCAGGCCCTGCTGGACGTACTGTCCACTGTGCTTGGCGGGAAGGCGGTACGCCGCGTCATCCTGCCGATGGCGGAGCAGTTCCCGGCATTGGCAGACGTTGCGCAGCGCATAGAAGAATGTCCAAAGTTGGCGGCCGAGATCGCGCGCTGTATTAACGACCGTGGCGAGGTAATTAGCAGCGCCAGCCCTGAGCTGGCGCGCATCCGGCGCCAGTTGGCTGTGGCGCATGATCGGTTGATGAACCGTCTGAACAAACTCATTGCCTCACCGAGCAGTGCCAGCTTGCTGCAAGAAGCAATCGTTACCCAGCGCGGTGGGCGGTATGTCATACCCATCAAGACCGAGTTCAAGGCCCGCGTGCCCGGTATCGTACACGACCAATCGGCGAGCGGCGCGACACTGTTTGTCGAACCGCTGGCCGTGGTCGAGCTGGGCAACCAGTGGCGCCAGCTTCAGCTGGATGAACAGCACGAGATCGAACGCATCCTCAAAGAACTGACTGTAGCCGTCGGCGAGCACGCAGCGGAAATCCAGTCCACTGTGGAGGCCCTGGCCGAGCTTGATCTGGCCTTTGCCAAAGCGGAGTACGCCTATGAGCTGAAGGCTGTGGAGCCCGATCTGCTGGATAAGCCACGCCGACCAGCCGCCAGAAAGGGCCGAGAGTCGGCACAGGTACAGTTCCCAGAGTACTTGTACCTGGGTCATGCCCGTCATCCGCTGCTGCCAGCCGAGACAGTCGTGCCCATTGACGTGCATCTGGGAGGTGAATTCGCCATACTGGTCGTCACTGGTCCTAACACCGGAGGCAAGACCGTCGCGTTGAAAACGCTCGGTCTCCTGGCGGCGATGGGACAGTGCGGGCTGCAAATCCCGGCCGCCGAGGGATCCAAACTCAGGGTCTTCTCCGGGCTGTACGCCGATATTGGCGATGAACAGAGCATCGAGCAGAGCCTGTCAACCTTTTCATCACACATGACCAATATCATCACCATCCTCGCCGAAGCGGATGAGAGCTCACTCGTTCTGCTGGACGAGCTGGGTGCGGGGACCGACCCCGTCGAGGGCTCCGCATTGGGGCGAGCCATCCTCACCGAGCTACTGGAACGGCGTATCCCGGCGATGGTCACTACCCACTACACCGAGCTCAAGCTGTTTGCCCAGGCCACGTCAGGGGTCGAGAACGCGGCCGTGGAGTTTGACATTCGCACGCTGTCGCCCACCTATGAGCTGACCATTGGGCTGCCTGGTCGCAGCAATGCTTTCGCAATTGCCGAGCGTCTAGGCTTGCCCCAATCGATCATTTCGGAGGCGGAGAAGCTGATCTCGGCCGAGGATCGAGAGGCGGATCGCATTCTGGCCCGCATCCGCAGATCGCGCAAGGAGATCGGTCGGGCCACCCATGCGGCGCAATCGCAGCTGGCCTCTGCGCGACAGAGGGAGAAAGAGGCGCGCCGCCTGCTGAGGGCAGTTGAGCGCGAACGGAGTGAACTGCTGGGCGAGGCGCGCCAGCAGCTTGAGGCACTGCAGGAGGAATGGCGCCGCATGCAGCGCAAGGTTGAGCGGCAGGAGGTCACCCGGCAGTGGCTGGAGCAGACTGGCCAACGCTTGCAGGAGCTTGAGCAGGCGCAGAAGGCAGCACGGTCGGCACTGCCAGAGTCACTGATTTCTTCTGCTGAGGCGGTGCTGCCGGCAGAAGAGCTGCAGGTGGGAGACACAGTCTGGGTGACTAGTTTGAACCAGATGGGCCAGATCCTTGCACTGCTGGATGACGAGGCTGAAGTGCAATTGGGTGCCTTGCGCACCAGAGTGTCCGCGTTGGACCTGGAGAAGCGCCAGCCAGTCGCCTCACCTGGAGGCCGAAGCGAGGTGCATGTCCAGCTGTCACGCCGTCCCATACCGCGCGTTGAGATCGACCTGCGCGGCTGGCGCGCGGAAGATGCTCTTCCCGAGCTAGACAAATATCTCGACGACGCGTACTTGGCCTCACTGCCCTACGCACACATTATTCATGGCAAGGGCACAGGCACTTTGCGCCGCGTGGTGCGCGAAGCCCTCGCCGACCATCCCCTGGTCGCGTCTTTCCGCCCCGGAGAGCTGGACGAAGGTGGTGAAGGCGTCACCGTCGTGCAGTTTGTGGCCCAATCGTCGGGTTAGGAGCTTCTGGTCGGCTAGGACCTGCGGGCTTTGTGGGCCCCCGGAAGTCTGAGTGCATGGCCCCATCTCGACCTGGCCGGTCCCTCGAGAGCGGGGATGCTACCGAGCACTGGCAGGTCCAGCCACTGTTCGACTTCCTCGGGTGTTTGCACCAACTCCTCCCGTGCCCATTCCAAGGCCAGCGCGATCAGCAAACCTAATACCAGTCCGCCCCCGACGCCAGCGAACGCCAGCAACTTCTTCCTTGGCCAGGTCTGGCCGGCCGGTTGGGCACCACCGTCAAGCAGGGTCGCGGTCATCCGATCGAGTGGATCTTGGCGCAGGGCGAAAGCCTGCACGTCCTCGACGAAGAGCTGGGCCACCACCTGGGCGACGCGTTGGGCAAAGATGGGGTCTCTGTTGGTGACTTCGATCTTGATCTTGAACTCAGCTTCGAGGGCCTCTGCGCTGATCTGCCTGCTCAGGGCCACAGCATCGATGTCGCTCAAGCCCAGTTGTTCGATTGCTCTGCCTGCCATGCCCTCCGATTGGATGCTCGACACATAGTTGCGCAGCAGGTTGATGATGGTCTGGCTCAGGCCCTGCTCAAGACGGGAAGGCGTGACGGCCACCTCTACCAGAGAGGTATAGCGTGGGGTCTGCACCTTAATGAAGCCAAACGCCGCTGCCGCGCACAGGGCGGTCACGAGCATAATGACCCAACCCCATCTCAGCAGGACTTGCACATACTCCCAGAGCTCCATATCCTCTCCACGGTCAGGGCGATTCCTGAATTGCCCCTTGACAAACCCCAAGCCGCCTGAAAGAAGCCTGTTCTCTCTGGCACTGCCTGGTCAACGGATTGTGCGATGCCGGCGACTTGATCGCAGGCTCTGCAAACGGGTGTCTGAGCTTGCTAGCTATCCAGGCTCTTCAACCGCTCTTCCAGTTTCGCGTAGCGCTGGCGATGATCCTCCTGTTTGGCACGCTCCTTGTCCACGACCTCCGCGGGAGCCTTGGTCACAAAGTCACGATTGCTCAACAGTTTCTCAGCGCGGGACATCTCTTCTTGGATCTCCGCCAGCTGGGCGCTGAGCCGTGCACGCTCGCGGTCGATATCCACCAGCCCTGCCAGCGGCAAGAAGATCTGATAGTCGCTCACCACGAGCGTAAGAGCTCTTGGTGGCTTCTCGGCCAGCTTCCTTTCGATGCGCAGCTTGGCCGGATCTACGCGTGCCAGACGAATGAGCACGTCCGCCTGTGCTGCTACCGTGTCGCGCTTCTCTCCCGCGACCACGAGCGCTTCTATTGCTCTCGAGGGGTCGACTTCATAGTCGGCACGCGCGTTGCGGATGGCACGCACCATCTCCATGATCGGACCCATCTCAACCTCGGCCTCCTCGTCTAGGGGATCCGGCTCAGGCCAGGGAGCGACGATCAGTGCTTCGCCCTCGTGCGGGAGATGCTGCCAGGTCTCTTCGGTGACGAATGGCATAAAGGGGTGTAGCAAGCGCAGTGTCCGCTCCAACACGTATACCAAGACCGCGCGCGCCCTCTGCGCCTCCGTCTCTTCCTCACCGTAGAGCGGCACTTTGGAGATCTCGATGAACCAGTCGCAGAACTCGCCCCACAAGAACTCGTAGATCTGGCGCCCTGCCTCACCGAACTGGTAGCGGTCGATCAGGGAGGTCACCTCGGTGATCAGCCGATTGTGACGGCTCAGGATCCAGCGCTCTGGCAGACTTAGGCTCGCCGGATTCTGCTTCCACACCGCAGCCGCCTGAGCCGCGTCCTGCATGCTGTAGCGCCCATCTAGGTTGCTGGTTATAAAGCGCGCTGCATTCCAAATCTTGTTGCCAAAGTTGCGCGCGCCCTCCACCTTTTGCAGAGAGAGCTTCATGTCATTGCCTGGTGTACTGCCGGTCAGCAGCGCGAAGCGCAGCGCGTCGGCGCCATAGTCTTCGATGACCACCAAAGGATCCACCACGTTGCCCTTGGATTTGCTCATCTTCTGGCCGTCTTCGTCACGGATAAGACCATGTAGGTACACGGTGTGGAAGGGATGTGTGCCGGTCATCTCCAGACCCAGCATGATCATGCGCGCGACCCAGAAAAAGAGAATGTCGTATGCGGTCTCCATCACGTCAGTGGGATAGAAGTAGCGCAGGTCTTCCGTGTCTTCTGGCCAGCCTAGCGTGGAGAACGGCCACAGCCCCGACGAGAACCACGTATCCAGGATGTGAGGGTCTTGCCTGACGCTGGTACTTCCACATTTCCGGCAAGCGGCCAACGTGGCCTCGATGGTTGTGCTCATGTAGCCGCAGTCGTCACAATGCCACACCGGGATGCGGTGTCCCCACCACAGCTGCCGCGATATGCACCAGTCACGGATGTTCTCCATCCAGTTGAAGTAGACCTTGGTGAAGCGATCGGGCACGAAGCGGATACGCCCGTCGCGGGCAGCGGCCATCGCCGGCTCGGCCAAAGGCTTGATCTTCACGAACCACTGGGTGGAGACGCGCGGCTCGACCACGGTGTGGCAGCGCTGGCAGCGTCCCAGTGCGTGGTGATATGGTTCGGCCTTGACCAGCAGCTCTTCTTTCTCCAGGTCAGACAGCAAGTTGCGCCGCGCTTCATAGCGATCCTGGCCAGCGTAGGGCCCGGCATTCTCGTTCAATGTGGCATCGTCATTCATGATGTTGATGATGGGCAGTTGGTGCCGCTGGCCTATGTCATAGTCCGTGGGATCATGTCCCGGCGTCACTTTTACTGCCCCCGTCCCGAATTCGGGGTCCACGGTCTCGTCCTCGATGATGGGAATCGGCCGATGGAGCGCCGGCAAAAGGGCCATGCGCCCGACCAGTGATCTGTAGCGCTCATCATCTGGGTGCACCGCCACTGCCGTATCTCCCAGGATGGTCTCGGGTCGGGTCGTAGCCACGGTGATGTACTCGCCCGCAGCATCCTCCACTGGGTAGCGCACATAGTACAGTCTGCTCTCTTCCTCTTCATGTTCCACTTCGAGGTCTGAGAGGGCCGTGTTGCAGCGCGGGCACCAGTTGACAAGATAGTTCCCCCGGTAGATCAGGCCTTTCTCGAACAGACGAACGAATGCTTCGCGCACTGCCCGCACCATACCCTCGTCCATGGTGAATCGGTCACGCGTCCAGTCACATGATGTGCCCAGACGACGGTGCTGCGTGGCGATGACGTGGCGATAGCGGTGCATCCAATCCCACACTCGTTCGAGGAACTTTTCCCTGCCCAGTCCTTCGCGCGTCAATCCTTCTCTGGCAATCTCCTTCTCCACCACGTACTGCGCGGCGATGCTGGCGTGGTCTTCCCCCGGGACCCACAGCGTGGGCACGCCCTTCATGCGGTGGTAGCGGATCATCAAATCTTGAAGGGACGCGGTGATGGCGTGGCCAAGGTGCAACTCACCGGTCACGTTGGGCGGTGGCATGGAAATCACGAATGGCTCTTTGCTCGGATCGATCTCTGGTGTGAAGTAGCCACTTTCTTCCCACCAGTCGTAGAGGCGCTGCTCCACAGTCGAAGCGTCATAAATCTTGGACATTTGTCGCTCAGCCACGGTTCTGTCCTTTCTGCGAGCTGCAAAGGGGATTCACATTCGCGCTAGCAACATCAACCTCAACTTCTACGTCGTCCATATGGATCCCCTCCTTTCTGCATCAAACAAAAACCCCTCTCGTCCAAGGACGAAAGGGGATCCCTCGCGCGGTACCACCTTGCTACAGCAAGCACCTGCCTGCTGCTCTCTCAGCTGTAACGGGCTCACCCGTGCCAATCTAATGAGGATGATCGCATCCTGTTCGGCTGGCCGACTCCCAGGCGACGTTCGGTCGGGTGCTCTGCGGGCGGCTTTCAGCCGGTGACCGCCCTTCTCTTCCAGACGCTCCTCGCCTACTCCTCCTGCTCGGCGTCTTTCCTCACTGCATTATCAATATTCTAACACAGTTCGCGCTCCAGGTCAAACTGCTTTGCACTGGCAGCTTCAGGCGGCGAGCAAAGGCGACAACCGACCGCTGGTCCCTGCCGCGCCTTGCTAGCGCTGGATATTGTAAAAAGCGTCGAGACCTAGGTAGATGGCGCTGCCGGCCAGCTCTTCTTCGATGCGCAGCAGCTGATTGTACTTGGCGACGCGGTCTGAGCGGCAAGGAGCGCCGGTCTTGATCTGGCCAGTATTGAGTGCCACAGCCAGGTCGGCAATGGTCGTGTCTTCCGTTTCGCCGCTGCGGTGCGATATCACCGCCGTCCAACTCGCCTGCTTGGCCATTTCCACAGCTGCCATGGTCTCGGTAAGGCTGCCGATCTGGTTCAGCTTGATCAGGATAGAGTTGGCTGCCTTTCGCTCGATGGCGGTTGCCAGCCTCTCGACATTGGTGACCAGCAGGTCATCGCCCACAATCTGCAGCCGATCCCCGAGGCGCTTGCGCATCAACTGCCAGCTCTCCCAGTCATCCTCGGCCAGGCCATCCTCGATGGAAATGATGGGATACTTGGCAACCCAGTCGGCGTAGAATTCTACCATCTCCGCGCCACTGAGTGTGCGGTCTTCTCTCCTTAGAATATACTTGCCATCCTGGTAAATCTCGCTGGCCGCGGGGTCGAGGGCGATGTGCACGTCCTCACCTGGCTTAAAGCTCGCCTGTTCGATGGCGGCCAAGATCAGCTCAATAGCCTGATGGTTCGCGGTGAGCGATGGAGCAAAGCCTCCCTCATCTCCCACATTAGTGTTCAGCCCCTTGCTCTGGAGCACCTTCTTGAGCTGCTGGTAGATCTCACTCCCCCAACGCAGACCTTCGGCAAAAGTCTCTGCGCCAGTGGGCATGATCATGAATTCCTGCAAGTCAGTGCTATCCTCGGCGTGCTTTCCGCCGTTCAAGATGTTCATCATCGGCACGGGCAACACCCTCGCGCCGACGCCGCCCAGGTAGCGATAGAGGGGCAAGTCCAGAGCTGCTGCAGCAGCCTTGGCAACTGCCAGTGAGACTCCCAGGATTGCGTTGGCCCCGAGCTTGCTCTTGTTTGCCGTGCCGTCGAGGCCAAGCATGAACTCATCAATGCCAATCTGATCGAGCGCGTCCCAGCCGGCCAACTCTATGGCCAGATTCTCGTTGATGTTGGCTACTGCCTGCAACACGCCCTTGCCACCAAACCGGGCGTTGTCCCCGTCCCGCAGCTCGAGCGCTTCGTGCACGCCGGTGGACGCTCCAGATGGAACTGCAGCCCGACCCACCGCCCCACCGGAGAGGAATACTTCGACCTCGACCGTGGGATTCCCACGAGAGTCTAGAATCTCACGCGCTATGACGTCCTCTATTAGTGTGAGCATCACACTCCCTCCCTAGCGTCCTGCAGCCTACGGCTGCTCCAGGCTCAATTCCTCGTACAAGCGATCAAAAGCAAACCGCTCCGCGAGCATGCGTTCAAATCGTTCAATCTTCTGCTCCTGATGGAAGCGTGTCCTGTCAAAGGCCTCTTCCGCCTTCTGAACGGTGGTCATTGTGTCATACTTGACTAGGACGATAGCCACCCCCGCTTCCTCTGCCCGGTTGAGGATCAGAGGACTCGGTTGAAGATTGCCGGTCAAGATCAGGCATCTGGTGGATGTCTCCAGCGCTGCCAGTTGGATGTCGGGCCGGTCGCCGCCAGTGATGATCCCCAGATTCAACTTGCGGCGGAAGTACTGCAGTGCCGAGTCAACACTCATCGCGCCAACCATCAGGTTCTCCACCAGGACATGGGCAAGATCCGGGCGGCAGATAATCTCTCCTTGGAGGGCTTCAGACAGTTCACCGACGCTAACAGAGCTGAAGATCCTTTCGAGTGGGAGAACTGCATACACCGGTACATCGTTTCTGTTGAGGAACGGGACCAGCAGCTGCTCTGCAAACTCCATGCGATGCTTGGGCACTGCATTCAGCACCGCACCCAGCATCTTGCGTCCCAGGCGCTTCTTGTATCCGAGCAGGTCGTCGGCAGCGAGGGTCACAGCAACGTCATACTTGTCGACAACCAGCACTTTTGCCCGCAGAAAGGCCGCAATCTCCTGGCAGGAAACGCCCGCTGCCAGACCCTGCACACATCGGTTCCCGCCTTCGATCAAGACAATGTCCTTGCCTGCGGACACTTGAGCAAAGGCATCTTTGACCAGTTGCCTGTAGTCCTCGCCTTCGCCGCGCAGCAATGTTTCTATTGTTGGCGCATCAAAGCACACAGGCCAGATTGCCTCGACCGGATCCTGCAACCCTAGAGTCTGCAGCGTCAATTCCGCTTCCTTATCAACCACGCATCCCGAAATGCACGTTTTGGCACTGGTGATGGGACGCATATAGCCAACCTTGAAGCCCTCCCTTTGGAAGCGCTTAGCCAGGCCAATACACAAGGCACTCTTGCCCGCATAGGGTGCCGTTGAAGTGATGTACAGAGCGATCATCGTTGCCCACTCTCCTTTTCCTTCAGCACAAATCTCATGTCAACAGCGACTGCTCCCCTGCCTTCTTCATACACCACTAAAGGGTTGATGTCCATCTCGACAACGCCCGGAAAGTCCGTCACCAGTTGGGACACGCGAAGGATTGTGTCTACGATTGCGTCCAGGTCGGCCGGTTTCTCGCCACGAACGCCTCGCAGCAAGTGATGCGATTGTATTTCAGTCAGCATTTCCCTCGCCTCTTGGCGAGAGATCGGTGCGACGCGGAATGTGACATCCTTGAGCACCTCGACGTAGATGCCACCGAGTCCGAACATCAGCAGAGGACCGAACTGCGGGTCACGGTTTACGCCAATGATGATCTCCTTGCCCCTGGAGACCATCTCCTGCACGAGCACACCCCAGATGCGGGCATCCGCCATGTAGCGCTGCGCACGGTAGATCAGCAAGTCAAAAAAGTCGCGGACCTGATCGGCGTCTGTGACGTTCAGGCGCACCCCTCCGATATCTGACTTGTGCAGGATGTCCGGGGATGCAACTTTCATTGCTACGGGGTAGCCGATGCTCTCGGCCGCTGCCACCGCATCATCCGCATTCTTGGCCAGGATGGAGCGCGGGATGCGCAGGCCGTATGCCTCCATGATCTCCCGGGATTCCGCGTCTCCAAGCGTAAGGCGACCCTGTTCGCGAACACCATCAAAGACCTGGCGCACGATTTCTTGATTGACCTCGAAGCGCTCATACTCTGGCTGCGGGCGCTGCCTGCGCTCCCAGAAGTCAGCCATGGCCCCGAAGGCACCCACAGCCCGCTCGGGGAACAGATAGTTCGGGACGCTGTATTTGGTGAGGATCTTGATCCCTGGCCCTACCTTCTGTTCGCCCATGAAGCAGCCTAGCAGCGGCTTGTCATACCGGCTCGCCAATCGGCCAATGACTTCTGCCGTTTCCTCGATCTGCGTATAGACCTGTGGCGTTAGAATGGCCAGCACGCCGTCGACGTGCGGATCATCGAAAACGGCGTTGAGCGCGTGCTCGTAGCGATCTGCCAGCGCGTCTCCGATGACATCGATGGGGTTAAAGACGTTGGCCGCTGCCGGCAGCCCCTCTCGCAGAATCTCCAGCGTCTCGGGCGCCAGTGTGGCCAGTTTCAGCCCGTTGCGCTCGATGGCATCCGTAGCCATTACACCCGGGCCACCGGCGTTGGTGACAACGGCGATGTTCCGACCCTCCAGAGCGGGCTGGTAGGCAAGAGCCAGGGAATAGTCGAACAGCTCCTCTATCGTGTCGGCTCGGAGCACGCCAGTCTGTTTAAAGGCCGCTTCGTAGGCGCGTGCGGATCCGGCGAGTGAGCCGGTGTGTGACGAGACAGCGCGCGAGCCAGCAGCGGTGTTTCCAGACTTTACCGCGACGACCGGTTTGTGTTGTGTGACCTGACGAGCTATCCTGATGAACTCTTGCCCATCTTTGAGTCCCTCTAAATAGACGATGACAACGCGGGCATCCTGGTCATCCTGCCAAGCTTGCAGCAGGTCGGCCTCGTCTACATCGGCCTTGTTGCCCAGGCTGACAAAGTGGGAGAAACCGATCCCTTGGGGCAGGGCCCAGTCGAGGATGGCGGTGACAAGCGCGCCAGACTGTGACATGAAGGCAATACCCCCCTTGGGCGGCATGCCTGCAGCGAAGGAGGCATTGAGCGGTGTATGAGTGCTGATGATACCCAGGCAGTTCGGACCCACGACGCGAATCCCGTACTGTCTGGCAATGTCCAGAACCTGGCGTTCTAGCTTGATGCCCTCCGTCCCCGATTCTCGGAAGCCGGCGCTGATGATGATTGCAGCTTTGACACCCTTTTCCCCGCATTCTTGCATCACCTGCGGCACGAACCTGTTGGGAATGACAATTACCACCAGTTCCACAGGGCCGGGGACATCGAGCACGCTCGAATAGGCCTTGAGTCCGAGGATTTCGTCTGCCTTGGGGTTGATGGGGTAGATCTGGCCGCCGTAGCCGTATTGAATGATGTTGTGCAGTACGCCGTACCCCAGTTTGCCTGGCGTGCGAGCGGCGCCAATGACTGCGACAGACTGCGGGGTGAAGAGGGCCTCAAGCATGGTCGTGCTCCGGTTATCTGCTCCACGCACAGATGACTGTGAGTGCTCACAGGTGATGATACAGCATCTTGATTGGCTGTGCAAAACGAAGGCACCCGTGGCGGTATGTCCAGGTCAGCAGCGCAGGCACAGAGCGCAGTGTTGCCGTGGCCAGGCAAGTCTTGGAGGTCGGGAACTCACGATGACCAGGCTGGCCTCTCTGCTGGGAGCCTGTGGTGCAGGATTAGGGGCCTCTCAGTGCTTGAAGCCAATAGTTCGTTCGTCGCCAAAGCCCTTTTCTGGAGTCTTGATCTCGCCGAACTGCTCTTCGAATTTGGTGAGATTGTCTCCCAGCGCGCGGTGCAGCAGCTTAGCGTTGATTGGTGTCATGAGGACGCGGGCGTAGACCTTGGCTTTGGGCACATTGGGCAGTACCCGGGCAAAGTCAATCACAATCTCCGACGGAGAGTGGGTGATCATGGCGAAATTCGCATAGACCGCCTCCAGTTCCGCTGGCAATTCGACGTTAATCTGAACCCGCTTGGCTTGCTTCTTGTCAGTCATATCGCTCTCCCGCTTTCTGCGTCGACATTAGGGCTGGGGGCGGAATTCGACCCACACCAGCATGCGCCAATCAGCCTTCACAGGCAGAGGCACGGAGGGGAAATCGAGAAGCTTGACGGTATAGGTGACAGGGTTACCCAGGCCATCGAAGGAAAAGATACCCTCTGAGTTGGTTGTAGCAGGAGGCGCGGACCAGTCATAAGCGGACAGCCCAACTTGGACGCCAACCATGGGCTTGCCCTCTAGATCCAGAATGTGTCCACGGATCATCATGGCTGTATCCAGGCCCACATCTTCCACTCTCACCACCTTGCCGACGAATGTTCCGCTGGGAGGTGGTGTCCCGCTCGGCAAGGCCTCGACGGCACAACGTTGTGCCGCGTCTTCTCTCCTGGCTGTCAGCTCCTCGCTGGAGGTCATGGCCAGGGCACTGTCGTACCGATCGCGGGCTGCACACCAATCCCCGGCGTCGTACAGCGTGTCCGCATAGGCCACGTTCGCCTGGTACAACCTTTGCCTGGTGTCCTTGTAGTCTGGCTGGAGCTGGTAGAGGACCCCAAAGCTGTCGATGGCCCCTTGCCAGTTGGCTCCCCAATACCCCAGACCAGCCAGATACAGGGAGGCCAGACGCGCTTGCTCCCGAATGGCAGCCTCTGTGGGGCGCAGCTCCAGAGCACGGTTGAAGTAGCGTATAGCTTCCTCAAGACGGTTCTCGTCAACAAGCCTCCGGCCGGCGTTGTGATAGGCTTCAACCAGCAGCGTGGTAACCTGATCATGTTCGTACTCAGGCTCCAAGGCCCGCACCTGCTCCAGCTTTGTAATCACGCCTTCCCAGTCGCCCTGGTTGTAGAGTTGACGGGCCTCATTGTATAGCAGAATCGCTGTCTGGTGACTCATGGCCGATGTGGCTGTGGGCTGGCTGCCGAGCAGTGCATCCACCTCCGCCAGCTTTGTGGCCGCGTCCCTGTTCCTGGGATCCAGCTGCATGGCCAGTTCGAATTCTGCGCGGGCAAGTTCATAGTTCTGCAGAGTCAGTTGCTCCAGGCCCTTTTGATAATGCTCTGTGGCTGCTGCCCGGTTCAGCCGTGTCCGCTCCTGCATTCCCTGGTAGATCCCCAAGAGTCCCAGGCCAACAATGACTAGAATAGCGGCGCCAACCAACATGCCGGCGACCATGGGCAGACTGCAACCTCCCGTCCGTGCGTCAGAAGGCTGCATCCCCGGCTCTTCAGGCGTCGAGACCGGGATCTCTTCTGCCTCGTCACCACCTGCCAGACGGTGCCCACAGGTCTGGCAAACCACAGCATCTTCCTCTACTCTGGCACCACACTCGTTGCAGAACATGAGCTGTCCTCCACGTGTCCAGGGGCTATCCAAAGCGCGCCGCCCCTTCGGATAGGCTCTAGACTGCTGCTATCGCATGACCATCTGCGAATACTCCAACAGGGTCATGTTCTTTCCGTCCTTCACGAGTACCGTCAACTCGCCGGGCGGGCTTGCACCGCTGGGAAGCAGTGCAACCACCATCAGCGGCGTCTCAGGTGTCGGGGCAGCGGATCCTTGGTAGAATGGCTGGCCGTTCCACCTGAGGTGAAACTTCACCTGCTGTCTCCTGCTCACAGCGATTCCCAGGCGGACTTGGCCATCCTGTGCATTGGCTGTGACGACCGCCTCTGCGTTTGCACGGTCCAAGCCACCGATGTTGGTGAATGGCAACCAGACCTCGCTCCAGTGGAGAGACTGGCCCGCATCTAGGACCAGGTCGTCCTCAACCCAAAAGGTCTTGCAGGGTCCAGCCCACATCTCAAAATACTCAGATCCACCGTCAGTGTACTCCGCGCGTGCTGCAAAGTCTGAGCCGAAGGCAAAGAGTTTGAGCCCACGCGCGATTGCCGGTGGGAAAATGCGCACGATGCCGAGATCGGTATCGTGGTTGTAGGCGCCTGCGTACCCCTGTTGGACCTCCGGTACAAAGACGCCCAGCCAGTTGCGCCAGTTCCGATAGTGAGACAGGTCGCGCCCTTCGTGAACTGGCCAAGACATGGTCTGCCGCTCACCAGGCAGTCCATCATCACCGGTACTGTGAACAACCATCTGCTCAGTTGGATAGTAAAAGTCCGTGCCGGCTGACATGCTGTCAGCACCGAGGGTCAGCGCCGCGTTGAGCCAGAACTGGAATGCAGCCGCCGTACCGGTGGGGTTCACCAGCCGGGGCTCCACAATGAAATAGGCTCGGTCGTCCGGCAGGGTTACCCGGATCTGGGCCCATACGCGGTCGTTCCCGAAACCCGCTTCGGCGGTATTGTCGCTCAGGACGATAGAGACCCCATCGGAATGCTCCTCTACATTATAGGCCCACAACACTCCCCATTCATAGCCGTGCTCATGAACCGGCAGCGCCCACTCCATGCCCCCCGCTGCTAGCCACCAGTTCTGCTCTCGGCTCAGTGGGCCCCAGTAGGAAGGTTTCAGCACGGGGTTCTGGTAGAAGATGTTCTGACCGGTCGATTTCACGGTGCACTTGTACAGCCTGCCCCCCAGCTCTGGCAGGAATGTCAAGCTCAGGTAGCGGTTCTCCAGGACAACCGCCTTGAAGGTCCGCAGCTGGGGCTGCGGGTTGGACGCTTCATATGCGGCCCGATCGAGCCACACCACTCTAAACCCGTACCTGGGGTCTACCCTCTCCCTAAGAAATGCTTCGTACGGGTAGCTCAGCAGCGTGAGCGCCGTCACCTGTGCGCTCGCTCTAGCCCGTGAAGTTGTGGTTGGCTCCACCGTGGACGACGGCTCTGATGCAGCTGGCTCTGTGAGCTCTACACTGTGAGACGCCTGGCTGACGTTGCCGGCATCGTCGCGTGCTTCGACAACGATGGTGTGCGTGCCAGCCCCAACAGCGCTTGTTTCCCAGGCATACTCCAAGATGGGCCCCTGGCTCTCTGTGCGGAGCTCTCCGTCAATCCAAAGATGGATCGCCCGCAGCGCCTCGTTGTCTGTGGCCTCAGCGCGGATGCGGATCAGCTGGCCAACTGGCACCGATTCAGGCAGCCCGCTCACGGACAAGGCAGGTGGTGCAGCATCTCGCAACTGCTCAGCGATAACCAGCTGCTCTCCTGGCCGTAACTGCACGTTTTGCTGCCAGGGCAGATAACCCTCCTGCCGCACCGCGACTTCGTATGATCCCGCTGCCAGGTCGAGTGTGAGAGGAGTTTGTCCCTTTTCTTCGCCGTTGACAAAGACCACCGCGCCCGCTGGTTTCGACTCCAGCCTCAAACCAGCCACGGCAGGGGTGGGTAGTGGCGTGAGGCTACGGGTTGGCCCATGCAGATCCGCTCGACACGCCACAACAAGACAGGCCGTGCACGTGATCAAGGCCCAGTCCGCAGATCTGGAAAAGAGTCTCCTGGTCTGGGTACGGTTGACCGTAATCACCGTCCTTCCTTCTGAGTGATTATACGTTTACTTGGCAGCGGTGGCAAGCAACCTGCTTGCCGTGCGAAAAGACGATTTCTGACACAGGCTTGTTGTGACCGCGGGCAACTCGTGATATAATGGCTGAACCACTCTCGGGAGACAGGAGGATATGCCGTGCCTACCTTCGAAACTGCAGAAGACATGCAAGACGTTCTGCGCGCGATGGCCGAGTTGATACAGGCCGATGCGGCGCTGCTTCAAGCGAGCAAGGGCAAGAACCTGACCATTAGCTACGAGTTCCCGGACCTGGATGTCTTTTTCTATACGAACTTCCTGGATGGAAGTGTCGAGGCTGGGCTGGACGAATGGGAAGACGCAGATATCCAGCTGACGATGGATAGCGACATCTTTGACGGGATGTTCACCGGCAGGGTGAACGCTGCCAAAGCGGCGATGAAAGGTGAGCTGGCCTTCTCTGGCAATGTCGCTTCCGCCATGCGCCTGCAGGGTTTGATGGATGATTTCAAGCGGCTCTATTTGCAGGCCAAGGGCTAGGCCCATCCGTAGGGCACAGACAGCCGTAAGCGATGAGACTCTTGGTCACAGCGCAGTTTGATGAGCAGGGGCTGACCACCTTGCGCCGCTATGGTGAGGTGGAATACAGCGGTTATGGCGAGCAGATGCGGGTCCTGGCTGGATCCAAGCTGGTGACGGCGCTGCAGGGCGTCAACATTCTGGTCACCGAGGTTGATCAGGTCCGCAAGTATACCTTTCCCAAGGTGCCCGACCTGCGGGTGATCTCCTGCTGCCGCAGCAGGCCAGTGAACATCGATATCGAAGCAGCGACAGAGCACGGTATTCCAGTGCTGACCACTCCGGGGCGCAATGCCGATGCCGTGGCTGACCTGACTGTGCTGTTCATGCTGGCGCTCCTGCGCCATTTTGGACCTCTATCTGGCATTCTGCGCGAAGAAGGCGACCCGCTCGAGAAACTGGCCCGAGTCTTTGTGCAGTACAAGGGCGCAGAGCTGTGGGAAAAGACGGTTGGTCTGGTGGGGCTGGGTGCAGTGGGAAGCGCGGTGGCAGCACGGCTGCGCCCCTTTGGTGCTCATGTGGTTGCCTACGACCCGTATATGACAGCGGAGCAAGCCGGCAAAGTTGGTGTCTCTCTGCTCGGCCTAGACGAACTGCTGGAGCAGGCCGACATTGTCAGCATGCACGCCGGGGTCACTCAAGAGACGAGCGGCCTGATGGGCGCACGCGAGTTTGGCCTGATGAAACAGGGGGCCTACTTCGTCAACACAGCCCGCTCGGCGCTTACGGACGAAGGTGCGCTCTACCGCGCCCTGCGCGATGGCCACCTGGCCGGCGCGGCGCTGGATGTCTTTGACGACGAGCCGCCGTCGCCGGATAATCCCTTGCTCACGCTAGACTGCGTCATTGCCACGCCGCACATGGGTGGGAGCACCGCGGAAGTCACTATCCATCAGTCGCGCATCGCCACGGCCGATCTGGTGCGCCTCTTCGAGGGCCAAAAGCCGCTCCACTGCGCCAACCCGGAGACGCTGGATGGTTTTCAGTGGTAGGGCCTGCGCCTCACAAGCTCTGCCGAACGACATTCCCACACGACGAGGCTATCGATGAAACGTGACTGCGTCATTGCGCTGGATGCCGGCAGTGGTTCGGGGCGAAGTGCGGTGTTCGACCTGGAGGGCAACCAGCTGGGTATGGCAGCACAGGATTGGCAGCCACGTGTCCCCGAGGACGAGCCACTGGGTTCGGAGTTCGAGCCGGAGGAGATGTGGGCGGTGCTGTGCCGCTTGACGCGCCAGGCGCTGGACCAGGCTGGGGTTGATCCCCAGGCGGTACGGGCCATAAGCGCCACCAGCCAGCGAGATGGGGTTGTGTTCCTCGACGCAGATGGTCGCGAGCTGCACTGCAGTACGAACCGCGACGCGCGGGGCGTGCTACATGCCGAGGATATCGCCAGGGAGTTCGGCGAGACCATATACGCTGTCACTGGGCGCTGGCCGTTGGGCCTGGACGCCGGTGCCCGGCTGTGGTGGTTTCGCCTTCACGCCCCGCAGGTCTTTGAGCGCGTTGCACAGGTTTGCATGATCAGCGACTGGCTGACTTACCGTCTGTGTGGCGTGGTGTGCTCCGAACCGACCAATGCTAGCTCTTCGATGCTCTTTGATGTGGTGGAGTGTAGCTGGTCCAACGAGCTCGCCGAGTGCCTGGGCTACTCTTCCCAGCTGTACCCCACCTGCTATCATCCCGGAGAGCAGGTGGGCGCGTTGACCGCGCAGGCGGCGGACGCCCTGGGCCTGCCACAGGGGATTCCGGTGGCCGCTGGCGCGGGAGACTCACAAGCCGCCGGTGTGGGGTGCGCGGCTTTTGAGGAGGGTGCGACCACGGTAATTGCCGGAACGACCATGCCCGTGCAAATCGTGCTTGCGCATCCTGTCTTCGATGAACTCCACCGCCTGCATCTGGGTGCATATGCTATACCGGGGCGCTGGGTTCTGGAGAGCAACAGCGGGTTGGCCGGAGTTGCCTATCGCTGGTTCTGCGAGGCATTTGTCGGCGAGGGTGCGGCAGCGTACACTGCGCTGGAGGAGGAGATGCGCGGGGCCGGGCCGGGCAAAGTGCTGGCCGTGGTAGGTCCGCAGGTCGCAGATTTCCGGGAATTGGCCTTCCCGCCCAAGTCGACATTCGTCTTCCCTTTTCTGGGCGGCGTGGAGCGAGCACCCAACCGCGGCGCGTTCGGGCGCTCCATCCTGGAGAACGTGGCCTACGCTGTGCGCGCCAACGTGGAGCAGTTGGTCCAGATCAGCGGCCAGGATGTGACCAAGTTGAACGTGTGCGGTGGACTGGCAAGGTCGGGTCTCTTTGTGCAAATCGTTGCTGATGTGTGTCAGCAGGCAGTACAGGTACCGCGTGTACGGGAAGCGAGCTGCCTCGGAGCAGCGATTTGCGCCGCAGTGGGGGCAGGAGTGTATCCTGATCTGCCGTCTGCGGCCGAGGCAATGGTGCACTGGGAACCAAGCACAGAGCCCAGTCCAGCGAACGCCAGGGCCTATAGAGGGCTGTACCGCAACTGGATCAAGCTGCTCCCGAAAGCACGCGGGTTGTGATCGACAGATAAGACCTGGAAGGGTGTCAAACGGTATGTCAACAGAACAGGATTTGCGCAAAGAAATCATAGATGTCGTCGACGAGTTGTTTGCCATGGATATGATCACGTCCACAGGGGGCAACGTCTCAGCACGTATCCCTGACGAGGAGGATGCCTTCCTCATCACGCCGACCAGGCTGCACAAGGGTGGCCTGACACCCGACCTGATCGTCAAGGTCACAAGCACAGGCAAGTCCTATGACCGCCGCCAGCGGCCGTCGGTGGAAACCAGGGTGCGGCATACCCCGACATCGAGGCCGCCATTCACAGTCACGCCAAGATGTGCACCGTACTGGGGCTGATCAACGGCAGCGTTCCACCCATCTGTGTTGAGGCTGTGACCTTTTCCGACACGCAGGTCGTTCCCTATGGTCTGCCAGGTACACCTGAGCTGTGTGAGAACGTTGTTAGGGCCTTGCAGCACAGCCCGGCTGTGCTGCTTCAGAACCACGGCCTGCTCACCGTCGGTTGGACCGTACGGCATGCAGCCAACCATGCTATGGCGCTGGAACGCA
>Ga0111173_1020_pt1 | contig 18984 bp, 12 predicted proteins | sample DeeMarSWOR324_28_FD_80234 | JGI IMG/M metagenome (GOLD analysis project Ga0111173, IMG submission 80234) | Anaerolineae bacterium SM23_84
TGGTTGCTGCCTGTATGTCGCAGCCGGAGCAGCCACAGAAGCCGACGCATACTGCAGTGCCCACGCCCCTTCCCTCGGCCACCGGTGTGGGTGGTAAGGTCGTTCAGAATGAGAACCGACCCGACCGCAACGTGCGCTACTACAATCCGTTTGTCCCTCCCACGCCTGAGGAGTGGCGGCTGACAGTCAGTGGCCTGATCACCACGCCAGTAACTCTCACCCATGCTGACATCCAGCAGTTTCCGACTGTCGAGCAATCCTCGCGCCTGAAGTGTGTGGAGTGCTGGTCGTTCAAGGCGCGCTGGGGCGGCTTTGCCCTGGCGTCGCTGATGGAACAGGTCAGGCCAGTGCTTGATGGCCAGTTCGTGCGCTTTACCTGTGCCGATGGATACTGGGAAGTCCACTCTGTGGAAGACTTGACAAGAGATCGTGTCCTGTTGGTCTATCGCATGGATGGTGAGTTCCTGGCCGACGAGTATGGCTCACCACTGCGCCTCATCGTGCCCTGGAAGTACGGATACAAGGGGGCCAAGTGCATCACCGGCATGGAATTCGTCTCCAGTCTCGATCGGGGATTCTGGTCGACAGTGGGACCCTACACCGTCCACGGCGATATCCAGCCAGGTTTCGACCATCCACAAGACATGGACGAGCGAGTGCGGATAACGGAGGCGGGCAAGGAGCTGACGTACTAGGCGCTTGAACCGTTGACAGTTGGCGGTCGGCCACGCAGGCGAGAGGGCACCGGAAGTGGCACCTCAGCTATCCACTGAGCTCACCAAACACCTGCGCACCGAAGCGGTAGAGGATAGCTCCTTTTTGCCAGGCGTCTTCTGGCAGGCCCGCTTTAGCACATACCTGGCGCAGGAACTCCTCTCGGTCCCAGCCCTGCTCAGTAGCGACCTGCGGCAGCAACACGCCTGAGAAGGGGGCCATGCTGATGCACAGCCCATCTCTGCCGACTTGGATCTCTTCTAGCTTCTCCACATACTGCATCGGGAAGAGCACCGATATCTCGATATCGACTTCTGCCAGTTCTTGTTTGGCCACGGCGGGAAACCGTGCATCTTCGGTGGCGGCAGCTATCGCTACGTCCTGCACTGTGACATAGAGCTCCTGGCTGCTGCTCATACGCCCGATGCAGCCGCGAAGTTGGCCTGCCTTTTTTAGCGTCACAAACGCGCCATTGGGCTGCAGGAGAGCGGGCTGATCGACTGTATACTGAGGTCTCGTGCCGTCTGTCAGGACTTGCTCCAGAGTCTCCCGCGTGATTTGCAGCAGCATTGCCTGCTCCTCAGCGTTGAGCAACGCCGTCTCTCCCTTCCAGAACATGACAGCCCCGTACCCGACCACCTGGCTCTTGTCGCCGAATGATGCATCGCCGGAGTTGGCATACTGCAGCACAGTAACGCGATTCGCTCCCAGTTCGAGGGCGGTCATCATCGCTGTGAGTGTGGGTCCCTCTCCACACAGCGTGCAGGCCAGGTTGGGTACGCCGGCCGCCATCCATAGCCTGGTGTTGTTCAAGACAGCCTGTGGCGCCAGTGAGCTGATCGCTTGCAGTGTACTATGGTCAACTTGCAGGGCAGCATCGTAGCTGGGGTAGTGTGACATGTCTGTGCTGGTCACAATCACTGCCTTTTTGCCCCTCAGTACGCGCGCCAGTGCATCGCTAAGGGCCTGACAGTTCTCCAATGAGGGTTCGCCCATGAGGATTGGGACGAAGGCGCTGGGGCCCAGCACCCGCTGCAGAAAGGGCAATTCCACCTCAATCGAGTGCTCGTTCAGCTGTGCCTGCGTATCAGCGACGATGTGCTCAGGGGCAGCATCGAGAAGGCGCTGAGCCAGCTCACTATCGACGGGCATCAAGCCCAGCGGGGTGGAGTATGCTCCAGTCGGCCAGACTGAGATCTTGCGAAAGCTCGCCACACGGTGATTGGTGCCGATAAGGACGACGGCTTCGTACTCTCGTCCTTGAAGCTGCTTGAAAGCCATGGCTGCTACCCCGCCGCTATAGACATAACCGGCATGCGGTACGATGAGCGCAATCGGCTCCTGGGGCACCTGTGAGCCTTGGCGCAACAATCCATCCACAGTTGCTTCTAGCTGTGCGGGCTCTGCTGGATAGAACATCCCAGCTACCGCTGGCGGGCGGATGTTCTCTGGCCGGGGGGTTGACGTTTCGATCAGCCCGGGAGTTGGCTTTGCCGTGGGGGTGGCTGGCGCATGGCAGGCGGCCACCAGAAGCACAGCGAGCAGCGCCATACCGAGAAGGCCACTTGTTGCAGGCCTGCGATGAGCCATTGTCATGCTCCTCAGGACATATGCTCGGGTGACCACAGTCAACCCTCAACACATTGCGCTGGTATTCTACATGATCACGCGGGCCGGTCGCAAGCTGCAGAGGGCATACCGCTAACTGGAGCCGTGTCGCCGCGAATGGGCAAGAACGGCATGCCGAGGTGGCCGTCGTGCAGCGGTTCGCCCCGCATGGCTTCAGCAAGATGCGAAGATAGATCTGGAACCGCGTGGTCCAGATCTGACCGGCGTCGGGGTGTTCGGAAAACGAGGAAACAGCTACGCCCCAGTCCGAGCCTCGACCCGCTGCAGCTCGCGAAACACATCATTGTCCCACCCTTCGCCGGACGCTGCTAAGACGTGCCAGGGTGATCATTGGCACCGGACTACTGCCTGACTCATCCTTGCAAGCCAGTCCTCACGCACTGGGTAGAAGATATGCAGCATCACACATAACTGATCGCAGATGCAGGTATCGCCGTGCAGAACGTGCGCGGGGATGCAGGCAGAGGCGCCTGGCTGAGCAAGCCGTTCCTCATTTCCGATCCCCAGCCTCGCCTGTCGAGATCATTCCATCCCATTTGACCGTAAGGCTGTGTGCAGCGTCACGGTACGAGACGCAGGCTGGAGTTGGCGCCGTCGTCATCTTCTCTCAGCGGAAGCCGCTGGAATTGCTGTCTTCAGGCCGGCCATGTCACGCCCTTATCGTTCACATGTCTGCAGATACGCCTCCAGGCGCCCGAACGCGGATTGGATGTTCTCGACTGAATTCGCGTAGGAGAACCTGAGGAAGCCTTCTGCGTTGCTCCCAAAGTCGATTCCTGGCGCGATGGCGACCTTGGCCTTTTCCAGGATGTCAAAGGCCAGTTGGTAGGAGTCCGTGCAGCCGACTTCTCTGGCGTCCGCGAACACGTAGAAAGCCCCGGTCGGTTCCACTGCTACGCCAAAGCCCAGATCGCGCAACCCACGGATCATGTATTCGCGGCGCTGATTGTACGTGGCGATCATCTGCGGGACCTCGGGCAGCTCTTCTGTGAGGGCAGCCAAACCGGCCCACTGCGACACCGAGCTAGCGCAAATGAACAGGTTCTGCTGGCTCTTCTGGATGGGGCGTACGAATTTCTGAGGGGCGATGACATAGCCCAGGCGCCAGCCGGTCATCGCGTACAGCTTGGAGAAGCCGTTGAGCACAAATGCGCTCTCGGTGAACTCGAGGATGGAGTGTTCGCGTTCCCCATAGACCAGTCCGTGGTAGATCTCGTCAGATATGACATAAAGTCCAAGTTCACTTATGTGCTTGAGAATGCTGGCCGGGAGGATGTTGCCCGTGGGGTTGGATGGCGAGTTGATGAGAATCGCTTTCGTTCGCTGGCCGATCTGTTCCTGCACCGCGCCTGGCTGAAAGGCAAAACCCTCCTCAGCGTGTACGGGCACAAACACCGGCTGTCCATCCAGGTAGCGGACAAAGTTGGGATAGCAGGCGTAGCAAGGGTTCGATAGGATCACTTCATCACCGGAGTCGATCAGTGAAGACATAGTGAGCAGAAGCCCGTGCGACGTGCCCATGGTCACGATGATCTGGTCAGGCGTGACCGAGACACCGTAGCGCTTGTTGTAGTGCGCAGCGATAGCCTCCCTCAGGGGCAGGATGCCCAGGCTGTGCGTGTAGTGGGTTTCGCCACGCTCTATCGCTGCAATCGCCGCTTCTCTGATCTTCCGCGGCGTGTGAAAGTCCGGCTCACCGATCTCCAGGTGAATCACATCTTCCCCTGCCCGTTCCAGTGCCTTGGCCCTCTCCAGCACGTCCATCACGATAAAGGGCGGGATTCTCTCTGAGCGAACGGATGCCATGGTGTCTCCTTTACGCGCCCGCTGGGCCGACTGGCGCAGTGTCTTTGATCACAATCAGGGTTGTTGTGATTCTACCTCTGGACAGCCGCCTTGGCAAAGACCCAACAGCCGTTCAGACTGTGTCGTGGCAGGTGCTCCCACATTCACGGACAGTGGAAGCTCAATTGTCTCTGCAGCCAACCTGCGCTACACTGCTGCGGGTATTGGTTGCGGTGCACTCCGGCCCACAGACGACAAGGAGACAGACATGGACACACGCTTTGGCTACATCCCAATTGCCGTGACTTTGGAGAGTGAGTCTGAAACTGAATCACTCATTGAGCGCTATGCGCCAGCATTGGAGCAACTGGGTGGTGCACGCTGGCCAGCCGACGCACTTGATGAGCCAGTGCCGCTGCTTCTCGTTATCTTGACCGGGGGCACGGAGCAGGAAGCACTGCGTCTGTGGGCCAATCGCGAGGCGAGCGCACCCGGGGAGCCACTCTCGCTGCTGGCGCATCCAGGCAACAACTCCCTGCCGGCGGCGATGGAAGTGCTGGCTTGGCTGCAGCAAGGGGGCGCTTCGGGGCGGATTCTCTATCTCGCCGGGCCTGATGACCGTGAGGGACTGGGGCGGTTGGAGATCGCAGTCCGTGATCTGGAGGTGCGGACAGCCCTGCAAGGGGCTCGCATCGGGCTGGTTGGCGAGCCATCAGGTTGGCTCGTAGCCAGCACTCCAGATCCAGCTGTGCTGCACGGCACATGGGGGCCTGAAGTTGTGTCCATCGCTCTGGATGAGCTATACGGAGCGCTGCAGGCCGTTCGTGTCGAAACGGCGGCCTCACTCCTCAGGCCGCTGGTCTCCGGTGCAGCTGAGGTCAGGGAGCCATCGCCAACCGAACTTGAGGACGTCGTGAGGGTCTACGTAGCGCTCAGGGGGCTGGTACAACAGCATCGCCTGGATGCCATATCGCTGCGCTGCTTCGATCTGGTAAGCGAGCTGGCAACGACCGGCTGCTTCGCCGTGGCGCAGCTGAACGATGATGGCACAATCGCCGGTTGCGAGGGTGATTTGGTGAGCACAACGGGCATGTTGTGGGCCTACAAGCTGCTGGAAGAGGTGCCGTGGATGGCAAATCCTGTCCAGCTCAACCCAGCCGCTGGCACGCTCTGGCTGGCGCACTGCACCGTGCCTCGCTGCCTGGTCAGCAGGTACTGGCTGCGGTCCCACTTTGAGTCTGGGCTGGGCGTGGGGCTGGCGGGCGAGCTGCCTCGAGGCCCCGTGACTCTGCTGCGCATCGGTGGCAAGGCCATGAACCAGCTCTGGCTGGCGGAGGGCGATGTGGTGAGAAGCGGCAGTGCCGAGAACCTGTGCCGGACGCAGGCGGAGGTTCAGCTGACGCGGGGCGAAGTGGGCGACTTGCTGCATGCGCCCCTGGGCAACCACCTGGTCTGCGTGCGTGGTCATCACATGGATCGACTCCGTGCCTGGTGGAAGGCTATGATCGCACCCCGCCACAGGTGTGATTGCTGACTACTCATCGCCCCTGCTGCGTTGCTCTGCCGATGATGGGCAGGAATAGGCGCTGCGGCATGTGAAGGACACGCAGGATAATCAACCCGCCCAGGCCATCGGCGACGCAGACAAGGTCGCCGACCAGAGTCACACCTCTAGCCTCCCCGGGCGTGTCGTGGTGGCCTACCTCAGCGGCTCCGCCTGGTGTTGAGGTGTCAATGACGTGCAACCCGCTGTCGCCGTTGGCGACGTAGGCATAGTGCCCGGCCACCGATACATCGCGGGCGTCCATCAGAGCCTCGTACCATCCGATCTCTTGCGCCTGCTGCGGGTCGTGGATGTCAATGATGCGCAGGCCTCGGGCGCGATCGGCGACGTACGCTCTGCCCCCGGATACTGAGATCCCGGAGGCCTCGCCAGGAGTATCGAAAAAACCGACCTCGCGTGGATGCTGGGGGTCAGAGATCGTGATGACCCGCAGCCCTTGTGAGCCGTCGGCAACGTAGGCATACTCTGTCGCCACAGCCAGGTCGGTGGCGTAGCCGGGCGTGTCCTGAGCCCCAACCTCCTGCGGGTCCTTGGGGTGCGAAACATCGATGACACGCAGTCCGGCCCAGCCGTCGGCCACGTAGGCCTGCTGCGCTGTGGCTGCCACGCCCAGGGCGATCCCCGGCGTAGAGAAGAAACCGCTCTCTGTGGGCTGCAGCGGGTCAGAAATGTCGATCACCCGCAAGCCGACTCTGTCCGCAAGATAGGCGTATTGCCCAACAATCGCTGCACTTTGGGCGTAGGCTGGAGTGCGATAGAAGCCAACTTCAGCGGGAGTGGCGGGGTCCGCGATGTCGATGATTCGCAGCCCAGTCTGCCCTGCACTGAGAAAGGCGTGCCGACCCTGCACGGCCACGTCTTCCACGTTCCCAGCCGTCTCATAGTGACCGCTCTCGCCGGCTCGTTGTGGGTCGGCAACGTTGATGACCCGCAGCCCCATGGCGTCATCGGCGACATAGACATGGCAGCCGTTCCGGGGGTCGCCACGGCAGGGCACCGACAGGCTGCGAGCATCGCCTGGCGTGTCCTGCGATCCGACCCAGCGCAAGTCTGTGGGGTTCGAGACATCGATGATCTGCAGTCCGGAAGGACCATCGGCGACGTACGCGTATTGCCCGGCCACCACCACACTGCGCGCATATCCTGCTGTGTCGTACACGTCCTCTTCGTGCGGGGCGGATGGGTCGGAGACACGGATAACACGCAGGCCCCTGCTCGCGTCCGTGATATAGGCATGGGTGCCGTCTATGGACACGCTGGCAACGTACTCCGGTGTGCTGTATGAGCCGGCCTCGGTGGGGTGTTGTGGGTCAGCGATACTGATGATTCTCAGCCCTGCACGTCCGTCGGCGATGTAGGCGTGGGTTCCAGCTACTGCCACATCATCGGAGTACCCTGGTGTCGGCGTGTCATAGTTGCCCGCTCCAACGGGGAGCGCCGGGTTGGAGACGTCAATGATGCACAGACCCATCACCCCATCAGCGACGTAGGCAAGGTTCCCCACCACAGCCACACCATTGGCAAACCCGGGCGTGTCATAGATCCCAACCACGACTGCAACCTCAGGCCTGGACACATCGACGATATGCAGGCCGCTCGCGCCGACTGCAACGAACGCGTAGCCGTTCGCTATCGCGATGTCCCAGACGATGCCGGGGAGAACTTCTGTCTGACCGATCATGGCTGGAGTGCTGGGGTTCTTCACATCCAGGATCACCAAGCGAGGGCCGACGCCGATGTAGGCATATCCGTCGCTTTCCGCGGCTACCGCGTAAGTAACACCACCCAGCTGGCCGACAAGCTCGAGGGCGAGACCCTGTCGCCCGGCCGCCACAGGCTGATGGCCAACCGTGACGGGCCACGGGGATAGGGCCAGGGCGAAGACGACTGCGGCTGAGGTGAGGAGCATGAGGAGCCTGGTTGCGGCGTCCATGCGCATTGCTTTTTCACTTCCAGACGCCAGGAATGGGCTGAGCGCAGTACTCGCATTTCCCGCCGACCAGGTGGTACTCGAGGATAGTGAAGCCCAGGCGGCGGATGATCATCTCTCCGCAGCGGTGGCAATAGGTATTGTCGCCGGGATGGCCCGGCACATTGCCAATGTATGGGTAGCGAATCCCCTCTTCGAGTGCTGTGCTATAGGCAAGCTCCAATGTCTCCACTGGTGTGGACGGTAGGCCAGTCAGTTTGTACTGAGGGTGGAAGCGACTGAAATGCGTCGGTACGTCTGGGCCGAGTTCCTGCACAATCCACCTGCACAGCCCACGCAGCTCATCGGGGTCGTCATTCAGCGTGGGCACTACCAGGGTGACGATCTCCAAGTGGACGCCCTGGCGCTGAATGCACTTCATGGCATCCAGTACCGGTTGCAGGGTTGCGTCACAGATGCGTTGGTAAAAGTCGTCGCTGAATCCCTTAAAGTCTATCTTGATGGCGTCCACGGCGCCGCACAGCTCTAGCAGAGGGGCTTGGTTGATGTAGCCGGCACTGATGACCACGCTGCGCAGGTTCTCCGCTCGTGCCAGGCGTGCGGTGTGCAGCATGTACTCATAGAACACCGTCGGTTCGGTGTAGGTGTAGGCAATGACGGGGCAGTTATACTGCTGTGCGTATGAGACGACATCTGCAGGTAACAGCGCTGAACTGTCCACTTCCTCAGGTCGTTGCTGTGAGATTTGCCAGTTTTGACAGTAAAGGCAGTGTAAGTTGCACCCAGCAGTGGCTATTGAGAAGGCGAGGCTCCCCGGCAAAAAGTGGTATAAGGGCTTTTTCTCGATGGGATCGGCGTGCACAGCACAAGGATTGCCGTATACCATGGTGTAGAGTACGCCGCCTTGGTTCTCACGCACCCGACAGTCGCCGCGATGCCCGTCAGAGATCAGACAGCCCTTGGGGCATAGCTGACAGGCCACGTAGTCACCGGTATGTGGCACATGGCAGTACTGTACGCGCGACTGCTGCAGATCTCCGTGGCATGACTCGCAGCGCAGCTTCTCACCAGAGGTTGTGTAGTAGAGCGCCTCACGGCTGAATTGGGAGGACCGGGCTGCGCCAGCTGGCTCGTGGTCCAACAGGGTGGAGACTAACGCTCCGCCGCCCAGGGCACAGAGACCAGAGCACGCCAGTCCGGTCAGGAACTGTCGTCGGGTGACACCAGACATCAGCTATATCCTCCGAGAGTCACGTGCAAAGAGCATAGTAGAAAGGGCCCTAGACTAGTAGATGAACAGGCGCTGCAGCCTGGTCCAACGGACAAGCGAGGGCGTTGCCAGGAAGGTCACCAGCACGGTCAGCAGGGCTAGAAAAGCGACTCCCATGGCACGTCGTCCGCGCCACCCCGGGCGGCGGCGCACATGATCGTAGAACGTGCACACCCACCACGTGATTAGCGTCCAGGTCTCTTTGATGCTCCAGCTCCAGTACTCTGCCCAAGCTTGTTCGCCCCAGATAGCACCGGCGATGATACCCAGGCTCAGCGTTACGTAGCCGACGTCCATGGCCCAATCGACAAGGCCTGCTGTGGGCAGGCCAGGGAGTGCTAGGGAGGCGAGAGCGACGCTCCCAGCGACCGCCAGGGCACCATAGGCAACGGAGGTGAGCAGCGTGTGCAGCGAGAACCAGATGCCAGCCATCACTGGCGGCAGATCCTGGGTAGCGCGCGCAGACTCTGCCTGCACGACGAAGGCATGCAGCATCACCGCCAATGCCAGCAAGCTGGCTATGGCTCCGGGCACGGGGGTGCCGGCAGTCCTGTACACCCCAAGATACACCAGCACCACGGCGGCGGCAAAAGCCAGCGTGAACTCGAACGTACTGCCTAATGGCCAGCGAGCAGCGGCAACACCGCGCAGAGCCAGGCCCGCGCCCAACGCGACCAGTGCCGAGGCGGCGCTCAGTGTCGCTAAGCGCTCACTATGGCGGGCCAGGCGCTGGCCCGCACCGTGAGTCTCGTTGCCGCCTTCAAGGACTGGCAGTGAGATGCGGATAGAGACAAGGTACAGGCCACAGGAGATCGCCAGCGCGATGCTGGCGATGGCATAGGCGATGCCCTCCCAGGGAGTCATGGTATGCGCACTCTGGTGGAGAACAGGGAGAGGCTTGTGCCGATTACTAGCGCCAGTGCCGATAGCAGGGCCGGTACCGCGCCTGGGTCTCTCTTCAGACGGTAGACAGCGTACGGGGCAGGATAGAGAGTTATGCGCAAGTCACCCGCACGCACCTCTTGACCGGACTGTACCGTCTCGGCAACGAGAGGGCTGGCTGCATCGCTGGGCTGAACCTGCAAATGAAAGGCAGCGCCGGCCAGGCTGTCCGCTGCTGAGATTTGCAGGGCGAACCCCGCCTCTGGAAGGCGCAGCAGCCCCGGGCCAGTGCTCAGGTTGCACGTGGCTTGACCAGAGCTGCGTTCACCGTCCGCGTACTCCAAGATGAGTGGGCTACCATCTTGATCGAGCACCTGAGCGCGAACACCGGGATGGTACGACAGAAGCCAAATACCGAAGCCGAAGGCACGCAATGGTGCGTTGAGCTTCACCAGCCCGGAACGTACTTCGCGTTCCCCTTCAAGTACTGTCACTCGCGCTGAATATTCCACCGGGTAGCCGCTTTCGTCGCTTCTGAGGTGCAAATCATCGCTGCGCACGAGCAATTCCATATTCCGCCCCAGCGGATGTGTCTGCCCCGTCGCCAGGGCCACTCCGTCCTCCTGGAAGGAGTAGCCACTGGAGATCACCAGGCTCAGCAACAAGGTGATCACGGCAAGGTGCGTGATCAGAGTGCCGAGCGCACCTATGCGCCGTTGACCGATCATGCGGCCCAAGGAGCGGAGGCGGTTGGTCGTGCACAGTGCTGTGTTGATCAGCAGCGCGGCAACCAGAGCCAGGAAGGCTGGCGAGTGGAACATCTGGAAGAGGCCCAGAGAACGCAACGGCACAAACAGCGATCCGTACTTCTGCTCTGCACGGGCCAGCCAAACCGTCTGCGCGGACTCTTCCATCTGCACTGGAAGCTGGGGCAGCAGCGTGCCCACCAGCATCATCATACCCAGAGCCGCCAGCAGCCACAGGGCAAGGCGAGTAGAGGCCAGCATCCGATACGCAGAACGCCACAAGTCGCGTGTCCTATTCTCGCTTCGGCTTACCATCCAGAGCACTCCGTGCGGGGTTGGAGCTGCAGAGCAGTGGCCGTGTGTCCATAGTGTAGCGCAGTTTCGGATCATTGGCAAGCATGTCTTGGCTTTCGCGGCAGAAAGTCCGCTCAACCGCGGCACGAGACGGTTGTACCGCGGTTCCCGTCTCCACCGAGAAGAACCCGCGCCGGACATTCACCGTAGACGCCTTCTGTCCTACACACCGCACACAATGTTATTGACAGATCGTCCGAAGATATGATATTCTTGCCCAGTCTCGTTTCCATGGCGGCTTCGTGTGGTGGCAGGCGACCTAGGTGGCTCGGATCCACGCAGTGTGGGGAATCCCGTGCAGTCGGGTTTGGTTGGCTCAGCTGGTTGAGGTGATGACTACGGCCGGCCACCATTCTGCTGTCAGTCATAGTGCAACGAGCCCCATGCATAGGCAGCGCATGTGAGAGGGAATGCGGGGTGTCCGATCAAATCACTGTTCGCGTGTTGACCTTGAATGACTACGACCGGTGGATGTCCGTGTGGGATCGTGCTGGCCTGCATTCCGTGCGGCCGAAAGGGCGTGACAGTCGCCAAGCCCTTGCCCGGCAGCTTTCTACCGGTACGCATGTCATGATCGGTCTGGAGGTAGATGGTGAGTTGATCGGCGTGGTGCTAGCTACCCACGATGGGCGCAAGGGATGGATCAACCGCCTGGCGGTGCTGCCAGAGCATCGCCGCCGCGGCTATGGGGCGCGCCTGTTGGCCGAAGCAGAAAGTGTGCTGAAAGAAAAGGGCATGAGAGTCATCGCCGCGCTGATTGAGCCTGGAAACGAAACGTCTCTGGCTCTCTTCACCAAGCTTGGCTACGTGGAGCAGCCGGGCGGCATGCACTATGTGAGCAAGCGTGACAGTGAGGACGCGTGACGATGTGGAGCACATCTGAGATGAGGGCCTTGCTCTGTGGGTGACGGCAGGCCAGCTCTCCAAACGCTTCACTTCGGTGTGGGAAGCAGGATCGCGGGTAAGACCAAGGCATGGCAGTGCATCACATGTGTGAACCGGGTTCTGCTGCCTGGCCCATATCCAGTCGCAGAGCCATCGCGCAGCACTTGCATCATGCAAGCCGGTGTTGTCGCTGCTGGTCACCTATGCCTTGCCTCCCGTCGGTCTAGATAGAAGGAACTGTACACATGCGAGAAGTCCAAGAAGCCAAGCGGACATCACTTGAGAACAAGCACAATCGACTGGCTCACGAGAAGAGCCCCTATCTGCTGCAGCATGCGCACAACCCTGTGGATTGGTATCCGTGGGGAGAAGAGGCGTTTGAGGCCGCCCGTGGGGAGGACAAGCCGATCTTTCTGTCCATTGGCTACTCAAGCTGTCACTGGTGCCATGTGATGGAACACGAGTCATTTGACGACCCGCAGGTCGCGAAACTGATGAACGCGGCTTTTGTCAACATCAAGGTAGACCGTGAGGAGCGCCCGGACATCGACGACGTGTACATGATGGTGGCGCAGATGATGACGGGACGCGGCGGGTGGCCGCTGACGATCATCATGACTCCGGACAAGGTGCCCTTCTTTGCCGCAACTTATGTCCCGAAGCAGAGCCGCTGGGGCCAGGTTGGCATGCTGACGCTGATCCCGGCCATTCAAGAGCGCTGGGAACACCAGAGGGCGGAGTTGCTGAACGTGGCCGAGGAGGTAACAGGTGCACTGCGGCAAGTCTCCCAGGACACAGCGGGTGAGGAGCTCAGCCAGGCGACTCTGGAGCGTGCCTTTCAGCAGCTGTCGCTACGCTTTGACGAGCAGAACGGTGGTTTTGGCAACGCCCCCAAGTTCCCGATGCCACACAATCTCCTTTTCCTGCTGCGCTACTGGAAACGCACCGCAGGTGACAGGGCGCTGCAAATGGTGGAGCAGACGCTCCTCTCGATGCGACGAGGGGGTGTCTTCGATCACGTCGGCTTGGGCTTTCATCGCTATTCGACCGATGATCACTGGCTGCTGCCACACTTTGAGAAGATGCTCTACGACCAGGCGATGCTGGCCATGGCCTACGCCGAGGCCTACCAGGCAACTGGCAAGGACGCATACCGGCAGACAGCCGAGGAGATCTTTGCCTACGTCTTGCGCGACATGACGGCGCCCGAAGGGGGCTTTTACTCGGCAGAGGACGCCGACAGCGAGGGTGTCGAGGGCAAGTTCTACGTCTGGACGCAATCTGAACTGCGCCGGGTTCTGGGGGAGGAAGATGCCAAACTCGTGGCCAAGGTCTTTGGCGTCGAAGCTGGGGGCAACTACGTCGATGAAGCGACGCGCGAGAAGACCGGCAATAACATCCTGCATTTGGAAGAACCTCTTTCACAGCTGGCGCTGGCCATGGGGGTCACCGAGCAGGAGATTGAGCAGCGGATTGAGGCGGCCCGGGGCAAGCTGTTCGCGTACCGGGAACAGCGAGTTCACCCTCTTAAGGATGACAAGGTGCTGACCGATTGGAATGGACTGATGATCGCGGCGCTGGCCAAGGGCGCGCGAGCCTTTGATGCGCCCCGGTACGCTGACGCTGCAGCTGCTGCAGCCAGTTTCATCCTGGAGCGGATGGTGACAAAGGATCGGCGCCTGCTCCACCGCTACCGCGACGGAGAGGCGGCGCTCCCAGCGTACGCTGCGGACTATGCTTTCCTGACGTGGGGGCTACTGGAGCTGTACGAGGCCACTTTTGAAGTTCGCTTCCTCGAGCAGGCGCTGGCCCTGAACGCAGACATGATCGCGCATTTCTGGGACGGGGCCAGGGGTGGTTTCTACTCCACCGCCGATGACAGTGAAGAGCTGCTGGTGCGACAGAAGGAGATCTATGACGGCGCGATTCCATCCGCCAACTCAGTGGCCATGCTGAATCTGTTGCGCCTGGGGCGCATGACGGCCGCTCCCGACTTGGAGGAGAAAGCTGCGATGATCGGCCGTGCGTTTTCCAGGAACGTGGCATCATCACCGGCCGCATACACGCAACTCATGGTGGCAGTGGATTTTGGGCTGGGACCGTCCTACGAGGTGGTCGTCGCTGGTGAGCCAGGGGCGGAGGACGTGAGTGCCATGTTGGGAGCGCTGCGGGCCGGATTCATTCCCAGCAAAGTGGTGTTGTTCCGACCTGACGGCGAGTCGCCTGCGATCAGCAGACTGGCTGACTTTACGCGGTATCAGGCGAGTGTGGACGGCAAGGCTACGGCCTATGTCTGTCGGAGCCACAACTGTGAGTTCCCTACCACTGATGCAGATGCCATGCTCGACTTGCTTGGTGTTTCAAAGAGGTAGGTACGGGATAGCGACAACCAGTCGGGCGAGGCATGTCTGGTTACTGCTATCTGGGCTGGAGAGCCGATGGACACAGAGACCCTGATCATGCTGGCGCCGGCTCTGCTGGTTGCCGGCTATCTCAGCGGAGGTGGTTTGTGGGCATCGGGCCTGCAGGCGGGGGCCACGAGCCGGTGGCGGCCGCTTCCCGTTCTGCTGATCTCGTTTGCCGTGATCGGGTCGATGCAGGTGGTGCTGCCTGGGGAGCAGCTCATGCGTTGGCTGGGAAGCGAGGCTGGTCTGCGCGGCATTGCCACCGGCTGTCTCGTTGGGGCCTTGGTTGCGGGTCCGCCGTACGCCATGTATCCAGTGGTTGCCTCGCTGTATCACGGAGGAGCAAGCATCCGCGCCCTGGTGGATCTGATGATCGGCAAGGCACTGTGGGACGTGCACCATCTTCCGTCAGACATTGCTGTCCTCGGCCTGCGGATCACGCTGGTCAGGAGTGTATCTAGCTTGCTGGTTTGATCGCTCAGAGGCTTCTCTCCGGATTGGGGGTAGATAGTCACGCCTCGTCGGCCTGCTGAGGCTGCCATCCCGGAGGGATCACCGATGCCGACAGAACCCTGATCATCTGCGCGAGGCGCCCGCCCATACTTGAGTGCGGCCTACGTCTTGGTTCCCTTGAATTGGCTCATGTACAGGTTGTGATAGAAACCCCGCTGCGCCAAGAGCTCCTCGTGGGTACCGCGCTCAATGATCCGGCCGTCATGGATCACCAGCACCTTGTCAGCGTTGCGGACGGTGCTTAGACGATGGGCAATCACGAAACTGGTGCGGCCTTCCATCAGGCGCAGCAGTGCCTCTTGAATGCGCACCTCGGTTCGCGTGTCCACGCTGCTGGTGGCCTCATCGAGAATGAGTATTGCCGGGTCGGTCAACACGGCGCGGGCAAGCGCGACCAGCTGGCGTTGGCCCTGACTGAGGTTGCTGCCACGCTCCGAAAGCTCTGTCTGGTAGCCCTGCGGGAGCCGCTGGATGAACTGGTCAGCGTTGGCCAGCTTGGCCGCCTCGATACATTCCTCGTCAGTGGCATCCAGTCTTCCATACCGTATGTTCTGCATGACGGTGTCCGAGAAGAGAAAGGTGTCCTGCAAGACGGTGCCAAGCTGTTGCCTCAGACTGGCAACAGATATGTCGCGGATGTCCCGCCCATCGATGCGTATGCAGCCGCTATCGGTATCATAGTAGCGCGATAGAAGGTTGACCGTGGTTGTCTTGCCCGCGCCAGTCGGCCCGACCAGGGCGATCGCCTCTCCTGGACTGGCGTGGAAGCCCACGTCATTCAGCACCGGCACGCCTGGCACGTAGCCAAAGTCGACGTGATCGAAAACAACATCGCCATCGATGTCATCGGCGACAACGGCGTCGGGTGCGTCCGTCAGATCGGGTTGTTCATCGATGATTTCGAAGACGCGCTCTGCACCAGCCAGCGCTGCCTGAACCGAGTTGTAGAGGTTGGCCAGCTGGCGCAAGGGATCAGCAAAACGGCGTGAGTATGACATGAAGGAGACGATGGTCCCCACACTGGCCCTGCCCTGGACTGCAAGCCATCCTCCCAAACCAGCTACCACGGCCACGCTCGCGTTGCTGAGCACGGTCATCATGGGCATGACCAGAAAGGCCAGGGTGTTGGCGCGGATACTCACATCGCGGGTCGCGAGGTTCTCGCGGCCAAAAGACTCCAACGTGGCTGCTTCCTTGGCAAAGGCTTTGACAACGCGCTGGGCGGTGATCGTCTCTTCCATTAGCCCGTTCATCTCGCCCAGCTGAGCCTGCAGCTCACGGTAGCTTTGGCGGGTACGTACGCCAATGACGCCGGTCACTAGTAGCATCAACGGCAAGACCGTGAGGCTCCCCAGCGCCATCCAGGCGTTCAGAGTGAACATGGAGAGCAGCATGCCCACCAAGTTGAGCATGTTGGTCAGCAGCTGGACTACGCTCTGTGAGAGAGCTCGGTTGATGGCATCTATGTCGTTGGTGAGCCGGCTCATCAGCTGGCCGTGTGGATGCCGATCGAAAAACCGCAGCGAGAGCGTCTGCAGGTGCTCGAACAGGTCGCGGCGCATGGCATAGAGAGCTTTCTGTGTCACCGTGGCGAGGATGTAACCCTCCAGAAGTCGCGCCAGCCAGGTGCCTGCGTAGGTCGCCAAGAGCAGAGCGCTGCTGCGCAGCAAGAGCACTGGACTGCCGAACTGGTCAACGGCCAATCCCAGCAGGTACGGCGCTGCCACGCTGAGGGCGCTGTGGGTGAACACCAGCAACGTCATGAGGACAAGCGCAGCACGGTGGGGACGCAGGTAGCCGAACAGCCGCAGAGACGTGCCACGGACGTCTTTTGCCTTTTCGATCCTGGTAGCTCTCAAGCCGCGGTGTCGGCCTGGCCCGAAGGGGGCATGCGGGCGTGTTGTTTCTCTGGAGGTTGAGCTACTCATCGAACCCCCCGTCTCCCAACTGTGACTCATAGATCTCGCGGTAAATGGGGCTGGAGTCCATCAAGTCCGTATGCCTGCCTATAGCGGCAATCCGTCCGCGATCCAATATCACGATTTTGTCAGCGTTGAGTACGGTGCTGACTCGCTGGGCAATGATGAAGCTTGTTCGGCCCTCCATCCAGTCTAGCAGCGCCAGGTCTATATGTGCCTCAGTGTCCACGTCGACTGAACTTGTGCTGTCATCTAGGATGAGTATGCTTGGGCGGGTCAGCAAGGCACGGGCGATGGCAATGCGCTGCTTCTGGCCGCCAGAGAGAGTAACGCCGCGTTGACCTACGAGCGTGTCGTAGCCGTCGGGGAACTCGGTGATGAACTCGTGAGCCTGGGCCGCTTTGGCTGCAGCGACGACCTCTTCGTCGGTGGCCCCAGTGTGCCCATAGCGGATGTTGTCGCGGATGGTTCCGCTGAAGAGGACCGTCTCCTGCAAGGCGATGCCCATGTGAGAGCGAAGCGATTCCTGGGTTACTTCGCGCACGTCGATTCCGTCGACCGTAACACGGCCCGCGGTCACATCGTAGAAGCGCGCAATCAGGTGGACAAGGCTGGATTTGCCCGCCCCGGTTGCTCCCAGGATGGCCACCCGTTCTCCAGGTTCGGCAATCAGGTTGATGCCGTTAAGCACCGGCTCGCTGCAATCGCTGTTGTAGCTGAAGGACACGTTCTCAAATTCGATCCGGCCCTTGACTTCGTCCAGTGCCCGTGCATCGGGCTGGTCCGAAATGTCGGCAGCGCTATCAAGGACCTCGTTGATCCGCTGTGCAGACACCTGGGCTGCAGACACGGTACCAACCACCATGCCCAACATCAGGAGAGGCCACAGGGTCGAGCTTAGATAGTTCATGAATGCCACCACTTGGCCAACTGTGAGCATACCAGTGGTGACTTGCCGCCCGCCAAACCAGACGATTGCCAGAGTCGCCGCGTTGGCCAGCAAGAACAGAGTCGGGATCACAAAGGCCATGACCTGCGACACCTTGATCACCTGGCTCGTCAGAACTCGGTTAGCCTGATCGAAGCGAGAGTTCTCATAGTCCCCGCGCAGAAAGGCCTTGACGACACGCACACCGGCCAGATTCTCTTGCAGAACATTGTTCAGGCGGTCCAAGCTACGTTGCACCTGCAGGAACATCCGACGCCCCACGCGGATGATGGGCCAGACAACGAGCGCAACGGCCGGTGCCAAGACCAGCATGATCAGGACCAACTCTCGCCCGGTCAAGACCAGCAGCACGGAGCTGCCTAGCAGCAACAACGGGGCACGGGCCAGCATGCGCAGTGATATCAGTACAATGTGCTCCATCTGAGTTACGTCGCTGGTCAGGCGGACGATCAGCTGGCCTGTCTGCAACCGGTCGAGGTTTCCGAAGGACAGGGTCTGCAACTTACGAAAGAGCGCGCTGCGCAGGTCGGCGGAGAAGCAGTTGGCCACGCGTATGGACAAGAGGTTGTTGCCAATGGCAAACAGTGCACTGGCCGCCGACGCTGCAAGCATCAGCATGGTGGTACTGCGTATCAGCTCCATATCCGTTGGCGCAATGCCTTGGTCGATGATCCGTTGTACCAGTCGCGGGACAGCCAAGTCCGCCAATGTCAATCCGACCATCAGCAACATGGCCAGGATGCTCTGCGCTGCATAGGGCTTTAGGAAGCGCAGCAAGCGTCGCACAGGGCGTGCATTCCTTTCGTCGTTCGGTCCCAATACCCGGAGGGCTCTTGGTGATCTGCGCGCCAGCTGGCTTACTTCGCTGGCAGGGGAAAGTATAGATCAGCATATGGCGGATGTCAAAGACGCTCCTCGAAATGGGGCTACGTGAGGCCTGCAGCAAGGACCAGGACACGGCAGCCGCAGACATCGCCGAGCGTACTCGTGGCGCGGCGGGGAGCAGGCCTTGGCACACAGGGTACACCGGGGGAGGGCCGCACCGCGTCCCCGGACCTAATCAGCTCGAGCAAAGTAATGCCCACTTTGGGGCCTACTGGTGGGCAAGGAAGTGGTAGCGATTTACCGTGAATCATGGTAAGCCCTGCGGCTATGCCTAGGAATGGCCTCGTTCTCACAAGATGTCAGCCTCTCGGGCCTACGTCAGGTTAGGGGCGACTGCCAATGCAGCCCCATTGCTGCCCCTCACCCCAACCCCCGCCTGGAGCGGGACGCTGCCTCTCCCCACACACGGCAAGCCTGTGCAGTGCCAACTGAATGCCGTGGGGAGAGGGTGAATGAACCGCCATGCCCCAAAGGTGATGTGCACCCCGGCCCCTCCACAAAGTCTCGCCCGGTGTTCGGCGAGGCAAAGCCTCGCGGAGATCCGAAGTGAGCAA
>Ga0111173_1029_pt1 | contig 17889 bp, 15 predicted proteins | sample DeeMarSWOR324_28_FD_80234 | JGI IMG/M metagenome (GOLD analysis project Ga0111173, IMG submission 80234) | Anaerolineae bacterium SM23_84
TGTATTCCGCTGAAGCAGGACGGCAAGCCCGGCCATTGTGTCTGCTGCGACGGAGAGGCGAAGGAAAAGGCAGTCTTCGCCCGGGCGTACTGAGGTCAGTCCACAGCCAGCAGTGGCTGCGCGGTCGATTTGGCGAACGCTGCCACCTGGGATATAATGTACGGTGCGCTGGGGGATCGTCTAGCGGTAGGACGGCTGACTCTGGATCAGCAAGCCGGGGTTCGAATCCCTGTCCCCCAGCCAGAAGGGCCAAAGCGGCCAGCAGGCTCCGTTCTGCTGGCCGCTTTCTCGTGTCGGGGCGGCATGTCCCGCCGCTCAGCCGGTAGCCGCTCTCCCCCACCACGGTATAGCACCGGTAGGGCCAGCTGATAAAGTCATGGATGTTGACAGCTTTCGCGGCACCGATCAGCTCGTTGTCGCTGGCATCCGGACGGGCGAAGACTTCGTTGGCTTGGATGTTGCCTATGGAAGAGGTCGCTATCTTGGGAGAACATACCGATGTTGTCCGAGAGTGACTCCAGCGTCACTCTTTGTTGTCTCCGGCGCATATATGAGGATACGGCCTTCGGTGGGGTCGTAGAGGCGCGGGAGCAAGTAGGTTGCCGTGGTCTTGCCGGCGCCACGGGGCCCGACCAGAGTCACCGGTTGTCCGGGTTCAGCAGTGAAGTCGACGTCCTTTGACGCGACAGGTTGCGCCATTACCCTGTAGCAGACAATCGGCGCTACAATGCTGCACAGAGCGCTGACTCGAGGCCCACCTCGAGCAGCAGATATGCGGAGGAAAACATGGCCGCCACACCATCCTCTCCAACCACCCGGCCGGCTCGCTTGTACGACGTTGACTGGCTGCGCATCCTGGCCACACTGGTGGTATTTGTGTACCACTGCTGGCGTCCCTTCGACAACATGGAGCCCTGGCACGTCAAGAACAGCGAACTGACTGATGCATTGATGGTGCCCATGGCCCTGGGCAGCCAGTTCCTGATGCCGCTCTTCTTCGTACTGTCGGGCATCAGCACCCGCCTGGCGCTGGGCTCGCACGCCGTGGGCCGGTTCCTGCAGCGACGCCTGGTGCGCCTGGGCGTGCCCATCGTGGTGCTGGGCTGGTTCGTCCTCTCCCCGCCGCAGGTGTACATCGAGGCCGTCACTGCACAGAACTACAATGCGCCACCTTTCCAGGGCACCTTCTGGCAGTTCCTGCCCCGCTACTTCCAGGGCCGCTATGGCGCGGGCGGCTATTTCGCGCTCATTCCCGTGCACCTGTGGTACCTGTTCTGGCTGCTAGCCTTCACGCTGCTGTCGATGCCGCTCTTCCTGTGGCTGCGCAGCGAGCGCGGCCAGAGAGCCACGAGCGCCCTGGCGGACGTCCTGGCCCGACCGGGAGCGCTGCTGTTGCTGGGGCTACCCATGCTGCTGCCAGAACTGCTGCTCGCCCCCAGTGGCTTGTTCCTCACCTGGGTCGAGGGCGCCTGGAGGCTGGGGACTCATTGGGTGGTCTTCCTGATCGGCTTCCTGCTGGCCAGCGACGAGCGGCTGCGGACGGCCGTGCAGTCACAGCGCTGGCTGGCCTTGGGCCTGGCGGTGCTCACGCTGGTGCCGCTGGTCGGCTGGGCGCCGCAGATGGGCGACCTGGCCTTTGGCTCAGGCTGCACCTCAACTTCGCCCATCCAGCCCTGGGCGTCCTGGGCCTGGCTGTGCTGCCCTTTTATATGCTGCACCAGCCGGTGATCGTGATGCTGGGCTATGCCATGCGCGACTGGCCACTGGCCATCCTGCCCAAGTACCTGCTGCTGGTGGCCGCAGCCTTTACCATCTGCGCTTCGCTGTACGCGCTGGTGATCCGACGCACCAAGTGGCTGCGGTTCCTGTTTGGCATGGACCTGGCGAGCGCATAGCCGGGTTGCCTCCCCGCTGTTCTGCCTGATACGATACAACTCACGGATCCGCCGGCTGCAAATCGGCGGTTGTCACAATCATTCGTCATCGTGGCGTCTGATTCGTTAAGCCTCATCTCGCGGAGGTCTTGATCCAGCAGCGCCTTCCGCGCTTAGTTGCCCTACGGCTGCCGCAAGGTCGCTCCTGGACAGTGGCCTGCCGTCCCCGTATGGTTGCCCCTCCCCGAGCGTGACCACGGCAGGCTGAGCGAGGATTGCTTTGTGCAAAACAAGCCTCTAAGGCACTCCACTGTCCTCCGGTAGTCGTCTTCTTCTGCCCGGTCCTGCCGGGAGCAGCGGTGCGCGCGTGACCCGCCCGTGATCGCCACCAGGAGGCCTACTGATTGCCGTCACTGCCCAGGCGGTGTGCGCAAGCATCTGCTCTCGCATCGGCGTGACGCCCAACCGACGGTAATCGACGGCAGACTTCGCGTGCCTGCAGGATGCTATGTACCTGGAGTATCGGCTTTTGCGGCTTTGAGAGTGAACAGAAGAGGCAGCATGCCAGCGTGCTGCGGGAAGACATACCATCCTGGGGAGGACTCTACCATGCCAGGAAAGAGTCGGAAGAAAAGCCGCTCATATTCATTGAAGAGTTGCAGCCGCAGCCCGGCCTTGAGCAGCGAATTGAGAATGTCACTGATGGACCACTCCCATTCGTAGGAAGGATGCTGAGAAAAAAAGGTCTCGTCCGCATAGTCTGGCCCGCTTTCATCCCACAGCGTCGGTTGCGCCCTGTGGAAGTAGCGATGGGCAATAGTCAACTCGCCTTGCGGTGCCTCATCGAAGATGTTGAGAATGGGATGCGATTCCATCATGTAGAAGATGCCCGCTGGTTTCAGGAAATGGGAGATGATCTGCGCCCATTCGTACAGATCCCGCAGCCAGCATAACACGCCCCGTGACGTGTACACAATATCGAACCGCTCGTGCAGGACCGTTTGCAGATCGTACACATTGGCGTGTACGAAGGTCGCCTCCAGCTGTAACTCCTGCTTCAATCGCTGGGCATAGGCGATCGACTGTGCCGAGAAGTCCACGCCAGTGACAATCGCCCCCTGCCTTGCCCAGGACAGGGTGTCGGTCCCGATGTGGCACTGCAGGTGGAGAAGCGTCTTGCCGCTGACCTCTCCAAGTTCGCGCAGCTCGATCTCGTCCAGGCTGGTTCCCCCTTCCTGCAGGATGGCTACCTCGCGGTAGGCCTTGAAGTGGACAGGGGCCAGCTCGTCCCAGAGCTCCCGGTTGCTGTTCTCAGCGTATTGGTCCGTGTTCTTCATGAGCGTTTCTTCTCTCCTCCTGGCAGGAACATCGGTGACGAAGCAACCCCCTTGGACAGAAGCGGATTCCCCCGCCGGACAAGCTGGCACAACCTGGAATATGCTACCCAGCGTGGCCCCGAACCTGTGCACGACCTGCTCAGCAGTCAGCCCACTGGGCGACTGTCTTCTGGATTCAAGCTCTAGGGCAGTGTTCTAGTGGAATCAACGGTCAGCAGGCGACCATGGTCATGCCTCAGCTCTCCACGGGAGCGATCGGATCAGGCGCTTCCTCAGCTTGTGCCACTCGCCACGCCGATGGGACTTGCAGGGAGCTGCTGCACCTAGCCCTGCGTCCACGTTTGGAGCATGGCACGCACCGACCTACTCATTTCTTTGCTAAAGTCGGCGGAGAACTTGCGAAGGTACATGAACTGCCCAAAGTTCCGGATGCCCTCGGGCTTCTCCTTCCACGTGGCAAGCTGGCCTTCTTGGTCGGCGAACATCTGCGCCAAGTCCCCTCCTGCCAAGCGCCGGTAGCGGTCCTTAAAGACGATGAACTGTGTGCCAAAGCGCGTGGTCATAGGCCTCTGCTTCTGCTGCTCGGTGGGATAGCCAAAGCACACCAGGCAGATCGGAAGCGCGTATGGAGGCAACGCGAACAACCCCCTGTGCACCTCATAGTTCTCCATGATGTCGCCGATGTAGCACGATCCGATGCCCAGGGATTCGGCAGCGATCACAGCCGTGTGCGCGGCGATCAGGGCATCGCAGCAGGCCAACAATAGATCACCCTCCTCTGGCTTGCGCAGGGCTTCCCCTGTCTGCTGGCAGAGCCCCTCGACGCCGGACCACATGAAGTAGTCGAACCACCTCTGGTAGTCAGCCAGAAAGAGCAACACAAGCGGCGCTTTGGCGATAAAGGGCTGATGGTCACACGTCTCCGCCAAGGTATCCTTGGCAGCCTGGTCCGTGACCTCTATGATCGAGTACAGCATCATGTTCCCGGCTGTGGGAGCGCGCAGGGCTGCTGCGAGGATCATCTGCTGTGCCTCTTCGCTGATCGGTCGAGGCTCGTATACGCGGACAGACTTGCGATTCAGGATCACGTCGATGACTGGGTTCGAGTGCATGGTACCCTCCTCTCAGTGGTTGGGGGGTGTCTGTGGCTTGTACTGCATTGTAGCGGGCACAGGATGCTGTGCTCAGGCGCTATCCTTCATCTGGAACTGCGTCTCGTAGAGCAGGGAGTAGAGCCCGTTCTGGGCAAGGAGCTCCTCGTGCGTGCCTTGCTCCACCAAGCGGGCCTTGTCCAGCACCAGAATCCTGTCCGCAGCCAGAATGGTAGAGAGGCGATGCGCAATCACCAGGCTGGTGCGCCCCTTCATGACATGCTGCAGCGCGTTCTGGATCAGCTCCTCGGATAGCGAATCGAGATGAGAAGTGGCTTCGTCCAGCACCAGGATGCGCGGGTCCTTCAGTATCACCCGCGCGATGGCGATCCGCTGCCGCTCTCCGCCGCTTAAGCGGTAGCCGCGCTCCCCGACCACGGTATCGTACCCGTCGGGCAGGCTCATTACAAAGTCATGGATGTTAGCAGCTTTCGCGGCAGCGATAAGGTCGTCCTCGCTGGCATCCGGACGGGCGAAGAGCAGGTTGGCGCGGATGGTGTCATAGAAGAGGTAGGTCTCCTGGGTGACCATACCGATGTTGTCCGCAAGCGACTTTAGCGTCACCTCTTTAATGTCCTGCCCGTCGATGAGGATTCGGCCTTCGGTGGGGTCGTAGAGGCGCGGGAGCAAGTACGTTGCCGTGGTCTTGCCGGCGCCACTGGGCCCGACCAGAGCCACCAGTTGTCCGGGTTCGATAGTGAAGCGGACGTCCTGGAGCGCCCACCGAGGGCCTGCCTCGGCTGGGGTGTAATGGGCTGGCTCCTCCTCGCGATCTTCTCGCTTGCCGCGCTTGAGAAGTGCCTCGCCTCCGCCGTGCCAGGTAAAGCGAGCTACTTCTTCCAGGCCAACCTTGTGCGAATCCATCAACCCGTCATAGGCAAAGCAAACCTTGTCAAACTCAACCCGCCCTTCCACCGACCGCAGGGCCTTGGCCTGGGGCCGTTCTGCAATCTCCAATGGGAGATCCAGGACTTGGAACACACGCTCAAAGCTGACCATGCTCTGCGCGAACTCTACCTGCGCATTGGTGAGGGCCATCAGCGGCCCGTACAGCTGGGTCAGGTAGGTGCCGAAGGCCACGATGGTGCCGATGGTGAACGTACCCACTAACACCAGGCGCCCGCCGCCCCAGAAGACCACGGCGGTGCCCACCGCACTGATCACACCCAGCAGCACGAAGAACCACTGTGCCGTAACAGCAGACCTCACGCCGATGTCGCGCACCGCCGCGGCATCACGACTGAACCGCTCCAACTCGCGTTGCTCGCGGCCGAACAGCTTGACCAACAGGGCTCCGCTCACGTTCAGCGTCTCGTTCATGGCAGCGTTCATCTCCGCGTTGAGCTCCATCGACTTGCGGCGCAGGCGGCGCAACACATTGCCGACCTGGCGGGCGGGCAGAAGAAACAGCGGCAGAATGCCAAGCCCAACCAGTGTCAGACGCCACTCCAAGGCCAGCATGATGCTCAGCGTCGCGATCACCGACACCAGATTGGAAACCAAAGTCACGAGCGTACTGCTGATGGCTCGCTGCGCCCCCACAACGTCGTTGTTCAGCCGAGACATCAGCTCCCCTGTACGCGTCTGGGTGAAGAACCGCAAGGACATGCGCTGCATGTGCGCATAGAGGGTCCGGCGCAAGTCGAAGATGACGCCCTCACCGATCTGAGCATTCAGCTGTCTCTGCCATACTCCGATTGCCCCGTTCAGGACAGGGATGGCGATCATGCCCAGGGCCAGCCAGTTCAGGCGCGATCCATCTCCGTTGGGAATCGCGACGTCGATCAGATCGCGGTAAAGCAAGGGAGAGACGAGCGAAACAGCAGAAATGAGAAGGATTGTGAGCAGCAGCCCAGCAACCCGCAGCCAGTGCGGCTGGGCAAAGGTCCAGACCCGCAGCAGCAGTTCCCGTGTGATGGTTGGGCTCTCACTCTCCTCGTCGTGACTGATATATGCCCACCATCCTCCACCATGCAAACCCATCGCTCAACACCTCCTGGGTATCTTGCCAACCCGCCGTTCCGATTCCCGCACCAAAGGGACTGCGGATTCGAGGCCGTCTGTGCCCCTAGCGCCCGATCCTGTCCCTGGTACACTACTCATACAGTCCTTCACCGGAGTTCGCTCCATGGGCGTCGGCGATGCGCAGCGCAGGCTGTGCGCCCGACCGCAGCGCAGGCGCGCGGCATCTCCAGGCAAGTGGACGTGCACAGCCTGAGAGCAGTCGCCGCGAGGCAGCCAGAGTTCATGGCGGCCCATGAATACGCAGCAAACGAGAAGTTGTGTAAACGTAGAGGCGCAAGAGTTGAAGAGCACCGATTCAGGGACGAAGGAGTTCTCTTTGGAAGCAACCTGCGACCCGCCAGACCTCTCCCGTCCAACAAGCCGGAGCACCAAGGTCGAAACGCGACCTGATGGCCAGATGTGCATTTCGTCGAGCGCGTATGCCCTACGACACAAGCAGCTCGCGCGCATGGGCGATGCGCTGCAGCACTTTGTCACGGCCCAGGATGGCGAGCGTGCCAAAGAGTGGTGGCGCGACCTTTTTACCGGTGACGGCAATGCGCAGTGTCCCCAAGAACTGGCGCGCCTTGAGCCCCATCTCCTCTGCCTTGGCCCGCAACGCCGCTTCAATGGACTGCTCGTCAAAAGCGGGCAGCTCGCTCAAGATCTGGTACGCCCGCTCCAGCACTTCGATCGCAAGCTCTGCGCTCACTCTCTTGTCGATCAACTGCTCCGGTTTAACATCCAGCTCGCCTGTGAAGAAAAAGTCAGTCCATGCGACCACATCGGCCAGGGTTGTCAGACGCTCCTGTATCAAGGGGGTGATCCGGCGCAGGGTCTCTGCGTCGGCACTCAGGCCTGTCCGCGACAAGAAAGGCAGCAAACGCGCAGCCAGGTCGTCAACGTCGAGACTGCGGATGTAGACACCGTTCATCCAATCCAGCTTGTCATAGCTGAACTTGGCCGGGGCACTGCTCACGTGAGCCAGATCAAAGTTCTGGATGATCTGCTGCCGAGTCAGAATCTCTGTCTTGTCATCGTAGGCCCATCCGATCAGCGCCAGGAAGTTGAACATCGCTTCCGGCAGGTAGCCAGCTGCCCGGAACTCGTGGACGAGCACGTTGTACTCGCGGCCGTCCGAGTCTACAGTCTTGCGCTTGCTCATCTTGCCTTGGCCAGTGGGAGAGAGAATGATCGGCAGGTGTGCGAACAAAGGGGGCGTCCAGCCCAGTGCGTCGTAGATAAGGATGCGATGCGGAGTGGTGGGGATCCACTCGTCGGCCCGCAGCACGTGCGAGATGCGCATCAGGTGATCATCCACCACCACGGCGAGGTGATAGGTGGGGAAGCCATCGGATTTGAGCAGCACCAGGTCATCCAGCTTATCGTTCTGCACCTCGATTTGGCCGCGAATCAGATCGCTGAAGGACGTCGTGCCCGTCAACGGCACCTTCAGCCGGATCACTGGCACCATGCCTTGCGCTTCTCTCCCTGCTTGCTGCCTGACTGTGAGCGTCCGGCAGCGCCGATCGTAGCCCGATGGCAGGCCGCGCTTCTGCTGTTCCTGGCGCATCTGCTCGAGATCCTCCAGGCTGCAGTAGCATTTGTAGGCATGTCCAGAATCCAACAGTCCCTGGGCATATTCCTGATAGAGAGACAACCGCTGTGACTGGTAGTACGGTCCATAGGGGCCATCCACCTCGGGGCCCTCGTCCCAGTCCAGACCCAACCAGCGCATGCCATCGAGCATGTCCGAAACCGATTCCTCGTGGTAGCGCGTGCGGTCGGTGTCCTCAATCCGCAGGATGAATGCCCCGCCGTGGCGCCGTGCGAAGAGCCAGTTGAACAGCAAGCTGCGCGCCGAGCCCAGATGGAAATACCCAGTCGGGCTGGGGGCGAAACGCACCCGCACCTCGGACATTACCGGGTTTTCCATCTAGCCACCGAATTCCAGTTTCTTGTGCCGCATGACCACGCTCTCCACCAGACCAATGCCCAGCAAGGTGGCCCACAATGAGCTCCCTCCATAGCTGACCAGAGGCAGCGTCAACCCAGTCACCGGCAGAATCCCCACATTGACGGCGATATTCACAAAGCTCTGCGCAAAGATCATCGTCGCCACGCCGCAAGCGATGAGCCGGCCGAATGCATCACGGGCCAGACTGGCCGCGCGCAGGATGCGCCACAACAAGACCAGAAGCAAAAGGAGCAGGATCAATGCACCTACAAAGCCAAGCTCTTCACACAAGACGGAGAATATATAGTCCGTGTGACGCACCCGCAGAAAGTACAGTTGGCTCTGCGTCCCACGCAGCAACCCTTTGCCGAACCAGCCTCCGGAGCCAATGCTGATCAGAGCCTGTCGTGCATTGTAGCTCATCCCAGACACGTCGCTGGCCGGGTTGATGTAGACAAGCAACCGCTGCTTCATATAGTCCTCGAGTGACAGCCATAACACAGGAGCAGCAGCAGCGAGCCCCACACCCAAGAGCCCCAGGTGCAGGAAGCGAACTCCCACAGCGAATACCATTCCCAGCCAGATGCCGGCCAGTACCAGCGCAGTGCCAAAGTCAGGTTGGCGATAGATCAGAAACAGCGACGGAACTACCAGTGCGGCCGAGAACAACAGCCACCGCGGATCGTCCATCCGCTCCTCGTGGTCGGCCAGATACTTGGCCAGGAACACGATGAGCAGCACCTTGGCAAGCTCCGACGGCTGTATGCCCCCGCGCAAGCTCAGCCAGCTCTGGGCACCGAACCCGGGCTGTCCGATGACCAGTACCAGGACCAGCATGCCCACTGCCGCAATGTAGATAAGCCACTGAACGCTCTCCAGCAGGTGGTAGTCAACCGCCGATACGAAAAGCGCGATGAGCAGCCCACTGGCAGCAAACGTCATCTGCCGGAAGAAGCTCCGCTCCGATAACGGCTCGCTGCCCTCAGTTGAAATCGTCGCGCTGTAGATCAGCGCGACGCCCATGCTGATGATCAGGATGATGCTGATCAGGAGGAGGAAGTCAAAGCTCCTCCAAAGTCGTCTCTCCATACGAAAAGCCCCTGCTCCTCAGCGGCCCCTTGTCGCCCCAGGGCGCTCGGACGTGCCATGACGAGCGCCGACAATGGGAATGTCTGCTACCAGCCTGGTCAGACCATCGCTATGTTCCAGATTTATGTTAATCCCGCGATGATCGATACGCACGTGTTTGGAGATAACAGTAATGAGTTCGTTCTTCATCCTGTGCAACAACTCCGGTGGGATGCCCGAGCGGTCGTGGACGAGGATCAGGCGAAGCCGCTCCTTGGCCATCTCTTTGCTGCTTCTGCGTCTCCCGAACAATCTGGTCAGAATCTCCATGTCTCCCCTCCCCCATTGACGGCTGCCCGCACCCGTGACGTAGCCGGGGTACCTAACGCGGGCCACTTTGCCTAAGGCGGAAGAAACGCTGCAAGCGGGTCAATATTGTCTCTGCTGGCTCCTCAAAGATGGGCAGGAAGGGTATGTCCTCTCCCAAGAGTCGGTGGGCAATGTTGTGGAAGGCCCTGCTGATTGGCCTGCTTTGCTCGAATGCCAGCGGTCTGCCCTGGTTGGTTGCCACGATGACTGCTTCGTCCTCGGGGATCACGCCCAACAAGTCGATGGCCAGGAATTCTATGACATCAAATGTGTTCAGCATGTCACCGCGCCTCACCATGCCCGGATTGATGCGATTGATGATCAGCCGACCTGGCCCCTTGCCTGCTGCCTCGATCAACCCAATGATCCGGTCGGCACTGCGTACCGCCGACATCTCCGGCGTGGTGACGATGACCACCTCGTCCGCACCGGCAACGGCATTCTGAAAGCCCATCTCAATGCCGGCCGGCGAATCGATCAGCACAAAGTCGTTGTTAGCAGCCAGTTCCTGGCTGATAATCGCGATTTCCTGAGGAGTGACCGCCGACTTGTCGTGTGTTTGGGAAGCCGGGAGGAGCTGCAAGCCGGACAGACGCTTGTCGCGGATGAGCGCCTGAGACAGATGGCAATGCCCTCTGACGACGTCCACGATGTCGTAGATGATGTGATCCTCCAAACCCATCACTACGTCCAGATTGCGCAGTCCGATGTCGGTGTCGATGGCGGCCACGTGCTGGCTCTGCAGTGCCAGTGCAACCGCCAAGTTGGCGGTGACTGTGGTCTTGCCTACGCCGCCTTTCCCAGAAGTGATGGTGATTACTGTGCCCGGCATGGTCGCAGTATCCTCTCTCCCGCCTTACTGCCTACCTGCTGGTCCAGGGTTGCGCTACGATCTGTCCGTCGAGCACGGAGGCGACCTCTGGCTGCACCCTTTTGCGCCTGCTGTCGTCGGGCGACTTTGCGATGTAGGTGCCGATGCGCAGTTGAGTGGGCCTCAGCTCCAAGGCACAGATGATTGCCTGGTTGTTGTCCAGAGCGCCGGCCTGCACCACGCCAAGCAACCTACCCCACACAACAACGTCGCCGCCAGCGATGATTTCCGCGCCAGGGTTGACATCGCCGACGATGACCACATGGCCCGGATGCCGAATCGACTGCCCGGAGCGCACCGTGCGGTGCACCAACACACCCTCGCTCCACTCCTCAGGCGGCGTGCGAGGCTCGAGAGGCGCAGCTGGGGCTTCCGGCAAGGCCAGCCTAATCCCCAGCGCCTGCGCTGCCTCAGCGACCAGCCTGGAACGCGTCTCCAGAGAGGCCAGCTCGACGTTGTGCCGCGCCAGCACGGCAAGCACCTCTTGTAGGTCCTGCTGGCTGATGTCCCCCCTGCCGCAGCGCAAGTTGACCTGGCTGCCGGCAAAGAAACGGACTGCCTGTCCTAGACGGTTGTCCAGTTCGCGCAGCAGCTCCTGCCAGTCCCCCTCGTCCAGAGTGATGGCAAGGCCCTTTCGGGTCCCTTTGATTCGAACCCTGCCTTGGCCCTGCCTGCCCGAAGGTGAGGCCTGGTCGGGGCGCCGTTCGCTGGGTGACCGTGCTTCAGATGGTGGTTGTGCCATTTTGCTAGTCCCCAGGAGGTGGTGCCACGATATCTTCCCCAGCAGGCTGTGGCAGGCCAAAGTGGGCGCGCAAGATTTTGGCCGCGATCGGCACGGCAATCTTGGCCCCCTCATGCCCCCCCGACACGAACACCACCAGCGCGATCTCGGGTTCTTCGTAGGGCGCAAAGGCGGTGAACCATGCATGGGTAGGCAGGTTCCCCTCTTCATCCAGCGGACCCGGGTACTCAGCAGTTCCTGTCTTGCCTGCTACAGCGACCTCTGCCAGGTTGACACGATGGGCTGTACCGCGTGTCACGGCTGCGCGCATGCCCTCACGCACCGATTCCAGGTGCTGCGTAGCCACTGGAACCTGGCGAATGACTTGTGGAGCAAAGTCCCGTACGAGATAGCCCTCCGAGTCCACGATCTGATAGACCACCTGCGGCCGATACAAAGTGCCACGATTGGCGACAGCAACTGTGCCGTTCAGCAACTGCAAAGGCGTGACGAGGACATAGCCCTGCCCAATGACAGCGTTATACGTGTCGCCAGTAACCCACTGTTCACCATAGTTCAAGCGCTTCCAGCGTTCGTCCGGGATGAGTCCCGCACTCTCACCGGGAAGCAGTATGCCCGTTGGCTCACCGAAGCCAAAGGCCCTGGCGTATTCTGCCAGTCTTTCTACTCCCAGCCCGGAAAACTCCTCAAATCCACCACCGACTTGGTAGAAGAAGATGTCACACGACTGGGCGATGCCGTCGATAACATCCAACGAGCCATGACCCCATAGGTTCCAGCACCTGAACACCTGCGATTTCTCAGGATCATCGGGGAAGTACTTGTTGGGCAGCAACAGCTCGCCTGCGCAGTGCATGCGGGAGCGAAGATCAATCACGCCTTCCTCAAGCGCGGCGGCTGCTGGAACGACCTTGAACGTTGATCCGGGGGGATATTGGCCGCTGATGGCATGGTTGATCAATGGGTGCTCAGGGTCTTCGCTCAGTTCGCGATAGTCCTGAGCCGAGATCCCGCGGGCAAACAGGTTATTGTCATAGCTTGGCAAGGAGACCATGGCCAGTATGGCACCCGTCTGCGGGTCCATGGCGATGACAACGCCGGAGGTGGATCCAACCCGGCGCATTCCCTCTCTCAAGGCTGCTTCGGCAGACTGCTGTAGCTCAAGGTCCAAAGCCAGAATCAGGTTGTGGCCTGGCAGGGGCGAATCTGTGGCCAGCACATCTACCTCGCGCTCGAACGCGTCAACCTCAATGTGCTTCACACCCTTGGCACCCCGCAGTTCCTTCTCGTAAGCGGCTTCCACGCCCATCAAACCCACACGATCGGTAATCGCATAGTCATCATCTGCTTGACTGACGTAGTCATCGACGTGCTCAGCCGGCATACGCCCAACGAAGCCAACCACGTGCGAGGTAAGCACCCCGGTCGGATACTCACGCCGTGGCGTGATCTCGACGATGACTCCCGGCAGGTGCAGGTGTTCTTCTTCAACTATGAAGGCTACCTGCTTGTCCACCTGGCTTTTGATCGGCACCGGCGCATAGGGATTGGTCGTGCCCTGCTCCAGGATCTCCTCAATACCAGGGATGGTGCCAACTGCCCCTGCAGAAGCTACTTTGCTGCTCACGGGTATCTCCAAGAGCTCCGATAGACGCACCAAGACGGCTTGCCGCAATGTTTCGTCTTGTGGCAGCGCAGCAGGTACGATGGAGACCGAGTAGGCAGGTACGTTTCTGACCAGAAGCCGCCCCAGACGGTCGTAGATCACGCCTCTGGCAGCGTCAATGGGGACCAGGCGGAAGCGGTTGGCATCCGCTTGGAATTGGTAACCCTGCGCGTGGAGAACCTGCAGGCGCCACAGCTGCGCGGCCAGGACGGCAAAGGCGGCGAGGATCGCAACCTGCAGCATGAGAATTCTCAGCTTCAGACCGGAGGCTTTCATGCAGCGGTTCTATCCAACCGGGAGAGTGCGCCGGTGCAGCCAGCGCATCGCCCAGAATGTGGGGTACATGACCAGCACGTTGAGCATCATACAAGGTAGGACCACCTGGATCAGGCTTGCGCCCCAGCTGACAGGTCGTCCCGCGATGTTGAGGACAGCAAGGTAGAGCGCATAGTACAGAATCGTAGCCGCGCTGCTGGCAAACACAGGCAGCCAAACTGAGTCACGGTAGAGGTTTAGTTGCTCAACCCCCGCTGCCGCACTGGACAGCGTGAGAGAAATCGTTGCTGCCCCAAAAGGACCGCCGGAGAGCAGGTCGAGCAGCAGGCCACCCCCAAGGGCCCACGGGATAGCCGCCCGGGCGCCGCGGAGCAAGCTCCAGGACACGCCAACGAGTAGCATCAAGTCAGGCACCAGTCCCCAAGGCAAGAAGCGCGGCAACGCGCTCGTCTGCAGCAGAGCAACACTGAGCAGCAACAGCAGAGTGAGGTATGAGTTGATGATACTCCTCCCCGCCAGGCCGTGGCTGACAGCCTAAGGGACGTAGTCAATCGGCTTGAAGCCTTGAATCACCAGGACCACTTCAATACGATCAAACTGGACGGCAGACTGAACCTCCACCTCCTGGAACATCTGGATGTCATTTCGTCTAACGGCAGTGACCTGGCCGATCACCAGCCGCTTGGGGAAGTTGCCTCCCAGTCCAGCCGTCAGCACGATGTCGCCAACCTCCACCTGCTCGCTCTGCTCGACAAACCCCATGACCAGACCGCCCCGACCATCGCCCTGCACGACACCGGTGGTCCGCGAGCGCTGGATAAGAGCGTTCACTGAGCTAGCACGGTCTGTCAGCAACATGACACGTGCCGTCTGTGGGTATATCGCCGTGATTCTGCCAACCAGTCCACGCGCAGTGACGACAGGCATGCCAATGGCCAAGCCGTCACCTGCGCCGCGGTCAATGGTAATGTAGTGCAGCAGATTGCTGGGGTCGTGGCCGATGACCTCCGCAGCCAGCAGTTCGTAGGTAGGGTTCGTCAACTTGAACTGCAGCTGCTCGCGGAGGTTCGCCAGTTCTATCTCCGCCTCGCGCAGACGCACATTCTCGATCATGAGACGACCGACGGTGCTTTCCAGTTCCTGGACACGAACCCGCAGCGAGCCCAGTTCTCTCAGCGTCTGCGCCCCACGAGCGACCCTTGCGCTGACCCACTGGACGCTGTACTGCAGCGGTGCGAGAACGGTAAGGGCAACGTCTTCGACAGGCTTGAGACGGCCAGTGGGATACAACACGATGGCGACCAGTGCAGCCGTCACCAGAATGGACACCAAGGTCAGCGGGCGATTTCGCAACACACTCAAGTCATCATCCTCTGGGGCTTGGGTCCCGCCATGGACTGCCTCTCGTGTCCCTGCCTAACACACATGAAACACCAAATGGTGCGGGTGGAGGGGAGGCTTGCACACGCGCTACGTAGGACAAGGTGCTGCTGGCTGTCCTGGAGAGTCCGCTCAGCGAGTGGCTCGACGACGCTGACTTGAAACCAGAACCTTGTGCAGGGTATCGAGCTGTTCAAGCACCGCCCCCGCGCCCCGCACGACGCAGGTGACCGGATCGTCAGCCACGTATACGTGCATCTTGGTCTCCTGCGTCAGCCGTTCTGCCATGCCCTGGAGCTGTGAGGCCCCACCGGCCATGGCTATGCCTCTCTCGATGAGGTCCGCGACCAGTTCAGGTGGGGTTTCGTCGATCGCCTCCTTCACCGTGGCGACGATCGTGTTGATCGAGCCCTGTAGGGCTTCGCGGATTTCGACGCTGCTGACTTCGATGGCCTGGGGCAAACCTGTGATCAGGTTACGGCCGAATATGGTCATGGTCTTCTCTTCGGGCAGCGGGCACGCTGAACCGATGGCAATCTTGACTCGCTCGGCCATCCGTTCCCCAATCAGCAGGTTGTACTTCTGACGCGCGTACTGGATGATCTCCTCATCCATCTCATCGCCGGCTATGCGAATGGAACGGTTGGTCACAATGCCACCAAGCGCAATGACGGCCACTTCGGTCGTGCCGCCGCCGACATCAATGATCATGCTACCCACAGACTCGGCCACGGGCAGGCCAGCTCCAATGGCGGCAGCCATGGGCTCCTCGATCAGGTAAGCTTCCCTCGCACCCGCACTGCGACACGCGTCGTGCACAGCGCGCTTCTCCACTTCGGTCACGCCACTCGGAATCCCCACCACAACGCGCGGACGCGGCAGGGGCATTCGCGTGTGCTCATGCGCCTTGTTGATGAAGTAGTGCAGCATCCTCTCCGTGACGTCAAAGTCGGAGATTACTCCATCGCGCAGTGGCCGGATGGCCACAATGCTTGCTGGCGTGCGGCCAATCATCTCCTTGGCTTCCGCGCCGATAGCAAGCACCTTCTTGGTCCGCTTTTCGATGGCGACCACAGAGGGCTCTTGGATTACAATGCCTTGACCCTGAACGAGAACCAGGACTGTAGCCGTGCCGAGGTCGATCGCCATGTCCTTGGAGAAAACCCCCAGCAGGGCGTTTAGTGGGCTGAACACGGAATCTCTCCTCTGCTTGTGATCAATGTGCCGTGTTTCCGAGGGACGAGGATGCTAGTCTTCCTCGGGCGGGGCCTCTTCCTCGACCTCAGCCTCAACCTCCACCTCAACTCCAACCTCGGGCCTCTCCACGCCCACAACCTCAACCTCGGGCACCTCTTCCTCCACCACTTCCTCAATGATTTCCTCTTCAAGTGGCAGGATCTTGACCACAATGTCTTCTGGCTCCGACAGAATCTTGACGGCATCGCCCAGATCAAGATCCCGTACCAGAATGGCATCGTCGACGGCAGTAAGCTGGGCAAGGCCCACCTCAACGTTGGGTGGCAGGTCGCCCGGCAGACACTCAATCTCGATGGTGTCTAAGCCTTGGAACAGGATCCCCTCTCCATTGGCAATCAGAGGTGACTGGCCGACCAGGACAACCGGCACTTCTGCCGTGATCTCCTCTGTCATCACCACCTCGTACAGATCGACATGTAGCATGGCATGCGTGATCGCATCCCGCTGGAGTTCACGCACCAGCACACGCTTGGAGCCTTGGAGGCCATCCACGCTGAGGGAAATGAGACGGTTGGCTCCTGCTGTCTTCAGCACTCGGCGCAACGCATGCTCTTCAATCTGCAGGTTCACCGGTTCCGTGCGGTGGCCATACATCACAGCTGGTACAAATCCCTCGCCTCGCAGGCGCTTGACCGCCTTGCCAGTGATGCTACGCAGTTCAGCATCTAGCGATATCTCTTCCATTGGAACTACTTCGCTCTCCTTTACGTGTATGTATCACCATAATGCCGCTTGGCCTGGAGGGCACAAGCCGCATCCCCGTAATCATACATCAGAGCTTATGCAATGTCAAACAAACGCGGTCCACAGTCACGGCTGCTAGGTCGGTGTGCTTGTGATATCGGTGCCCGAAGGCGGCAATGAATCTCGCTCTTGAGTCAAGCAGACCCTTCGTTGACGCTCAAGGGAAGACATGCGCTACCACTTGCGATCATCTTCGTAGCGGTTGTCAAGGTACTTTGCAGCAACTCTGGGCCCACAGAGTGGGGTCACGCACCGACACAGCATCCGAAGTCAGCACAACGTCATTGCAGGCGGCAGAGGCTTGCTCGCGCACAACATAAGGGAGGCTGGCCCGGCTTCATTTGGCTGGCGTGCCGCACTTGTGGTAGGATGGCCATTATCTGTGGGAGCCCGAATATGAGGTTCAAGCCTCCGACATCCACACACCGCTATCTCCGGGCAGGTGCGGTGCTTCTCAGCTGCCTCTCCCTGGCTGCTTTTTGCCTGTTGGGCCAGCACCTCGTCCATCGACACAGATACACGCAACGAGGTGTGCTTCACGAGCCACTGGCTCCATCGCCGCTCCCGGCGCGCAGCCTGTACGGCGTAAATGCTTCTTTGGAGCAGCACGCGTCTGATGAAGAGCTACGTCAAGCCCTAAGTCTGATTCGCACTGCCGGGTTCCGCTGGGTCCGGCAGCATTTCCCCTGGGCAGAGATCGAACCGCAGCCGGGAGAGTACCGCTGGGAGCAGTGGGATCGCATTGTTGCCGAGGTCAAACGCCAAGACCTCGAGCTGATCGCAGTATTGGACACGTCTCCCGTATGGGCACGCAGTCCGGGCGACCGCGAAAACCGTTTTGCCCCTCCACAGTACGTGACCACCTATGGCCTTTTCGCGCGCGCCTTTGCGCAACGTTATGGTGACCACATCTCCTGCTACGAGGTTTGGGATCAGCCAAACTTGTCCCCTCATTGGGGAGCGCGTGCCGTGGATCCCGCTGGGTACGTGCGCCTGCTGACGGTAGCAGCGCGGGAGGTAAGGCAGGCGGATGGCGATGCAATCTTGCTCAGCGCTGGGCTTGCTCCGACCACGGAGACCGGGGGCGACAACCTGAGCGATGTAGTGTTCCTCCGTGGTATCTACGAGGCGGGCGGTCGCGGGCATTTTGACGTAGTGGCGGCCAAGCCGTACGGCTTTTGGAGCGGGCCCGA
>Ga0111173_1061_pt1 | contig 17791 bp, 19 predicted proteins | sample DeeMarSWOR324_28_FD_80234 | JGI IMG/M metagenome (GOLD analysis project Ga0111173, IMG submission 80234) | Anaerolineae bacterium SM23_84
GAATGAACCGCCATGCCCCAAAGGTGATGTGCACCCCGGCCCCTCCACAAAGTCTCGCCCGGTGTTCGGCGAGGCAAAGCCTCGCGGAGATCCGAAGTGAGCAAGACTTACTTCGGCCTAATTAGTGTGTGGCGCACGCAATGCACCGATAGAAGGCACGGACAACCCGCCCTACGGCGTGCTCCAACTCCATGTCCACGCGCTCCGCAGTGATATCAGGAATCACAAAGTCAGCCGTCGAGATGGGGCCGTCTTCGATCCGGTAGTGGTGGATAGGGGGCCGCGCGGCGCCTCGACCAGCCCATATCCTTCGCCATCTCGTAGGGTGTATGGGAGCTGGGTGTCCTCGTGATCGAGAGGTTCTGTCAGGATCTCCATGGCCCGTTCGAGCGCGTAAATCAGTTCGATGCCTCGTCCCAGATCAAACAGCAGGATACCGTGCGCTGGCTGTCCGAACGCCTGGTGAAATCGCTTCAGATACTCGTCCGCGAGTGGAGTCCCCGTGCACTGTACCATGTTCACTCGGGCTAGGCTGTTGGCCCGCATCGCATGTCCTCGATAGCTGGTCTGCGATGCGGGGGACGCGACTGACGTCACTTCACTTCCTTTGAAGCGACCCAGAATGGCCTCGGAATGGGCTACACCTCACCGTGGAATTTGACGGGCCAGCTAGCTGGCAGCCGCGGAAGCCGCGGCTGCTGCAGCGGCGGCGTCCTCCTGGCGCAGAATCATCAGATACCAGCCGAGCAGGACCAGGATGGGCAGCTCGCGCGCATCACGTCCCTGTGGGTGAATCTCGACCATGGCCTGGTTCTTGAACAGGTCAGAGAGTCTGGCTTTCTCTGCCCCGGGTTTGAAGGCTACCAGCGGCGTTCCATCCGCATCGGTGAAGCACCAGTGGGTTCCCCAGAAGTCTGTGGCCTGCCAGCGGAACGTGCGCCGATAGGCGAATTCCAATGACCCGTCGCCCAGCCATCTGGGCCAGAAAACGGCCAGGTCGAGTTCTGAGCCCGCTTCGCGTATGGTTACCCGCGGGTTGAGGAAGCCGACCCGCTTGAAGGTCCAGCGTCCGTCGGCAGACTCAGCAGCTGCCAGACTGCCACAGCTTGTGTGCCATCCGAGGGTGGCGATCAGATCGTCTCCGGCACGCAGTTCGAACCAGCGGTCAAATGTCTTTGGCTGCACCCAGCAGAGCGGCGTTCCAGTAGCTTCTGATAGTGCTTTCATTTGCACTCTTTCCCCCTTTGACTTCTATACGCTCAATCTCGACCGATTTGTCGCTACTTGTGGCTTGCTAGCCACCTCCCAATGATGGCGTACTCAAAATCCTGCCCGCCCAGGCAGCGCACCGTGGCCCACAGTCCGTACAGGAGAATCAGGACAGAGACTGCGATGGGCGCGACGAGCAGGAGCAGGCCAACCCACAGCCCTACTGGTGGGGCCTTGTCGTAGGCTGCAGGGTTGAGAAAGAGTGGGGGCAACAGCATTGCCATCCACGCCATGCCCCAGCAAACCCAGGTCAAGAGCGACACGACGAAGGTCACGACCTGATAGACCGCTGCCTGCAAGGCCTGGAATGCCGCGTATGGAGATTCTTCCTTCTGTGTCAGCCAGATCACCAGGGCCACGGCAATGCCTCCCAGGCCGCTGGGGAGCAGGCCCAACACAATGCTGCCGTGTGCCACCGCTGCCAGGACACGTTCTTCCTGGCTCACAACTGTTCTTTCACTCACTTATGTCTCCTTTCTGCCTTGCTAATCTGCTTAGAGTCTACCACAGGTAGTTGCAGGTCGCATCGGCCAATCGGGTGGTCTGACGATTGGCCACCTGGCCGATTCTCAGCCTGGTCGTAAGGCCGGTCTGTATCGCGCTGTCTCTCCCGCGCGCTCCACTCGACCCTCCTAGATGGCATGTGTCTTCGTCGCTTGTGCGCCTGGTTGACCACAACTATTCACTAGGCGGGTGAGAGTGATGGCGCCAGTCAGCAAGCTGGAACTCAGTCGCTGCTCCATTTCAGTGCCTCTTGCGATGCCGCTCAGCACGTGAGCCGTCAGGACCTGCCTAGCTCAGCAGTATTATGGTCCCAGCAAGGGAGACGGCCACCAGGGCGACACTGAGCAGCAGTACCGGCCATACACCAGACACGGATGGCAGCGGAGAACCATCCTCCCCCCGGGTCGGCAACCAGCCAGGGAGACCACCGAACCCGCGGCGGGCCATCCAAAGATGGAGGGGATAGACGCAGACCGTCGCAGCGATGGCCGCCAACGAAACCAAGAGCCAGAACATGGGATTGTTGATCCGAATGCCATTAGCGAACCAGCTGTCTTGCAGAGCCATGGCAGTCGGCAGCATGCCTGCAAAGGCCAGGTTGGTTGAGATGACCTCGGTAGCGGCGGCGCGGCGGATGGCGGCGGCGTAGCTGCTGTTTTGACGAGTGGCCACAGCAGGCCCGCGGAAGACGAGCAGACCGATCAGCATCGGTGCTAGATAGAGGAGTGGAACAACGACGGTCGGTTCGGCATGGGGTAGCGCCAAGATGATGAACAGGGCAATTACGAGCCACGCCAGGGCGTACCCGGACACGCAGAACAGTGTCGCGCCCAGAGCACGCCTCCAGTTCACCGTGGCAGGCTGTGGCTGCGTTGAGCGCCACTGGCGATACGACAACACGTAGCCGAGCAAACCGAGGGGCCCAAAGGTTGCTGCGATCAGCACCCAGGCCAGTTGCGTCCCAATGGGTGGCTGCGCGCCGCGGACCAGATCGAACAGGAGGACAATGATCGACACGGCCGTCAGCGGCAACCAGGCCCGCGCTACGTCAACCCATACGCCGCCCTGGTGGCGCGTGTATTCAGCAGCAGATTCCCCAACCGTTCGGGCTGTGAACAGGTCCGTGATTCGAGAAGACCACTTTCCCCTAGCCACCTCTTCCGCCACGTTGAGTGTGACAACCTCATCGAAGTTGTGCCACTGGTAAAGATGGATGGTGCCATTGCGAAGGTCGAACACGTTTGAGTACACAGTGTTCACTGTGAACACTGTGGAGCCTTCCTGGTGGACGGCATCCAAGACCGAGACCAGGTAGTCTAGTAGGTCGGCATCCTCGGTTTCGATGTGCGCCAACATTGCCGAGGCCCTGTTGTATCGCCAGCAGGGATAGGAGCCATTGCTCGGATTCGCCCGGTTGAAGTTTGTGGACACCAGATACCCGTCTCCTGGTGGCTTTCTGGTGAACGCCAGTTCCCCGTCGGGCCCTGCACTCATGACCGCGGCATCGCCCGTCGCATCTGCAAGAAGCAGCTGCCACCTGATGGACGAACCCCAATTGTAGCTCTTGGCTAGCTCGATGGCTTGCTCCACCGAGGCGCACCGGCTGATCAGCGCAGTGACGATGTTCCCTTCCGGAGAGGGTAGTTCCGGATGAGGGTTCAAAGGCGCCTCGGGCAGCGCGTTAAAGTCAAAGGCAAGCCCCCTCTCGTTGATCCCGCCCTGGGGAATCCGATCGTCAAACCCGAGACACACGGTTGAGTAGCTCTTTCCATCGGAAGGGATGAGCCAAATGTAGGTGTTGGGATCGACCCAGTCCTCGTTGTTGCCAAAAAGAACCTGATCGCCGTGGGAGACGGCGAAGATGGTGCACGATCCGGGAACCGCTTGGCAGAACGCTGCTTTGCGCCGGCGATCCATGCCAGTGGCGCCTGCAGGAGTCAAAAGCGGCGAGTCGGTGGTTACGGCAACGGCTATCGCGACAACTACAGCGGCAGTGCCCAGCGCTTTCGCGAACAGCCTCAGCTTGGTTTTCCCCACTTGGTTACTCCCTCTTCTGCGCAGTGCCTCGCCTCTGTTTGTCTGTGACAGCACGGGCCTGCTCAACGCAAACTCACCAGTTTCGCACATGGCTTCGTCGGCCTAGCATGCACGTGGACGGTCTCGAGATGGGTCCGGTGACCGCATCCTGAGCCGAAGCGGTGGCCACGCCTTGGGTACGTTGGGGACCAGGGCTTGACCATCTGGCGTGGCTCGGTGAATTGAGCCACCGGGGCGCTGCGTGCGCTCCTACACGCAGCACCCTGCCTTCATCATCTTCGTGCGAGCAGGCATCGCCAAAGGTGCTTGCTGGCACGCGCCTCAACGTGGCAGAAGCTAATCAATCCTTGCCCGAAAAAGCCGGGCCAACTCGACGACGGTCCCTACAACAATGCCGATCATGGCCAAGATAAGCAGGCCTCGAGCCCCGCGCTGGAGGAAATCCGTGGCAAAGTCAAAAGGAAACACCCGGTACAAGGCATAGACAGAGTTCAACGAAAGCAGGTTCAGTGCCGTCTGGCCGCTGCGCCGGAAATGGCGTGGGTCATAGACCATCCACAGCGCGTTGATCCCTATGCCTGCCCACAGCGAGAGGTCGACCGCTGGCAGTACTGCGGCAAACTCCTCCACCAGGATGAACGGCAGGTTCCAGCGATGCAAGTTATGGAACACGTACCACATGACGAGGTTGACGACGAGGGCTACGGCATAACCAAAGATGCGGGCGCCGCGCGGGGCTCGTTTTCGCGTAGACATAGGTGCCTCCTTGTGTTGTCGCTGACCACTCCAGTGGGCCGTGGATCAGCTGGATTTATGGCCCATAGTATACCACACGCAGGTGCGCGCGCATTGGCCATCCGGGCAGTCTTGGTACTGGCTGGATGACCAATCTTGGCGGCGCTCCCTGGGGGAATGCGACCGCCGTGCCGCACTCGATCCCCGGCAGCTTTGCATGCCATGTCGGTCGGAAGCGTAGGGCATCTCCGACATCCGTGCCAGTCGTGAGGGTACGACTCTGGAGGTGAGCCAATGATGATTCGGGAGGCTCTTACGTGGGGAATCCGACCCTTCCCATGGTGCGCGAGGCTGCGCTGCAGTGGCTGCGTGAAGCGCGTCGCAAAGACATGATGCAAGCACTAGTCAAGGGTAACATAACGCGATCTCAACAGGACCTGCGCCCGCACATGGCGCTAATGGCGTCAGGCGCCTGAACCTGGAAGCCCCGGCGACGGTGTTCTAGTGCAGAAGCGACCACAAACTCGACGTCGGGATGTGCGGCTCTGCGTGCACCTCGGTGTGCGAGCGGCGCGAACCACTCTCCATGCGTGAGCACTTTGCCTGCGGGGAAAGCGGTCTGGAGGCACAGAATGATGGAATCGAAACGCCTGATCGTCGTTTTGCTGACGCTCTATGCCCTGTTTGTGTCCATGGGATGTCGCCGCGCCGGTGAAGCGCCAACCGCGGAACCGGAGTTGGCCGCTCAGGAGCAGCCAGCTGAGCACCACATCGACCGCGAGGTGGTGAATCGCCTGTCTCGCTACTTCGCGGAAGCAGCGGAAGCAGGAGAGTTCTCGGGCGTAGCCTTGTTCGCCAGGAACGAGCAGGTGTTGTTCCATCGGGCCTACGGCCAGGCCAGCAGAAGATACAACGTCGCGAACACTGTGCATACGCGGTTCAACCTGGCGTCTGCATCCAAGATGTTCACCGCAGTCGTCATCGCCAAGCTGGTCGAAGAGGGTCAGCTTACGTACGAGGACCGGATCGGAACATATCTCAGCCCCCATTGGGTGTCTGAGGAGGTGGGCGAGAAGGTGTGCATCGAGCATCTGCTGAGCCACACTTCTGGGCTGGGCCACTACTGGGATGAATGGGATTGCTACGGAAACACCATCCGGACACTGGCCGGCTACAAGCAGCTCATCTCCGACGATCTTGCCTTCGAGCCAGGGACCAGCTGGCAGTACAGCAACACAGGGTTCCTGCTGCTCGGTGTGATCATCGAGAAGGTGACAGGTAGATCTTACTACGATGTCGTGCGGGACGTCGTACTCGAACCGTCTGGGATAGCGGATGCCGGATTCTACGAAATCGATGAGCCCTATCCCAATCTGGCAACGGGATACTTCAAGGAAGGCAGCAAAATCAAGAACAACCTTCTGCTGCACGGGGTCAAAGGTAGTTCGGCTGGGGGCGCGTGGTCGACGGCAGCGGACCTGCATCACTTTTTCCTTGCCCTGGAGGCCGACAGGCTCGTCAGCGCTGAAAGCAGGGAGGTGCTGTGGGCTCCCAGACCCATGTCAGCGCGGTATGGCTACGGCTTCGAAACTACGGGTGGCTGGGTTGGTCATCGCGGGGGATTCCCGGGCATTAGTGCTCTCGCCCGCTACTACCCGGATTCCGGCCACACGGTCATCGTGTTGTCCAACTACTCAGGTCTCGCGCTGTCACTCGAAGAGCTGACGGAGATACTTTCGAAGCTTGATAAGGACTGAGGCATGTTATTGGGCCAGTAGACACGAGCGTGCGCCATGGTTGACCGAGCCCCAAAACCGGAGTGCGCGTGCCACTGCCGCTCGGAAGGCATGACCTTTGAGCTATGCTCCTTCGCGTGTACAACTGCGCAGGGGGACGATTCCCACGGGTTCGGGTACGCCATGCCAATGAGAGGAGCTGCAAGCGGTGGCTGCTGAGAAGAGTGCTGACCTCTATACCGCCGGTAAGCTAGCGGACGCCCTGGGCGTGTCACAGGGCGAGGTCAAGAAGCTGCTCGCTGCCCAGAGCATCCAGCCCGACGAGATGAAGCGCGGCTGCAAGTACTACGGCAGCGAGACGCTGGATAAGCTCAAGGCGGCACTGGCGGAAGAATAGGCCTCCCTGCATCGGACCTTGCGGGCTTCTCCAGTCCGGAAGGCCTGCACGTGCCGTGCTCCGCGATTCCATCGACCCAAGGAGTTCGGCACAGGTAGGGTGTCAAGGGTCGCAGCAGTAAGGGAGTGGTCTCGATCGCGCGTTGGTCCAGGGTGCGACAGAGCTTCGCTACGGTAGGTACCGCTCGGGGATGGGGTTGCCCGGCCGCTCGATGTCCCACAAGATGGTCACCACCCACCAGCGACCGCTGTGGTAGAGGAGCTGGAAACTGTTGATGCCGCGGGAGAACGGCTCCTGGTCCTCCGTCGTGTAGCGCGACTCGTACGTGCTCCACACGTGGGCCATGTTGCCGAACACCTCGGTGCGGTTGGCGAGCTCGCGCTCGTCGAAGCCTCTATCGGCATCCCCGGCCCTGTGCACGCTCTCGCTGACTCGCTCCGCGAACTCTTGGAAAGTCATCACCTGTATAGGGCTGCCCTCTAGCGACGGCGCGATGATGCGGGCGCCGTCGATGAACAGAGGCTTCATACGCTGCCAGTCAGGCAGTTTGCCGGGCTTGTGGGAGATGGTGTCGTAGAGAGCGCTGATAATGGCCTCGATAGAAACGGTGTCGATCTCGATGGACATAGACAATCTCCTTAGCCGGCACTGGTGGCACGCGCACCGGCGCGCACCCGCAGCCACTTGAGCGCTTCCATCCACGAAGTGCCGAGCAGGGCCGTGCTGACGGCCAGAGCCCACTCCCCTGCGCTGAGCGATACCGTCTTGACCGCCGCGTGAAGCCCCGGCGCGAGGGTGATAACGACGACGAACACGACGGTGGCCGTGGCCCAGACAACCATGAGCCGGTTGGAGAAGAGGCCCAATTGTAGGACAGGCTGTGACTCGGAGCGCATGTTGAGAGCCAGCAGCACATGGCCTAGAAGCCAGGTGACAAAAGCCGCCGTCTGTGCTCTTGCGAGGTCGGCGCCGCGGTACCACGTGAAAAGGTAAACAGTAGAGACAGCAGCAAAAAGCCCCACTGCGGAGATGAAGATGGAAGCGATCATCGCTCGATCCATGAAACGCACTCGCGGGTCGCGCGGGGGGTGGCGCATCAAACCTGCTTCGGCTGGCTCAACCACGAACGTTGCGGCGGCAGCAAGATCCATGAACAGTTCCATCAGGATGATCTGTACAGGGGCAAAGGGCACAGGTACACCCAGCAGTGTGGCCAGAAGTGTCGCAGACAACAGAGCCACTTTGCAGGTCAGATAGTAGCGCGTGCCCTTTCTCAGATTGGCGAACACGACCCTGCCCTCGTGAATGGCGTTGACAATGGTGGCAAAGTTGTCGTCGGTGAGCACGATGTCGCCAGCCTCGCGGGCCACATCGGTTCCTCGCTCGCCCATAGCCACGCCGATATCCGCTGCCACCAATGCGGGCGCATCGTTGATGCCGTCCCCCGTGGCCGCAACGCGCTCGCCCCGCTCTTGTAGTGCCTGTACAATACGTAGCTTGTGTTCGGGTGTAGCGCGAGCGTATATCGAGACCTCGCCCACGGTGTCTTTCAGAGCGTCGTCCGATAGTACGTCCAATTCAGCGCCGGTCAAGGCCTCGCCAGCGCCGTCCAGCCCCACCTGCCTGGCAACGGTTCGGGCCGTGAGGGGATGGTCGCCGGTGATCAAAATTGGACGGATGCCGGCCATTCCGCAGGCCTGGATGGCTTCCCTGACCTGGGAGCGTGGCGGGTCGGCGAATCCGATCAGCCCGATGAAGGTGAGGTTAGACTCAGCCTCGTGCTGCGAGAGCTCGCCATCATCCACCGCTTTCTCAGCATAGCCAATCACGCGCAGTCCTTCGCAAGCCATCTGTGCAGCCTGCTCCAGAATAGCCTGCTGTCGGGCCGCTGTCAACGCCTGTTCTCCCTGAGCGATCCACCCTCGAGTCGAACGGCCGAGCACCGCCTCGGGCGCGCCTTTCACGGCGACCCACAGGTGGTCTCTGGTCCCGTAAACCGCTGACATCATTCTGCGTGTGTTGTCGAAGGCAAACTCGTAGCGCAGGGTCAGGCCTCGCTGCAGCGCTGCTGTGTCTAGTGCATGTTCCTGAGCCGACTGCAGCAGCGCCTTGTCCAGCGGGTCACTCACAGGCTCCCCGCCTGCGCTGGCAGCGCTACATAGGATGCCAACTTCCAGCAGTCTGCGCTCTGCTTCTCCAGGATACAGAGAAATCACCCGCATACGGTTCTGGGTCAGCGTGCCGGTCTTGTCCGTGGCGATGATGGTCACTGCGCCCAGCGTCTCTACCGCCTGCAGCTCCCTGACCACGGCTTGTTGCTGCGAAAGGCGATACGCGCCGAGTGCCAGCACCATGGTGATGATGATAGGCATCTCTTCAGGGATGGTGGCGAAGGCAAGGGACAGGCCTGTGAGCAGCAGCTGCTGCAGGGGCTGAATTGTCAGTAGCCAGCCCAGCAGGGGTACAGCCACGCTGAAGGCGATGGCCAGCCAGACCAGGGACCCGCTGAGCTCGCGCATAGCGTGCTGCAGTGGCGTGAGCGGCGACTCTACCTCGTGGGCCAAATCGGCCACACGCCCCAGTTCACTCGCCATTCCGGTGGCTACCACAAGTGCAGTGCCGCGGCCGCGTATCACCGTCGTGCCGGAAAAGACAAGGTTTCGCCGTTCTGCCAGCGGCGTGGTCTCGAGCAGCTTCAGGTCGGCCTCCTTCTCCACCGGGACGGACTCGCCAGTGAGCGACGATTCGTCCACTGCCAGCCCGTATCCTTGGAGGAGGCGAGCGTCGGCCGGGATGTGACATCCTGCTGCAAGCAGGACGAGATCACCGGGCACGATCTCCTCAACTGGTATCTCCCAGGGGCGGTCACTGCGTCGTACAAGGGCCGTCGGCTCGGCCATCTTGCGCAGGGCAGCGATCGCCCGCTGCGCACGCTGCTCGTTGTAGACCTCGATGCCGGCCAGCGCAAGGATGACAAGGAAGATAGTCAGCGCGTCGGTCAGCTCGCCCCAGACCGCGTACAGGACGCCGGTGCCCAAGAGCAGGAGGATCATGGGCTCCCGCAGTTCCTCCAACAGAGTCTTCCAGAGGGATTCCTGCTCCTCCGCGCGGACCCGGTTGGGGCCGAACCGGGATAGCCGGCTGTTCGCCTCATCCTCACTCAGGCCGGCGTGTTCATCTGTCTGGAGGTGAGCGACGGCCTCTGGGGCTGTGAGCGCATGCCACTGCGGCTGGGTATGTGCTAGCTGCCGAGTTTCGCTCTGCATGGTGTTACCTATTGTAGCCGCAACCAAGGTGTGTGGCCAACGACAGGAACTCTGGCACTTGGCTATGCAGAACACCCGAAGAGCAGCCTGCGCCATCCTGTCAGTGGCTGGGCTAGCTGGCGCCCCAAAGCGCAGCAGCCCCGTGCCAAGCGAAGGGAGGACAATAGGTAGGTGCTTTTGCCGTGACGCACTGAGTCTCCTTCGATGAGCAAGCGCCAATCACGGAAAAGCGCGCCGGTTACAGTGGAGCCAACACGGGGCACCACTGATACCAGCGCGCTGAGCGCCGACTACTGGGAACCGATGACTGGTGACCGTCAACCGCCTACTGGCTCAGGATCAGCCGAGCGCGGCTAAACCGCGCCATAGCGACCCACAGCAGGGCTACGGCTGCTGTCCCCAAGACAGCCACGATGATCAACACCAGCTGTGCAAAGCTTAGCGCTCCGAGTGTGGAGTTGAGGGTCTCCCTCAACGACGGCGATTGTAGGATGAACAGCAACCCGAACTGCAACACCATTGCCGGGAGGAGCAACACAGACATTGTGAGTTGCTGGGCCTGCTGCACCGTCGATGAGCGGAGGGAGAAGAACACCCCTAGGCCTGCGGTGAATAGTGCCACCAAGCCGCTGACCGATAGGTCGGCAACAAGGAGCGATGGCTTGTAGAGCAACACATATCCGGGCCAATGCAGTACGTTCAGCGTTACCAGACTGACCAACAGGATGAGCACCGTGATGCCCCATCCAAAGAGCATTGACATGGCAAGCTTTCCGAACAGGATCGCCCGGTCGGGCAACCGGCTGGCCAACAGTGTAGGCAGCGTGTGGCGCTCGCGCTCTCCGGCAAAGGAGTCTGGGACGGTGATGCCCACCAGAATAAAGGGCACTATTACGGCGAGCAGCAACGACATGCTGCGTTCTACCCAGTCTACGCCAGCACTGTAGGGTAGGTAGACAGCCAGAAACAGGGGGCTCAGCATGGTTAACAGCGCCTGGCCGCGGCGGCCCTGTGCGCGGAAGAGCCCTTTGCGCTCTTTCCACATCACGGTCAGGATGTCGTCTTTCATTTCTCCTCCTCCATCAGCGTTAGGAATACCTCCTCCAGTGTGGCCTTGCCACGCCTGACCTCCTGCACCTCTACGCCGGCGCTGACTGCCAGGCTCACCAGCGGCGCGGTGTCCGTATCTTCGGTCAAATCGACCTCCAGATGGCCGTTCTCCATCGTGATGGCCGCCACCTCTGGTCGCGCTCGCAGCAAGCGCAGCACGTTCTCCGTAAAGCCTCGCCCAAAGATCTCCAAGCGTGGCCCACCGGCGCGTGCCCGCAGGTCGTCAGGGTGGCCAATGGCCACCAGCCTACCTTCGCGGATCACTGCAACCTGACTACAGAGTCTTTCCGCCTCGGCCATGTTGTGCGTGGTGAGGAAGACGGTCATTCCCTCGCGTTCGGCCAGAGCCTCAAGTCCCTCGCGCACGGCGTTCGCTGACACCACATCCAGCCCGGCGGTCGGTTCGTCCAGGAATACCAGCTGTGGGCGGTGCAGCATAGCTCTGGCCAGAGCCAGCTTCTGCTTCATGCCCTTGCTCCAATTGGCTGCGCGGTCCTCGCGGCGCTCCCAGAGGTCCATCTGAGTGAGCAGTTCCTTGATGCGTGCCTGTCTCTCTGCCGGGGTCATGCGGTAGACGCGGCCGTAGAACTCCAGGTTGTCCTCCGCACTGAGCTGCTCGTAGACACCGGTGTGCTCCAACAGGGCGCCCGTGTGGGCGCGAACATCATCCGCCTGTGTGTAGGTGTCAAAGCCCAGCACCTGGGCCCGCCCCAAAGCCCAGCACCTGGGCCCGCCCGTCAGTCGGCTCCAGCAAACCGAGCAGCAGGTGGATGGTGGTGGTCTTCCCTGCACCATTAGGACCCAGGAAGCCAAAGATCTCACCGGCCTCTACGGAGAAGTTGATGTGATCCACAGCGCGCAGTCCGTCATAATCCTTGGTCAAGTTCTCAACCACAATCGCTTCCATTGCTTCTCTCCTCTCTAAGAATCCGGTCTCAGGCCTGCTCAAGAATCATCTCGCTTGCTGCGGGCGTCGAGTGCGCTGCCAATGCTTATACCACAGCCAACACCAATGGCAAGGCCAACGCCCATGAAAGCCATGTTTCCCAGAGTGACACCGAAAACGACGCCGAGAATGAGGCCCATTCCAGCTCCAATGGCAATGCCCGCGCCCAAATAGCTGGTCTCGTGGGAGCTGGCGTTGGGGCCGTCGTTCGACGTGACAAGTTCCTGCCTGTTCATCGTGGGTGATTCCTCCACTCTCGCCGTTGATTGCCCATTGCCACAGTGTAGCACCAATTGTTCATCCAAGCATCAGGCAACGGCACAGTATTGCGCTTGGACAGATGGCCAATCTTCTTGTAGGACAGTTGGCCAATCCACTGGCCACCCAGTACGGCACGGCGTATGCTCTCCGCTCTCAGTCGCAAGCAGCAGTGGTGCTACCCATTGCGCTTGCTCGATCGACCGGCCAGGAGCCAGCCGATTGCCCCCCCGCAGGCGATCGACAGGCTAACGCTGGTGAGGGCGATGTTGTGGGTTGCGACGCCCAAGGCGGCACCGAGCACGCTAAGGACCGCCGCTCCCAAGGCGAATGCAGTGCTCAGATGAAGAGTTCCTGTGGATGTTCGCCCTTCGTGCCGCGGACACATGGCTCGTTCCTCCTCTGGGTCCGGTTGCCTATTGCTGGTCCCTCTCCACTCTTCGCACAGAGAGGAGGGGCAGGCCCAGGTCACGGATCTTGGTCAGCAGGCCATGCAGGGCAGCCTGATCGGCTACCGGACCGGACAGAAGCGTCTCATCGTTGCCCCGCACATGTATGGTGAGACCGTCAAACCAGTCCGACCATTTCGCATCCAGAGCTCCCTGTACCCTGATCTCATAGATTGTGCCTGTGTCGAATTCGCGTCCGCTGGTCATGGGGACTCCTATGGGCTAGGTTGCTGGTTCATCAGCCGTAGCAGAGCGACCTGGGTCCACTACCACGCTAAGCACAGCATAGTGGCTAGATAGGTGAGTTGTCATCACCCAAGATGGGTGATTGAGGTGGGTGATTCGTGTGCAGAAAGAGAGGGTGACCTGTTCGGGTGACCCCACAGACCCGATGGGCTAGAGTAGTCGCAGTTGTTTCGCTCGCTGAACGGCGTCCTACCGGCTGTGGACGTCGAGTATGCCATAGATGCCTTGATTTGCACCAGGCGTGCGTAGCCTGCTAGAAGAATCGCAGGATCGAATGGGCTGTCTGCCCCTGCTTGAGGCGACTGTACCAAAGACAGAGCGGGTAGAGGATCACCAGGCCCAGAAGCCACCAGGCGTACATGGCTGGGAGGCCGGTTCCGTCGGGAGTCAGCAGCCTGCCAAGGGCTGCGTACAAGAAGACATGCGTAAGGTAGAAGAAGAGCGGAACTTGCCCGAACACTGCTAGTGGCTGTAGCAGTCGCTGCCAGACGCCGGTCGCCCGCGCCAGCAGTGCCAGTAGGATGAGGTTCACCCCAGTGGTGAGCAGAGTAAAGACCATGCTGGGCGGATACTTGACCACATTTAGGAAATCGATCCAGCTGTTCCCGGCGCGTGGGCGGATGTTGCCAAACCCGTCCACATAGCGAACCGCGGCGAAAGCCACCAGCAGTACCAGCCCGATCTTCCATGCGCGGTCAAACGCTCGCCGGGCGTCCTCCAGGAGCCAGTGTCCAAAGACCATGCCGAAGGTGACCAGCTCCAGCCACGGAAGCACAGGGTAGTTCGACCACAGCTTTGCGTCTCCGCCGGGGCGGATCAAAAGGAGATTGATCCTGTTCACCCCACTGACGGGAATCCTGCCCCACACACTGGGGTCGGGGTGCAACAATTCCGTTCCAACAAAGAGCACCAGCGTCAATAGCAGCAAGTGGGTTGGCCTCCAACCCAGCAGCAGGCTGCCAAGGATCATGGTGCCGCCCAAGGCGAACAGAACACCGATGTAAACCTTCGGCTCCCAGCCGCCAGGGGACAAACGCCAGGCGCGGTTCACTACCAGTACTTGCAGGGCAACCAGCAGGCCGCCTCGGACCCACAGATGCCTGAGGATGGTTCCCTCGGTCCAGCCTAGCCCACGACGGGAGTGGGCAAAGAGGACCATACCCACGCCCATCAGCAGGAAAAAGCCGGGAGCGCAGGGGTGGGTTACTAGACGGGTGAGGAATGCAAGCTTGTCGTAGTAGACAGGGAACGATCCGCCCCAGTACTCAACTGGGGAGTGCTTCTGGGCGACCAAGAGGTTGGCATGATCGATGGCCATCAGAGTCATGATCAGACCGCGAAGCGCGTCCACAGGAAACACACGAGCGCCCCTCTGGCTGGCTTTCGTCGGCGTGTTGGCTTCGAGTTGCATGGCCATGGTTCTGTTCTCCGCTGGATGGTTCCGCGATTGTACCAGGAGGGGCTTTTCCATGCAAGAACACCTGATCAAGTTGTCGAAGCGCGCTGCTCTGCGAATTGAGCCGGGGACCGGGTGGCTTGCAGGCGTCTGCGCTAAACTATGTGGACGAAGACGCCTGCGCGCCGTCGGCGCGCTGCAGGGGAGCCAGCGCGTACGCCGCATGCCGGAAGATTGTCTCGAGCAATGGCGCCTCTGCCTCATCATCTGATGCTGAGGCCATCAGAAGAACCAAGTAGGTTGTCCCGGCGCCCTGCTCAGCGTTCGACGAAGGTGTCCAGGCAAGGGCCGATCGAAGCACCACGGGTCCTGTGTTCAAGGGATTCAGCTCGATGGTGTACAGATCCCAGGTTAGGCTGGCGCCGTGAAGTTGTGCGCTGGGTGCCGGGGTTTCCTTGAGACCGAACTCAGCGGATCCCAGTTGGAGGACATCTGGTACCGTCTTGCCTGGGAAAACCTGCTGGATCAGGATGGTGTGATCAGTGCGTGACCAGCCCCGCGCGAACTCACCCGGTGTTGTCTCGATCCAGCCACTGGGCACGATACCGCTGAAACCGAGATCCTGTCTGGCAAAAGGCTCGAGAATGATCCATCCCGTGCCCTCTCGGTGCAGGGACGTAGTGTGGTTGCTGCTCGAAGTGCCCCCAGGCAGTGCAGCCTTGGCAATGGTCAAGACGGCTTCTTCCAGCCTCGATGGTGAGTTCTCGTTACCGCACGTGATCACCACGAGCATGTCCAGTGTGGGGAACAGGGCGATAAACTGGTCTCCATAGCCCCGGGCTGCGAACCAGTCAATCTCCTGTCCCGAAACCTGGTCGGTGTGGATCCACCACTGATAACCGTAGCGAGAGTTCTGCCACGCCGCAGTGCGCGGCACAAATGACTGCACCACCCACTCTTCAGGCAACACCTGCACGTCTTTCCACCGTCCGCCGTTCAAGTACAGATAGCCGAACTTGGCCATGTCGCGTGGTCGCAGCTTGAGACCTCCAAAGGACCCACCGGTTGCTGGGTATCCATCGCCGACGGTCCAGAAGTACTCACTGATTCCGAGCGGGCCGAAGAGGTACTCCTCAGCGAACTGGTTGGCATACATGCCACTGGTTCTGTGGATAATGCCCGAGAACAGGTGCGTATTGCCTGTGCTGTAGTTGAAGCGGGTGCCGGGCTCTGCTAGGAGTGGCTCTTCAAGAGCCCACTTCATCCAGTCGAGTGACGACGTCATCTGAGTGTGACTGTTCCTAGGGTCGCTATAGGCGTACGAGTTCTCGTCGTATCTCAGCCCAGAGGTCATTGTCAGGAGGTGCTCTAGAGTGATCTCGTCCTTGCGATGGTCCCACTCCTCTCCAACATACTCGGGAAAGAACGAAATGACCGGCTCGTGCACACTGCGGATAAAGCCCTTGCCGATTGCGATACCTACTAGCGCAGAAGTGACGCTCTTGGTGACTGAGTACAGACGGTGCAGCTTTTCTCTGCGATACCCGCGAAAGTACTCCTCGTACACCAGAGCGCCGTTCCGGACAATGAGGCAACTGTGGACGCGGTTGTAGAGACCCGCTTCGATCCGCTCTGCCAGCTGGATGATAGCGGCCACGTGCATGTCTTCGGCGGCCAATGAGGAGACTTTCCACCCATCGTCCAGTTGCTCAGGCGGCTTGTACACATAATGCGCTTTTGAGCGAACGGCAGTGCAACCGCTCGCCGCAAGGACTGCAGCCAGCAGCAGGATGAGCATCCTGGTCCTTCGGCTGCCAAAGTTGGAGGCGTTATGCTTTGCTCTGCTATTCGCCATCCCTCCCTCGCTCCGTGGCTGCCTGCTGGATACAGCAGAAGCTCTTCGCAGCCGGTCTTGGCTGATGCTCTTGTCCTCTCGACAAACGTGCCAGTCAAAGACAGAAGATGCCGTGATCTGGCTGAGGCACGGTCAGCGTGTTCCCGAGGTGCTCTCGGTCAATATGCCAGTTGGCGGACGGTCCTATGCCAGGTCGGCGCTCGCGCCCGGGGGAGTGGAGCAGTTATGCGCCAGATAGCCACGACGGCTTCGATCTCCTCCTCACCCATGGCACGAGCCACTGAAATGCGCTGGTGCCCATCTAGAACGAACCAGATGTCTCCCACGCGGATCAGTTCAACTGGTGGCAAGGGGACAGCCGCGATACGAGCAGCCGCCACACTCAGCCAGCGGTCCTTGTCACGGGAGTTCAGTGGATTGAAGTCCAGATCAAAGTCGCTGCGGCGTCCGGCACTGCCGCGGATCCGAGAAATCGGCGTGGTTTGGGTTCCGCTGCAATACCACCCCGGTATGGCATGCGTATCTCTTATTGAGTCCAAGTCAAGCAGCCAACCTGGGCGTCGAGTGATCGCAGCAGTGAGCCGCGCGCACCAGCCTCGGATGCGGGCCCGGCAGTACAATCGAAGCGCAGCGAGCTGTACCAGGGAGCCGGCATCCGTGAGACGCCGCCCGAAATATGCCATGACCTGTTCAGTGATATAGTTACTCATCAAAGACTCCGGTCAGCCACGAGATAGAGTGAAGCAGCCGTGCTCCCCCTTAGCCAGGCCGGATGCGCCAGGAGCCCATCCGGGGGTCACGTCAAGGCCCGAGAGCCGCAATCAGGCCTGTTCAGCTGGTCTCAGCCTACCAGGCGCCACCGGGCGCGACGTTGTCTGACCGGCAAAGCGATCAGCTGGAGCGTCCGGAGGATTGCCCGTAGAGTTCAGATGCTTGAGAAGATCATTCTCCAACCGCTCTCGCGCCGCGGCTCTCAGCAGCTCTTGGTGCCTATACTTCTGGTTCAAGAACAACCCGTACCAGCTTTCCATCTTTCGCCTCCTGCACAGCGAGTGTGCGGTCTTGAATGTCAGCTGCGAGGTGGTGTTCAGCGCTCTCTTCTAGATACAGTGTAGCATACCTGACCTGCCGGCGCATCGGACAATTGGGTAATATTCGAACTGGCCAAGTGGCTAATCTTCTCCTCAGGTAGCTGGTCAGTGCTCGATTCGATTCGCCCTGACCACCCTGACTCAGGCAATGCTGTTGCTGAGGGCGTGCTGCTACAGGGCCCTGCGGTGCGGTTGCTGTCGGCATCGGGGTGTCGATGGGGTGCCGGGATGTTTATCATCTTTGTCAAGGTTGCCGGCAATCTCGGGAGGGGAGTGGTGTCTAGGGGGGCAGTGAGCGGTTGCTGTCGGCAGCTGGTGAAACGGGTACGCTGTGTCAAATCAGCACTTTGGCGGCGGGCGCAGACCAGCGTACGCGCACAAAGCGGTTTTGAGTACCCTGCAGTGATGATTGCCTTCTGTATCTTCCCATTAGCTCTCCCTGGGCCAGGATGTGCCCCTCCATTGCCTGCAACAGCTCCTGCACACCCACCCCAGA
>Ga0111173_1024_pt1 | contig 17619 bp, 14 predicted proteins | sample DeeMarSWOR324_28_FD_80234 | JGI IMG/M metagenome (GOLD analysis project Ga0111173, IMG submission 80234) | Anaerolineae bacterium SM23_84
CTCTAGACCCACCTTGGCCGTGAGGTCAATGGTCAACGGACTGACGGAAACCACTCTGTCTACCGCCATAGCGCGGACGTCAGAATCCAACTCCAGCGTATCGAAATCGATCTCCTTGATATACCCCGCTATCTGACGATCTCCATGGTCATCAATCGTTACCGGGGAAACCCAGTATGGCTGGCGGGATACGCGCGTCACTCTCCAAGCAGTGTTGGGAGTGGCATCGCTGGGCACCTCAAGCTTCAGAACATCCACCCCCTCTGGCATCCCATGTGTGAGCAGCCATTGGGCGAAGCGACGTAGGAACACCGCAGCCGCGCTGAAATCAACCTCATTGCTCAGGCTAAAGTGGTGCTTCTTGTCAGTCTCCAGGGAAGCCGCCAGAGTCGGCACCCCAAAACCTGCCGCCTCGATCGCTGCACCAATCGTTCCACTGATTGTGACGGACCCGCCCAGGTTCTCGCCGTAGTTGATGCCGGAGATAGCCAAGTCAGGCACCCGCGGCAAAAAGCGCAGGATACCATGCCGCACCGCCTGCGCAGGCGATGCGTCCAGGGCGATGCATTGTACTCCCGTGCCATCCACGTCAAGGATGCTTTTGCGGACCTTGATCGTCCCGCCGGGGAAGCTGCGCCCGAGGCCGGACTGCTGCACGCGCGGCGCGGCGACCCAAATCTCTCCAAGATCGAGAACGGCGCGGACAGCTGCCATCAATCCTGGCGATGCGATGCCATCGTCATTGGTGATGAGGATTACAGATAGACTTTCGTCGCTCAATGTGGTTCCCCTGTTGCAGGCTCGCTGCACGGCAGCGAGCTCCATCTTCGACAATTTCCTTCCTTTTGTCAAATCCTTCGCACCGCAACCGCGCTCCCATATCGGTTCTTCCTTGGCAGATTCTTGCTGTTGAGCTATAATCGCTGGCCGCTTTGCGGGCGGCGCTAGACACCAGCCGGGATCGCGGCGGAGGTTTCGAATGGACGCTATGACTTTGCACCGAGACAGCATTGTCTTTGACGGCCACTGTGACACCCTGCTCTCTTTGTTGCCAGGTACGCGGACACTCGGTGAGCGTTCTTCAGAGGGGCACATTGACCTGCCGCGCCTGCGCGAAGGGGGCGTGACTGCTCAGGTCTTTGCCATTTTCATCGATGAAACCCACCTGCCGGCAGGCGCGGCCAAGCAGACGCTGCGCTTGCTGGATACGCTCTACCGTGAGCTCGCGGCCCACCCCGATTCCCTCCTGCTGGCGCTGAATGCCTCCGACATCGAGAGGGCCAAGGAAGAGGGCAAGGTAGCAGCAGTAGTGGGCCTCGAAGGGGCAGAATCCGTCGAAGGTGACCTGTCTTTGCTGCGAATGTTCCACCGGCTGGGCGTCCGCTTGCTCACCATAGCGTGGAGCCGTCGCAACCAGGCGGCAGATGGTGTCTCGGAAGTGCGTACAGGGGGTGGGCTCACCAATTTCGGCGTGCAGCTCGTGGAGGAGTGCAACAGGCTTGGTATCGTGGTCGATGTGTCGCACTTGTCGCCGCCGGGCGTCAGAGATGTCCTGCAGGTCAGCTCGGCACCGGTGGTTGCTTCGCACAGCAATGCGTATGCCCTTTGCCCCCACCCTCGCAACCTGACCGACGAGCAGCTGATTGCCGTGGCAGAGAAAGGGGGCGTGATTGGGGTTGCCTTCCTGCCTGTCTTCATCACCACAGACGGAGAAGAGGCCAGTCTGGAAAGGCTGCTGGATCACATCGACCATATCGTGCGCACAACAGACGTTGACCATGTCGGCCTGGGCTCCGATTTTGATGGCTTCGGTCCCCCTCCAACAGCAGGGCTCGAAGACGTCACCTGCGTCCCCGGGATCACGGCTGGGCTCGTCGAACGTGGGTATTCTGCAGACAGCATCCGCAAGATCCTGGGAGGCAACTTACTGCGCGTGTTTCGCCAGGTGGCGGGATAGTCGTCGACGATCGCTTCCCGGTCTGAATAGTTGGCAGCCTTTCCGTACCGTGTTGGATTCTGCTATAATGTCGCCCAGTCCTAGAGAGTACTGCGCAGATCGCAAGACCCAAGCAGCGACTTGCACAGTGATCCGCCCAAAAGTCCAGCAGTTGATGCGCGAAGCAGCAAAAGACGGAGGTTCACAGGACTCTTTATGAATTCATCCATGAACACGATCAAGCCCAAGTGCCCGCGCGTTGGTAGCGTGCTGTTGTTCCTCGTGTTAGGTGTAACTGTGCTGGCAGGATGTGGCTCGGGTCAGCCGACCGTCGCGCCGACGCGGACGCCCAGACCCACGTTCACTGCAGTCTTGGACACACCAACACCCGTTTCCTCACCGACTCCTCTGCCATCCCCCACACCGAGCCATACACCTTCACCAACCCCCACCCCTACTGCTCACCCCTACTACAATACCTTGACTGGGCAAATGGTGGAGGATCCAACCGTGCTTCAGCGACGTCCTCTGCTGGTTCGCATTGGCAACGATCCCGAGGTACGCCCGCAGGCCGGCCTCTCGCAGGCAGATGTGATCTTTGAGGAGGCCATGGACGGTTGGTCGCTGACCCGCTTCACGGCGATCATATGGAGCAAGGACCCCGAACTGCTGCGCCCAGTACGCAGTGCACGGCTGTTCACGATCGATCTGGGCTACATGTTCGACGGAGCGCTGGTTCATTCCGGAGCAAACGACCAGGTGCGCTGGCTGCTCTCACAGAGCACCATTACTGACCTGGACGAGTACTTCCACCCCACTCCCTACCTGTGGCTTGAGCCGGAAGGAAAATGGAAAGAGTATCCCTGGATGGGCCGCGTGGCGACGAGCGCACAACGGGTGCGCGAGTACATGGCCAGGAAAGGCATGGACAAAGCGGTACGCATACCAGGGTTTAGCTTCTCCGCCGCAGGAGATCCCCTGCCCGAAGGTGAGCCAGCTACATACATCCATGTCCCTTATCCAAGGCGGGCATTGGTTGAGTACCGATATGACCAGGAGCAGCATTTCTACCAGCGCTTCACACAGGGTGAGCCGCACATGGATGATCTCAACGGTGAGCAGCTCAGCGCTGCCAATGTGATTGTCCACTATGCGACTTATGAGGAGACAGACGTTGTCGATGTGCTCGGGGCCCCCACGTTCAACATCGTTTTCTCCGGAGAGGGGCGAGCGCAGATATTCCGTGACGGCGTGATGATCGAAGCCAAGTGGGCCAAGCCGGGCCCCCAGGACTTTGTCAGGTACGTCTACCTGGACGGCTCACCTGTACCGCTGCATCCCGGCCAGACGTGGATCGAGGTCGTGCCTACGGACTATCAGATCACCTACCAGGAGGAGTGAGCATCCAGAGAGCCCAGCACAGGGGTCTGCACAGTGTTGGTGCACACCCCTTTCGATGCTGGCATCAGTGCAAAGGCTCCTGGAACGTAGACCCCCCTCCCTCTGGATACAAGGGGACCCTGGATTGGCAGTCGTGAAACCGGGACAGAGGCATTACAACCCTGACCTGGCGAGGTGCTTGAAATGACCCGTGGCGAAGCTTCCGGCTCTACTGGATCCAGCAGAGGCCCTGGTTGGCTCAGCGAGTTCGTGAGGAACTTGCGGCTGGCTTGGCGACTCATGCGCGACCCGGCGGTGGCAATGTGGGTCAAGTTGATTCCGGTGGCGGCCCTGGCCTACATCCTGCTCCCTGTTGACTTTCTGCCTGACTGGATCCTGGGACCTGGGCAGCTGGATGACTTTGGCATCTTTCTCGTCAGCCTTAAGCTTTTCCTGGACCTCTCTCCCGCCGACATCGTCCAGAGATATATGTCAGAGATGACCTCGGTCGAGGGGACCTATCGCGTTGTAGAGGAAGAACAGCCCCAACTGGAACCCGGCGACGACCAGTCCGCAGAGTCGCCCGTCCGGGCAGAGCCGCCTTCCGAGCCGAGCGATTGACGGCCGGCGCAGGGAACGCCACCGCGTCAGCTGACGGCGCTCGATCATACCGCAGCCGATTTGACAAAGGAGGCGAAGGAAGCTAAACTAGGGCACAACAGGCCGGGGTGGCGAAACAGGCAGACGCGCTAGGTTCAGGACTTAGTGAGGATTTACCCTCATGCGGGTTCAAGTCCCGCCCCCGGCATGGCAGGTCCCCAAGCCGTCTGAGCGGCTGGGGACTTTTCACTGACCACTGGCTCAGCAATTGGTGATCACTGGGCATGGACGACTAGCCGCTCCACAGTCGTCTGGGCGCTCCGCTCCCCAGCAGACAGGTCCACCACCTGGCGCAACTGCAAAATGAGCCGCTCCCAGTTCTTGCCTCGCTCGACCACGCGCTGCCGCTCAAAGTACTGCTCGCTGTCAAAGACGAGGTAAGGCCCGGCAATGGTATACCACCGCTCGAAGCGCCACGGCATCCCCGTCTTGCGCTCCTCCAAAAAGTGCAGGTGCGGGTAGGTCTCCAGTTGGTCGTCGTCAACTGCGGCGGGCCACTCGCCAACCGCCCGATCCAGGAGCGGAACCGCAACGCCCTCCACCCGCACCACCACCCTTTCGTGGATGCACGGCAGTGCGTAGTGGAGCAGACCGGTGACCGGTGCCGTACCGGGTGCCTCAACCCGGCCCTCCTGCAGTTCATAATGCCCCTCAAAGTCTCCGTCCGGCATAGCTCGGAAAGCCAGCCGCCCGCCGCGGAAGACACGGATCAAGACCTGGTCGTTCCAGACTTCTAGCCCCTGCATCGCCTTACCCTTTCCGAGCCTCTACCGCGGCAACGAGCTTTTGCGGCTGCCCCCGAAAGTCGTCCCACGGTATCTGCCCCGTCACAATGCCCATCAGCGTATCCAGCACCACCTCGTTGACCGGCACGCGGATGCCCAGACGCTTGGCATGATCCACAACCGCGCCGTTCAGATATCGCACTTCCGAGCGTCCTTGACCGCTTGCCAGGTCCATTTGCAGAGAAGGGGGCTTACCTCCGCGGCCCGAAGCCACGATCCGTCCCAGCACCGGCCGCACAAGGAACGTAGGCAGGGTCTCCATCGCCCATGCCAGAAGGGGGACAGGATAACCCGGGAAGCTCACCGGTCGTAGCTGCAAGCCGCGCACCACCGCAAGAGCCTCCAAGAAAGCAGACCGCTCAAGCGTGAACAGCGCTGGATCGCTGAACGCAGCCCCCGCGCTCAGGTCCAGTATGGCAGGAATCGCGTTGGCCTGTATGTTCAACAGTAGTTTGGACCATTTGAGCGCGCGGTAGTCGGGATAAGCTGTCGCTCTCAAACCAGCCTGGGCAAAGAGCTCGACCCAGGCACCGACAGCCTGCCCTTCACCGGCAGGAGCCAGGCTCAGTCCGCCGCGCGTGGTTTCGAGCCTTATGTGAGCTGGCGCCAAAATGGAGACCGACAAAGTGAGCGCGGCGGAGATGATTGTGGTCCGCGTCAGCACTTGCTGAGCCAGTTCCTCCCCACCCACGCCGTTCTGCACAATAAGGAGCGGCACGTCTGGCAGGAGATGGGGGCTCAGCGTCCGCGCCGCTTCGGAAGTATCGTAGGCCTTTACCGTCAACAGAGCGAGATCCCACGACCGCTGGCTGGGGGGCAGGTCTTCAATCTTCGTCACCGCGTGGGGATACGCGACAACGTCCTCAGAGCCGGCGTCAGGGTCCTTCAATCGCAAGCCTTGCCTGGCCACTGCCTGCACGTAACTCTGACGGCCAATCAGGGTCACGTCGTGACCGGCCCGGTCAAGCCGGTGCCCAAGGAGGGACCCAATAGCTCCACCACCAAAGACCAGCACTCGCAAGTTGTTCGCTCTCCGCTCAACGATCTGGGCTGTCATACCCGCCGATGGTGGCCAATGCTCCGCCTTGTGCAACGGGCAGCCAACGTGCCCCGCTGCCGCAGCAGCGAGGTCCCACGGTCGGCGGCATACTACAGCATTTCAAACCCTCCGTCAAACGTGTGCTGTGCAAATGGTTCGCAGCACAGTGCTTTGGCGCAGAGGTGACTCGGGCGTATAATTGCTGTAACAGATGGGCTGCGAACGTCACCAGCTCACGATTCGGCAATGATCGGTATGGGTGCCGAAGGAGCCAAAATGTGACCTCTGTGGAGCACTTCATCCCCGATTTCGGGGCCGACACCTCATCTCATGTAATCGCTGCCTACCTTGCCGCGTACACAGACCCAGATGATCTCATTGTTGACCCCTTTTGCACATCCTCGGCAATCGTCACCGAAGCTATCCAGACTGGGCGGCGCGTTGCTGCCATCAGCTTCAGTCCTCTCCACGCCCTGCGTACTCGCCTGGCCTTGACTCCAGTTCCTACACGTGACCTGGATGCGGCAGTGACACGTCTGTCTGACTCGCCCAAGCACGGTGTGCCACTTCGAGAACACCTTCAGCACACATATCGCACCACGTGCCGCCAGTGTGGAAAGGACGTCGCCGCTGACTACTTCATCTGGCAGCACGATCAGGAACTCCCGAGACAGGTGCGCTACCACTGCCCCTCTTGCGGTTACGCTGGCTTGCACGACTGCAGCGCGGGGGATGCACAAGTCCTGCAGGAGATAGAGCCCCGCGGCCTGCACTATTGGTATGTCTTGGACCGAATGGCCAGACATGATGACGAAGCGAGAAAATTCGCGGCGGAGCTGCTGGAACTCTACACCCCACGCAACCTCTACGCTCTCTCCAACCTCGTGCTGAAGATAGAGGATCTGTTTGCAGATTCGGTAGTGCGCGATTGGCTGCGCCTTGCGCTGCTCCAGTGCCTGGAGCTGGGCAGCAAGCTCAATGCCGTCCCCGGCGAACCAGCCCCTGCCCAGCCACCCCCACTGCGGCCATTGCCGCGCTTCGTGGAGTACAACATCTGGCAACTGTTCGAAGACGCCACGCGGCAGCTCCACCAGCCAGGACCTTTTCCAGCCATACGACTGGCAGCCCACGCGAAAGATATCGTTGCTCCTCCCTCAACCGATCAGGAAGGGACAGCAGCGGAATCAGCCGCAGCTTTCGTGGGGCACATGTCTGTGCGCGAACTCGCCACTGAGCTCACACCAGGAAGCATAAAACTGGTTCTCACCTGGCCCCCACCGCTCGGTCGCACACGCTGGGCGATGTCGTACTTGTGGACGGGATGGCTTTGCGGACACAAGGAATCGGCCTTGCTGTGGCCGCTGGTCAGGAGACGCCGCTCAGATTGGCCATGGTACCTGCGAGCAATGCGCGCCACGTTCTCTGCTCTGCAGAAGACGCTTCAGGCAGACGGGCACATCGTGTTTCTCGCGCGAGACGAAGAGTTGGCTTTTCATGAGACGCTGGCCTTGGCCGGCGCCGGGGCAGATCTCCGTCTGGAGAATACCCTGTACCACCCTAGTGAGCCCGAAACCGCCACGAGGCCCTACTCAGGGCTAAGCGGAGACTATCGCTTGACATGGACACCGGGGGCGCCAGTGCCGCCCTGGCCGATGTCTACCACCGAGGTGGCCGCGAAGCTGCGCGAAGTGACGGTCGCTGCCGCAGAGGAGGCTCTCCGCCAGCGTGGCGAGCCCGCGCCTTTCGTCCGTCTACACTGCCACCTGTGGCAAGCCTTGGCGCAGCAAGGGCTGCTCCAGCGCGTTATGTCGATGCAGGAACTGTCCTTACATCTTGGCTTTGTGCGAGAGCAGGTAAGGGCAGCTCTGGAAGAAGGAGTGGATCGCACCCTCGTACAGTTGTTGGAGGACGAGGAAGGCCGCACATGTTGGTGGTGGCTGACAGAGCCACCCGACATATCCTCCCTCTCTGACCGAGTCGAGCGAACCGTCTACGAGACCCTGCAAGCCGCTACGCCGCTCGCCACCACGGAGTTCATCGCAACAGTCTACAGGCAGTTCCCTGGCGTGCTCACGCCCGATCCAGACTGGGTGATGGCTTGCCTCAAGTCGTACGGAAGGCAGCTGTCCCCCGAGAGCTGGGTGGTGAAGGAAGGAGACCGCGAGGAGCGCCACGCCATAGCCCGGGCAACAACTGTGCGCCAGCTGACGGACCTGGGCCAGCGTTTGGGCCACAAGGTCACCGCCAGCGCCCAGGGGTTTGACGTGCAATGGGTGCAGGCAGGGCTAGCCCCTGTGGTCTTTATCGTCTTGGATTCAGCTTCCCTGAGTCGAGTGATGAGCCTGTCACGTACAGCTGAGTCTGGCCGGATGCGCAAGCTGGTTGTCATCTCAGAGGCGCGCGAGGACCTGATCCGTTTTCGACTTGAGCGCTCGGCTTGGATGCGCAGACAGCTCACTGCGGCTGAATGGCAGTTCATTCGCGACGCTGATCTGACGAACTGGGCCAGCCAGGACAACATCACCTTGGCTGATCTGGATTCCCTTGTCGGCCTGGATCGGTTGTCCCTGCAGGATCGGACCCAGTTGCCGCTCATCTGATCATCTGCAGCAGCGCCCAAGACTACCTCTCCGCTCACTCTAACTGCGATGCCCCGTCTGCCCTAACTCCAGGACTGGACGAGCTATCGTTGCAGGCGGGATCGACCGGCACAGGTGTCTGTTGCGAACTCCGTCCCTCTGATCGAATAGCCTCACCATCAGGCACCAACAAGAGATCCTGGCTCATCGCCGCAACCCCTGCACCTGCAAGACCTAACAAGAGCTTGCTCGCCAAGTCGTACTGGGGTATCATAGCTCCACTTTGCGCACCTTCCATGAAAGGATCCTGAATTCGCCTTGACCGCGCGTCAATCGTCCAAGGGGCCCTCTGCTGCCCCCGCGCTCGTCCTGACCCAAGAGAACATCCCACGCAACATCATCCAACTGGCCCTTCCTGCGGTGGCGGAGAACCTTCTCGTGACCATGGTTTTCATCGTCAACACGCTGCTGATCGGTCGGCTCAAGGATCCAGCTGCGCTGGCGGCAGTCAGCCTGGGTGGGTTGTTCCTGAACGTGGCCAACCAGCTCTTTTCCGCTGTGTCAGTTGCCACGACGGCTCTCGTCGCCCACGCGTGGGGGGCGGAGGATTATGAACGGGCGCGCCGCATCGCGGCCCAGTCAGTCATCATCGCGGTGGTCTTTGCCCTTGTGACCACACTCATCCTGTGGCCTCTGGCCACCCCTCTCTTGGAACTCATGGGAGCCAGCGAAAGAGCCGTCGAGCTGGGCACCACGTACATGCATGTGATCCTGTTCACCTCCCTGCTTGGCTTCCCGATGCTGGTGCTCAATGGAATCATGCGTGGCGCGGGTGACACACAGACGCCGATGGCCATCACCCTGATTATGAACATCTGGAACGTGCTGGTGGCAGCCGCATTGGTCTTTGGTGCGGGGCCCATGCCTGCCCTGGGGCTCACTGGGGCTGCAGTGGGTACCGCATCCGCACGACTGATGGGTGGCATCCTGGCGCTCGGCTTGATCATGGGTGGACATCGCTTCCTGCGCGTTCGGCTGCGCGACATCCTGCAGATTGATCGGCAGCTGATTGCGCATATCGTGCGCCTCAGTTTGCCAGGTGCTGGCGATTCTGTTCTCACGCGCCTTGGCTTCATTCTCTTCATGCGCATCGTCTCTGCGCTGGGAGAAGTGCCGCTGGCCGCGCACCAAATCGCCATCAACGTGGAATCATTGTCGTTCATGCCCGGCCACGGACTGAGCGTAGCCAGCACCACGCTTGTTGGCCAATCCCTGGGAGCCGAAGAGCCTGACCTGGCTGAACAGAGCATCCGTACCGCCATGCGCTTCAGCCTGGCTGTGATGGGCACTGTGGGAGTCATTTTCGCCGTGTTCGGGCCGTCCCTTGCGGCCTTGTTTGGCAGTACTCCCGATGTCCTACTCCTTGCCGGCAGTGCCGTGCGCATCGGAGCGCTTGAGCAGCTGCCAATCGCTGTGCTGATGGTTATCTCTGGCAGCCTTCGTGGCGCTGGAGACATGCGAACGCCAATGTACGCCACACTGGTAGGCACGCTGCTGTTCCGCGTGCCCATCGTGTACGTCTTCGCCATTGTGTTCGGCTGGGGGCTGAATGGAGTATGGCTGGGGACGGCCGCGGACTGGACCGCCAGAGCCGCTTTGATTTACGTCCTGTTCCGCCGAGGAGCTTGGAAACAGATCAGGCTGTGATGTGTGCCTAGAAAACAAGAGGGGATGAGGCACGCCCCATCCCCTCTTGTTTCTGGCGATGACTAACGAACTGCTCCCTCCGTGTCTCGGTCGAAGAAGTGAACGTTGGCCATGTCAAAGACCACATCCACCTTGCGCCCGACGCGAGCAGAAGTTCTCGGGTCAAAGCGACCGATGAAGCTCTTGGAGTCGGTGAGCAGATACACATAGACCTCGCTACCCATAAGCTCGGTCACGTCTACATCGCAGCTGAGCATCTCTGCCGCAATGCCCGGGGGCGAGTACTGGCGGTCATGGACGTCCTCTGGCCGGATGCCAAAGATCATCTCCTTGCCCAGATAGTCCCCCAGAGCCTTCGCCTTGTCCGGCGGGACGCGCAGCTTGAAGCCTGCCCCGTCAACGTACGTCTCCTCCTTGGTGCCTGAGACCTTGACATCGAAAAAGTTCATCGCGGGGCTGCCGATAAACCCGGCCACAAAGATGTTATCCGGCATATCGTAGAGGCTTTGCGGCGTATCCACCTGCTGCAGGATGCCGTCCCTCATCACCGCGATGCGCGTGCCCATAGTCATGGCTTCTGTCTGGTCGTGGGTCACGTAGATGAAGGTGCACTGCAGCTGCTGGTGGAGCTTCGAGATCTCGGCGCGGGTTTGCACTCGCAACTTGGCGTCGAGGTTGGACAGTGGCTCATCCATCAGAAACACGTTGGGATTGCGCACGATAGCACGCCCCAGCGCCACGCGCTGCCGCTGACCGCCAGATAGTTGCTTCGGCTTGCGCTGTAGCAGAGTCTGTATGCCGAGAATCTCGGCTGCCTCCTTGACGCGCTTGTCTATCTCATCCTTGGGCGTCTTTCGCAGCTTCAGGCCAAACGCCATGTTGTCATACACGCTCATGTGCGGGTACAGGGCATAGCTCTGGAACACCATGGCAATGTCCCGGTCCTTGGGTGCCACATCATTCACCACGCGATCGCCAATCTTGATAGTACCAGCGGTGATCTCTTCCAGGCCTGCCAGAAGACGCAATGCGGTGCTCTTTCCGCAACCTGATGGGCCCACCAGAACCAGAAACTCTTTGTCTGGAATCTCAAGATTCATGTCGTTGACAGCGACCACGTCACCAAAACGTTTTGTGACGCGATCATACGTTACACTCGCCATTTACAATCTCCTCGGAATGTGGAATTACAAGCGGAGTATGCTGCGACACGTCAAGGAACAGGACTTTTCGGTCATCCCGAAGGATGGGCACAAGGCCGAAACCGCTTCCTTGCCTGTCGCCAAAGGGCCTACTGCAGGGGAAGATCGCTTCTCCCGATCACCTCCTTTCCGCATCACGCTAAGGGGTGATGGTGGGGTCGGAGCTGTCTTGACCCCATCTCCGAACGAAAGCACCGTCCCGAACCAAGAAGTGGCTTGGGGCAGGGACATTATAGCAGAATGCTGTGCCTTGTCAATTCGAGCCAGGGCCTTCCGCAATCTACCCGGTGACGCGATTCGGCGCCGTCGCAGCCGGATCTGCACCCCGAGACCCCTGAAGACCATGCTGCGCCCAGCTACAAAGCTGGGTGGACGGGGTACGCCCACCGCGTCAGCGGCGTTCACCTGTGGGAGCGAATGGCTTTGCCATAGCCCCACAACTTGATCTGGTTGCACTTTGGTCGGATTTGTGCTACAATCTCCTTTGCACAGAAGCGTGAGGAGGTGCAGGTACAGCAATGCCCATGTATGAATACAAATGCGACTCTTGCGGCATCTGTTTTGAGCGCATACAGCACTTTGACGACGAACCACTGGAGGAATGCCCTGAGTGTGGCGGTTCAGTCCGCCGCTTGATTCAGCCCGTGGGCATCATTTTCAAGGGCTCCGGCTTCTACATCACCGATAACCGTCAACTTTCTTCCAGCTCAAGGCCATCGCCAAAGGAACTCAAGGCGCCGGAAGAACCAAAGGAGAAAAAGGCCTTGCCTGCCGCGGAGAGCAGCGCGCCTAAGAAAGAGGCGGCGGACTAGCACCGCCGCCTCTCATCACGTCAAGGGGAGATCATCGACACTCAGAACTGGAAACCGCCCGTGGCTTGGACGATCCGCCGCTCATAGTTGTTTACAAAAGTCAGGAGTTTGGCTTCCAACTCCTGCCATTCTTCGCTGGCCAGGATCTCATGCATGCGCTGCAGTGTCTCCGTGATCCCTCCAGCCAGGACCTGCGGTCCCTCTCCGTACATCTTGAGCCAGGCATCCGTCAGATGCAGCCCTGCCTCTGCCATAGCTGGCCCGAACTCTTGCATGATGAATTGCATGTACTCACGGTCATGCCCGTCCTTGATATCCCAAGTCATCAGTAGTTTGATCATACTCCACGCTCGAGGCCCTGCCTTGACCCGTCCAACAAGTAGCTGGCGTGAAAAGGACAGAAGCCCGTGATGTCCCAGACACTTCCATCATACCCCATCGAGCGTCCAGAGGCAAGCCGCCTGGAAGCTGTGGTCGACCGGCTGCCCGGGACGGGCATACCATCGCTGCAGCAATCTGGAAGCAGCCGCAGGAGCAGACCGTGAAAGCAGTCGTGCAGAGGGTGAGACAAGCAAAGGTGAGCGTTGAGGGCAAGGTAGTGGGGCAGATCCCGTCCGGCCTCGTCGTCTTGCTGGGCATCGCCCAAGGTGACAGTGAACAGGAAGCCCAGTGGATGGCCAACAAGATTGCGAATCTGCGCATATTCGCGGACCAGGACGGCAAGTTCAACCGCTCAATCTTGGATGTCGGTGGCCAAGCCCTGGTCGTAGCACAGTTCACTCTGTACGGTGACGCCCGCAAGGGCCGACGACCCAGTTTCACGCGGGCAGCCCCCCCTGAGGTCGCAGAGCCCTTGGTGGAGCTGGTGGCACAACTGCTTGTCGACTGCGGCGTACCTGTGGCCTGTGGCCAATTCAGGGCGCATATGCTGGTCGAGATCCACAACGATGGGCCAGTGACCATCATACTGGAGCAATAGCAGACCAGGCGCACCCGCCTCGCACTTTTGGTTCAAGCCGGACCGATGTTGGGAACAAATCGGCAATCACATCGTCTGAAGCATGAGAGAAGAATACCCAGCACACCTCTTCATCTTCACCCATAGCCATCCGAGGTGTCAACTATCTCGACACGAGGCCTAGCCATTGACAGGCAAAGTGGTCACCAGCAAGCCACGCTGCTCGACAATCATCGTCATCATTATCTGCCTGCTGCTGAGCGCAGCATGCCGCCTGGGTGGCAGCGCGACTCCATCTGTGACCGTGGTGGACTCTATGCAGGCCAAGCCCGGGACGACGCTTAGGTTAGTGGGCCAGAACTGGCGCCCAGGAGAACGCGTAGTCATTGGCTTGGCCGCCCCCGACTCATCGCCCAGGGACAGTGAGGAGATCACCACTGCCCTGGTCGACGCCGCAGGCAACTTTGTGGCACTCTTCGTCCTACCTACGGATGATCTGTGGGCGACAATGCCCGAAATCTGGCTGGTAGCCCACTCGCCTGATTTTGGCAGAGTGGCCATCGCCACATTCAGCCCGACGCTGATGCCCACAGCAGCGGCGACAGTGATACCTATTGCTTCCGCCACCCCCTTAGCGCCGCCCACCGTTTATGTGCTGGGACACGTCGAGAATGTCGCAGCCAGCGCTCGTGTGATCAAGGTTAGACCGATCGAGGGCCAGGCAGAGACCGTGGTGATCCTCGAGACCACGCAGATCCTGCGCAACGGTCAGCCGGTGCAGCTGATCGACATCCAGATCGGTGATCTGATCGAGAGCACGGGTCAGACCAGCCCTACTGCGGTGAACACAATCCTCGCCGATGTGGTCCGCATTCTAGCCCCAAGTACGGAGCCTACAGCAAGCCTCACGCCGACTCAGCCTGCACTTGTCTGGCAAGGGGAATACTACGCCAACACCACCTTCAGTGGAAACCCCTTGGTAGCGCGCGCCGATCCCGTCATTGACTTCCAGTGGCAAGCTGGAGCGGCTGCTGACGGCCTGCCGTTGGACAACTTTGCGGTGCGATGGACGGGCAACTGGCCGTTTGAGGCAGGAGCATACCACTTCAATGCTCAGGTGGATGATGGTGTTCGTGTGTGGCTGGATGACCACCTGATCATTGACCAGTGGCACGAGAGCACCGGTGCCCTGTATAGTGCCGATGCATATCTGAGCACCGGCTCTCACCTGGTGAAGGTAGAATACTTCGACGGGCAGGGCAGTGCGCACGCCAGGGTATGGTGGGAGTATCGTGGTCCGGACGCCGTGCTAACCTATCCAGATTGGGAGGGCACATACTACAGCAACGCGACCCTCAGCGACCCGCCCTTTCTGGTGGTCAACGACCGCACGCCGGACTTTGACTGGGGGCGCGGGCCGCCGGCCTTCGGCATGCCAGAGGACGATTTCTCCGTGAGATGGACGAGGTCAGTCACCTGGCGCGAAGGCATCTATCGCATCTACGCACTCGCCGACGATGGGCTGCGAGTGTGGGTAGATGAAACTCCCGTGATCGATGAATGGCGTGAAACAGGAGTGCAGACCTACTCGGGTCAGATCTACCTCACCGAAGGCGAGCATCTTGTCCGAGTAGAGTACTTCGAACACACCGGCCTGGCCGTAGTCGCAGTGTGGTGGGAGTTGCTACCTGCCACACCGACGCCTACAGACACCCCATTGCCGCCCACAGACACGCCCCTGCCGCCCACAGTGACGCCAACGCATACACCAGAGCCACCTGAAGCAACTGCGACCGCCACGCCTGAGTTCCTGCCTATAACACCCCGGCCAAGTCCCGAAGCGACGTTGCAGCTTCGGCCAGATGCATTGCTCACGACCTACCTGCCACTGGCGATCAAGCCCGTGCCCAAGCAGATCCGAACCCGCCATGACAGGCATCAGCGCCTGGGCGGCCCTGCGGAAGCCTGGTGAAATGCCAACACATATCAGAGCATGAGACCAGACACTTCAACGTTTGCCTGAGAACTGTGCACCCACCATCCCCAACCCACGATCAGAAACCCGGCAGGTGTTCGCTTCGCCCACCCGGGAGCAGGACGGCGCTGCAGAATATACTTGACTCGTCCTGAGCGATGGCGTATACTTCACCCGGTTATTGCCAGATAGGAATGCTGCGCAGATGATCCTCTTTCCCTTTACGGCCATCGTCGGCCAAGAGAAGATGAAGAGAGCGCTGATCCTCAACGCCATCAGTCCTCAGATTGGCGGCGTTCTGATCCGCGGCGAGCGAGGCACTGCGAAATCAACGGCAGCTCGCGCTCTGGCTGCGCTGCTGCCGGAGGTTGACGTCGTGGAGGGCTGCCCGTTCAATTGTGATCCGGACGTGATTGAGACGCTGTGTGACGAGTGCCGGACCCGACTGAAGACGGAGGAAAGCCTACCATCGGTCAAGCGACGCACCCAGTTTGTGGATCTTCCGGTGAGTGCTACAGAGGATCGCGTAGTGGGCACCCTCGACCTTGAGCTAGCGATCAAGAAGGGTGAACGGCAGTTTGAGCCGGGGGTGTTGGCTGCCGCCAACCGGAGCCTGCTCTACGTTGATGAGGTGAATCTGCTGGACGACCACGTCGTTGATCTCCTTCTCGACTCCGCAGCGATGGGCGTCAACGTGGTTGAGCGGGAGGGCATTTCCTTCACCCATCCCGCCCGCTTCATGCTTGTGGGCACGATGAATCCCGAGGAAGGGGAGCTGCGCCCTCAGCTTTTGGACCGCTTTGCGCTCTGTGTGGAAATCAAGGGCATCCAGGATGCACCGCAACGAGTAGAGATTCTGCGCCGGTGGACGGAGTATGAGCAGGACCCCGCTTCGTTCTATGAACTCTGGCAACCGCAGGAAGAGGCACTGTCGCGGCGCATTGAACAGGCGCGGCGTCTGCTTCCCCAGGTGACCTATGCTGAGGATGATCTGTTCGCCATTGCCGAGCTCACAGCGGAGTTTGACGTGGACGGCCATCGGGCGGACATTGTCATCCTCAAGACGGCCCTTGCCCATGCTGCCTTTGAGGGCCGTGATGCCGTCAGTGAGGTGGATATTCTGTTGGCTGCTGAGCTGGCTCTGCCACATCGTCTCAAGAAGAAGCCATTCCAAGAAACGGAACTCCAGTTCGAACGGCTCGAACAGCGGCTGGAGATGGCCCGCGCCGATGTGTGCGTTGACTCTGAGCTGCAAGCCGAGCCTGATGCGGTAAAAAAAAAGCACCCGAGGCTGATTCGCGCGAAGTGACAGCTTCCGCTTCCGGTGTCCCGCTGATGGGGCATCACGCTGATGCCACGCCCCTTGCCTACATCAGACAGGCCGATATGCCTGTCGAAGTTGGCTCCTCCTTCCGCCCGCGCCGCCTGCAAACTCCCCTCGATCGCATGGTCCGCAACGGCCAGGGCAAGCGCAGTTTCACCAAGACCACCCGAAAACGCGGGCGTTATGTCTCCAGTCGTGATGCACAGGGCGAATTCGTCGACATTGCCGTCGATGCCACCGTTCGGGAGGCTGCGCCGCACCAGATCCATCGCCGTGCCGAGGGGACCGGCCTCGCTGTCGAGGCATCCGATCTGCGGCGCAAAGTGCGCGTTCGGCGCGCTGCAAACCTCATCCTGTTCGTCGTTGACGCCAGTTGGTCGATGGCGGCCGAAGAGCGCATGAAAGCCACTAAGGGAGCCATCCTGTCTCTCCTGCTCGATGCCTACCAGAAGCGGGACCAGGTGGCGTTGATCACCTTCCAGAGAGAAAGCGCCACTCTGGTGCTTCAGCCCACCGCCAGCGTTGAGTTGGCACGAAAGATCCTGAAGGACATCCCTGTGGGCGGCAAAACGCCTCTGTCAGCAGGCCTGCTGCTGGCTCACGAGGTCTTGCAGAGAGAACGCCGCAAGAATGCGGAAGTGATGCCCTTGTTGATCCTGCTTACAGATGGTGCGGGAAACGTCTCCGTGACTGGCCTGCCTCCACATGAGGAGGCGCTGCGCGTTGCGGGGCTGATCAAGTACAGTAGCATCCGCGCCGTGGTCATCAACACTGAGCACGAGTCCCTGGATCGGGGCCTGGCACAGCAGCTGGCCGACAGAATGGGAGCCCCCTGCTACACGCTGCGGGAACTCGGTGCTCAGGAGCTCTACCAAACCGTACGCGAAGAACTAAAGCGCTAGGCGTCGCCCGCCGCAACAGCAGCAGGGACGGCGGGATGCATTACTTTCGGTGGCACCACGAATCTGGGGACCACCGCCGCGCTGGGCAGGGACTCAGTCTCAGCTCGCCCAGAGTGTGTATCGTTTAGCACTGGCTGTGCACTCGCTATGGTGTTGCTGCGCGGTCTTCGTAGCCAGCGTTTGCGACCAATGAATCCTCAACGGATCAATACAGCAGCAGCCATTGCTGTGCACGCTCGAACGCTGTACTTGCCCGTCCAGAAGACCGTGCTCACCTGGAGCAGCGCGGCACACGCAGCACCGATTACTGCCACAGAGCTGGCTTTCGCCGCCCTGTTCAGATACTCCCTTGCTGGGGAA
>Ga0111173_1037_pt1 | contig 17560 bp, 17 predicted proteins | sample DeeMarSWOR324_28_FD_80234 | JGI IMG/M metagenome (GOLD analysis project Ga0111173, IMG submission 80234) | Anaerolineae bacterium SM23_84
CCGGGCATCCTGCCGCCTGAGGACTATGCGTCAGTGCAGGACGAGATTGTGAATGCTCTGCAAAGCGCTGTCAATGCAGACGGGGAGATTCTCTTTGCCCGGGTGTTGCGGCGCGAAGAACTACCCGCACTGCATCTGGATTCGCCGAACTCAGGCGACGTCTTTGCCCAAGCAGCGCTGGGTTACGCGCTGACCGACTGGCGCGGCAACACGGAGGTAGTTGAGCCAGCTCCTTACTACGGCCAGCATGGCTACGACTCTACCTGGCCAGAGATGCACGCCATCTTGGTCGCGGCGGGGTACGGCATCCGTCCTGGCGTCCGTCTGCCAGCGGTGCACCTGCTGGACGTGCTTCCTACAGCAGCTTCCCTGCTGCGGGTGAAGCCAGTCGAGGCCGTGGATGGCCGCGTGCTGGTGGAGATGCTACAGGAACGCCCGTGAGCGAACCCCAAAACTCGAAATCTAGGCAAACAGCCCCCTTGCAGCTCAACTGGCGGCGCAATCTCTACGTCATCTGGATCGCCGAGTTCATAAGCGTCGTAGGATTCAGTTCGGCGATGCCGTTCTTGCCTTACTATGTGCAGTCGTTAGACGTTACAGCCCCTGGCCAAGTGGAGCTGTGGTCTGGCTTGCTCCATTCCATGCATGCGGTGACGATGGGGATCATGGCGCCGGTATGGGGCTCGCTTGCAGATCGGCTGGGGCACAAGCTGATGGTGGAGCGTGCTATGCTCGGCGGGGCACTGCTTCTTGGCTCGATGGCCTTTGTCACAAACGTGCAACAGTTGCTGTTCTTACGCACTGTACAGGGCGCGGTGACAGGAACTGTTGTAGCCTGCACGACGCTGGTGGCCGCCAGCACCCCTCAGCAGCAGCGCGCATCTGCACTGGGGGCGTTACAGATGGGCATTTACCTCGGCGCCTCTTTCGGACCCACCCTGGGTGGGTTTGTGGCCGATGTGTGGGGATACCGCGGATCGTTTCTTATCACTGGGATGCTATTGGTGGTTGGTGGCGTGTTGGTGGCAACCATGGTGCGGGAGGCCCATTCAGAGTCACAAGGAGACGATGGTCACTCTTTTGCAGAGGGAATTCGAGTGGTGTTGCGTTTGCCTGACGTGTTGTCGGTCTTTGGTGTGCGACTGCTAGTACGCTCGGCATACCGGGCGGTCACACCCATCCTACCACTGTTCGTACAGGTACTGGTCCCTGCTCAGGATAGGCTGTCTTCGTTGGTGGGTGTAGTTACGAGTGCAAGCATGGCAGCGAGCGCAGTGGGCGCGGTGGTCGTGGGGCGCATCGGGGACCGCCTGGGGTTGCGAAGGGTGCTGACTGCTTCCATAGCTGGATGCGCGGTTTGCTATCTGCTGCAGACTGCAGTGGGCAATATCCAACAGTTGCTTTTGCTACGGGCGTTGGCAGGCTTTGCCATGGGAGGCACTCTGACGGCGCTGAGCTCGGCATTGTCTGCAGCGGCGCCAGAAGGGTATCAAGGAACCGTTTTCGGTTTGGGCAGCAGCGTGGTGTCAGTGGCCGATGCGATCGGCCCTATGTTGGGTGGAGCCATCGCTGCTTCCTGGGGGCTGCGCATGCCGTTCATGGCGGCAGGCCTGGGCTTTGCTGTGGCAGCAGGTATACTGATGGTGGGGAGATCGAATCGCGAGTAAGCGACTCGATCGCGGTTTGTCTTCAAGGCTCCTCGTCTGGCCTGTTCTTGTGCTGCCTCGACCGCTGAGTGTAGAGGTAGCGTAGGCCACGCAGGATGAGGAGGATAGTGCTCGTGCCGAGTGCTGCAGTCATGTACATGCCGAAGCCAACCGCGACTCCCACAGCGGTAACGGCCCACAGCGCGGCGGCGGTGGTGAGCCCTTTAATTGTCTCTCCCCTCCGCAACACCGTCCCTGCTCCGAGGAAGCCAATGCCTTGGATAATTGCTGCCACGACACGCAGTGGATCCCAGCTTTCGACAGCTCCCGGGACCTGAACTAATTCCAGACTCACAACTGTGAACAGAGTGGAGCCCACACAAACCATGGTCATGGTACGAAGACCAGCGGGCTTGTCCACAGCTTCGCGTTCCCAGCCAATGATCCCGCCCAAGAGGACAGACGCGCCCAAACGCAGGATAACAGCCTGAATATCCATCCAGTTTCTCCTCTGCCTTATGGGTGAACTCCGTACCTAAACAGTGCCAAGGTGGCCCTTATGGCAGGATGCGACACACTGCCTGGGGTGCGTGTAGGCGAAGACCATTCCTACATCCAACCCAGTTGCTGTAGGTAAGCCAGGTTGCTACGCATCGTCTCCTCACCTCGTCCAGGCACGTACCCTTCAAGGCTTACTAAGCCATCGTATCGTTCGCTCAATGCCTTCAGGGTTACAGCGATGTCCAGTTGTCCACGCCCTAGGGGGACATGAACGGCTTCCACTGCACTGTCACTGAGGTGGACGTGGGTGATCCACTGGTTGTCGAGTTGTGCAATGTAATCCACGGGATTCATCAGTGTGTAGGCGTGAGCGATGTCTAAGGTCAGTCCCACATTTGACCAGTTCATACTGAGCAGACGGCGCACATCCGCTGGAGATACATACACCTCCTTGGCCCGCTTCTCCATCGCTTCCAGGCCAACCGAAACACCCTCCCGGTCAGCCCATTCATCCATGAGTGTCACTGCCTCTATTAGTTGCTCCCAGCACTCGTCCGCGTTGTCACGGCTAGAGGACAGTCGGCCCGGGTGCAGGACTACCACTTCGGCTCCCAGGCGCGCCGCAGTGACGATCGACTCCTGAACCTGGCGCAGCGATTCCTGTCGAATACCCGGGTTGGTGGAGGTGATGTTGACGTCGTACGATGCACCGTGAAGGCTGAGCTCGAGATCCAACGCCTGTGCCCATCGTGCTACTTCCTCCGGCGACTCACCCGTCCTCCACAAGTGCTCCATCCAGACCTCGGCTGCTGCGAATCCGCAGCGAACAATTCCTTCCAGAGCCTGCTTCACTGAGCGCTCGCGCAGAAACCATGTGGAGCAGCCAAATTGCACGATACCTCCTCTCATGGCCAGGACACCGCGAGGGTGCGGCGCCCTGCGATGCAACAACCGAGATTAAACGAAGAAGTGGCATTTGCGGAGCGTCAGGTAGACTGTTTCACCCAGTGCAAAGTCCTCGTGGGGTTCGGCCTTGACGCGCAGCGATTGCCCATCGAGGACCACGATGTATTCGATCGCCATCAGACATAGCTGCTTCCCAGGCAGGTCTGGAGGCGGCGAGAGGGGGAGCACGGTGCCAGGGGCGTTCAACGGCACCACGCCACCGTCCTGCCGCTGGACCTCGATGAAGTTGGCCACACCGACAAAGTCGGCCACAAAACGGTTGGCCGGTTGGCGATAGATCTCGGAAGGCGTACCGATTTGCTGGATAGCGCCTTCGTGCATTACCACGACACGGTCCGACATCACCATGGCTTCCAACTGGTCGTGGGTGACGAATATGATGGTCACCATGGTCGCGCGTTGCAGGTCTTTCAGCTCCAGACGCATTCGCTCGCGCAGCTTGGCATCCAGATTGGAGAGTGGCTCGTCCAGCAGGAGTACCTCCGGTGACATGACCAGAGCCCGGGCCAGGGCTACCCGTTGCTGCTGTCCGCCTGACAGTTGGTGGGGGTAGCGGTCGGCCAGTTCCGGCATCTTGACCAAGGCCAAAGCCTCCTCCACTCGACGGGCCAGTTCGTCCCTGGGCAGCTTCTTGATCTTGAGCGGATAGGCCACGTTGTCGAACACAGTCATATGCGGCCAGACGGCGTAGGACTGGAAAACCATCCCGACCTTTCGCTCTTCCGGTGGGACAAAGATCCTCTGGGCGGGATCGGAAACGACGCGCTGGCCGATGTGGACGCTTCCCGTGGTGGGCTCGATGAAACCAGCCACCAGGCGCAGGCTGGTGGTCTTTCCGCAACCGGAAGGCCCAACAAAGGTGACGAATTCTCCATCTTGCACTGTGACCGTAAAGTCACGCACGGCCACTGTTGGTCCGAACTCCTTGCGCACATCGTTGAGCACTACTTGAGCCATATTGTCCCTCCCTCAGGTCTCTCTCCGCTCTGGCAGCAGCATCGCCAGTGTCGCCCCTGCTGGCGTCCGGCAGCGTATGCGCAGGTAGATCAACCGCCCACGACAGGGTGCCACAACCGACGAGGGCTGCAAAGTGTCCAGCGCCACCCACATTCCCAGTTCTTGCGTCTGACCGAGGACGGCTCCCAGCCTCGTGCGTGGGTAGAAGGCGCCTTCGCCCGGCGCCCGAACAAAGACCCGCACGTCATCCAGATAGACACAGTCTGACTCGGTGGGCGCTGTTGTGATGTCGTTTGCCTCCAGGAAGCCCTGTCGCACCAAGAAAGCAAGCACCGTCTGTAGACCGCGCGCAACGTCTTTGGAAAAGACTGCGATCCCGCCTCCGAGTTCCAGGGCCAAACCACGCGTGCCTGCCTGCGTGGCAGCCCAAGACAAGGTTCCTTCTCGAGCCCCTTCGCGGGTCCGGCGGCGGAGTATGGCAAAAGGCAAGCCCATGGAAGCGGCCATGTCCGCGTCTGCCTCACGTGCGAAAATGACATGAGGCAGGTAGCGGGCCTCGCCCGCCGAGTGCAGATCCAGCACCCATTCCGCTCCATCGACCAGGCCACGCATTGCCACGGCAATGGCTTCGGTGATGGAGCGCGGTTCGAGGGCCGCAAGGGCCTGACCCAGGTTCAGTCCATCCTCCAGCGACTCCCGCGTTTCGGTGGCATAGGCCAGCGGGTTGGCCACCGGCACGATGTCGATGACCCCTCTCAGTTGTGCGCTTTCCAGGTGCGCGACGAGATCGTAGGCCACCTGGATGCTGGTATGTTCCCTGCCGTGTATGCCAGCAACGATCAGTCCGCGGCGGGATCCGTGGCCCAATCGGTAGTGGGGCAGGGTTACCCGCTGTCCCTCAAACTCGACCGCGATGGCATTGGGTTTGGCCATCAGTACCCGAGTCTCCCCCCCGTGAGCCGCCGTGTCACCAGGTTGGCGGTCACCAACACGACCATCATCACCACTGCCAGCGCAGCTGAGGCGACGGTGTTGCCGGATTCCTGCAGATTGAAAACCATCACCCCGATGGTCTCGTTGCGCGCCGACCACAGTAGGGCCGAGAGGGTCAGCTCGCGCAGGGTGGGCATAAAGACCTGAAACCAGCCAGCAAAGAGACCCGGGATGATCAAGGGAATGACGATGTTGCGGAAGGTCTGCAGCCAGTTGGCCCCCGAGATGCGCGACGCTTCCTCCAACGAATCGTGGATCTGGGCCAGCGAACCGGAGATGGTGCGCACTCCAAATGCCAGGTAGCGGGTGATGTACGCCACGTACAGTATCCAGATGGTGTTGTAGAGGCTGACGCCAATGAGGGGCAGGGGCTTGAGCCAGGCCAGGATCATGGCTACTGCCACCACCGTGCCCGGCAGCGCATAGGGTATGCTGGAAACGATATCCAATGCAAATCGAGCGCGAACCTTGGTCTTGACAACAATGTAGGCGATCAGTGCTCCCAGGAGGCTGACGGTCGTCGCCGCGCCAAAGGCCAGAGAGACGCTGTTGCGTATGGCACGTCGGGAGGCCTGGTTGACGAACAGGACGTCTTGAAAGTTCCTCAGGGTCCAGTTGGCTGGCGTTGGCGGCAGGCCGTAGGCCTTGGTGAGCGAGGTCAGGATGATGGCCACAATCGGGGCAATGCTGGTCACCAAAACGACCACCAGGCAGAGCGCGAACAGCCAGGTCTTGTGTCGGCCCAGGAGGACGAGGTTGGGCTGCATGCTCTTGCCCGATAGGACGGCGTATTCTTTTCTGCTGAGATAGGCCCTCTGCAGCAGCAATCCAGCTCCAGCCACCAGGCCCAGGAAGCATGATAGGGCAGCTGCCAGCGAGAGACTATTCGGCTGCGCGCTGCGGGTCACCGCTTCGTAAATCTTGGTGCTGAGGACGAAATAGTTCTCGGCAAAGCCCAGAATGGCTGGAATGCCAAAATTGGCCATGTCAGCGATAAAGACCAGCACCGCTCCTGCGGCGATGGTGGGCAGCATCAGGGGCAAGGTTATGTCCCGCATCACGGAGAAAATGGGTGAGCCCGAAATCTGCGCTGCCTCCTCCAACTCGGGGTTCATCCTCTCCAGGCCTCCCAGAGTGGTAATGTACACTACTGGGTAGCTGTGTAGGATCATCACGGTGATGATCCCGTCAGGGCCGTACATGTTCCAGAGGGGCTGGGTAGCGCCGCTGAGGGCCATGTACAGCTTGTTCAGGTATCCCACCGGCCCCAGGATCTGCCGCCAGGCCAGGGCTCCGATGAACGGAGGAATGATGAAGGGCAGGACAAAGGCGGTGCGGAAGAAACCGCGCCCTGGAAGATCGGTCCTGCCTATGAGCCAGGCCAGGAAGGTGCCGAGGATGGTTGCACCGATCGTTGAGACCAGGCTGATCTCCAGGCTGTGTCGCAAGGCGAGAAAGTTCCCCCGCTGGGACAGGGCGCGGGCGTAGTTGGCCAGTGAGAAGCGCTGGTCAAAGGTAAAGCTCTGAGTGACAACCTTGCTCAGAGGGTAGACAACCAGAACTACAAGCAGCAGCCCAGCCAGGCCCAGGACGACGGCGCCAGTGTTGACCTTGGGTCTACTCATGAGCCTCCTCCGCCGGGACAGCGGTGGGAGGGAACACAAGCTGTCCCCTCCCCGCATGTCGTCACATTACTCGCCAAAGATGGCGGTCCACTGGTCCTTGGTGTCCTCTCGTTTCTCGGCCACAGCACCCCAGTCGGTTGGCAGCTTGTTGATCTCGCCCAGCCCTGGAGTGTCAGCTGGTGGATCCACGTCTGCTCGCACCGGGATAAAGTCGCCCAGCTCGACCATGGTCTGCTGCCCTTCCTGCGAAAGCACATAGTCGAGAAAGACCTTCGCTGCCTCAGGGTTCTGGGAGCTCTTGAGTACGGCCACTGGACTGGGGATAAAGACCGCACCCTCCGCGGGCCAGAGGTAGTCAATCGGTGAGCCCTTAGCCTTGGCTCCTCTCATCATATAGTCCAGGGCGACGCCGACCATCAGCTCGCCCGTGGCCAGCATGTCGCGGAGCGTTGAGTTGTTCTGGATTTGCATGCCGCCGTTGGCCTTAAAGTCCTCAAAATACTGCCAGCCGTAGGCATCCACGAGGGTCTTGACCGCGCCTTCTGCGGCGCCAGAGCGCAATGGGGTGGGGAAGCCCAGCTTGTCCCCGTACTCCGGCTTGAGCAGATCCTGCCAGCCTGTGGGCGGGGTCGCCAACCCGGTGTTGTAGCCGATGACCATGTTGATCAGCCGCCCCGCGTAGTAGTAGCCATCAGGGTCTTTCATTTCTGCGGGCAGAGAGGCGGCCTCGGCTGGCGTGAACTTGAGCAGCAGGTCCTGGTCTTTAAAGTCCTCGTACGTCGAAGGTTCGGCAACCCACACCAGGTCCGCCATGATGGCGCCGGCCTCCTTCTCTGTCATCAACTTGGTCACCACTTCGCTCGTCCCCGCTCGGAAGACATCGAGGGTGATCTCGGGGAACTTGGTTTGAAAGTCGGCCTGGATCTTGTCGGCGATGGGCTGGGGGACGGAGGTGTACAATGTGATCCTGCCGCTGGGGACCGCAGCAGGCGTCGGGGTGGCTGCCGGGGCACAAGCTGTGAGGACCAAGGCACCGATTACCAACACGCTCGTCAGAATCCAAATCTTCCTACTCATCTTTAGCCTCCTCCTTATAGAGCATTGTAAGCTCTACTGACTCTGGCAGCACGGACAGTGCTGCCGCTGGTTCTCTACTTGTGAAACCAGGTGACAGCTACTTTCTTCCTCTTTCCACCTCCTTACATTTGCTTGTACCAGAGTAACTCCGCTGCATAGGAGAGGATCACGACGTTGTGTTGATGATTGTAATGTTATTATATCTCCTTAGATTAATTTTGTCAAAAACATGATCTGATTTATAGTTATTGTGACCCCCAAATAGAGCCGCCTTTGGACTGAGAAAGGAACTGAATGAGCTATGGGTGCTAGGGTGCTGGTGGTAGAGGATGAGCCGACCCTGCGTGACACGTTGGAATACAACTTGACCCGGCAAGGTTACCAGGTGCGCACAGCTGCCGACGGCCTGTCGGCCCTGGAGATGGCGCGGCGGGAGCGTCCTGATCTCATTGTGCTGGACATAATGCTTCCTGGTCTGGACGGCTTTGAGGTGTGCCGCATCCTGCGTCAGGAGATGAGTGTGCCTGTGCTGATGCTGACCGCCAAGACGGATGAGGTGGACAAAGTGGTGGGCCTGGAAGTCGGGGCAGATGATTACATAACGAAGCCCTTCAGCATGCGCGAATTGCTGGCACGCATCAAGGCCATGCTGCGTCGAGAGCGCCTCATCCGGGAGGAGCTTGCCGCTGAGCACGAGAGGATTGAAGAGCGCGAGGAGATGGCGCCAAGGCCATTGACCTTTGGCGACTTGACGATCGACACCGCGCGTGGTGAGGTTTTGTGTCAGGGTGAACCCCTCCACTTAAAGCCCAAGGAGTACGAGTTGCTGGTTTTCCTGGCACGCAACCGTGGCATCGTTCTCTCGCGGGACTTGATCATGCAGCGGGTGTGGGGCTGGGACTATATCGGGTCCAGCCGCACGGTGGACGTTCACATCCGATGGTTACGCCAGAAGATCGAGCCAGATCCAGCCCATCCAACTCGCATTGTCACGGTGCGTGGTATGGGTTACCGCTTTGAGGGATAGCATGTTTCGCAACATTCGTTGGCGTATTGCCATACCCTATATTGTTCTAATCCTGCTGGCCATGCTCAGCTTGACGGTCTACCTGTCAGGTTTCATGCGCGATGCTCACTTAGGTGATCTCCGGGCTCAGCTAGCGAATGAGGCAGTGCTGGTAGGGGAGGCGTTGACAGGCCCACTGGCAGAAGGCGATCCCGCTGAGACCCTTGATGCTCTGGCCGCGCACTATGCAGAGCTGCTGGGTGCAAGGGTGACCATCATCGGGCCAGATGGCACGGTATTGGGCGAATCGCACGAAGACAGAACGCAAATGGACAACCACCTGTATCGGCCGGAGGTGCAACAGGCACTGACTTCGGGGCAAGGGAGCAGCATTCGCTTCAGCCGCACGGTGGGCTACCAGATGATGTACGTGGCCATTCCAGTACAGGCAGATGAGCGTGTGGTGGGCATCGCGCGGATTGCCTTGCCGCTGCGGGAGATCGAAGCCACCGTGGCTCGCCTGCGCGTGACCATCGGGGCAGCTGCGCTGGTCACGACGTTTCTGGCTGTACTCCTGGCGGTGCTTATCGCCGAGCGAACTGCAAAGCCTGTGCGTTCGTTGACGGAAGTAGTGAAGCGCGTGGCAGATGGGGACCTGAGTGCGCGTGTCTTGCCTACAACCCGCGACGAGGTCGGCACCCTTGCTCGTGCTTTCAACCAGATGGCCGACCGCTTGCGGGATATGGTCACTACCCTGGCTGGCGAGCGTGGCCGGTTAGCTGCGGTGCTGGAACACATGGCCGACGGAGTGCTTATCACCGACAGTGCAGGCCGCATACGGCTCATCAACCCAGCAGCGACGCAGCTGCTCGGTGCTGGCGAAGAGGTGGCATTGAGCGCTCCTTTTGCCCAGTTGGCTCGCCATCACCGGCTGATTGAGCTGTGGCAGCGATGCCGAGAACGACAGGAAGAGCAGATCGATTTGGTGGAAATCAGTCGTCGTGGGCCGTTCCTGCGGGCCGTGATCACTCCACTTGAAGCTGCAGAGCCGCAGGCCTGTTTGGTTATCCTCCAGGACCTGACGGAGATGCGGCGGCTGGAAACCGTGCGCCGTGATTTTGTGAGCAACATCTCTCACGAACTGCGCACGCCTCTGGCTTCTTTGAAAGCTCTGGTAGACACTCTCCGTGATGGGGCCTTGGAGGATCCTCAAGCAGCCCAACGCTTCCTGAACGGCATCGAGACCGAGGTCGATGCTCTTACGCAGATGGTGGAAGAGTTGTTGCAGCTTTCGCGTATCGAGTCAGGCCAGGCGCCACTTCGTCTGGAAGCAGTGGCTGTGGCTGACATCGTGCTACCGCCTGTGCAACGGCTGCTGCCTCAGGCGGAGCGGGCAGGGCTGCAGGTTACTGTTGACCTTTCGCCTGATATTCCCCCCGTGTTGGCTGACTCAGAGAGGATGCAGCAAGTTGTGACCAACTTGGTGCATAACGCGATCAAATTCACCCTTTCTGGGGGACAAGTGGCAATCTCAGGAAAAGTGAGCGAGGATGAGGTGGTGATTCTTGTGCGTGACACAGGAATCGGTATCCCCGCTGAGGCCTTGCTGCGCATCTTCGAGCGTTTCTACAAAGCCGACCGGGCGCGTTCCGGTGGAGGGACTGGTTTGGGCTTGTCCATTGCCAAGCACATCGTCCAGGCGCACGGCGGGCGCATCTGGGCCGAAAGCACCGAGGGACAGGGAAGCGCGTTCTACTTCTCGGTTCCGCTAGCTGAGGCAAACGAGGCTCTTAATCAGACTTTTCCCGGACGTTAAAGAGCCGTTAACATTCCCTTGAACAAGCATTAACCGCGGTGTGGTAAACTCCTGCAGTAAGCAATTCGCACAATACTGATGTAGGAGGATTTCACATGCGTCGCTTAATGCTTGTTTTTCTAGTGTTGGGGCTGGTGCTGGCGTCATGTGCGCCTGCGGCCACGCCGACGCCAACGAAAGCGCCACCCACGGAGCCTCAAGCAACTGCCGTTCCTCCAACCACTTCGCCTCCGGAACCGGTCGAGTACCCACTGCCGGAAGTGAATCCGTTGGAAGTGAGCGGCGACATCGTGTCGGCGGGCAGCTCGACGGTGTTTCCATTGGCCGAGCGGATGGCGGAGCGCTTCCAGGACGAAGGGTACTCTGGCAACATCACCATTGACTCTATCGGCAGTGGTGCTGGCTTTGAGCGCTTCTGCGTTGCTGGGGAAACGGACGTGTCGAACGCGAGTCGGCCGATCAAGGACTCGGAGCGAGAGTCGTGTCTGAGCATCGGCCGTGATGCGATCGAGTTTCGGGTGGGCACGGATGCTCTGGCAGTTGTGGTCAGCAAGGAGAACGACTTTATCCGTGAGGCATCGATGGATGAGCTGGCTCTGATCTTCTCCAACGCAGCGGAGACCTGGTCGGACGTGAACCCGGCGTGGCCGAACGAATCGATCTTGCGGTTCATACCTGGCACGGATAGCGGCACCTTCGACTACTTCGTGGAAGAGGTGTTTGACAAGGATCGGGAACCGCATCTGAGTGCCAGCAACACGCAGTTGAGTGAGGACGACAACGTGCTGGTGCAGGGGATCCTGGGCAGCCCGTATGCCATTGCTTACTTCGGATATGCGTACTACGCCGAGAACGTGGATCGGCTGAATGTCCTGTCGATCGACGGCGTGGAGCCGACGAAGGAGAATGTGGACAACAACAGCTATCCGCTGTCTCGCCCGTTGTTTATCTACTCTGATGCCAAGATCATGCAGGAGAAGCCACAGGTTGCTGCTTACATCAACTTCTTCCTCAGCTACGTGAACGAGGAAATCACTGATGTGGGCTACTTCCCTGCGCCAGAGGAGGCACTAGCGATTGCACGCCAAGCGTGGCTGGATGCCATGAAATAGACGTGTGTCAGTGTTGGTGTACCGCATCCATATCTAAAGACCTACTCACAACTAGGTGATTGGTGCAGCATGCACCAATCACCTGCTTTGGGGACAAAGGGAGTTCACTTTGATCGGCAACACAACGGCAGTTTTGGAGTCGACAGCGCAGGAAGTCTCAGGGCAAAGAGAAGCCCTCCGCAAACGGCATCGTGTCAGAGAAGTGATCATACAGGGCTTTCTGTTCTTGTGTGGGGCCCTTTCCATCATGGTCACCCTGGGAATCGTCTATGAGCTGGGCAAAGAGTCCATGCTGTTTTTCACGCGCCAGCAGTGGGAGATCACCAACAGAACGCTTGTCCAGGACATCGAGCCAGGACGGATCACTTTTGAAGTCAGTGAATCTGGCGCACAACTTGAAGAAGGGGACATCATCCGCATCCGCTCCGAAGTTATGCGCATCACAGAGATCCACGGCGACAGGATCACCGTGGAGCGAGGGGTGCAGGGCACGGAGCCCGCGCGGCACGCCGCCGGCCTGGACATTCAGGCCTCTACACGGGTCACACTGCGCGAGTTCTTCACCAAAGCGGAATGGAACCCGCAGATTGGCAAGTTCGGCATCTGGGCGCTGGTCAATGCCACTTTGATGACGTCGATGAGTGCCCTATTGTTTGCCTTACCTCTAGGTTTGAGCGTGGCTATCTACTTGAGCGAGTACGCCTCCGATCGCGCGCGCAGCATCCTTAAGCCCGTGCTCGAGATCCTGGCGGGGATCCCCACCGTCGTTTACGGCTATTTTGGTCTCACCTTCATGACTCCCTTGCTGCGCGCCATCTTTGGCGTGGACACTGTGGAGATCTACAACACCGCATCCGCCGGCATTGTCATGGGCATCCTGATCCTGCCGATGGTCACTTCGATGAGCGAAGATGCCCTGAGTGCGGTGCCGCTTTCGCTGCGCCAGGCCGCCTACGCTCTGGGCGCTACCAGGCTGGAGACGGCGGTCAAGGTAGTGGTACCAGCAGCGTTATCAGGCATAACCGCGGCCTTTATCGTGGCGGCGTCGCGTGCCATCGGTGAGACCATGATAGTGGCAATCGTTGCCGGCGCAGGTCCAGCCTTCACCTTCAATCCTTTCAAGGCTGCTGAGACGATGACTGGCCACATTGTGCGCATCAGCGGCGGCGATCTGAGCTACGACTCGCTGGATTACAACAGTCTGTTCGCCATTGGTCTGATGCTCTTCTTCGTGACGCTAGGTCTGAACGTCCTGAGCCAGTACGTGGTGAGACGTTTCCGGGAGGAGTACGAATGACGCTAGGTCAAGGCATTACACATCAGGTGTCCAACGAGGAACAACGAAGCAGCGACTTTGTCCCCAACCTCGACCGGCGGCACCGCACGGGGAGGACCTGGCTGATCCTCTTTCAAGCTTCCACCATCGTCGGCATCATCGCTCTGACGGCCTTGCTTGTCACCATCGCCAATGGTGCCTTTGGCTACGTTGCCGTCGAGAACAGAGTCGATCCCGCCAGCCTGGCAGTCGATGGGGTACCGTTGCGGGATCTGCCCAAAGAGGAACTGGTTCGCATCCTGCAGGAGAACGTGTCCAACGGTCTTTTCCGGCGGCTTGAGCACGACCAGCCATTCAGCGAGCGCTCGCGTGAGAATGTGTACGAACTGATCATGGAGCGTGTGGTCGAACCGAGGATTGTGCAGCAGTGGACGCTTCTGGAGTCGATTTTTCAGCGCACCGAGATCGAGGCGGAGGCCGCGCAGGAGTATCCAAATGCCGAACTGCGCTTCGAAAGCTGGCTGGATCGCAGGTTCATCGCCTCGCCTCAGTCTGGCGACCCGGTGAGGGCTGGCGCGCGCACGGCCATCCTCGGATCATTGTGGACCATCGCGGTCGCTATCGCGTTCGCATTCCCCATCGGGGTAGGAGCCGCCATCTACCTTGAGGAATATGCCGGCGAGAACCTGATCAACCGTGTTATCCAGGTCAACATCAACAACCTGGCTGGCGTTCCCTCGATCATCTATGGCATCCTGGGCCTCGCTATTCTTGTGCGTGCATTGGAGCAGCTTACAAGCGGGGCTGTCTTTGGATACACAGACCCGACCACGGCCAATGGGCGTACCGTCCTGTCGGCCGGCCTCACCCTGGGACTGCTGATTCTGCCGCTGATCATCATCAACTCTCAGGAGGCCATCAAGGCTGTATCTAACTCGTTGCGCCAGGCCAGCTTTGGCCTGGGAGCGACGAAATGGCAGACGGTGTGGTACCACGTGCTGCCCAGTGCACTGCCGGGTATCCTCACCGGTACCATTCTGGCCATATCGCGAGCCATCGGCGAAACGGCTCCACTGGTCGTGGTGGGTGCTTCGACCTTTATCACCGTTGACCCGAGCGGCCCGTTTGCCAAGTTCACCACACTGCCAATCCAGATCTATCAGTGGACCGCGCGTCCACAGGACGTGTTTCGCAATATCGCTGCGGCAGCGATCATTGTGTTGCTGGTGCTGCTTCTGAGTCTGAATGCAACAGCCGTGGTGCTGCGCAACCGCTTCAGCAGAGGGCTGGGCTAGGGGGACGCATGACCCAAGAAACCAAGTTCGAAGACGATCACTACGCCATCGAGGCACTCAACTTGCGGGTGTACTATGGTGAATTCCTGGCCATCAGGGACGTAAACCTGAACATCGAGCGGCACAAGATCACCGCCATCATCGGTCCCTCCGGGTGCGGCAAAACCACCATGCTGCGTTCCTTCAATCGCATGAACGAGCTAATCCCTACAGCGCGAACCGAAGGCCAGGTGCTCTTTGAAGATGTCAACATCTACGACCCGGACATCGATCCGGTTCGCGTTCGCCGCCGCATCGGCATGGTCTTTCAGAAGCCCAACCCCTTTCCCAAGAACATCTACGAGAATGTTGCCTGGGGCGCCCGGATAAACGGGTACAAGGGCGATATGGATCAGCTTGTTGTTGAATCCTTACAGCGCGCTGCTCTGTGGGACGAGGTAAAAGATAAGCTTCGCCAAAGCGGGCTTTCCCTCTCCGGTGGTCAGCAACAACGGTTGTGCATCGCGCGGACCATCGCTGTAGAGCCAGACATCATCCTCATGGACGAGCCAGCTTCCGCTCTGGATCCCATCGCCACGCTCAAGATCGAGGAGTTGATGCGTCAATTGGCCCGCGATTACACCATCGTGGTTGTCACCCACAACATGCAGCAGGCCGCGCGTGTCTCAGACTATACCGCTTTCTTCATGATGGGTGAGGAGCGTGAGGGCTATCTGGTGGAGTACGGGCCAACGAAAGGGATCTTCACCAATCCAAAGGATCAGCGAACGGAAGATTATATCACCGGCAGGTTCGGATAGGGCATGACGGTGGGGCCTTCCCCCCGATCCTACGCGACTGGCGGCTGCTGAAGCACATAATAAGGGTTGCCTAGTACTCGACATGGGATGGTAACACCACCGAAGTAGTGGTAATTCGTGGACGAAGCAGGCGCATTAGCCTTTGCACAGGGGAGAGAATCAACATGCCAAGGGAAACTTTTCAACAGCAGTTACAGTGGCTCCAAGATGATGTCTTGGCCCTGGGCAGCATGGTGGAGAACGCCATCATTGAGTCGGTGGAGACTCTGAAGCAACGGGATCTGGAGGGAGCTCGGTGGCTGATTGGAGCAGATCGCTTCATCAATGACAAGCGCTTTGCTATTGAAAAGGATGTCCTAGGCCTGATGGCTACTCAGCAGCCGATGGCTGGTGACTTGCGCACCCTGGCTGCCGTGCTGATAATCTCCACCGAACTGGAGAGGATTGGGGATTACGCGAAAGGCATTGCCAAGATCAGTTTGATGATCAGTGAGCAACCTCTGGTCAAGCCGCTGGTGGATATCCCTCTGATGGCTGAGAAAGCGCGGGACATGCTTGACCGGGCGCTGAACTCCTTTGTGCGCCGGGATGTTGAACTAGCTCGAGCCGTACCTGCTGAAGATGACGAGGTGGATGCCTTGTACAATCAGGTGTATCGCGAGTTGCTCGCTATGATCATGTCCAATCCACGCATCCTTGATCAGGCTACCTACTTGGTGTGGGTAGCACATAACCTGGAGCGTGCGGCTGACCGTGTGATCAACATCTGCGAGCGAGTAGTCTTCACAGTGACCGGGGAGATGATTGAGATGGACCTGGAAGGTCGCGAGGACTCTGGTGTCGAGGGGCTCGCTTAGAATGCCCAACAAGAGCTGCGCAGGATAAAGTACGGACAGATCAAAACCACTGTGCGGGTACAGGAAGGTCTGATGGATGTGTGTGCTTCGTTTCGCCCATGAGGCGACAGCAAGGAGGCAGGCTGTGGAACGAGACAGGATTTCCCCATCCCTGCAATTCGTGAGATCGGTCCTGCTCACGAACGTAGGCATATTCGCGGCGTGTGCCGTCGTGGTCTGGTTAGGGGGCTGGCGCACACTGTATGACTATAGCAACGCCCTTGTCCTAGCCGGTACGGCAATCGTCTGCGTCGGTGCGGCCAGCGTTTTTGCTGGTTGGGCACTGACTTGCAGTGCTGAGTATGAGTACGATCAACCGGCGAGCAGTGACCTAGTACGCGAGCTTATCAGGCAGGCGCTGGAGAGCAGGCGCCGGTACTACAGCTTCATGATTCGCATGGCCGTAACCGGGGCTATCCCCGTCCTTGTGGGCATGCTGATTCAGGCGTATCTCCCCTAGACACTGGGTTCTCTGGGCAGCTTGTGGTGCGTACTCTGGGTTACATGACCGATTTAGTGGCTTGTGCAGCAGGAGAAGAACATGGGGCAGGATATACTTGAGCGTCGCAGCGGCAGAAACCAAGCGCTTGACCCGCATCCCGTTTGCTCCGATCATCTGACGCCGCCTGGCTCTTAGTGCGGCAGTGAGCCAGTTCGTTCATGAATACAACCGCAGATGGAGGACCTATGCGATTAGCTACATTCAGCGACATTCACGGCAACATCCACGCACTGAAAGCTGTGCTGGATGACATCGATCAGCAGGACATCGATCAGGTCTACTGTCTGGGCGACCTGGTAGGCTATGGTGCCTATCCCAACAAAGTGATCGACTTGGTCCGCGAGCGGCACATCCCCACAATCATGGGCAACTACGACGACGGTGTGGCCTTTGACAAGCAGGAGTGCGGGTGCGCCTACACCGATGACGAGATGCGTCGCCTGGGCCACCTTTCGCTGGAGTGGAGTAAGGAGCACGTGACAGCAGAAAACAAGGCCTACCTGCGTTGGCTGCTGTCAAACATCCGTCTCAATTTCCATCACATGCGTTTCCTACTGGTGCACGGCGGCCCACGACGCATCAACGAGTACGTGTACGAGGACCGTGCACCCAAGAGCCTCAGCCGCATTGCCCAGGCCGCGGACGCCGACGTGCTGGTCATGGGGCACACCCACCTGCCCTACATCAAGGAAGTGGACGGTGTGCTATTCGTCAATGATGGCAGCGTGGGCAAGCCCAAGGACGGCGACACTAGGGCCGCATACGCCATCTACGACATCGGCGATGAGCTGAAGGTGACCATCCAGCGCGTGGTGTACGATGTGGCGGCGGCAGCGGCAGCGGTGCGCGCCAGTGCATTGCCTGACCATTTTGCCGAGTTGCTGGAAACGGCCAGCGGGTGATTCCTTACAGCTTTTTTCATGATGTTGGATAAGGCATGGGGGAATGCGCCATGACCCGGCGATGATCATTGCCTGGCTTGGGCTTCGGTGCTGTGCCAAGACATTGTATCCACTCCAAGGTCCTAACTCAACAGCGACTTTGTCGAGCATGATGGGGATAACAAACCGGATGTTGTCATCGATTTCGGGA
>Ga0111173_1080_pt1 | contig 16640 bp, 13 predicted proteins | sample DeeMarSWOR324_28_FD_80234 | JGI IMG/M metagenome (GOLD analysis project Ga0111173, IMG submission 80234) | Anaerolineae bacterium SM23_84
GTTTGCCGTCTACGGCACCGTGGACGAGGGGGTGATCGCCCAGCCAGTGCTAGCCCCCAGTGATGCGTTTGTGCAATTCGGCGGCCTCGACATCAGTACGTCATCCACCGCTCTGCAGGCTTTGTCGGATGCCGTGCTCTACCTGACGGAGTACCCCTTCGAGTGTTCGGAGCAGATTGCGTCCCGCATACTGGCTGTGGCAGCGCTGCGGGACGTTCTGGACGCATTCCAGGCCGAAGGGCTGCCGGAACCCGACGAGCTCGTCAAAGCCGTGCAGCGAGACATCGAGACACTACAGGGCTTGCAGAACTTCGACGGAGGCTTCCCTGTCTGGGTACGCGGCTGGGATTCCTGGCCCTTCCACAGCATCCACGCCACCCACGCATTGGCCCGGGCCCGGGAGAAAGCATACTCCGTGCCAGACGGCATGCTGTCCAAAGCTTTGGACTATGTGCGCAACGTGGAGGCCAAGTACCCATCCTGGTACAGCAGGGATGTGCGCAACACCCTCACCGCTTACGCCCTCTACGTGCGGGCACGGCTAGGAGATGTCGACAGGGCGCGCGCCCGTCAGCTGGTGCGGGACGAGGGGACCGCCGGTCTGCGGTTCGAAGCACTTGGTTGGCTGCTCTACGTACTCACAGACGACCCCGAGTCTGCCACTGAGGTGGCTGAGATACGCCGCTTTCTCAACGACCGCGTGGTGGAGACAGCAGGTGCTGCCAATTTCACCACGTCCTATCGCGAAGAGGATGGTTACCTACTCCTTGCCTCCAACCGCCGAGCCGACGGCGTCATCCTGGAGGCCCTCATCATCGATCAGCCGGAGAGTGACCTGATCCCAAAGATCGTGCGCGGGCTGCTGGCACATCGCAAGAGGGGCAGGTGGGCCAACACACAGGAGAATGTCTTCATCCTCTTGGCGCTGGACAAGTATTTCAGGACCTACGAAGCCCAGACACCAGAGTTCGTGGCCCGCGTCTGGCTAGGTGATCAGTACGTCGCCGGGTTCCAGTTTGCTGGGCGCTCTACCGACTACCAGGCAGTGAAGGTACCTATGGCATTCCTGGCTGAGCGTGAGGGAAGCCAGTCGCTGCTCCTGAGCAAAGAGGGGCCGGGCCGACTCTACTACCGACTGGGGCTGAGGTATGCGCCTACCAGCCTGGAGATCAAGCCCATGGACCAGGGCTTTACCGTGCTGCGCACCTACGAGGGCGTGGACGACCCGGAGGACGTCCGTCAGGACGAGAACGGGGTATGGCACGTTCGCAGCGCGGCGCGGATTAGGGTGCGCCTCACCATGGTAGCGCCCTCGCGCCGCTATCACGTCGCCCTGGTAGACCCGTTGCCTGCAGGATTCGAGGCACTCAACCCGGCTTTGGCTGTCACGGGCAGCATTCCTCAGGATCCGGCAGAAGGCGAGAGGACGCGATACTGGTGGTGGCGCAGGACCTGGTACGAGCACCAGAACCTGCGGGACGAGCGGGCCGAAGCTTTTGCCTCGCTGCTGTGGGACGGGATCCACACCTACACGTACGTAGCGCGAGCAACAACTCCTGGCGAATTCGTCGTACCGCCACCAAAGGCCGAGGAAATGTACTCGCCCGAGGTATTCGGACGTGGTGCGACGGACTGGGTGAAGGTTGAATAGGGAGACGAGCTGTGGAGGCTCCGCCAACAGGCGGGCCCACCGAAGCCGACGTGCAGGTCAGATGTGTCGACGCGAGCCTTCGACTTTTCACCGCCAGCGCGACAGGATGGTCTCGCGGTCAAACACGCGAACGGCCAGGTAAAACAGCAGTCCATCCACACCCACGAGGCCCACGGCCAGCTGGAGGATCAGAGAACGGTCGAGGATGATCAGGCCACCCACTTGACCGAAAAAGATCAGCAATAGCGGCAGCACGACGAGGGCCGACAACTGCTCGGCTACGTGGGGCTCGTTCACACGCGAGGACACCATCATGGCAAAGTTGACCGACAGGATCGAGAGCTGCGGGCCAATCAGGAGCAGGGCGACCCACCACACCGCTTGAGACGGTAGGGCCCGGGCCAGGGGCAAGCCCATGAGCAGTCCAGCGGCAGCCACATAGATGAGAAAGCCGAACCAGGTACCGATTGTTGCTGGGATGGCAGCGGCGAGGTTCTTCCCGACCAGCAGCTCAATGGTAGTGATCGGAGTCGCAAGAATGGGCTCCAAGCTGTGGGTGGTTTTCTCGCCGACGATAGAGTACGCAGCTATGGTCACCGGCAAGATCAGGGGCGTGAACATAAACAGGAGCATGAACTGGTTAAGTACCTGAAGCTGGTAGCACTGCAGGGCAGTCAGCCCGGGAGGGCATATGGGGCTGGCCTGCGCCGCAAGCTCCTTGCCCACTTCGCCGATCTGCGCTGCGCCTGTCACCATTAGCGCCGCAACGGGCACCGTGGTGAAGGCCACGGGAATGAACAGCATGGAGAGCAGAACTAGCCGATGTTTGAACACATCGGCCCACTCCTTACGAATGATGGTTTTGATCTTCTCTATTGACATTGCCTGTCTGCACCAAGGATATACAGCGACGCGAGCTTGTGGGATGACCCCGTGCTTCGTTCGTGCAACGGCATGCTAATGCGGGCCTTGGCTCTGTTCAGCCTCCTTCATCAACTGTAAGTAGACCTCCTCCAGGGAGCGGCGCACCTCGCTGACAAACTGCACCTCCACTCCTAGCCCAACAAGCAGACGAATGAGCTGCGGATTGTGCAGCTCTGGTTTCTCCACGGTCACCACCAGCTCGTTGTCGGTTAGCCGGCAGTCATCCACAAAGGGCAGCTCCAAGACGGCCTCCGCTATCGACGCATCGGCCCGTCGCAGACGCAAGACGACCTGTCGCCCGAACAGATTGGCCCGCAGGCGCTCGGGTGTGTCGATCATCAGCAAGCGCGTCTTGAGCACACCGATCCGATCGCATAGGCGGTCAGCCTCATCCAGATTGTGGGTACAGACGAAGATAGTCCGTCCCTCGCGGCTCAGTCCAGCGATGAATTCGCGTACCAGGTAAGCGGCCTCCGGATCAAGCGCAGCCGTCGGCTCGTCCAAGAACAAGACGCGGGGCTCATGCATCAGAGCACGGGCCAAGGCTAGCTTCTGTTTCATGCCTTTGGAAAAGGTAGCTGCTAACTCGTGACGTCGCTCCCACAGCCCGAGCATGCGCAGGTACTTTTCGACTTGGCCGGCGCGGTCCTCAATCTCGTACAAGCTGGCGTAGATTTGCAGGTTGTGCAGAGCACTGAGACGGTCGTAGAGGCCAGGCGTCTCTGTCAGGAGTCCCACGGTGCGGCGGATAATCTTGTCGTCCCGTCCCACCCTGAAGCCGTTAACCATCGCTGAGCCGCTCGTCGGCTTGATCAAGCAGGTGAGCATGCGCACTGTGGTGGTCTTGCCCGCGCCGTTTGGTCCCAGGAAACCGAACACCTCCCCCTCAGCCACATCCAGGTTCAGGTTCTCGACGGCGAAGGTATCGCCAAAATGCTTGGTCAGGTTCTCGGTATGAATCATCGGTTCACGGAATCGGTCCTCAGAAGTGTCTCCTCCCCAATTGCCGCCAACCACAGCCACCACAGGCAAGGCGGGAGGGCGCCCATCTGCAGGCAGCATTGTACCATGAAGGCAGTGTGGGATCAAAGACCTACTGGGGAACGTAAAGCGCCCCGGTGCCCATCCGGAGCTGGCAGCCAGGGCGCGCAGAATCTCTTCGCTGTCTGGTCGACTCTTGCACACGCACAGGAAAGTCTGGATGTCCAGAGCATTCGCTCGAGTTGGCGGCGGTCCGTGAATGGTGCTGTAAGGACGCGCCGCGCAAGGCACAACACGCTTTCCGGTATCCAGCTGCATCTGGCAATGATTTCACCGGCTGGAACGGCCCTCGGAGAGGCGTTGACTCCTGCCCGCCCGACTGTCATGTAGGAAGCTGCGGATTGCCGCTCAATCTCTTCGTTCCCGCTCAAGCAACTCCAACACCCAGGGACCGCCTTGGGCGTCATCGCTGTCCAGGCGAGCAGTCTGTGAGGCTTTCGGCGCATCCTTGATCTATGATAGTACTGATACGGAAGCCCTCGTTTCTGGCAGAGGTATAGAACACTGTTGTCTCGCACTTGCCTGCAACAAAGCGGTGCACCGCTTGTGCGAGGGAGCGTGCTTGCTCCTTCCCGCTGACCAGCCCATACACGGCCGGGCCCCACGAACTCTGACCAGCACCATACGCTCCCTGCTCAAGCATGTGGTCCACCAGATGCCCACAGATAGCGCTGGCATAGCACCCTCCCTGGACGCTGCAGAACGCATCACCAACCAATCGATCGATCTCAGTCATGGCTTCGCCAAAGGGTTCAATCTCCTCCTCAACCAGGGACGGCAGCATCTTCATCAGCAGAATGCGAGAGATGCGAAGCACTGCATCCGACGAAGGCGGCGCCAGCTCACGAAAGGCGCTCAACTCTGCACCCGCACTCAGCCCCGCCCTAACCTGAGGTATGGCCACAACGAAAAGCCACTTTTCTGGAAAGGGCTGGCGGAAGATCAGAGGCGGAACGCGCCCGCTCCGGTGGCCATTGCCCATGGCACGTCCGCCATCTACCATAAAGCCACCATTCTGGAACGCGCCGATACCAATGCCAGAACGCTGGCCGCGCTCCATCGTCTCGGCTATGTCGGCGATGGAGATGTCCAGGGCGTACAATCGCGCCAAGGCGACGCCTGTTGCGAGGGCGAGCTGAGTCCCTGATCCAAGTCCCATATGGCGTGGGATTGCCTTGAGCACGCGCAGACGAGCGCACGGCCACGAATCGCGACCACAGTAAGGGGCATAACGCTCGAAAAAGCGCCGGGCAAATGCTGCGGTCCTCTCCCGCTCCAGCCCCTCGACCCAAAGCCGGTCATGCGGAGCCGCCTCCAGCACTAGCAAGGGCTCATTCAGTGCTACTCCGATGCTCCCGAACCTCCGCCCCAGACCACCGTGCAGGTCCACGAAGCCAAGGTGCAGCCGGCCCGCGGATTCAATGCGCACACGCAACTGCCCACCTCCTCACGTAGTCACGCAGGTAGCGCATAGCCTCCTTTTCCTGCTCGCCTCCCGTCTTGTCCACAATCTCCTGATAGGACCGAAAGGCAGCTTCGACCTCCCCCTCGTCGTGCAGGTGCAAGCGGGTGGCCAGGATGGCAGCCTCGATCACCGCGCCCTTGGCGCGGCTAAAGCCCAAGAAGGGCCGCCGCCATCCCTGCCCCACAACCTGACAAAGGATCTCGGCCCGTGTGGCACTCCCTCCAACCTCAGTGACGACCACTTCCCGCCAGTAGCAGACATCTCTCAGCACAACAGAGCCGATCTGGCCGGCGGCGAAGTGGGGGGGTACGGGATCGGACAAGGCGCTCTGGGCAAAGAGCAGCACGTCATCCGTGACGTTGGCCACACCGCACCCAGTGGCTATTAGATTGCGATAAGTGTGTGTATCGCGGAAGGGACGGACAATCAGCTCCTCTTCGCCCCAGGTCACCCCCATTGGCGCGAAATTGGGACATCCGTCTTCGCCTACTGTGGAAAAGATGACCTCGATAATCATCTTGGCATGGAGCGTTCGGGTGCCTGCGTGGACCAACCTGCTCCAGTCATTCGATCAACCCCCTCGGGCCGTGGCCGGACAGCAAGCTCAAACAAGGACAGTCCTACCTGTGGAGAATGCCCTATGATGGCCGTCCCTCAGGCGGACCCTCGCCCCTGCACAGCAGCCGCGTGAGCAACTGACACCCCTCTTTTCTTTCGCATGGTCTCAGCAATAGTGAGAAGCGCGCTAGACCTGCACTATGGAACTGAGCCGCGTCCATCTCATGCTCCAGTCCTCAGGCGGGGGTCCACAGCATCCCGCAGGCCATCTCCAAGCAGGTTGACGGAGAGGGCGGTGAACATGATGGCCAACCCTGGGCCAGCAGTGATCCACGGTGCCTGGCGCAGGTAGCCGCGCCCCTCGTTGAGCATGGCTCCCCATTCCGGCAGCGGGGGCTGGGCGCCGAGGCCCAGGAAACTAAGTGAGGAAGCACTCAGGATCGCCCAAGCCAAGTCCAATGTAGCCAAGACAATGACCGGTGCTACGACACTGGGCAGTATGTGACGGAGGATGACGCGCCGAGTGGGACACCCAACGGCATGCGCTGCCCACACGAACTGTCTCCGCTTGGTAGCCAGGACTGAGCTGCGTACCAAGCGAGTGTAGGCGGGAATGCCGGCTACACCTACCGCAATCATGGCATTGGGCAATCCACTTCCTAGTAGCGCCACGATGCTCATCGCCAGCAGGATTCCAGGGAAAGCTAGCATCATGTCCATGGCACTCATGATGACCCCATCTATGCGACGGCCATAGTAGCCAGCGATCAAACCAAGGAAAAGGCCGGGGACACAGGCAATGACCACTGCCACCACCCCCACGGAGAGCGAGACTCGTGCCCCGAAGAGCAGACGGCTGAAGATGTCCCGACCGAAGAGGTCTGTCCCAGCCCAATGCTTCCAGCTTGGCGCGAGCAACTGCTCTTGCACGTCCACGGCCAAAGGATCATAGGGCGCGACGGCTGGCGCCAGGACGGCCACGGTCCCCAGGACTAGAAGGAAACCAAGGGCCAGCAGAGCTCCCTTGTTGCGCCGCAATTGCCTGCGCGTCACCAGGGGAGGAATGTCTCTCCTGGGTATCGTTTTTCGAGTTGGGATAGGAAAGCGCCGTCGTTTGGTGGCCATTAATCGTAGCGAACGCGCGGATCAGCGACGGCATACGAGATATCTGTCAACAAGTTGACAAACGTGTACACAACCGCCGCCAACAGAACTGAACCCTGTACGACGGGAAAGTCCTTCCACAGGATGGCCTCAATCACCACCCGACCGAGCCCCCTCCGGGAAAACACTGTCTCAGTGACCACTGTGCCGCCCAGCAAGTAGCCAAACTGCAGCCCCATCACTGTGATGACCGGGATAAGGGCGTTCCTCAGGGCATGCCGGCACACAACCAGACGCTCGCTCAGTCCCTTGGCGCGGGCGGTGGTGATATAGTCCTGGTTCATCACCTCCAGCAGAGCAGATCGCACCAGGCGGGCGAATGATCCGGCAGAGGCTAAACCTAGCACGATGGCCGGCATGATCAGATGTTTCAGGGTACCCTGTCCCGTAGCGGGCAGCCAGGCCAGCATGGAGCTGAAGGCCATGATAAGCAGCAGCCCCGACCAGAAGATGGGCATCGAAGATCCGGCCACCGCCAGGGTGACACACAGACTGTCGGCCCAGCTGCCCCGGTTCAAGGCGGCAACAATGCCCAAGACAGTGCCAATGACAGCAGCCACCACCATGGCGGCAGTGGCAAGCTGGGCTGTGTGTGGCAACTGTTCAAGGATGGTCTGGGTGACGGGGCGATTGGTGAAAATGGAGCGACCCAAATCCCCACGCAATGCGTTGGCAAGGAAGCGGACGTATTGCGCGTAGAGGGGCTCGTCGAGGCCCAATTGCTCGCGCAACTGGGCGATGGCCTGAGAGGACCCCCCTGACTCAGCGAGCATCAACTCGGCTGGATCGCCTGGCAAGACGTGCATCATGAGAAACACCAAAGTGGCCACCCCCCATAGCAGAGGGATAGAGGGGATCAAGCGCCTTCTGATGTACCGGAGCATTGCAACTACCTTCGAGAGAACACGCGACCTTCGCTTGCCGCCTGTTGTGGCCTGCCCCTGCAGTCCTGACGCCTACTTGGTCTCCGCCAGGTACACATCGTAGAGCCACGGAAACCAGCCGCGCAAGTCATAGCGCAGTCCCTGCACCCGGGCACTGGCGGCATTCAGATTGACATAGTCGCGGATCGGTATGATCAAGGCTTCGGTCATGATAATCTGCTGGGCCTCGGCGTATAGCTCGTTGCGCCTTGCAGGGTCCAGCGTCCGAGCTGCTTCCGTCAGCAGTCCGTCCAGCCCCGGATTCTGAACTTTGGCCCAGTTGAAGCCCCCGCTGGAGTGGAAGAATGAGCGCAGAATGTCCGGATCGCTGCTGGAGAGGGTGAAGGGGATCAGATTGTGCTTCCCTTCGCGGGCAGCCTCCAGGGCGGCAGGGTACGCCACCAACTGGCTCTCCATGTCAACCCCTATGGCCTTGAATTGCGCCTGCAGTAGCTGAGCCACTTCGGGCATGAATCCCCAGCCCATGAGATAGGCTTCCACCGTCAGGAGCTGACCATCTTTCTCGCGAACGCCATCGCCATCCGCATCAACCCATCCAGCAGCCTGCAAGAGACTTGCCGCCAGCCCAGGATCGTAGCGGTAGAGTTCAGACAGGTTTTCGTCATGGCCCATCGTCACAGCGTTCAAAGGGCCATGGGCCACCGGCGAGAGGGTCTTGAAGATGGCTGCGACAATCGCTTCTCGGTCAGTTGCGAAGATCAGGGCCTGGCGAACCCTGAGGTCGTCGGTAGGTGCGCGCTCCGTGTTCATAAAGACCTGCAGAGACGTGCCAGGCAAGGCCACCGGAATCAACTTGAAGGCAGGGACATCGGATAGACGCTGGGCATCCTGGGGCGGTATCTCCCCCATGACATGAGCGTCACCTGACTCCAAGGCTAAGGCACGCGTGGCCGGTTCCACGAAGAACCTAAACTCGATCTCCTCCAAGAAAGCTGGCCCCTGGTGGCTGAAGATCGCCGGGGCCCAGTTGTAGTTGGGGTTGCGCACCAAGGTCAGGTGATCCTGGGGAACGTAATCCTGCATCATAAAGGGCCCAGTCCCGACCTGGTGCATTTGGTAGTCGAGGCCCCACTTCTCGACTGCGGCAGGGGAGGCCATCCCCAGATAGACTTGGCTGAGCGAGTCCAAAAAGGGAGCAAAGGGCTCCTTGAGATAGACTTTGACAGTGTGTTCATCCACTACTTCGGCGTGGTCGTAGGGCCCCAACATAAACACAGCTTTCTGCGATTTGGTCTGGGGATCAATTATACGGTCCAGATTGAACTTAACCGCACTGGCATTGAAGGGAGTACCATCGTGGAATTTGACACCACGACGCAGGCGAAAGGTGTAGATCAAGCCGTCGTCGGAGATAGTCCAGGCCTCGGCCAGGCCAGGCACGAATTGTCCGTCCAAGTCTTGCCAGACTAAGGTATCGTAGACACTGGTCAGGGGAATGCCCAGTTCCGAGGAAGCATTGACATGAGGGTCAATACCTGAGGGGGGCAAAGTGAGTCCGTAGATTAGTCTGCCGCCCCTGGGGATGGGTGCTGTGCCACATCCTGCCAGAAGCAAGGCGAGCACAGTGGTTGCCATCGCCAAGCTGGCCACCTTTGTCACTTTCATCCTGTCTCCTCCTGATGCGCCCTGCATCTGTGCTTGCATCATCAGCAGAAAGGCAGTCTGCCTTCCCCATACTTCGAGATTCACCGACCACGATGCATGGCAGCAATCTGGCCAGGCAGCACAGGAAAAGGACCACTAGCAGAACAGTCCCCATGGCATAGATGTGCTGGGTGACGAAGATTGCAGCGCTGAAGGCCTGTCAAGAAAGCCGTTACCGCCCTGGGGTCCAGACGGGCGACGGAATGCCGACCCCGACGCCAATTGAGCAGAGAATCCATCTGTGCAGGTCTCCTGGCCCTAGCAGGAATCGCGAAGCACGAGCTCAGTTGACAGGAATCGTCTTGTGGGAGGCCTGCTACTGTCTCTAATCCGCTCCACCAGCATCTCGACAGCCACAGCCCCCATCTCGTATTTGGGGTGTGCCACTGTGGTCAGGCTAGGATTGGTGAATGCGGCTTGTGCTATGTCATCGCAGCCGATGATGGCCACATCTTCAGGCATCCGAAGCTTCCTCTTGCTGGCGGCGCATACCGCGCCGATGGCCATCAGGTCGTTGCAGGCAAAAACGGCTGTCGGGCAGTCCTCCAGGTTCAGGAGCTCATTCATCGCCTCGAAGCCGCCCTCGTATCGGAAATCGCCGCGCACCACTCCTTCGCGGGGTGCAAGGCCACATTGCTGCAGGGCTTGTCTGTAGCCCTCCACCCGCCTGCTGCTGACGTGCAGATCGACCGGCCCCGCGATACACCCTATGTAGCTGTGTCCCAAATCGACAAGGTACTTGGTAGCCCGGTAGCCACTTCCGAGATTGTCAGCGATGACACTGTCGAGCGCAAGCTCTGGAAAGTCCATGTCACAGACAACTACCGGAACTCCGTTCTGGACAAGCGTCTCAATATGGGCTGTGCTCTCACCGACCGCAACGATCACTATGCCGTCCACCTTCTTCTCAAGGAGCAGGGCTATGTAGTCCGCTTCCCTCTGGTGCTTTCCGTCGGAATCGCAGAGGATGACGTTGTAGCCAAGCTCAAACCCCGCATCCTCCACTCCTCGTGCAACTTCGGCCAGGACAGGGTAGGAGATGTCTGGGACAATCATGCCGATGTTGTGTGTCGTTTTGCGGCGCAGGCTCCTGGCGATGGCATTGGGATGGTAGTTGAGTTCCTCCATCGCCAGATGAACGCGGGCTTTGAGCTCGTCGCTCACATAGCGTGTGTTGTTGATTACGTGGGAGACAGTGGCAACTGAAACGCGTGCCCTTTTTGCGACATCCTTGAGCGTTGCGATGGTATCGACCTCCGCTTTAATCGATTACGTAATCGTTTACGCCGACTAAGTAAAGTCTACCTCGGTTTGGGATCCAATCTGGGAGATCGTCAAGACAATCTGATTCAGGCCCTGCAGCAGGTGAAAGCCAAGGTCTCGGTGGAAAAGGTCTCCTCCTTCTACGAGACCGAGCCCGTGGGCTATCTGGATCAACCGCGCTTTATCAACGCAGTTGCCCTCGTCTCCACCGAGCTACCTGCTCTGGAGCTTTTCCACTTCCTGAAGCGGATTGAGCGGCGCATGGGGCGCCAGCCTGCATTTCGCAATGCACCCCGCCCCATCGACATCGACATTCTGCTCTATGATGATCTGGTGATGGAGTCAACAGAGCTCATCATACCCCACCCCCGCATGGTCGAGCGCGCCTTCGTCCTGGTCCCGCTCGCGGAGATTGCGCCTACCCTGATCCACCCGCTGCAGAAGGCCACAATCGCCGAGCTGCTGCAGAGGATCGACACGGGCGGTGTGAGGAAGCTTTCTCACAGCCTGCAAGCATCTCTGGTGCGCGACGTCCAAGAATCTAAGCCAGTAGTGCACGTTGGCTTGAGCCGCGTGGGAATCACAGACATGCAACGCATCATCCGCCTGAGCGCCGATGCTGGCTGCAATCTGTTTTTCGCCAACTTGGAGCTTTTTGTCGATCTGAGCCCCGAGCAAATGGGCGTTCACATGTCGCGCTTCAGCGACGTGCTCGAGGAAGTTGTTGATGACGTAACCCGCGAGCAAGCAGCTGACATCGAATCGTTGGCCGAGAGGATCGCCCAAGAAGTGGTCAAGAGGCAGAAAGCCATGCGGTCTGAGGTTCGTCTTTATGCAAAGTATCCCGTGGAGAAGGTGACTCCCATCTCAGCCCAAAAGACCCAGGAGCTCTACTCGCTCATTGGCATTGCAGTTTGCACTGGGAAGCATTTGAGAAGCGTGGTCGGTGTAGAAGCTGAGGGCATGCTCGCGTGCCCATGCGCTCAGGACATGGTCAGGAACTATTCCAAGGAAAGGCTGCTGGAGGAGGGATTCTCCGACGACCAGGCGGAGTGTGCCTTGGCAGCCATTCCCCTCGCCTCTCACAATCAGCGGGGGCGCGGCACCGTGCTTATCGGTACTGACGAACGGGTTCGAGCCGAGGAACTGGTGGAGATCGTGGAAGCTTCGATGAGCTCAGAGACGTACAACCTCCTCAAGAGACAGGATGAGCTCTTTGTGGTGAACAAAGCCCACAGGAACCCCAGATTCGTGGAAGACACTGTACGTGAGATGCTCTACAATGTGGTAGATGTGTATCCAGATCTGTCCGATGAAGCCTTTGTTCTGGCCAAACAGGTGAATTTCGAGGGGATCCATAAGCATGACGTCTTTGCTGAGAGATATGGTACGCTGGGCGAGATACGCCAGGAAGTGTTGGGAGGCAAACAGATCACCAAACATACCACCCTAGAGGAGTGGTTGGAAGGCGGGAGATGAGTTACAGGATCGTCGTCGAAAAGGGTCATCTGCGGTTCAGCGCCGCTCACTTCATAACCTTCATGGGCAAGTGCGAGCGCCTGCATGGTCATAATTACGCTCTCTCGGTGGAACTGGCAGGGGAGTTGACAGGCGACGGATACGTCTTCGACTTTGTGGCTCTGAAGGGTCTCCTTCGTGACATCTGCGATTCGTTGGATCACCACTTTCTGATCCCCACGAAGAATGAGAACCTGGCGCTGAGACGGTCCGACAGCGAATGGGAGCTGCACTTTGGAGAGCGCCGCTACGTCTTTCCGGCTCAGGATGTCCTGCTCCTTCCGGTGGACAACATCACCGCCGAAAGGCTGGCCGAGTACGTATGCGAGCAGGTATTGGAGAGGCTCACTCACCACGAGACCAGCAACCTGCGCTCTGTCACGGTTGGTGTGGAGGAGGCACCAGGCCAGACGGCCTACTACTCGCACTCCTTATGATGGCTAAGACACCAGACACGGAGGCAGCGCAACCATGACCAAGTACCTGTTCGTAACCGGCAGACTGGCCGCTGAAGCCCTCCAGGATACCCTGGCTACGATGGAGACTGACTTTCAGTATGATGTGGCCGTGCTTCCCATCACGGTGGCAGCCCTAATGAAACCCTCCTTTGTCGCTAAACACTTGTCTCCTGATGTGCAGTATGACTCGGTGATTATCCCCGGTTGGTGTCGGGGCGATCTGGGCGCCATCGAGACAGTGACAGGCAGCAAAGCCATTCGAGGTCCAAAGGACCTGAAGGACCTGCCCGTCTTTTTCGGACGCGAACGCCGGCGGGAGGGTTACGGAGAGTACAGTGCCAAGATCTTGGCTGAGATCGTCGACGCCCCTCTGCTGAGCCTGGAAGATATTCTGACCAAGGCGGAATACTATCGTGCCGGTGGAGCCGACATCATAGACCTAGGCTGGACAGCGCAAGGTGATTTCCCGAACGTTGAGGAAGTTGTGGCAGCCCTCAAGAAGCGGGGCTTTGTGGTCAGCCTGGACACTTTCCACAGGGAGGATGTGCTGCGCGCGAATCGTGTGGGCTTTGACTATCTGCTCAGCGTCAACTCATCCAACCTCGACCTGGCACAACAAGTCTCTTGCACCGTGGTTGTCATCCCTGATTTTGGCGAGGGCCTCGACTCTCTGGAGTGCAACATCTCCACACTGGACGAATGGGGCGTGCCCTACGTCATAGACCCCATCATCAATCCCATCAACTTCGGCTTCAGCGAGTCCCTTTGCCGCTTCTACGAGGTCCGGCAACGACACCCTAAGGCCCCAATGCTCATGGGAGTAGGCAACCTTACCGAGTTGATCGATGCCGACAGCGTGGGGATAAATGCCCTGCTGATGGGCGTCGCCAGCGAGTTGAGCATTGACTACATCCTGACCACCGAGGTGATCAGTTGGGCCCGCGGCTCGGTGCGGGAACTGGACATTGCCCGAAGGCTGATGCATTACTCGAATCGGAGTAAGATCCTGCCCAAGCACGTTGAAGACAGACTGATTGTGCTCAAGGATCCCCCTCATGAGCACTACAGCGAGGGAGAGCTGCGCCGCATGCAGAAGGGCCTTACGGATCGCAACTTCCGCGTCTTCGCCGATGCAGAGAAGGTGTACGTCTTCAACCGCGATCTCTTCGTGGTAGGGACCGACCCAGACCAGATCTTCCCTCAACTCGGGTTACAGGACAGCTCTCACGGTTTCTATCTCGGCCGCGAACTAGAGAGGGCTGCCCTGGCTGTGCGTCTGGGCAAGAAGTACGTACAAGAACAGCCTTTACGCTGGGGTTATCTGGACGATGAGGAAGATACTGGGCAAGGCTGACTGCGTCTGCGGCCCGCGCCGAAGACGATGCTGGGGGGACAGTAGTCTCCAGTCGGGGAGGCACAAGGGACTGGCACGATGGTAAGAGCCATTGGCGTTGATCCTGGCACGGTGAGCTTTGACATTTGCGGATTGCAGAACGGAGAAGTGTTCTTGGATGTCACACTGCCTTCGTCCGAGGTCAGCGCCCAGCCACAGCTATTGCTGGATCTGCTGACCTCGTCCGGACCAGTCGACATGGTCATCGCCCCCTCTGGATACGGCTTACCATGGGTGAGCGTCCAGGAAGTCGGGCCAGAAGAGCTTTTCGAGTATACGCTGGCCATCAGGGGTCGCGGAGGGCCCTCGCCACTGAGCGGCATGTCCGAAATCGCGAGGCGGTTGAAGCACACGGAGTCACCTGCGTACTTTATGCCTGCCGTCATCCATCTGCCTACAGTGCCCGTGCACCGCAAAGTGAACAAGATTGATATGGGTACTGCTGACAAGCTCTGTTGTGCGGTGCTTGGGGTGTACGATCAAGCCCATCATTTCGGCATTGCATACGATGAGACCTCTTTCATCCTGGTTGAGGTGGGAGGGGCGTTCACAGCGGTCATGGCGGTGGAAGGGGGTAAGGTGGTTGACGGCATCGGCGGCACAAACGCGCGGCTCGGTTACCGCTCCCTGGGGGCCATGGACGGCGAGTTGGCCTATCTACTGGGTGCCTTCTCCAAAGACCTCCTCTTCTCGGGTGGAGCGGTCTACGTCGCTGGCGAACCAGACCTGTCGCCGGAGGACTTCGCCCAGCTCAGCGATACAGATGAGCGGATCCGGACCGCCTGGGCGGCACTATTGGAGGGCATTGTGAAGGACGTGGCTGCTGAAATGGCCATTCTGTCCCCGCCGCGCGAGATCCTGCTCTCCGGGCGGCTGTGTGGTGTCGATAGGTTCGGTCAGCAGCTGACCCGACGGCTGGCCCGCTTCGCACCGCCGCGCCGGATGTGTGGATTTGCCCAGGTGTGCAAAGAAGCCGCTCAGGGGGCAGCCCTGATCGCTGATGGCCTCGCGGGCGGCCCAATGGAACAGTTGATCGAGGTGATGGAGCTCAGACAGGCAAGTGGGTCAGTGCTGGACTACCTATACGTCAGCGATGCTCAAACACTAAGGCAGCAGCTATCGAGCGGATAATCATCGTGGAGCCGATGGTTCAATAAGCTCCTGCAACAGCGATCAGATTGTCCTGCAAGATCTGGGCAGGATGCATCCCATTCATGGCCGCGAACCGCGCCACGAGATCGCCACCCACCTCGAGGACGATTGCCCCCCCGTATCCAGCTTGGCGGAGTTGACGCATATAGTCCGCGTAGGGCACTGTTCCGAAGAGAAGCGGGCAATGATCTTGTCCGTCGGGAGCGATATCGTGCAGGTGAACGTGCCGCACCAGGGCCCTGAAACCGGGAGGGGCAGCCAGCAAGCCGTTGCGCACGTCGTGCCCCAGGTCCCAACAGATGCCAACCCTGGGCGAGCCCAGCTCGGAGACGATTTCCACCAATTCGACCTTGTTGTCCCCAATCTTCACTGTGTCCTGTCCCCTAACCAGCAGTTCGATGCAGGGGCAAAGACCTGGCGCTTCCTCCAGTATCCAGGCCACAAATGCTTCGGTGTCCCTTCGTAGCTCCTGGCGAGGGCGGTCCCCTTTCGCGCCGTGGAGGACGAGTATGGTGGAGCCTGCCTGCTCAGCCATACGGGCGGCGTATTCGATGGCCGGTCTGTAGAGCCGCTCGATCCGGTCCCTGTCAGCCCCTGAGAAGCCGGTGGCACTGTAAGGGCCTGTATAGGGTGCGTGGAAAGCAAGCTCAAACCCTAACCTGCGGCATTCCTCGATGAGAGAGCAAACGTCCGGCCATTCGGGGGAGGACAGATCAGCCCTGAATTCTAGGACGCTCAGCCCAAGCTTCTTCAGCGGGAGGAGGAAATCCTCAGGTTGACCGTCCCCGACCCATCTGGGGTGCATGTTAAGACCGAGCTGCGGAGTGGAGCCCGTGACTGCCTGGTACCTGGTAGGAGGGATGCTTTCTTCAGCAGGCATTAGCCTCATCTTTTCGCTGGCGATGGGCGCGAACCGTTTCTGATGCCACTACTGTGAGCGAAGACGCGCCAAGCCCGACGAACAGGGCATCCACACTCAAGGGCTGCACAATCTTCCACACCAATGAGGACAGTGTCCCGGCCAAGAGGCTATACAGAGCCGTGTCAGGCCTCAGCTTTTTCCCTGTCAGCACCAATAGGGTGGGAATGAGGATGCCTGATGTCCACACGGTCAGCGTGAACAGCAGGGCTGGCACAATCATCTGGAACCACATGGCCAGGATCAAGCTCACAAGGCCCAGCAAAACGACGAACAGCCTAGAAAGCGCCAGCAATCGCCTTTCGGGAGCTGCGGGCCTGAAATGCCCGAATACGTCGTATGCCAGGCTGGACGCTCCGCAGTGTAGGAAGGAGTTCACCGTGCTCGTGATCACAGCCAGCAAACCTACCAAGAAGATACTCCTCCCGACAGGAGGTAGAGTCATCCCCAACAGGATGAGTGCAGTGTCCGGGTCCGCCAAGCCCGGGAAGAGCCCCAGGGCAGCAAACCCGCAGAGGACTACGATCGAGTCCACGGCCATCCATA
>Ga0111173_1204_pt1 | contig 16614 bp, 20 predicted proteins | sample DeeMarSWOR324_28_FD_80234 | JGI IMG/M metagenome (GOLD analysis project Ga0111173, IMG submission 80234) | Anaerolineae bacterium SM23_84
CTGTGGGCATCGTGAGGGCTATGCCGGTAGTGGAGAAAGCGCTCATTCTCTCGGTCGAATTGATCCAGCCCTCCACCCCCGGTACCAATCCACAGCACACCTGCGCCGTCCTCATATAAACACAAGATGTTGTCGTGGCTCAAGCTGTAGCGATCAGCAGGGTCATGCTTATAGTGGGTCCATTGCCCGCTCTCTGGGTCAAACCTGTTGAGGCCTCCACCCCACGTTCCAATCCAGAGCGTACCGGTGTGATCCTCTAGCATGCATCGAACGTAGTTGTTGCTCAGGCTGTTGGGATCCTGCGGGTCGTGTCTGAACACGGTGAAGCTGTATCCATCATATTTGTTCAGCCCGTCCTCTGTGCCAAACCACATGAATCCCTTGCTATCCTGCACGATGCATTCTACGGTGCTTTGGGACAGGCCCTGCGCAATGGAGATACGGTCAAAGCGGATGTCGTTGTCTCGGGGACGCCGATCACGTGGGGTGGTTACACTGACGATGTCCTTGATGGACTCAAGCCTTCCGGGAGTAGGGGTAGGTTTGAGCGGTGTGGGCCTTGGGCTCGGAGTGGCTGTTGGGGCGGTTGGCTCCTGGGATAATGCGGGAGGTGCCAGGCTGAGCCAAACCGTGACCAGTGATATGACCACGATCAACAGACCACGAACGAACAGGCGCTCAACGTCTTGAGCGGCTTTCTGTAGCACTTTTTCTCCTGTCTGCTGCTTGTGAGACCCCCAAGGCTCCATTTAACCCAAAGATCTGGCATTCTGGGAAGGCTCCCCCTGTCAGAGAATAGACCCTGCGGTGTCGATCGGCCATGGAGGGCGTCTGTTGCTCCCACGAGCGGGGTTGAGACAGTTTGCGCAGTTGCACTATTGCTCTGGCTTTGGAGCGGGGCTTTCAACTTTCTCCACGACAACTGTGAGATGGCCCAACATTGCCCCAATTGCCCCGATTGCCACCAACACGGGCTTTGCAATGGCTAATACTACGCCCAGCGTCAATGGGATTTCGATCAGGGTTTCTCCTTGCTCGTTCTTGAAAGTGATGCGCCGGACATTGCCTTCGCGGACGATCTCCTTGATCTCGGCGAGCAGTTCGTCACCGTCTACCCTGAATTCTTCATGCCGAACTTTTTCGTTACTCACGATCTCTTCTCCTTTGCTATTGTGATTCGTTCCCCTGCGCCCGGTCTTCCTGACGTGTTACCTATCTACTGATGATCTTCTTGATATGTCCGCACCGTCAGTTTACTACAAAGATCCCCCAGATGCATCGGCCATCTGGCGGATTTCGCCATTAGCCACATGGGTAATATTCCCCTTGGTCAAATGACCAGTTGGTTCGGAAGCATCACCGTTTGCTCCAACTTGCTTGCCAGGGCCGGTAGGTCTCTTGCGTGGTGATGCTGTGGTGCTGTGCCATTGACATGGCTGTAGCGATTCAGTATAATCCTACGCGCTGATGGCATCTGAAGAGGCTGGGCCGTCGCATTCCTGGATCGGGAACTGGAGGGAGCCGTACTGCACCAAGTTAATGAGGCGCAACGTGTGTTTAGGCATCGTCTGCGTGCAGTGTACGGGATGTTTTGTCAAACTGCGCAAGGGAAGGGTCAAGGCTTTGGGTGTGCTTGTAACCCTCACCCTGTTAGCTTCACCAGTATCCTCTTGGCCCTTCTGGCCGGGCCGCTAGTGGGATTGGCCATCACCCTTCTCAACTGGAGCATTTCCAATCTGGCGAAGCTCGTGCTTATGCTATCGGACAACCTCTTGCCCTTCGGCCCAGCAGTGGACTATATGCTTACCCTCATGGTTGGCGCGTTGATAATGGGCTGGATCTTGAAGTTATCGCCTCGCGTGGGTGGGCCAGGCATCGACGATGCGGTGTGGATCATCAGCAACAAACATGGGCAGGGGCCCTGGTACTGGCTGCCTCTCAAGTTACTGGGTACTATCATCTGTGTGGGGACGGGAGGCGGAGGAATAGTAGGGCCCAGCTGCTTCCTCGGTACAACCGTTAGCGTTGTCCTGAACAAACTGCTGCGCCTGCGGGACGAATCACAGAGGCAACTTCTAGCCCTGGTTGGCGCAGCGGCCGGGGTGGGGGCGGTGCTAAAATCACCCATCGGCGGGGTGCTGGTGGTTATGGAGGCGCTGGCGGCCAAAGACGGTAAGTTGGTCTTGGATCACCTGGTGCCGTCTTTAGTCGCCAGCTTGGGCGCTTACCTGACGCTGGGCACTCTACTGGGATTCTCCCCTCTGCTGCGTTTGGAGGGTCCCACCCCGATGACCTGGTCCATGGCCACGCTAACCCAGGTGGGGGCCGCTGCGCTGGTCGCCGGAGTTGTGGCCAGGGCCTACATCGAGCTCTTCCGCGGGGTGGGGCAACTCTACCGGCGATGGGAGATACCACTGTGGGCCCAACCAGTGCTGGGCGCGCTGTTGGCCGGGCCAGTCGTCATCTTCCTCTCTACCGGAACCTCCTCCGCTCTTCAGCCTTTCGAGATAGGCAGACCAGGGCTAGCGCCGTTGCAAGACGCGCTATTGGGCAGGCTGGGGTTTGCAGCTCTCCTCAGCCTGACCCTTGGCAAGGCCGTAGATGTGGCATTACGCTCTGGCAGTGGTGGCAGCGTGGGGATCTTCGGCCCGGCGATGTGGGTCGGTGGCTTGAGTGGCGCGTTAGCAGGCTTTTTGCCAGGTTTCGAGAAAAGTCCGTTATCTATAGTAGCAGGCACAGCCGCTGGCATCGCAGCGGGTATGGAGTTCCCCTTCGCGGCAGTGGTTATCGTGGTCGAGATCCTTGGCAGCAGGCTGCTTGTACCAGCCGTTGCCGGAAGCGTCCTGGGTGCGCTGGTCCAGCACGGATGGAATCGTCTGGTCGGTCAGGAGAGATGACGATGGAGCGCAAAGGCCTTCGTTATGTAGGGCTGATGGCTTTCATCCCCATAACCTTGGCGGTAGGGGCTGTCCTATTCGCTCTATTCTACGGTGAGTGGAAAGCGGCGTTCGCCTTCCTCGTCTTGGCGGCGATCCTTACTGTTGCCAGCCTGCTCCTGTTCCGCGTGGCGCCTCGTTCAGCCAACATAAGTCATCACAGCGCGCTCATGGTGCCCCTCTTGGGGCTTTTGATCATTATCCCTCCCAGCGCCTTGCCCTACCTCTGGCTGAGCAATGTGGATCCATGGAGTGCTGTCCTGGAAGCGGTCAGCGGCTACGTCACTTGCGGGGCCACTGTCTTCGGATATGGTGGATTCCAACTCATAGAATCGCTTCCTCGATCGCTCCTCTTCTGGCGCAGTGCTACCGAATGGATAGGTGGCATCTTCCTCTGGCTCATCCTGGGCCTGTTAAGGGCCAAACAAGGCTCGAGCCTGGCCCGGGCTTGGGGGATGGAGAGGCCACCGTTCGATATGCGCACCTTAGCCCGGCAGGTCTCCGTCGTCTATGTGGGCATGACGTTGACCAGCGCAATTTTGCTTATCCTGTTCGGCCCGATGTCCGCCTTCGATGCGCTCAATCACGCCATGACCGCACTGGCCACTGGTGGCTTTTCCACAAGAGATGCCGGTTTGGCTTTCTACAATCAGCCTGGCTATCGCTTTGACGCCATCCTGGTCCTCATCTCCCTGACCAGCCTGGCTGGGATGTCCAGTTTTGTCTGGCTATCCAGCTTGTTCATCCGGGGGCACATTGGTGCCCTGCTCCGAGACGAATCCTATACCGTGGATCGGCGGGAATTCGCCCTGATGTTTGGCCTGCTGCTTCTCCTTATTGGGCTCATGTTCAGCCATTACGTATGGCGCAAGGAGTTTCTGCCCGGTGCAGCTTTCAGGCAATCGGCCTTCTACGTCATCACTTCCATGTCAGGGACTGGGTTCAACATCACCGACCTGAGTGAATGGGACGCCGTTACGGCTTTGGTGCTGGTCGTGGGCGTAGTTATTGGCGGCTCAAGTTGCTCTGCGTCGGGAGGGCTCAGCCTGGCCACGCTGAATGATATTCTGTCAGCCTTGAGGAAACGCATCGCCCGGAAGGGCCGGGCGACTGCATTGGATGTTAGAGAAAGCGATGCATTGATCCTCGCCGGCCTTAGCATGAGCCTTGTTATAGTGAGCACTATCCTGCTGCTTCCTATTTATGGGGATAGGCCTTTGTATGCTATTGTCTTCCAGGTTGCGGCTGCGCAGGCCAATACCGGTCCACAATTGCTGGATCTGGCCACCATTCCTCCCTTGGCCAAGCTGCTCTACACGCTCTTGATGGTGGGCGGTTTCCGAAAATACTCGTTGCTGATCATGATTGGGCAGCGGCTGATCTCAGCTGCTCAGTAGAGCTATTCTACAGAGTAGCGAGGCAAGCGACAACCGGCTCAGACATGGAATCTGACCAGCGGCGCTGGCCTGCTGGAATCTCGCGCCAAGTAGCGTTCCCCTCTTTTCTGGCCTTACCCCAATGACAACGGGGAACCCCTTGCCATCAACCCCTGCCATTCCTGGCCATTACCATCAAGCGAGGGTGAAAGAGACAGCAATTGCCATCTCAAACCATTGCTGAAGCAAAGAGGGTTTATTCCGCGCGCTGTTACCGCGCAGGGCTGCCCATGCCAGACGGTAGGTGCGCATGCCCGCAAGTGGGGTGCGTCGATCGCGCAAAATCAAATGATAATCCCTTAGGTTAAAGCGGCTTCTGTTCAAGGTTAGGGAGGGCAGCAACTTATGCGCAAGTGTCTATTCTCTTCGTTCAGTGCACGTGAACCTGCGCCCAACTGCCGTGGCGGTTGCTGCCGGTCTCCCCCTTTTCGCAAGGGTTTCCACATTCTGGTCCAGCTTATGACATAACAGGGTACGAAAGGGGGATGTTCTGTGGCGAAGATACTAATCGCTGACGATGACCCTGATTTCGTGGAGGTCATGCGCACGATCTTGGCGTCAGAGGGGTACGACGTAGTCAGCGCAAAGGACGGGGACGAGGCGTTACGGATCATGCGGGAGGACGGCGTAGACGTGATTCTGTTGGACATCATGATGGCCAGCATACTGGATGGTGTCAGCGTGGCCCACGAAATGCAGAAGGATCCCACGCTGAAACGCATTCCGATCGTCATGCTCTCCTCCATTATCAGCAGTCCGCATGCTTCGATGTTCCCCACTGACGAGTACATCCCAATGGATGTCTGGATTACAAAGCCGGTGCAGCCGGATGATTTGCTGCAGAAAGTCGCCAGACTGATCGAAAGGGACTGAATAGCAGCGAAGCATACAGGGCTGGCAGGCGATTTAGATATCACTCTGAGGAGAAGGAGCAATAGCAATGGAACAGTTTGATAGCGTAGTGATTGGTGGCAGCGCTGCGGGTTTAACCGCGGCGATCACCGCTCGCCGACACTACCCGGAGAAGACCGTCCTGGTGATCAGGAAGGAAGAGCAGGTGCTCATACCCTGCGGTATCCCATACATCTTTGGGACGCTGGGTAGCTGCCAGATGAACCTGATCCCAGATACCGCGCTCGAGAAGAATCAGTGTGAACTGCTGGTTGATGAGGTGGTCAGCATAGACCGAGATAAGCACACGGTCACCACGGTTCCCTGCCGGTCGTGCCGCCACTGCCTGGTGCGGACAAGGAAAACATCTTCGCCATCAAAAAGGACGTTGGCTACCTCGACAAGATGCAGGAAGCTCTGGCGCAGGCCTCGAACCTGCTGATCGTGGGTTGTGGGTTCATCGGCGTCGAGATTGCTGAGGAGTGCAGGAAGCTTGGGGATCTTAATATCAAGATCGTGGAGATGTTGCGTCACTGTCTGCAGTTGACCTACGATGAGGAGTTCTCGGTTAAAGCAGAGGATGCTTTGAGAGCGCAGGGCATTGAAATCCTGACCGATGACAAGGTGGAGGCATTCCTGGGCGACAAAGCAGTCGAGAAAGTCCAGCTTGGCAGTGGCGAGGTGCTCGAGGTGGACATGGTAATCATGGGCATCGGGGCCAGGGCCAACACAAAGCTGGCGCAGGGCGCTGAGCTGGAAATCGGTCCGACGAAGGGCATCCAGGTCAACCGGTATATGCAGAGCAGTGATCCGCACATCTTCGCCTGTGGCGATTGTGCGGAGAAGGTGTCTTTCTTCGATGGCAAACCGTCACTGCTCAAGCTGGCATCCATAGCCACTATGGAGGCCCGGATTGCCGGGGCAAACCTGTTCGGACCAAGACGGGCTAACATGGGCGTCATTGGCGTCTACTCTACGATCCTTGGCGACACGGCGTTCTGTGCGGCGGGCCTGACCGAAAATGCCGCCAAGGAAAGAGGTTACAATGTTGTAGTGGGTGAGGCGGAAGCTGTCAACCGACATCCTGGTTGCATGGCAGGGGGGGAACCACTGAAGGTCAAGTTGATCTTTGAAGCAGGAACCCGCACGCTTCTCGGCGGTCAAGTTACTGGGGCCAAGAGCGCCGGGGAGTTGATCAATGGGGTTAGCGCTTGCATTCACCAGCGCATGACCGCCGATGACATTGCTACCTTCCAGACAGGCACTCATCCCGGTCTGACTGCTTCCCCTATCGCTTACCAGTTGGTGAACGCAGCAGAGGTAGCCATAGCGAACTCCTGGAAGCTGTCCTCACGCTGGGTGAGGCCTGCGTAGGCAACAGGCGATGCATACCCGTGACGCAGCATGGTTCGAGTGCGCGTAGCATGCCCGTAGCCAGCTGCGGCTTTCGAGGAATGCTGTGATTGAGAACCCCAGTCCCTTGTAGAGACTGGGGTTCTTGCATTCTGTGCGCTACGTGTCGGGGCCACCTATACTCAGTGCGTGCTACGTAGTTCGAACAGATGTGCGCCTGCGCCGTCGCTAGATAGTTCGAGGTCGGGCAAGGTCATATGGTCTGAGTGCAGTTGAGTGGTGATAGACTGGCTCCTTGGAAGAGCCGGTAGGCCGAGTAGCCTGGCTGACGCGGTAGGCCCACTCTGCAGTCCTGCGGCCGAGATGTAGGGTTGTAGGTGGTGACAGATGCTTCCGCGCAGACTCATATTTGCTTGCTGCGGCTTCCATGGTATTATATTCTGCACATTAGTTCCAGTGAGAGATACTGCCGATGAAGTTTCGGTACAAGCAGTCCAGCGTCTTGGACGAGATACAGCGTCTTCAATCCCGCCTTCCAGGCCTGTGCTTCCACAAGCCCCATCAGTCCGTGAGCACTGGGCCTCTAATCCCCGGTTGCGAGATCTGCGTGCGTGGAGGATACCTCTCCTTGCAAATCGGGTTTGCCTGCAATGCCCGGTGCCCCTTCTGCTTTTTAGAGACCCACCCCCCGGACGCACCTGATGAGGACGAACTGTACCACCGCAGGGCTCAGTTGAAATGGTTTCATCGTCACGAGGCCGAACTCGAAGGCGTCGCCCTGACGGGAGGCGAACCTCTCTTGTACTTGCCCGAGCTAGAAGCTTGCGTGCTGGAGATGCGCGCCGCGAAACCTAGCCTGTATTTTTGGGTGTACACGAACGGCATACTGGCGGACGAAGAACACCTACGAGCTCTTCGGGACTTGGGCATCCAAGAGATTCGTTTCAACTTGGCAGCCACTGGCTACAGTGAAAGAACGCTGACGAACCTTGCTCGTGCTCGGAGGATGCTCGAGTACGTGGCTGTGGAAGTGCCATCGTACCCGCCGCAGAGGGGCGCGTTGATAGCCTGCCTTGATGAACTTGACCGCATAGGGATCGATCAACTGAACCTACAGATCAACTGAACCTACAAGAACTGTGCGTCACGCCTGCCAACGTGCAGTGCCTGTCTGGTGAGGGGTATCAGGCAGGGGTGTTGTTCGCCAAGAAGTATTTCTTATATGGAAGCAGGCAGATGACCTACGAAGTGATGGGGCACTGCATAGCTGAGGGGTACTCATTCACCGTCAACGATTGTTCGGCGGGCGAATTTGGCAGGAGTTGATGCATCGGGGACTGCACGGCCTTGGACCTTGGAGCTCCCAAGGTACGCTCTACACGCCGTGAGTGGGCATAGCAAGACCTCGTACTGAGCTTAGAACGCTGGTTGGGACATCTGGAACAAGGCCCATATCTTCCTGCAAGGCAGGTGTGTTTGCTGCCAGATCGGGACGTAGCATGACAGCTGCCCCAGCCTTCTGCGATAAACATGGCAGGCAGCCGTCTGGATTCATGCCCGCTCAGACGACATGGTGTGCGGTGTGCGCCAATTGTTAGGAGCAGTTGAAAAGTGAACTGTATTGCAATTCAAAAATGAACTCTGAATCCTTTCAAAGGATAGGTGACAGAGTGTACCATTTGGTCGTTCCACCAGATGCGGATCTCCATGATCTGCTTGAGCATGTCTGGGATGAGGTGGATTTCGACCTGCTCGTAGAGTGGCACATTGGGTACCTCGATGGCATGGTTGGAGAGAGAGATTCGTCGGTAGCCATTGACCCGCCTTGTTTCGCGCAAGCAGAAGACGTCTTTGAGTGAAGTGTAGGGCTTGGGCAAGGAGAAGGGGCGGAAGAGGCTGTTGCCCGCAGCTTTGGCTTTGTCGAAACGAATGCGAGGGATCTCCTTGGTGGTGGAATGGACTTGGTGGTTGTTGTAGCGATCGATTTCCTCCTTCAATACGGGACGGACCTCTTCCATGGTAGTACGCTTTTCCAAGGCGCAGGTGCGGACGATGCGGTCCTGCAGCCAACGGTAGGGTCTTTCGACCTTTCCTTTGGCCTGGGGAGAGAGGGCATAAGTAACGTCTACGCCTAGGATACGCATCATCTTTCGCCACTGGGTATCCACATCGTCGGTTTGTAGGACATGCTTGCGCCAGAAGCTATCTCTGCCTTGGACGAAGCGAAAGACGCGCAAGGAATCGACGTAGTAGCACAAGGGCAAACCATAGGTCTGCATCAAGGTCTGAGTGGCTTGGATATGAGACCAAGTGGTCTCCTTGGGGAAGAAATCAGCGAAGAGCAACATGCGGCTGAAGTCATCGATGGAGGTGATCAGGGCCCATTTCTCTTGAGCAAAGGGAGACCATAGATGCGTAGATGCATCATGTTGGATGAGGGCGCCGATGGAGGCAGTTAACACCTCTCGGTCGTGGACTCTTCTTTTCTTGCGCGGTTTGTAGCAACCCAGACGCTTGGCACGATTGATGATGGTGTTCAGCGAGACATAGATGCCCTTCTTGGCTAGGCGGTCGCGCAAGGCAGAGTAGTTGTAGCCGGAGATGGGCAGATCAGGATCCTCGACGATTTCTTTCTCCTGCAGTAATGCTTGCTCGATCTCTGTTTCCGCGGCGGGAGACAGTCTAGTCGTGGTGGCTCTTTGGTAAGCGACAGAGAAGGTTTCTGGATCTTGGCGGTATTGTTTGAGCAAGGCGAAGAAGTGGGTCTTACCGATGCTCAATATCCCCTGAACTTCCGCCCTGGCTAGTAGCCCTTGGCAGTACCCTCGTAATAGAACCTTGATCTGCTCGTCCGTGAAACGCTTGTGTAGCTGGTCCATTGATTCCTCCCTTCTTGATTTAGGAAGAATCTACCATGAGCGGTTCACTTTTGAACTGAAAACGGTTCACTTCTCAGCTGCAAATGGTTCACTTTTGAATTGCAGATAACAGCGGTGTGCGCCAATTTGACAAGCTGACAGTTTTGTGCTATAATTGTGTTGTATAAGGACAAATTATCTATATATGTAAGTTGTCTGTTTAGAGAAACGTGTAGGAAAGAGTGAGATGCGACATAGACGACGTTTGCGCGGAGCCGCAGGGCGGAGACGCCGTGGGCACATTCAACGCTTCCTGCAGCCCTGTCTGCTGCTGTTGTTACACATGGGAAAGAGCCATGGCTATGAACTGGCCCAGGAACTGGCACCCTTCGGATTGGGAGGGATGGATCCCAGCCTGGTCTATCGCATGCTGCGAGAGATGGAAGCGACAGGACTGGTGGAGTCCGAATGGGACCCTACGGTGGTCGCTGGACCAGCGCGCCGGGTCTATCACCTCACGCCAGAAGGTGATCGCCATCTGTCAGATTGGGTGAATGACCTGGGCGAGACAGACAGTTTCCTACATCACTTCCTAGACACATACGGAAAACACATGAGAGAGGGCACAGGTGACCATCATTGACGCTCTGCTCAGTAGCCTCAATGTCGAGGTGCCAGTGCACGACGTGCGCATCGGCAAGCACTGGACGGCTGTGGCGGCGATGACACCGTTGGGGATGCGCGGTGGGCTGGCTTCTTCAGTGAGCGCACTGGATCGTCACACACACGGGCAACCGCCCGTAGGCGACGCGGGCCGATTGCTGGAGCATCACGCAGCGGATCTAGCCGGGTTGATCCGCTCGCAAAGCATAGCCGAGGCTAGCGTCGGCCTGGCGACAATCAACGCCTTATTGAACGTAGATGAGGAAGCGTGTGTTGAGGTCAATGCTGCAGATATCCTCGTTTCGCAAGGGGCGGGCAAGCGTGTGGCAGTTGTCGGACACTTCCCCTTCATCCGGCGCGTCCGCCGAGCAGCCAAGACGCTCTGGGTTCTCGAATTGCGGCCACGGGGTGACGACCTTTCAGCGAGCCGTGCGGCGGAGACCATTCCTCAAGCCGACGTGGTGGGCATCACGGGCAGCACGTTGGTCAATCATACCTTTGACGATATCGTCGCTTTGTGCCGACCCGACGCTTACGTTGTGGTGATGGGTGGCAGCACACCGCTCTCATCGCTGTTCTTCGACTTTGGTGTGGATGCTGTTGCCGGAACCTATGTGGTGGATGTAGAGGCTGTACTGCGTGCTGTCAGTCAGGGCGCAACCTTTCGTCAGATACCAGGCAAACGTCTGCTAACGCTTTTCAGATAGCTTGACGCGGAAAGGAGGTGAAGGTAATGCCAAGAGGAGATAGAACCGGACCAGCAGGCATGGGGCCGATGACAGGACGAGCCGCTGGTTACTGCGCTGGCTACGATGTGCCGGGCTACGTGAACCCCGTCCCAGGACGTGGCTTTGGCCTGGGTTTCGGTCGTGGCTGGGGCAGAGGCTGGCGCTGGCGTCATTGGTTCTATGCCACGGGCCTGCCAGGCTGGGCACGTTTCGGTTATGCACCAGCGGGGACTGTGCCGTCAGCCTATGCGGCGCCGACTCCTGAGCAAGAAATCGACGTGCTCAAGCAGCAGTCCGAGTGGCTCAAGGGCCAACTTGACGCCATCAACAAGCGCATCACCGAACTCGAAAAGGAGTAGCAATGCCTGCCCCGAGGCAGGCGCCGGGCTGATCTTTGGCGCCTGCCTCGACTCCTTTCACGAATCTCCATTTGCGCAAGCCAGTACATCACCGCGATTTGACAATTTCGCCGATTGTGTTTATGATGTAAGTGTAGTTTGCACCTAGATGCAACAAGTATTTAACAGCCGTAGGAATGAGATTGTGGTTGCCGTGCATGCTAGTATCAACATCGGTCTATTAAGGAGGAGTTGGGAGATGAAGATCGTCGTGACGGCAGACGGAAATGATCTGGACGCTCAGGTGAGCCCGTTCTTTGGGCGCTGCCCGACGTACGTTTTGGTGGATACCGATACGCTGGAATTTGAGGCTATCGCCAATCCTGCTGCGGCTGCGCGTGGGGGCGCGGGGGTCCGCGCTGCACAGTTCGTTGTGGAACAAGGCGCGGGAGCTGTCCTAACGGGCAACGTCGGTCCAAATGCTTATTACGTGTTGCGCTCTGCCAATGTGCCCATCTATCGCACTGGCGAGGGCACGGTGAGGCAAGCTGTAGAGGCCTACAAGTCCGGTGCTCTGCAAGCTGCTCAGCAGGCAAACGTGCAACCTCATGCGGGCATGGGCGGCTTTGGACGGCGCAGTATGTCTGGCGGTGCCTGATAGAGGCCAAAGAGCCGAATCTGTAGGAGGTGAGTGTGTTGTTGCGCGTGAATGGTGAGCGCTGCACGGGCTGTGGTGCGTGCCAGGACGTTTGTCCCACTGGTGCGATAGAACTGGTGGATGGCATAGCCGAGATTCGTACCGATCTGTGCCACGAGTGTGAGGCTTGTGTGGATGCTTGTCTCCAAGGTGCGATTGAGTCCGTGGGAGAATTGCTGCCGGTGGTCGAAGGCGAGGTTGTAGTTGCAGAGCGCGAGAGTGTGGTGCGACGGCCAGTCGGCGTGTCCAGTCCTTCTGTGCGCCGTCCGTGGCTAACCAGCCTGGGTGCCGCCCTGGTTCACGTGGGCCAAGAGATCCTGCCCCAAATAGCCGCTTCCGCGTTGGAAGCCTGGGAACGCAGCCAAGCTACTCCCGTTTCGGGTGTGCAGCCAGAGGAGGATGCCGGGTTGTCAGACGCTGGAAGAGGCGGTGGGCACAGGTGGCGCCGGCGCCAGGGACGGCGACGCTGAGGTTTTTGTTGATCCGATCTGCCGTTGACACGATGCGATAGGAGTGCAGATGCCAATCTACGAATTCCGCTGTCGGAACTGCGGCACAAGCTTTGAGGCTTTGGTACGTGCCAGTCAGGATACCGTTCCTTGCCCCAGTTGCGGGGCGACGTTGCTGGAGAAAAGGGTCTCGGCTCCTGCTCTGGTGAGCACAGGCAGGCGACGGGAAGCAGGCCATACCTGCTGTGACCGTGAAGAGCGCTGCGAGCGTCCCCCCTGTTCTAGCGGAGGGCGCTGTCGCAGAGATTAGAGAGAGGAGGATAAAATGGGACGCGGGCGTGGACGTGGTGTGGGTAGGGGCAGCGGCCCGGGACGGATGGGGGGACCGCGAGCCGCAGGTCCAGGCGGGAACTGTGTGTGTCCAAGCTGTGGCCACAAACAGCCGCATGTGGCCGGAACGCCCTGTATGGATCTCAAGTGCCCCAAGTGTGGCATCACGATGGTGCGAGAGTAATCGCACAGAATAGGCGCTAGGAGAACGAAGCACATGATTTTGGCCATCGCCAGCGGCAAGGGCGGCACCGGCAAGACCACGGTGGCCGCCAACCTGGCCCTTGCTGTTTCATCTGACCGAGCGGCGCAGAGCGGCGCAGAGGTGCACCTCCTGGACTGTGACGTGGAAGAGCCAAATGCGGCGCTCTTTCTGCGCCCAGCCATACAGCAGCGTCACGGGGTAGGGGTATGGATACCCGAAGTTGATTTCGACAAGTGCACCTATTGCGGACGTTGTGCCGAAGTGTGCCAGTACAACGCCATTGCTGTGGTGGAGCGTCGGGTGCTCGTGTTCCCGGAGCTGTGTCATGGCTGTGGGAGCTGTACCCTCAACTGCCCAGAAGATGCCATCCGCGAGAAGCTGCGTGTGAGTGGCGTCATCGAACGTGGGCAGGCCAAGGGCCCTGTGCATTTCGCACAGGGCATATTGAACGTTGGGGAAGCCATGGCTGTGCCTGTGATCCGCCAGTTGAAGCAGTGGGTAATCCCAAAGGAGACAGATCAGGTGCTGGTGATCCTGGATGCACCGCCAGGAACTTCCTGTCCTGTAGTGGAAAGCATGCGTGGCAGCGACATGGTGTTGATGGTCACCGAGCCCACGCCCTTTGGACTGCACGACCTGCGGCTGGCGGTGGAGGTGGCTCGTGATGAACTGGGACTACCTGTGGCCGTGGTGATCAATCGCGATGGCGTGGGCGATGAGGGCGTTGACAGATACTGTGAGGCCGAAGGCATACCGGTCCTGATGCGCATTCCCCTGGACCGCAGGATTGCCGAGGCCTACTCAGAAGGCCAGCCCATGATTGAAGCACTGCCTGAGTACCGCCAGCGCTTTGTCAATTTACATCAGCGCATCCGGGAGGTGGCGGGGCAGTGAAGCAACTGGTGATCCTCAGCGGCAAGGGGGGCACGGGCAAAACGACGGTGGCGGCCGCCCTGGCCCACCTGGTTTCGCAGGAAACCTCGATTGTGCTGGCGGATGCCGATGTGGATCTTGAATCCCACCAAGTTGAAGGAGCAACAATTCATGGGCGGCAAGCTGGCCCGTATTGACGCATCGCTGTGCACAGCTTGCGGCACGTGTGCCGAGGTATGCCGCTTTGATGCGGTGATCGCTGGAGACGAGAGCTACGGCATTGACGAGCTGGCCTGCGAGGGCTGTGCTTCCTGCTTCTATCAATGCCCGGCTGAGGCTATATACATGGAGGAGCAACACGCAGGCCAATGGTATCGCTCCAAGACGCGCTACGGTCCGTTGTTCCACGCGCACCTGTTTGCCGGACAAGAGAACTCGGGCAAGCTAGTGACGTTGGTCAAGCACCAGGCGCGACTTTTGGCACTGGATGCGGATGCACGCCTTCTGATTGTGGATGGTCCGCCTGGCATCGGCTGCCCGGTCATTGCGGCCTGCGCGGGCGCAGACCTGGCACTCCTGGTGGTGGAACCGACCATCTCCGGAGTGCACGACTTGAAGCGGATATTGGGCACCACGGAACACTTCGCGATACGCTCTCTGGTGCTGATTAACAAGGCGGATCTCAATGCCCGGCGAGCGCAGGAGATCGAGTCTTTCTGTGCCTCGCGGGGCACTGTGATAGTGGGACACGTGCCGTTCGATGTTGTGGTGACGGAAGCTATGGTGTACGGCCAGGCGGTCACTGCGTATTGCGATGGGCTAGTGAGTCACGCGCTACGGCTGGCTTGGGAGAGAATCAAGGGGCGGTTGGAAGAATGAGCGGAACGCTCTGGAGGATGGATACTGGCCAAACTCGATCTTTCTATTTGACAGAGTCACGGCTCTGCGCTATGCTGCAATGCTAGGAAGTCGATCGATACGCGTTTTGGGCTTAGGGACTTGGAGTGTCTAGATGCGAAGAGGAAGACCTTGGCGTGATGCTGAGAAAGGCGAGCCTTGCCCCCGTCGGCTTCGCCGCTTTCTGGAGCCTTGCCTGCTTTTGTTATTGCACACGGGAGACTCTCACGGCTACGAACTGTCTGAGGCGATCAAGGCTTTCGGTTTCGGTGAAAGGAATCCCGTCGATTCCAGCCTCGTCTACCGTACGTTGCGCTGGCTGGAAAAGAATGGCATGGTTGTGTCAGCTTGGGACACGGCCTCATCGGCAGGCCCGGCACGGCGGGTGTATCATCTCACCGAGGCTGGGGATCGCTACCTGGCAGCCTGGATGGCCGACCTGCGGGAAACTGCCCAGATGCTGAGAGCCTTTCTTGCTGAGTACGACCAACACATGGCCAAGGGGAAGGGCGAGTACCACTGAGCGCCTGCCAGGCGTTCTGTGGAGGTACTGCCCGGGCGTACTGTGCCTGCCCACGCTTGCTGGCAAGATAGGTGGCAATGAAGGGCAGCTATCGTCCCGAGCCACAAATTGGCGTGTAACATAACAACATTGAGGAAAGAGAATGGTAACAGAAGAAGAGGTTCGCGATGCGTTGAAGGGGGTTATGGACCCTGAACTGGGACGCAACATTGTAGAACTGGGCATGGTGCGCGATATCCACCTGTCCGATAATCAGTTGGATTTGACCCTCGCGCTCACGACCATGGCCTGTCCGTTGAAGGACAGGATCGTGAAAGACATCAAATCTGCCATCCGTGGTGTGGACGGTGCGCTCCTGGTTGATGTGGAGCTGGTCGAGATGAGCGCTGAGGAACGAGCCAAGATACTCGGTGACCGGCGGATCCAGCAGCTCATAGCGGAACCATTCAATGAGATCGACCACATCATTGCCGTGATGAGTGGCAAGGGCGGGGTGGGCAAATCTTCGGTGGCTGCGCTGCTGGCCATTGCCTCGCGCAAGCGGGGTGAACGGGTGGGTTTGTTGGACGCGGACATCACTGGCCCGAGCATACCGCGTATGTTCGGACTGCATGGTGTGCTAGGGACGAGCCCTCTGGGCATATTACCCGCCGAAACTCCTAGCGGCATCAAAGTCATGTCCATCAACTTGCTACTCCCGACCGAGGATGAGGCCGTGATCTGGCGCGGTCCGCTGATAAGCGGCGCGATCAAACAGTTCTGGGGCGACGTGTTTTGGGGCACTCTGGATACCCTAGTCATTGACCTGCCGCCGGGCACCTCAGACGCTACGCTCACCGTGATGCAATCCATACCACTGAGCGGAGTTCTACTGGTAACTTCGCCTCAGGACTTGGCGGGTATGGTTGTGCGCAAAGCGGCACGGATGGCGCAGCAACTGGCTATCCCCATCCTGGGCTTGGTCGAAAACATGAGCTACGTCCGGTGCCCTGACTGTGGGAAAAGGATTGACGTCTTTGGGCCCAGCCGGGCTGAGGAGACAGCGGAAGCGCTGGGCGTGCCTTTGCTGGGTCGAATCCCACTGGACTCGGGACTGGCGCTTCACTGTGACACCGGCCAAGTCGAAGAGTATTCTGGTGATGTGTTTCTGCCCATCGCTGAGAAGATTTCCGAACTGGTGCCTGCTGTGAAGTGTAAGCCTCTGGGTAGATGAGCAGGAAAGGCAAAGAGGAGAGTGCCGACATGAAGATAGCAGCGGTGACGAACGATGGTCTGACGATCAGCCAGCACTTTGGGCGAGCTACTCACTATGCCGTGCTGACCGTCAAAGACGGCAAGATCATCAAGCGGGAGATGCGCGACAAGCTGGGGCACTCCCATTTTGCAGGTCAGGAACAACGGCATGAACAGGGTCAGCGACATGGCTTTGGCCCGGAG
>Ga0111173_1032_pt1 | contig 16608 bp, 13 predicted proteins | sample DeeMarSWOR324_28_FD_80234 | JGI IMG/M metagenome (GOLD analysis project Ga0111173, IMG submission 80234) | Anaerolineae bacterium SM23_84
CTGTCCATCCGACTCTTGATGTCCGGATTTTCCACAAGGAATGCAATACCTTGACCCAGGCCGGGTATGACGTCACGTTGCTGGCACAAGCAGACTGGAAGGAGAAAGTCGTCGATGGCGTGCGTGTCATCGGACTGCCGAGAACCACCAAACGCTACCAACGTCCACGTCTGTGGCGACGCATTGCAAAAGAAGTCAGGAGACTGAAACCGGATATCGTTCATTTTCACAACCCTGAGTTACTACTGGTGAGCCCCTTTCTTCGTCCGGCCAAGCTGATCTACGACTGTCAGGAGGCCAATGCCGAAACGATGTTGGTGAGGCGCTGGATTCCTCGCCCACTACGGTATCCTGTGAGCAGACTGGTAGCCTTCCTGGAGCCGACGCTCACGCGCTGGACCGATGCCATTGTGGTGACGGAAGATAGCCACGTTGCTCGTTTTCGAAAAGGCGAGAAACCTATCATCTTGTTGTACAATTATCCCCTGTTGAGCCATTTTGACTTTGAGCACTGTAGCGATGGGAAAACGGTCATCCATGCTGATCGAGGCAATGAATTGGGTCGTCCAGAGAGTGCCGGGAGCCAGACTCCTTCTGGTTGGCCCCTTTGATTCTCCAGCAGACGAGGTCGAGGTGCGCCAGCTGATTGTTGACTATGGCCTCGAAAACGCAGTGGAAGTGGTAGGATGGGTTCCCTTCACTGACTTACCCAAGTGGTTTGCCCGGGCTGACGCGGGGCTTGTTCCCTGGCATACTGAGGAGAAGCTTCCACCACAGATCATCCCCACCAAGATGTTCGAGTACATGGCCGCCAGGCTTCCGGTTGTGGCCAGCAACCGGTCAACTATCCGGAGGTTCATACATGACCTGGATTGTAGCCTGCTGGTGGAACCAGGTGATTCACAGGGCTTTGCGGAGGCCATTGTGTACTTGCTGAACCACCCCGCTGAAGCGAAAGAAATGGGCGAGCGAGGCCGAAAGGCGGTCGAAAAGGGCTATCGTTGGGAGACAGAAGGTGAGAAGCTGCTGGCGCTGTATCGTCAATTGGCATAGGCCAAGCCGCAACGCTGACCAGACAGGACCGATGAGCCGGTGACAGAGAGCCTTGCTGCCGCTGGAAAGCAGGTGGAGTCTCGCTCAGGTCGGCGCCGCACCAAGCCAGCTGAAGGCGCACAGAGGCAGGAGCACCTAAATCCACGCCTTGAACTGTGGTTGGTGATCGGCCTGGCAGCGATCTACTTGGGTTGGTTTGCCCGTCCATTGTGGTGGTCGGCATCCGAGAGCGCGCGCCTGGTGGGCACTTTCAACACGGACGAGGAAGCTCACGTCATGTTGCTAAAAGAGGCCATCGACAATCGCTTCCCGCGACTGGGGTACCACCAGTATGGGTATGCCTACCTCAATATGGGGTTGCTTCCTTTGTTTTTACTGAGTTATTTCACGGATGTTACCGCACAGCACATTGTTGTATGGCTGCGTATGATACCGACTCTATTCGCCATCGCCACGGTTGCCTTGACTTTTCTGATGGCCTGTCGGTACTTTGGCCGCCTGGCAGCCTGGCTGTCTGCGTACCTGCTTTCTTTCACCGTCCTCAGTTTCCTGGAACTGTCGGCGATGTCTCATCCGGATATCCCCCAGCTATTCTTCCTGATGCTAGGCATATACTTCTGTTGCCGTTTGGCCGAGGACGGGCGCCTGAAATGGCTGATATGGGCCTCTGTCGCGGCCGGGTTTGCCTTTGGCTGCAAATACTCGGGCCTTTTCCTGTTGCCTATTATTGGGCTTTCTGGGGTACTTCAAACGATCCTGTTGGATAAAACGCAGATCAGGGTCAACAGCGATCAAGTCGTCAAAGTATCTCGCCTTCTCGCTACGCTTGTTGGTGCTGGACTTCTGGTCTTGGGAGCTGTGGTCATTCCGTATGCCGCAGCGCCTTACATTGACGCAGAGTACTATGGTGTCTCCATCCCGCAGCTCTTCAACGCCCTTCGCGTCATCTCCCTCGTTGCTGGTGTTGGTCTGGTTTTGCTGGCTGTTGTGCCATTTGTTTGGACCTTTGTCCGAAGGCCCAAGCTCGCCTATTTGGTACAGATGGGGATGCTTTCGGCAGCCACATTTGCTTTGGCCTTCTTTGTAACGTCTCCTTTCAACGTTTTCAGCGTACGAGCGGGTTTCTGGCGCGGTTTCCTCTACGAGTCCTTGCACGCCTCCTTTGGGCACGGCTTCCGAGCGCAGGGTGACTGGCGAGAGTGGCTCCGCATCTTGTCGTCACCCGAGCTGGTCGCCCCGTTCGTCTTGGTCCTGGCCATTGTCAGCCTGGCCCTCACGGCGTACGGGGTGGTCAAGGAAGGCTGGCAAGTGTTGCTGCAGCCCGAGGGCGTGATGTGGGGCTGGACGTTGGGTTATCTTGGTTTCCTCCTGTGGCGGGTGAACGTTCGCACTCACCGATCCATGCTGCCACTCGTGCCCTTCATCCTGATACTATCCACCCACTCCCTTCAGCGCATGCTGAGCTATGGCGCAGCCAGGGTGTCGAGGCGCCTCCTGCCGCTAATGACGATTTCGGCTCTGCTTATTGTCTTGGGTGTCGTATTCCCGCAGTCGCTCGATCGCCTGCTAGAGTTCCGCCAGGAGACCAGTCACCGCGTTCAGAGCAGCACTGCGGTTGAGGCTGGGGAATGGCTGGAGGCACACTATCCGCCTTCGGCTCGCGTGCTGTATGATCCGTACAGCTATGTGCCGCCGACCTTTGCCGATGCCCATGTGACACCTTGGGGTGGAACGCCGCAGCTACTGGAAACGCTGCGGCCCGACGTGGTGATTGTCCACAGCTTCCATTCAGATAGGTTTTCCGATCCTGGGCAAGCAGGGGCATATGCTCGTGAGGAAACGCAGTTTCTGGCAAGGTATGATTACTATGCGACTCTGCGCAATGGGAAAGCTGGCTACACGCTGCTGCGTGACTTTGGCGGCGTTCAAGTGTACGGCAGGCGCGGAGACTAGCGGCTGTCTGCTAGCGTGGTTGAGCGCATGAACGTTCTTGGAAGAGGAGTAAGCGATTCCAGGTGGAGCTAAAGGACAACTGCTTCATCGGAAGGTGTCCATCCACATTGAATGGCGAATAAGGCGAGACCAGTCGGAGGCCCTGTGGATTTCCATTGGTTGCCCCTGAGAATCCAAAAGGACTACTTGTTTGCCCCTCGCCATGAGGAGTACCGGGAGATCCTGGAAGTTGCCCGCAGCCAACAGTACAGGGCAATGTCCCTGCGCGAGGCGCACTCGGGTTCGGGGGGATGGGCGCATCAGAGGCTTTTGGCCTTGCGCCACGACGTGGACACCAACAATCGCAAAGGGGTCAGGCTCTTTTTTGAACTGGAGAGGGAGTTCGGTGTTACAGCCACCTACTATTTCAGGTTGAAGACTCTTGAAATGACGGACATCGTGAGGGAAATACTGGAATACGGTTCAGAGGTCGGGTATCACTTTGAGGAACCCGCAACTCTGGCCAAGCGCGATAGGATCACCTCGTGCCGGGAATTGGAGAAGGAAGAGAATAGGAAGCGCATCGACGAGATGATGGAGCGCAACATCCGCCATGTCAACGCTAAGCTGGGCATCCAGATCCGATCACTCTGCAGCCATCATGATTTCTACAACCGGCGACTGCATGTTGAGAACTATGCCTTTCTGTCTGATCAGATTCGGCAGCAATTCAACATCCTTTTTGAAGCAAACGACCCGTCGTTCCTGGGACTGTTCGACCGCTGCACTCATGACGTGACTGACAACGCGTGGCTGTGGCACAACGATGATTCTCCAGTCAAAGCGATGCTGGAAGGCATGCCAAGGATCCTGGTGCTGACCCACCCGCGTCAATGGCACCCGGCGCCTGTCGTGAATACGCGCGAGAACTTGAATCGGTTGCTGCAAGAGTTGTACTACCGAGCGCTGGGGATATGATAGGGTGAACACGAGGGTCTTTGGACCGCCAATCTGAGGGAGAACTGCGGTGAACCCGGCGAGCATTCCCTTCGTAACGGTAGTCGTACCCACATACAATGACGGCGCCCACCTGCGTCAGTGCCTGGATTCCTTGATCCAGTCCGATTATCCGGCGGGCCATTTCGAGGTGCTGGTAGTCGATGGCGGGTCTGATGATGGCTCGCAGAGCATCGTTCTGCAGCTGGCAGAAGAGGCTGGCTTTATCCGCATGCTGGGAAACCCGCGGCGGGTCGCAGCAGCCGGTGTGAACATCGGGATTGAGAGCGCTGCCGGGGATGTGATCATCATCCTCAGCGCACACAGCTACGTGGCCAGCGACTTTATCAGGCAGAGCGTACATTATCTCTCCCACACGGAGGCTTCCTGCGTGGGTGGCCCCATTCAGAGCATCTCCGAATCATTTGTCGGCAAGACCATTGCCCTGGCCATGAGCTCGCCATTCGGCGTGGGGAATGCCCTTTTTCGCTATTCTCGCCGGGAGCAATACGTGGACACGGTTGCCTTTGGCGCCTATCGTCGCAAGGTGTTTCACAAGATAGGCTCCTTTGACGAGACCTTAGTGTACAACGAGGATGATGAGTTCAACAGCCGACTGCGAGAGCGCGGAGGCAAGATCTTTCTCACACCGGCGATCAAGTCCTTCTACTATACCAGATCCTCTCTACGGCAGCTCTGGCAACAGTACTTCCACTACGGGCTGGGGAAGGTGCGCGTCATTCAGAGACACCCCTACGTCGCCATGACCCGCCACTTTGTCCCCTTCTTCTTCGTGGCAACCCTCTTGGTCAGCGGCTTACTGGGACTGCTCGACCCCATATGGTGGAAGCTGTCTTTGTGGGTCCTGGGGAGCTATCTGGCCGCCTCGTTGATTTTCTCGCTGTCCATCTCCGCCAGGAACGGCTGGCGGCATCTACCTGTGCTGCCGGTGGTCTTTGCCTGTCTTCATTTTGCCTACGGCCTGGGATTCCTGGCCGGGTTGCTCAAGTTGGCCTGGGAAGTGCTGCACCGGCCGCCGCGGCAGCATATAGCGACTGACGCCCACCGTGGAACCGGGATAGACTCCATTGCCGGCACAGAATCTGTGGAGGAGATGGCCGTTGACAGCTAGCAGACGGACCACACCGCAGGTCATGGTCATTGGCATAGACGGCGCTTCGTGGCATGTGCTCAACCTCATGATAGAAGCTGGCGCGATGCCAAACCTGAGCAGGTTGATCGAAACGGGCGTCAGCGGCCCGTTGACCTCCACTCTGCCGCCCACCTCCCCTCCGGCATGGAGCTCATTCATGACCGGCAAGAAGCCGGGTAAGCATGGCATCTTCTCATGGTGGGAAGCGCTGAACCTGCGCTTTGTGCCCCTCAGTTCCCGCGACATCGATGGAAGGACGCTGTGGCAGCTGCTTGGCGAAGGCGGCAAGCGCATCGGCGTGTTCAACGTGCCCATGACCTACCCTCTGCCCTCATATGCCATCAACGGCTTCATGATTGCGGGAATGCTGACTCCCAGCATCGAATCCCAGTTCACCTATCCAGCGAGCCTGCGGGAGGAGTTGATCTCGCTGGTTGGCAACTACACGATCCATACCCCCTGGCTGGACTATGAGCATAGGAAGGATGGGCGGCACGCTCTAATGCGAGACCTCGCTGCCAAGCTGGAACAACGCAGCAAGGTTGCTCTGGCCCTTTTGGAGCGATACGAGACGGACTTTTTCATGGTGGTGTTTGCAGGCAACGATAGGCTGAGCCACTGCCTGTGGAAATACATCGGGCTGGACGCTGAGATGCCGCTCGACGCGGAGGGCCTGAAGATCCAGGAGATGATCCGTGCCTACTACGGTCAGCTGGACGCCACCCTGGGAGGCATGCTACAGTACTGTGGACCGCAGACGACCGTTCTTGTGATGTCCGACCACGGCTTTGGCCCCCTGCGCAAGGAGATCTACATCAACAAGTGGCTGGCCGATGAGGGCCTTCTTGCATCGAGCTACAATCCAAGGAGCTGGAGAATTCGAACCAATCTGCACCGCCTGGCGCGTCGACTGGGTATCACGAGGGAACGTTGGCGCCGCGTGCTGGGCACGCGGGCGACCGAGCTGGCTCAAGAGCTGGCCAACACCATCCGCATTGATTGGTCGCAAACCAGAGCTTATTCCAACGGCTCAAACAGTATTCAGATCAATCTCAAGGGCAGAGAGCCCCATGGGATCGTCAATCCGGGGAGCGAATACGAAGCAGTCCGCTCGCAGGTCATCGAACGACTGGTACAACTGCGCGACCCCGAGACAGGTACCAAGGTGGTGAGCACCGTCTTTCGCAGAGAAGAGGTGTTCGAAGGGCCGCACGTTCAGCGCGCTCCCGACATCTTGATCTGGATGGCCGATCAGGGGTGTGCAGCCTACAAGTGTGATGTGGACGTGGACAAGGTCGTCGAGCCGGCAGGCTGGCGAAATGGAGAGCACACCCTGGAGGGAGTCCTCGTAGCGGCGGGGAAACACATCAAAAAGGGCGCTAGGATCGATCAGGCGGGGATCATAGACCTGGCCCCGACTATCCTGTACCGGATGGACTTGCCCATTCCCGATGACATGGACGGCGTGATCCTCACTGACCTGTTCGAAGAAGGGTTCCTTGGCTCCAACACCCCCAAGGGGGCTACAACCAGCAAGGTGACTGACCTTGGCATCGCTGATCGGGAACAGGCCAAGGACCGAGAGGTCATCCTGGAACGGCTGAGAGGACTGGGATACATCGATTAGCACCTGCCGGGCACTCTTGCGCCAGCAGTAAACGGCCTCGCAGAGGGCCCAGTCCTCGTTCTCAGAACACCACGAGGTGCGCGGTTTGCCAACCACCCGAGAACGGCTTCTGAAGAATACAATGGCCAGGCTGCTGAATCAGGGCATCCTGGTGATCTCATCCTTCGCCATTGCCGTCCCGCTGGCCAGATGGTGGGGCGCTGAGTCATTCGGCAGATACTCCTTCGCCATCGCTTTCGCCGCCTTGTTCGGCTTCTCCTTTGACTGGGGGCTGCATTGGCTGCTCACCAGAGAGGTCGCCCGGGATAAAGGCAACGTTGCCAGGTACCTGAACAATGCGCTCGGCCTGACCCTGGTCCTTTCGCTTTTCACCATGGCTGTGCTCATCTTGCTGATCAACGTCTTCGACTATCCTGCGGAGACCATCCTGGCCGTATACCTTGCCGGAACATGGACATGGTTGGAGGTCTTGGCCTCTCTGTTCATCAGGGGAGCCTTCTACGCCTTTGAAAGGATGGACTACGAGACGCCACCCCTGTTGGCAGAAAGGCTGATCGCCGTGGTCTGTGGCCTCGCCGTGCTCCGTGCCCACAGTGGACTGATCGCCCTGCTGTGTGTGTTGGTCGCCTCTCGCCTGCTCAAGCTGCTGCTCTGCCTGGTGATCTACGCCAGGAGAATCGGACATCTGGGGGTTGAGTTCGATTGGCGCTTCTGGCGCTTCCTGGCCAGGTCCACGTTCCCTTTTGGGCTGAATCTGGCCCTTGGACTGATCTACACAAAGGTTGACATCACCATGCTCTCCCTGCTCAGGCGGAATGAAGCGGAAATCGGCTTCTACCGGGCAGCGCTGGCGCTTGTGATGTACTGGCCAGCGTTGGGAACGTCTCTGACCAGTTCCCTGTTCCCCATGATGTCAGAGCTGTACCTGTCAAGACGCGATTCGTTCATCCGCAACTATCGCAGATCCGTTCAGTGGCTCTTTGCCTTGGGACTGCCAATGACAGTCGGCTTGTGCCTGCTGGGAGACAGGTTCATCACCTCTATCTACGGCCAGAGCTTTGTGCCGGCGGTGGTCAGCCTGCGTATCCTGAGCGGGTCCGTCCTGCTCAAGTTCATACACGGCACCCTGGCCATGGTCCTGACTTCGAGCAACAGACAGGCGCTGCGTACCGGCATCGTAGCTTCGGCCGCGCTCGGCAACACGCTTCTGAACCTTCTGCTGATTCCCTGGGCAGGCCACGTGGGAGCAAGCGTAGCCGCCGTGCTGACCGACAGCTGGATCCTCGTGACCTGCTACCTGGTGGTTTCCCGGCAGTTGGGCAGGCTGCGGTTTTCGGCAGCCCTGGGGCCTTCGACGCTGAGTGCGATCGTGATGGGCCTGGGTGTCCTTTTGCTCCGGCGCACATCTCTACTATTATTGATCCCAGCGGCGGTGGTTACCTACGCCGTGGCTTTGTGTGCTCTCGGCGGTGTTCCGCGGGAGCAGCTGGCGAAATGGAAGGAGCTACTTCCACTGCGCTGGTGGAGACGGGTGTGACCATACGTCTTCCGCCTGCACGCCGACCGTGAGTGGATGTCCCTTCGGTGACGTGTGGCCTGCGCCAGCGGTTGGGTCGGGTAGCAAGGGTCAAAGGAACGGAGCATGATGGGGCGACTTGATGCAAAACGGGAATGGATAGTGATAGCCGCCCTGCTGTTGTGCGTTGCACTGCTCAGGGGCCCCGCATTGCTGAGTGCGTGGTACAACAACCTCGCCAGTCTCACGCTGCGACCGGGGTGGCAAGCCCTGCACCGGGCATTGAGCATCGCGCCCTGTCCACCGAGGGCTGCCGAGTCAACCGCCGCACAGCAGGTTGGGCAAGCCCTGCGCCTGAACCCACAGAGTGAGCGGGCACGCCTGAACGCTGCGAGGCTGGCCTGGCTACGGGGTGACTGTGAAGCAGCCCTGGAGGCGTGGGGGAGCTTGCCCTCCAGCGACGTGATCGCACGCCTGGAGCATGCAAATGGCCTGTATGCGCTGGGGCGTGAAAGGGAGGCCCTGGAGTTGTATCGGCAGATCGATCATGCAGCGGAGTATCTGCACATCCGCGGGGAGCTGGCTGAAGCGTTACAGGATGTAGAGGCCGCCATCGCCTGGTACGAGCTGGCCATAAAAGTCCTGCCAACACAGGCCACGATGCACAGCCTGGCCACGCTATACGTGGAAAGAGGGCAGCACGACGCTGCGATGGCCGTCCTGGACAGCTTGAGCGAGGGAACACAGGGTGCCGATGTATGGCTTTGGTGGCGACTGGGACAGAGCGCCCAGTCGGCTGGCGACTGGGAGATTGCCTTGCGGGCCTTTGAGCATGGCGCGCTACAGAGCGACGATCCCTGCACCTTCTGGGAGGCGCAGGCGGACGTCCTGGAGCAACTCGAGAAGTGGGCCACTGCGGAGACCGTTTCTCTCCGGGCACAGGCCGTCTGTCCAGAGCGGCTGTGGCCCTACCTGCGCCTGGGCCGTCTTCGCAGGCAAGCGGGTGACCTCCTCGCTGCCCTGCACTGGTACCGGCAGGCAGAGGAGCTGTGGCCGGAGCATGTCGCCCCCAAGTACTACCTGGGAGTGATTCACTTCGACCAGCAACAGTATGATCAGGCCCGGGGCTACTTTCAGCAGGTTCTGGACTTGGAGCCCGGTCATCTGTGGAGCATCTACTACCTGGCCTGGTGCTCCCATGAGAGCGGCGATAGGCACGCAGCAGTGGAGACGCTGGCGCGTGCCATTGCGCTGCATGATGAGCAGCCCTGGAGATGGGCCGTCCTGCTGGGCGATTGGCACCTGGAGTTGGCAGAGCGGGAAGAGGCTCTCGCCGCTTACCGGCAAGCGCTCTCGTGGCACCCAGGGGATGAGGACATCCAAGCGCGCATCGAGAGCGCACTCCAATCCAGGCCCTGAGCGGAGGGAGATGCGGCACTTTCAGCGGGAGTCAAAGCGTTGAGCGAACGATCCACATTGATTTCAGCGAGCATCGCGAAACCGTCGGCTGGCATCACCTTTGCGATGAGCATAGTCGCTGTCATCGAACTAGTGCGCGACGCAACCGTAATCCGAATCTTTGGTGCAGGAGCGGTCAGCGATGCGTATTTCTTGGGTATAGCCATTCCAATGATGGTTGGAGGAGCATTCCAATCGATTGGTATTCAAGTAGTTATGCCCTGGTTTTGTCTTTCTAATGCAAGAGATGGTGATGTCGGTCATGCTCAAATGTCGCAGATGTTTTTCCTTCTACTCGTGCCGATCCTAGTCATGAGCTTGACTTCTCGTTATCTGGCGGGTGTCGTTGCTCACTTGATTGCCGGTCCTGCCATTGACGTTGAGATGCTGGTGGCTGTGCTGAGGCCTGCCTTGCCCACGCTTGGCCTGATGGCCGCCTCCGCCGTGCTGGCGGCCTACCTGAACGCCAAGGAGCGATACAGTGCGGTTGCTTGGAGGCGCTTCACCAACTCCGCGTGCTTCATCCTAGCGATACTTCTGTGGCCCAGTAGGCGGATAGCCTCTAGCTTAGGCCTTGCCTACCTGGCAGGGAGTACAGTTGAGCTCGGCTGGCTGGCATTTTTGGCCCGGCCGTCCATACGGTGCCTGATATCCAAGAAAGGGATAGCAGAATGGCGTGGGTTGGGCAGGCTGTTCGGTAGCACAGTCTTGCCTTCGGTGACCCTGGTGCTCCGTGCGTTGGGCACGGCAGCGGAACGGGTTATGGCGGGCTACTTGGCCGTTGGCAGTGTAGCTACCCTCAGTTACGGCCGCCGGGCGACTCTGGCGCTAGGCAGGATCTTCACTGAAGGCATGAACACTGTGGTGAGGTCGAAAGCCTCAAAAGCACACGCCGAGGGCGGGCAGCAAGAGACCGCAGAGATCCTATCTCAGGGCTTTCGCCTGCTATTGCTGGTACTTGTGCCAATCACAGCCTTTGTGATTGTCCTTCGCGTCCCCATTACTCGACTGCTGTTTGCAAGCGAGCAGTTCGAGGCGGGCGAGGTGACCAGAACGGCGGCGGTGATAGCGTCCTTTGCTGCGGCGCTTCCTGCCTATGGTCTCATTCCTCTGTTTTTGAGCTCGTTCTACGCCCAGGGCGACACGAAAACGCCGTCGGTTCATTGGTTACTTCTTCTGGCTCTCAACCTCGCGCTTGATCTCGCTGCCCTGCGTTATTTGGGGCTCCTAGGTATCGCTTTAGCCTACCTGGTGGCCAGAACGTTATCTGCCTTGCGGGCCGGATGGCTTGTCGAAAGGCGGGTGACCAAGCTGCACGTTTGGCGGGATGCTGGCTTCTTCACACGGTTGGTGATTGGCGGGCTTGGCGCGGGCATGACGTTCTGGATCGTGTTTACTTATGTGGATCACCTTGTGCCGGCAGGCACGTTGGGAATACTGTGGGCGGTAGTAGTCTCCGCGTTGGCAGGCGAGGTAGCGTTTGTTCTCATAGAGACGCTTCTGGGAGTCAGGGAGCTAAGGCTAGGCATACAATGGCTGCTGCACGTGATCCGCCGGACCACGGCGGTTTGATCCCGAGGCGTGGTCGGCAGAGGGCGGGCATTTGATGCTGGTTACAGCGAATGACCCAGAGACGCCCCTCATGGAGGTAACTGCTTTCATGAGTGCGGAATCAACCATGTTCTGCGAGCACATCCATCAGAGTAACGCGCGTCCCGTGTACAGCGTCCACAGTTTGCTGACCTGCACCGGTTTGGCTGGTCTGCGCTGGGCTCCGGGAACCGACCAGCAGCGGCTTGACCAAGGGCGAAACTGATGAACTATAGTGTTTCGTCGTTCCTAGCTTCTTTAGTGGAACGCATCGCCATCCTGGTCCATGCCCTGCTTGGCATCGTCTTGGCGCGGCCGATATTCTGGTTCTGCTTGCTGGTCCCCCTTAGCATCACAGTGTATGGGCGGGACAATACGCTGGTGATAGGCAGACCTCCCATCATTCCTATCACCGCAGTCTTTGTGCTTCTTGCAGCTCTGAGGGGGGGTGTAAAGCGGGTTGTTTCCACCTGGCGGGCAAGCCCGGCGATGTTCTGGCTGCATGTGCTGGTCTGCGCGGTTGAAGTGTTCCTGATGTTCTATCATCGCAATCCCAGTGGCTGGGCATACATGGGAGGGCGTGTGGCATTCTTCGCAGTCCTGCTGACCACTGTGGCTCATTGTGACGATGTGAATGCAGTCAAAGATGCCCTGAAAGGCCTGGCCTACGGAGTGGGTGTGATCGGCCTGCTGACCCTCATCCATGTTTTGCGAATTGTTGATCTCCCGTTCGCCCTTCCTGTTTGGCCGAGCCGGACGTTCGGCCCCATTCGGATGCCCTTGCCACGCACGCTTGGGCTGGCAATGAGTCCCAACAGGTTTGGCATCCTGGCTGCTGTGGCACTGGCAACTGCGATGGCTGGCGCTGGCGGAGACGAGCGGATTGTTCGGCCTTCTTGGGCCAGAGCGCTTTTGTTCTGCGTAGTGATGGCGGCCGCTGCAATCTCACAAACACGGGGCGTCTATTTGACCGTTCTTCTGACACTCGGGCTGGGTGGCATCCTGCTTCTGGCCAGCGAAAGAGCGACCCAGTGGCTGGCAAGCACCAAGGAGGCCTGGCTGACGGCCGGTTCCTACGCCGTTCTTCTGATTCTTGCCAACGTCGTCTTTCCCGTGGTTGCTCCGGAATGGATAGTTGATGTGGGCATTGAGGTGAATGGGGCCAATGTCGACCTGAGGGATGACGCGAATGCGATGGGCTGGCTTCTGTTCAAACAAGCTCCTCTGCTTGGCATCGGGCACGGTATGTTCCTGCGAGTGACTCCCCTCAGCGAGGGAATCCACAACCACTTCTGGGAACAGCTGGTGTCCACGGGGATCCTCGGTGGCATTCCCTACCTATTATTCCACATGTTGATCCTAGTCAGTGCGCTGCGGCTGATCGGGAGTTCGCGATCCTCAGTAAAAGCCGTCGCAAAAGCGCTCATTGTGAGTGTGAGCGCGACCTATCTGGCGTATCAGTTCTTTCCAGGGTTCTTCACCCCTGTGTTCGCCGTGGTCTGCGGGCTAGTACTCTCCGCACAACGAGAGGAGCAGCAGTTAAGCAGGCCTGCGAACGAGGAGATCCGGGATTCGAACCCGGCCTAGACTGGAGGAAGAGACAAATGCGTGGCCGCTTCCTTTCCTTCTCCCCACCGCTTATTGGCGAAGAGGAGATCAACGAGGTTGTGCACACCTTGCGGTCAGACTGGCTCACCACTGGTCCCAAGACGAGGCAGTTCGAGCGAGAGTTCGCTCAATTCATCGGCGCGGACGCGGCGCTGGCGGTCAGTTCAGGTACCCATGCAATGCTGGTTGGGCTGGCGGCCTTGGGCATCGGGCACGGCGATGAAGTCATCACCACGCCCATGACCTTTTGTTCGACGGTACATGTGATAGAGCATGTGGGAGCACGACCCCGGTTGGTCGATGTTGAGCCCGATACGCTTAACATCGACCCACAGCAGGTGGCACACGCTGTCACCCCTCGCACTCGTGCAGTGATGCCTGTGCATCTCTACGGGCATCCGTGTGAAATGGATGCCGTACTGGACATCGCCGCACGCCACAATCTGTATGTTCTGGAGGATGCTGCTCACGCGCTGCCGGCCAGATACAAGGGACGGATGGTCGGCACGTTGGGCACGCTGACGGCGTTCAGCTTCTATGCCACCAAGAATCTCACTACAGGTGAAGGGGGCATGCTTACCGGCAGCCCCAAGACCATCCAGCACGCTCGTGTCTGGAGTCTGCACGGAATGAGTCGCGATGCTCACCAACGGCACAGCGCCGAAGGCTCATGGTATTATGAAGTGGTCTTGCCAGGCTTCAAATGCAATATGACCGACATTCAGGCCGCCCTGGGGCTACAACAGCTCAAGAAACTGCCCAAGTTCCAGAAGCGGCGTAAGGAGATCGTGCGCCGCTACAACCAGGTCTTGGCCGAGTACGAGGAGCTTCAGATTCCAGTCCAGCGCGCCGGCATCGACTCGGCCTGGCATCTCTATCCTCTGCGCCTGAACCTAGACAGGTTGACCATAGACCGCGCCCGCTTCATCGAGGAACTGCGAGTCCGCAACATTGGGACCAGTGTGCATTTTATCCCGATTCACATTCAGCCTTACTATCGAGACAAGTACGGGTACGAGCCGGGAGACTACCCCGTGGCGTATGGCAATTACTTGCGCCTAATCACCTTGCCTCTCAACCTGCGGATGACGGATTCCGATGTCGAGGATGTCCTTGAGGCTGTCTCCGATGTCATTAAAAAGAACCGGCGCTAGCCCAATGCGGAGGCAACAGACACATGGTCAAACGGGTGTTTGACGCTGCTGTGGCAGCTGTGGGACTCATTGTACTCAGTCCTTTGTTTGCTCTGCTGGCGATCTGGATCAAACTGGATTCCCCTGGTCCGGTCTTCTATCGAGGTGAAAGGGTGGGCAAAGACGGACGTTTGTTTCACATATTCAAGTTCCGCAGCATGCTGGAGGATGCTGCCCAGATCGGACCGGGAATCACAGCTGAAGGGGATCTGCGTGTGACAAAAGCGGGGCGGTTTCTGCGCAGAGCCAAACTCGATGAGATACCTCAACTGATTAACGTGCTGCGCGGGGAGATGAGTCTGGTGGGGCCCAGGCCAGAAGATCGGCGCTATGTAGCATTATACACCCCTGAGCAGCGGCGCGTTTTGAGCGTGCGGCCGGGCATGACCAGCCCTGCCTCTGTAGAGTACCGTGACGAAGAAGCCATGCTGTCGCACGGCCATCTGAATGATCTGTATACTCGCGTTGTGATGCCCCAGAAGCTGGAGATGGACTTGGCGTATATCGATCATATGGACTTTTGGTCTGATCTGCAGGTTATCGCAATGACTATCAGAGCTCTGTTCCGCATGGGTAGGCAAGAGGGTGACGATGAGAACCCATTCCCTGCGGCACGTTAAACGAGCCTGATGCCCGGAGCTGTTCGCAGCGTCCGGGACACAGGGGAATCTGAAGATGATGTCAGAGGCACTTGTCTTTCCCCACATAGGCCGATTGGTGTACTCGGCTGCGTTTTCAAGTGAAGTCAGTTGTATAGAAAGAATCTTGTGCCCAGGGTATTGGTTGTCGCTGCTCTAGACAGGTCGATTGTTAACTTCCTGCTTCCTCACATCAGCCAGCTGAAGGAGGCAGGGTGGGAGGTTGAGCTGGGCTATCGGTCAACCAGCGAGTGGGCTGAGAGGGAGATTCGCAGTCTCGACGTTCCCTGGCATGAAATCCCGTTTTCTCAGAGTCCCTTGGATCTTGTTAATCTGAAGGCAGTCTGGCGGTTGAAGGGGATTTTGAGCAGGGGCAACTATGACGTCATTCACGTGCACATGCCAGTGGCAGCTTGGCTTGCTCGGCTGGCTGCACGTCTCTTCAGTCCGCAAACGACAGTCATTTATACTGCCCACGGGTTCCACTTCTATCATGGTGCACCCGTCTTGAAGAACATCGTTTTCCTGGCCCTCGAAAAACTGGCGGGGAGATGGACAGACTACCTCGTGGTGATCAACCAGGAAGACGCCAAGGCTGCTCGAAGGTACCATATTGTTGACCCCGAGCGGGTCAGGTACATGGCTGGGATTGGGGTGGATACCACCTTGTACGACCCCGCTCGAGTGGACGGGGCCGAGGTAGCTGGCATACGGCAGGCAATGGACCTGAAGGACACGGATGTGCTGTTTTCGATGGTCGCAGCTTTCAGACCGAGAAAGCGGCACAGTGATGCCTTGCGTGCCCTGGCCAGACTGCAGGACCCTCGAGTACACGTAGCATTTGCAGGCTTGGGATCTCTAATGCAACAGATGCGGGCCTACGGCCAGGACTTGAACATAGCGGGTCAGGTCCATTTCTTGGGGTACCGACGAGACGTCCCGGCCCTGATCCGGGCTTCTCTGACTACCGTGCTGCCTTCAGAGGCTGAGGGCCTGCCTCGCACCGTAATGGAATCCCTCGCCTTGGAGGTTCCGGTAATCGGAACAGACATCCGGGGTACACGAGAGTTACTTGAGGATGGTTGTGGAATCCTGGTCCCGGTAGGAGACGTGCAAGCTTTGACCGAGGCCATGCGGTGGATGATCACCCATCCGGATGAGGCTGCCGCCATGGGCCGCAGGGGGCGCCGCAAAGTGCAGGGGCCCTACGAGCTGCGAAATGCCTTGAAGGCAACAGAGATCCTCTATCAGGAGGTGTTGAACCTGGAATGAGGGATGTGGGAGTTGGAAACTACGATTGAGCGAGTCCAGTGAGCCCGGAGTTTGATATTCGCTTCTATGAACCTGGTGATGAGCGTCAGATCCTGAAGCTGTTTCGCCAGAGCTTTGGGCGTGACCTTGCAGAAGCGCGCTGGAGCTGGAGGTTCAGGGATAGTCCCACAGGGTCGGGCGTCATCGGCCTGGCCTGGCACGGCGACGTCCTGGTAGCGCACTATGGCGCTAGCTTGGTTGACTTGCGCGTCTATGGCCGCGACTGGAAGGGGGGCCTGGTGGGAGGGCTGATGGTACATCCAGACTACAGGGGATATGGCCTGATCTCCAAATCTGGGCGCATGACGCATGCGCGTATGGCTGAGTTGGGAATGCCAGTGGTCTGGGGTTTCCCCAATTCGCTTTCGCATCGGCGCGTTGTCAAGGATCTGAATTTCATCGATATGCACGAAGTGCCCATGTTTCGGTTGTCCATGAACGCGGTGATTGCTTTGCCTATCCTATCTGGCAACATTATGGAGTTGGAGGGTTTTGACCATCGTTTCGACGACTTGTGGAAGCAGGTAAGGGAT
>Ga0111173_1038_pt1 | contig 16583 bp, 11 predicted proteins | sample DeeMarSWOR324_28_FD_80234 | JGI IMG/M metagenome (GOLD analysis project Ga0111173, IMG submission 80234) | Anaerolineae bacterium SM23_84
TGATGTTCGTCCTGCATGACCTCGGCCACACGCGACCGCACATAGCTCACGTTATAGTCACGCTCTGCGCGGGTCACATACTCCTGGAAGCCCTTTCCGGCGGCCCGCAGATCGGTGTAAAAGACCTTGGATTGCACCTCCCGGTCGTGCTCGTTGGCAAGGATAGCCCCCTTGGTGGGGTACATGCAGCACGCGGCGGAGCAGAACCGGAAGTGCTTCACATCTCTGGAGCCCACACACTGGATGAACCCCAGTCGCTTCACTGGCTTGTGGTCCGAGAGGCGCACCAGATGGCCGCGCGTTGGGCCGGCAGCGCTCAGCAGTCTCTCGTACTCCAGGGAAGTCACCACGTTCTTGTATTTCCCATACCCGTACTGCTTCACCACGGACGGATCGAACGGGTCAAACCCGGTTGCCACCACGATGGCACCAACGTCCAGCGTGAGAGTCTGGTCGGCCATCTGGTGGTCTATGCAGTGCAGACCGCAGACATCCACGCAGCGCCAGCATTCGGAACAGATGCCACAGCGCAGACAGCGTGCCGCCTCCGCGCGCGCCTGTTCCTCGGTCAAGCCCAGCTCGACCTCGCGAAAATCCTGCAACCGTTCTCGCACAGGCACGGTAGGCATTGCCACGCGAGCTTCCATGTTGACCTCACCCAGCGCAATCAGTTCAGCGATCTCGGAGTCTGTCGGATGAGCCACCGGGAGGGGCTGCAATTCCCGAGGACTCAGCAGTGGCTCCCTGCGCAGGTAGCGATCGATAGACAGCGCTCCACGTCTCCCATCTGCGATGGCCCAGATGAGCGCGCCTGGACCCCGTGCCGCGTCGCCTCCAGCAAACACTCCTGGTCTGGTCGTCTCCAGTGTCTGCGGATTGACGACAAAAACACCCCGCGGGGTCAGCTGCAGGCCATCATCTGGCTTCAGGAAGCTCACTTCAGGAGCCTGTGCAACAGCTGCAATCAGTGCGTCGGCCTCCAATACGAATTCGCTGCCTTCGATGGGAATGGGGCGTGGCCGCCCACTCGCATCCGGCTCGCCTAGCCGCATGCGCACACATCGCACGCCTGCCACGTGGCCATTGTGAGACAATACTTCCACGGGCTGAGTCAGCAACTCCAGCCTGACTCCCTCAAGCTCCGCATCGTCGACCTCCCAGGCGTTGGCCGGCATCTCCGAACGGGTGCGGCGGTAGGCAATCGTCACTTCGTCTGCTCCCAGGCGGAGAGCCGTACGCGCAGCGTCGACGGCTGTATTCCCGCCGCCAACGACCACCACTTTGCCACCCAACTCTGTCTGTTCGGCCAGGTTCACCGCCCGGAGGAACGGCACGCCATGGTACACACCCTCCGCGTCCTCGCCTGGGATATTCAAGTGCTGCGCTTCGTGCGCCCCGATGGCCAGGAAGACGGCCTCAAACCCTTCGTCAAGGAGCGCACTCACATCGTCCACAGCGGTCCCCAGCCTCAGCTCCACGCCGAGGTCGAGGATACTGTCAATCTCCCGCTGCAGTACCTCCCGCGGAAGGCGATAGGAGGGGATACCCACACGCATCATTCCACCAGCCACCGGCAGGGCATCGAACACCGTCACCGGATAACCCATCCTGGCCAGGAAATGCGCTGCGCTTAGGCCAGCCGGACCAGCGCCCACGATAGCCACCTGCTGCTCTCTGCGCGGCGGCGGAGCCTGCGGCGTCTCGTCAGCGGCCTGTTCATCTTCTCCTTCCAGCTGCCCACCCTCCGCGTACACTTTGTCAGCCACAAAGCGCTTCAAAGCGCAGATGCTTACCGGTTGATCCAGCTCACCGCGGTTGCATTCTGCTTCGCATGGATGGGTGCACACCCGCCCCACCGTTGCCGGAAACGGGTTGTACTGCTTGATGACTCCCAGAGCCTCCTCATAGCGCCCTTGAGCGATCAGCGCGATATACCCTTGAGCACTGGTCTCCGCCGGACACGTAGCCTTGCACGGAGATGTCCCCCGCTTGGTCACCAGATACGCATTGGGGACAGCCTGTGCATAGGGTCGATAGATCGCGGTGCGCTCACTTAGCTCCTGGTTGAACTCGTCCGGCAACGAGACCGGACACACCTTCTCGCAATCGGCACAGGACGTACACTTTTTCTCGTCCACGTATCTGGCGTGCTCGACCACCTTCACCTGGAAGTTGCCCGCCGATCCCTTAACCTCGCCTACCTCTGAGTAAGTGTGCAAGGTGATGTTGGGATGCCGAGAGCAATCGGCCAGCTTTGGAGATAGGATGCAGATGGCGCAGTCATTTGTCGGGAAGGTCTTGTCAAGCTGAGCCATGCGGCCGCCAATGCTCGGCGCCCTCTCTACGAGATGCACGTGGATGCCCATGTCGGCAAGATCAAGAGCGGACTGAATGCCCGATATCCCGCCCCCGATAACCAAAACGTCTTTGTTCATGACTTGAGGCCCCTCTTGTCAGCTATGTGACTCTTCTCCTGTCGCTTCCGGCCAGGCGGCATCATACTGCCGCGCCCATGATCACCTCGGCAGCGCGTGCGGCAGCACCACTGGCCTGGGCCACCGACTCGGGGATGTCCGCCGGGCCGCGGCAGTACCCGCACGCGAATACCCCGGGTCGTGTTGTGTCCAGTGGAGAGAACGGCTCGGTCTTGATGAAGTTATCGTCATCCAGTTCCACGCCCAGCACAGACGCCAGTTCCTGCGCTCCCCGCCTTGGCGCCAGACTGACCGCCAACACGGCCAGATCCACCGTATCGCGCCCGGGCTTGCCTGCGACTAGGTCCTCGAAGCAGATGACCGGATTCTCGTCCTCATCCTGGACAATCTCCGCCACGCGGGACCGCACGTAGGTAACGTTGTAGTCACGCTCTGCCCGCGAAGTGTACTCCTGGAAGCCCTTGCCCGCGGCACGCAGGTCGGTGTAGTAGATGGTCGAACGCACCTCTGGATCGTGCTCGTTGGCCAATATGGCCTCCTTGCTGGCATACATGCAGCATACGGAGGAACAGAACCGGTGGTGCTGCAAGCTTCTGGAGCCCACACACTGCAGAAATCCCAGGCGTTTGACGGGCTCGCGGTCCGAAAGCCGGAGCAGGTGACCACCAGTGGGGCCGGAGGCGCTGATCAGCCGCTCGTACTCCATAGACGTGATGACGTTCCTGTACTTCCCGTAGCCGTATTGCTTGAGCACTGCGGGGTCAAATGGGTCGAAGCCGACTGCTACCACAATGGCTCCCACGTCGAGGGTGATCTCCTGGCTCTGCTGATCATAGTTCACAGCACCAGCCTGGCATATCTTGGCGCAGATCCCGCAGCGACCTTTAGTGAGATAGAGACAGCGCTCGGGGTCAATGGTCGCCACAGCTGGCACGGCCTGCAGAAAGTACATGTGAATGGCCTCACGCATGCGAAGGCTCATGTCAAACTCATCGGGGACTTTGGCCGGACATTTCCGGAAGCAGTCTCCGCAACCAGTACATGCATCTTCGTTGACGAACCGTGGCCGCTTGAGCACTCTGACCGAAAAGTTGCCCAGCGAGCCAGTCACCTCTTGCACTTCGGAGTAGGTATGCAACGTGATATTGGGATGTCGGGAGCACTCGGCCATTTTGGGAGCCAATATGCACAGCGCGCAGTCGTTGGTGGGGAAAGTCTTGTCAAGTTGCGCCATCCGACCGCCGATGCTCGGCTTCTTTTCTACTACATGCACCTTGAGCCCCGTATCCGCCAGATCGAGAGCTGCCTGGATGCCAGCGGCTCCTCCGCCAATCACCAAAACTTCTTCAGCCACTTGTGACCCCTTCCTTCACCTCACTTCGGCTCAGCTACACCGAAAGCGCATCCCTCAATCGAGCCTCACCGCGCTCACGTTTCCGCCGGGCAAAGGCGAATACCTTGGCCATCATCTTCGTCTTCTCGCTCGCCAAGTCCGCGGGATCAGCAAACTCTGCTTGCTCAATATACCCTTGTCGCAGCGCCTCGCTGTACAGTTGGCTTCCCTTTTCGGTGCGCATCAGAATGGTGGTATAGCCGTCGGGAGAGCCCAAACCCCCAGCGGAAAGGTCGGCATACTCGTTGGAAAAGTCCGTGCAGGCCAGGCAGGCTGGCCGCGCCACGTCGTCCACATCCTCAAAAGGCACGCGAATGGTCGTCCCGTCTGCCAGCGAAATGATCACATCATCCTTGATGTTCAGCTTGTCGATATCTTCAAAGTCAATGTGCAGCTTCCCTTCGAGTTTCTCTCTGGCAAGTGCATCAAAGGAAAAGTTCTCCATGCAGAATAGCCCGATGGTGTAACTGATGAGGTGCGCTGGCAGAATGCCCAGGGTCTGCATCTTCCTGACCGTCCTGATCTGACAGGGTGTGCCCACCATGGCCACATGTCGCAGGTACTGGCTCTGCAAGCTGCGGACGGCCGACATTGTGGGAGAGTAGGTCGTGTATCTGTCGCCCAACTCCTCCAAATGAGACGAGCCCGCAAAGTGTGAGCCAGCTGCAGTGATCAGGTCCTCTCTCGTGGTGGCGATCATCGGTTCGCGGCTGAAGGCACTGCCCCTGCGGGACACGATTGCGGCATCAATCAGATGCTTGTCCAAGAGATACATGAGCAGCGCAGTCACGACTCCCCCGTCCGTGGCCACTCGCCGGACCTGATCATCCTTCGCCCTGGCTGAGGCGATAGCTTCGTGGGCTCCTATTGGAGGCTCCCAACCGAACCTACTTTGCACTTCCGCGTCCAGGTCTTGTGTCACCGGGCAGATCATGTAGCATATGCCGCACGTCAGGCACTTCTCCTCATCAGTGTAGCGTGGAAGCTCGTCCTCACCCATCTCCAACGCATGCAACTGATCAGCGGAGCAAAAGGAGACGCAGCCGCCACACTTGCCACACAGCCCAGCCAGAATCACCTCATTCTGAAGGTCACGGAATGTCTTGATTTCCTCTTCTTCCGCAGACGCCACTTGTACCTGCCATCCTTTCTTCAGGCGCGTGCTTCACAGACTCCCGCGCCAGCCGATTCCACCAGCAGATCTACCCCGAGACAACTATCGAACCGCCACCGTCAAGCTGCTTTTCCAGCAGCCGCCTCGTCCAACCTGGGAAAGGCGAATGTGAACCGGGTGCCTTTGCCCGGCTCCGACTCGAGATCCAGGCGTCCACCATACAGCTCCACCACACGCTGCACCACGGAAAGGCCGAGCCCCGTCCCGTAAGGCTCGACCTGCCTGGCGTTTTTTGCACGGTAGAACTCCTCAAAGACAGACTCCCTCTCTTCAGAGGGAATCCCGATTCCTGTGTCTTCTACAGTTCCCACCACCCAGCTGTCTTCCACTGTGACCTGTACCACGACACTGCCCCCGGGGTCAGTGTACTTGATCGCGTTGTCGATCAGGTTTGACCACAGTTGCATAACGTGCTCTTCGCTGGCACCGACCGATGGCAGAGAGTCTGGGACCACGAGTCGCAGATCGACTCCCTTCAGTGTTGCCTTGATCCGCATCTGCGGGACTACCTGCCACAGCACGTCTGCCAGCTGCACGGGCACGACTTCTCTCTCGCGTTCGGCCTCCCGAATGGCACCCAGTTGCAGCAGATCATTCACCATGGCGTGCATTGCCTGCGCACGATCTCGCACCAGGGACAGCAGACTGACCTGGCTCTTGCGGTCGCCGCCGGCGTAACCCTGAAGCAGCACATCTAGAGTCTGGTAGATAGAAGCTGCTGGAGACCGGAGTTCATGGGCCACGCGCAGAGTAGCAGCTGGTCCTTGGCTGACAAGTCTTCTCAGGTTTTGGAGGGCCAGCTCCGCCTTGTCCAAAGCTGTGCTCTGTTCCTCGACCCGCTGCTCAAGCTCTTCCTTCTCTTGCAGACCTTCTGCCATGCGGTTGAAGGAGAGAGCCAGCTGTCCGATCTCATCTGAGCCCCCGACCGTCACTCGCTCATCGAGGTTCCCCTGGCCGAGCCGCGCGATAGCCTTGACGAACTGCTCCAGCCGACTGACAACCATCTGGCTCATCATCACGTGGACGACCAGGAGTATGACGACAAGCGATCCAACCGACCACAGCAAGCTGTTGCGCCTGAGGACCGCCAACTGTCGATCGACATCCGCGAGAGACAGATCCGTAATCAACACACCGCTGGTGCGCTCCCGTGAGTCGTGGCACTGCTGGCAGGCTGCCCCGTTCTCCAGGGAGTTCACGTTGCGGAACACCCTGGTTCCCTGCAGAGCGGTCAAGATCACACTCTCGTTGCGGCTGGCTGCATCGTATTGGTGGCAAGCTTGGCAAGTAGGATCGGAGAGAGCCATCGGAGTCCCCGAATCCTCGATCCCTGCAGACAGCACCACCTGCCCCTGCTTGTCCAGCAGGATGAGATCCAGCACACCCTGCTGCCCGACAATGCCGTCCACAATCTCCTGCACGCTGCGAAAGTCGTGAACAAGCATTGCATGCTGCAGGCTCCCTTCCACGATCTCGCCAGCGTTCTCCGCCAACAGTTCCAAGTTCTGCATCAGCAAGGATCGCTGGATGGTGTACTGGACGTAGGAGAACAGGGACAGAGTTGCTAGAAGTGGCAGCAACAGTCCAATAGCTATTCTGAAGCGCAGACTGTCAAGGAACTTCCTCACGCTCGCAGCCACTATCCTTGGCCAAAGGCCAAATGCATAGTCAACCTGAGCTAACCGGTCCGACCGCAACAGTCAGCAGTGATCACAGCACGTCTAGATCTATGCCCTGCGGCACTCTGGCAGTCAACTAGAACGCGGCCTCAGCTCAACTTGACTTGCCACTTTCCTCGCGACGAGCAAAAGCCTATTCCTTCCTCCCGTAGCGTGACAATATGCGGTTCATCTCGCCCAAGAGCTTGTCAGGCGGGCAGGGCTTGTCCAGCCAACTGTCGCAATGGAGGTACTCATCCTGCGGGAACATGTCCCGATACTCTGAATCCACGATGGAGCTGACGATGATGATAGGGATGTTGAGGAGTTCCTTCTGGCGTAGCATTTCTCTGGTCACCTGCACGCCATCCAGGACCCAATCCATCATGATATCCAGGAGCACCAGGTCCGGACGTTGCTGACGTATCTTGGACAGGCCTTCCTCCCCACTGCTAGCACTGTCCACTTCATAGCCCTTGGCCTCCAGTACAAGCCCGGTCGACTGTACATAAGCCGGATCATCGTCTATGATCAACACTCTCTGAGCCGCTTCCATACGTAGCACCTCCTCTCGCAATTCTGCGCCTCGCACTCGCATTGTACCGCTTGAGGTAGCGCGTGTCTATAGGGGAAACTCCTCATCAGGACCCGCCGCTGTAAGGTAAAGTACCCAAACTCAGCCTATCGCCGAGCCGCACAGGCTGAGACCGTGCGTTCGGGCTGGGAGTCGCTACTTCTGGTGCGGCCACTAGAATACACAGCGGGTCCATGCATCTCCTGACGAGATGCATGGACCCGCTGTGACGATTGCAGTGGTTTGAGAAACGGCCGTTTCTCTCCCGCGCTTTTCACTATGTCACGGTGTCACGGCCTCCTTCACAAGACACGTTCAAGCCTTTGAGAGGGTTGGATCCGTCTGAATGCCCGACCCGCTGGCCGCATGCCATCATGCTACAGCGCCTGAAGTCACTGTCGATCCTTCGTCTGTTGCGCCCCTGAACTCGCGGAATGAGAATGTAAAGGTGGTGCCCTTGCCAAGTTCAGATTCCAGTTCGAGCTGTCCGTCATAAAGATCTACCAGGCGCTTCACCAGAGAGAGACCTAAGCCGGTACCATATGGCTCAATCTCCTTGGCGTTGTCCGCTCGGAAGAAGCCATCGAAAACACGGGCCAGGTCTTCTGCTGCCATCCCTATCCCCGTGTCCTCAACAGTCCCCACAACAAAGCCCCTCTCGGCCCGGAAGGACACGTTGACTTTCCCTCCCGGGTTGGTGTACTTGATCGCGTTGTCGATCAGATTGGACAGCAGCTGCGTAGCGTGGTCCTTCGTGCATCCGATCAGTGGCAGCGAGTCCGGAACGTCCAACTCCAGTTCCACTCCTCTTAGGGTCGACTTGATCCGAAACTCCGGCACAACCTTCCACAGGACGTCCAGCAGCTGTACAGGGAGCACCTTCTTGCCTACTTCTGCTTGCCGCAGCGTACCCAAGTAGAGCAAGTCATTGAGCATAGCGAGCATCGCCCCCGCGCGATCGCGTACCAGAGACAGTATTTCAACCTGAACCTCCTGGCTACCGGCGGTGTACCCTTGCAGGACCACGTCCAGTGCCTGGTACATAGAGCTTACCGGGGATCGCAGCTCATGCGCGATCTGCAGTGCACTGACTGATTCAGCAGCATCAGGCGTCATCAGCTTCCGCAGTTCCTGATCCACCGAATCAAGACCGCCTCTTCGTTCCCCTACCGACTGGCGCAGAGACGCCAGCTCCTTCTCCTGAGCGCGCAGCCTCCTGGCAATCGCCATGAGCAACAAGCCACCCACCACCAGGACCAGCACTCCAATCACACCCAGTGCCAGCGACCCGCCCAGAGACGGCGCGATTACTGTCATGTGGAAGGGATACATACTATCAACTTCCCAACTCTCACGAAGCGCACGCACTGCGATCGATAGATGGCCCTTGCCTCGGTCGCGCCGGCCAGCGATTTCCATGCAGCAACAGAACCCTGAGCATCTGATCTGCCACCCGAAGACCGCACACCTTGGGCCGACGCAGGTTGCCGACAGCTAGCTCGCGCAGACCCAGGCCACTCAACAGAGAGGCATGCGGTGCAGCATCATCCCTTCGCTGCATGGTCCAGTGTGCCGTCGTCCAGCAATCCCCGACGCAAAGCGTAGCGCACCAGTCCTGCACGGCTCTTGAGGCCCAGTTTACGCATCATTCGGCCGCGATATGTCTCTATCGTCTTGACGCTGAGGTACAGTTCGCTGGCGATCTGCTTGTTGGTATGGCCCAGCGCCACCAAGCTCAGGACCTCCTTCTCCCGTTCGCTCAAGAGATCATAGCTATCCTGTTGACCTCGCTCCTCGCCCGGCCTGCGCAGCAGGTCTCCGAGGAGGACTTTGGTGAGAGAAGGGTACACAAAGACCTCACCACGATGCACAGCGCGGATCGCCACCGCGAGCTCGGCGTCCGCCGCCCGCTTCACGACGTAACCGGTAGCCCCAGCCTCCATCATCTGCCGCAAATACTCTTCGTCGTTATGCATGGTCAGCACCAGTACCTTGGTCTGGGGAAGGCGATCCCTGATGGCACGCGTAGCAGCCAGCCCGCTCATTCCTCCCATAGTGATATCCATTAGAACAACGTCTGGCTGCAGCTCCAGACTGCGTTCCAGCGCCTCAGCACCATCGCCTGCCTCACCCACCACCTCCATGTCGGGCTCTGAGTTGAGGAGCAGGCGAAGCCCCGATCGCAACACTGCGTGGTCATCAGCCAGCAGAAGACGGATCTTCTCCATCGTTGCCATCCTTCTGATTCAAGGGGATTTCGACGAACACGGCCGTGCCAGTCCCCGGGCTGGACTCGATGGTCACAGTCCCTCCAAGCAAGGAGGCCCGTTCCTGCATACCGTACAGACCGAGATGACTCCTGCGCAGTGGTGATCCCATCACTTCGGCCACATCGAATCCCTGCCCGTCGTCTTCCACCACTACGACCACCGAAGAGCCGCGCTTCTCCAACAGCACACTGACAGTCTGAGCCTGGGCATGCCTGGCCGAGTTGGTGAGAGCCTCCTGCACAATCCGGTAGAGCGCTGTCTCCACTGGGGGAGGAAGTCGCTGGCTGCCGATGCCCACCACCTGCAGGTCCACAGGTACACGAAACTTCCGCTCATAGTCTCTGCAGTAGTGCCGCAGGCCGGCCACCAAACCCAGGTCATCCAACACACTCGGCCTCAGCTCCAGAGCCAGGTCGTGCACATTGTCCAGAGTCCGCGCCGCTTCAGCCTTGAGATCCGACAGGTATGTTTGGACCTCTGTCAACGACCCAAGTTGCTCCAGTGCCTGAAGTCTCACGATGAGCGAGGTCAGCGCTTGGCTGGTCTCGTCGTGGAGCTCACGGGCGATCCGTTTGCGTTCATCCTCTTGAACAGCAATCACCCTCTCCAGCAGTTGCCTCCGCAGTTCTTCCTTCTGACGGAGCTCCTCGTACAGCCTGACGTTCTCCACGGCGATCCCAATCTGCTGGCCAATGCTTACCAACAGCTCCGACGTATCTGGGCCGAACTCATGAGCACTCATGGAATCCTCGCCCACCAGGCTCATGGCGCCCAGGACCTGATCCTTGGACGTCAGAGGAATGCAGGCGCGCCGGACGGGGGTGTCTCCTGACAGGTGCAGGGTCTCGGCACACGGCCACTGTGACAAATCTAGGAGAACGTCAAACTGTGCCTCTCCGGAGACAGCCGGGCAGACGCAATGTTCCCAAGGCCCAGCGGAATCTACCTGCTCCACCTCCCGGGCAAGGTTCTGGTACACTGCTAGTTCATATCGGCCACTCTGATCGTTACGTAACACAATCCACCCGGCCTGCAGTTTCATCAGGTCCAGCACTTTCCCGAGGGCGCTGGACAGAATCTCCTCCAGGTCCAAGGACTGGCTAACGGTGTCTGCTATTGCGTTTAGCGCTGCTAGCTTTTCTGCCTGAGCCTGCAGCTCTTCGGTTCGTTGCTGCAAGCTCCGCTCCAGCTTCTGCTTCTCTTTTAGGCCAGCAGCCATACGGTTGAAAGAGCGCGCCAACTCGCCGATTTCGTCTGACTGTGCAATGTTCATCGTCTGCTCAAGATTGCCGCGGCTGATCTGCCTGATAGCGTCGAAGAACCGTTCGAGCCGACTGAGAACCATCTGGCTCATCATGACGTTGACAATCAGCAGGATGACAAGTATGGATCCGGCCGACACGAGGAGACTGTTTCGGCGGACCATGGCAAGCTGCCTGTCCATGCTGGCCATGGGAAGGTCGGTGATCAGAACGCCGCTCACCATCTCCCGCGGGTCATGACACGTCTGGCAAACCTCCTGGTTCTCTATAGCGTTTACATTGCGGAAGACCCTGCCCCCTTGCTGACCGCTCAGGATTACGCTCTCATTCCGACTGGCCGCCTCGTAGCGATGGCACGCCTGGCACGTAGGATCAGAGATGGGCATGGTTACCCCCACGCCCTCGCTTCCCGTTGCGAGCACCACCAATCCCTGTTTGTCCAGGACCCACAGATCAAGCACACCCTGCTGCTCAGCGATGTCATCCATGATCTCTTTAACAAGGGAAAAGTCATTGATGAGCATTCCATACTGGAGGCTGCTCTTCACAATCTCGCCGGCGTTAGTAGCAGAGTGCTCCAGGTTCTCAAGGAAGACTTGGCGCTGCTGCGCATACTGCAGGGAGAAGAAAAGGGACAGAGCGGCCAGCAGCGGGATGAACAGCCCAAGGGTGATCTTGAATCGCAGACTATGATAGAATTTGATGGCGCTCATCGTGCTTGTGCGTCACATGCTCTGCAGTGAGCAACTGGTATGCAGAAGCCACCGCGCCGACGGCAATGGAGGAGTGTCACCACAGCCCAGAAGAGATGGGGCTCTCTCTGGGAAGGAGCCTTGGCAGTCATGATGGACATTGGGAGTGAGCTGTCCAATGGCATTATCCTGATGGGTCACAGGATACCTTTCCTTTCCAGCAGGGGGAGAGAGTCTACAAAGTGCTTCTCCAATCCCAGCCGCTTAGGTTGCACACCAAAGGCCAGAGCCATCAGCTCGGTGACATAGAAGACCGGCAGGTCAAGGGACTCGCCGAACTGTTCTTCGATCTGCTTCTGCCGCGCGTCCAGGTTCACATGACACAGGGGACAGGCCACGACAATGGCCTCCGCGCCAACCCCCTTGGCGTTGCGCAGCACCTTCTCGGTTAACTGGACGGCGACCGACAACTTGGTAAAGCCCAGCGACACCCCACAGCACTCGGTCTTGTACGACCAATCAAGTGGTTCCGCCCCCAGCGTCTCAACCAGGCGTTCCATGTGGGTCGGATACTCATAGTCCTGCACCCCAGTGAGCCCAGGCGGCCGCGTGATGACACAACCGTAATAGCACGCCACTTTGAGGCTCTTGAGCGGCTTGGTGACGGCCTGGGCTACCCTGTCATATCCAATGCGATCGGTTAAGGTCGTCAGAAGGTGATCGACCACCATGTCCTCAGCGGGCACGTAGACACTCTGACCATCCCGACGGTCAGCGGGGTCCGTCTCTCCCGGACGATCCTTTGCGGCTAGATCCGGCGCGCGCGCTGCAACCTGGCGACGCAGTTCGCCATCCTGACGAACGTCGCGAATGGCAGTTCGCATGCGAATGAAACATGAAGGACAGGGCACGGTCACATAGGAGTGGCCACTGCGCTCCATCAGGGACAGGCTCCTGAGCGGCATGATGGTGGCCAATACGTGGTCGGTAGAGTGGGCGGGGGTGGTGCCGCAGCACACCCAACCTTCTGGCTCGTACAGTTCGATTCCCAATCCTTCCATCGTCGCCCGGATGGAGATGTCATAGTCTTTGGCGGTGCCATGAAGGCTACAGCCTGGGTAGTAGGCGATGCGGTCCAGGTCAACGGCACGTTGCGCAACTTGCCCGCTGCCCTCGGGGTGGCGAACCAGGGTGGGCAGGATCTGCAGTTTGCCATCGCGGATCATCTTGACTGCCATCGGCAGGTCTCTGGAGACCAACTGCCGGAAGTCCATCTCACCAGCCAGCGTACGGCGCAAGTACAGCTCGCCCATCATCCCAGCCTCGTACATCCGCCCAAAGAGGTTGATCCCACGGAGCGCCGCGCTGTAGAACAGCGGAACAGAGGGCACCTTGGATGGGATGCCCTCGTGCAAGGCCATGATCTTGAGCTCGTCCATGATGGCTGGGAGATCAATCTCATGGGGGCATCGGGTCGCGCAGGCCTCGCACTGGGTGCACAGCCAGATGGTGTTCGAATTCAGGACCAAGTCCGTCTGCCCCAACTGCAAGGCCCTCAGAACCTGGTGAGGGACCAGATCGAAGTAGGGTGCGAGCGGGCAACCCAGCGTGCACTTTTTGCACTGGTAGCACAGGTGTACATTCTCGCCAGTCAGTTCTTTTATCGTGGCTGCCAGATCCGAGGTTAGTGTAGTGGCCATCGACGGTCCCTTTCGGCTCTACTGACGGCTATCGGCTAGACAACCGGACGAGGCAGCAGGCCAGCCCTCTGCAAGATGGTGGGCACGGCTTCTTCCCATTCGATGGCCATGACGTGCACACCAGCCACCCCCGGGATCTCTCGTACTTGCTGGATGATCTCCACGCATATCCCAATTCCCTGCTCATGCCATGCAGCGGTGCGTGCCTGCTTGTCCTCCTTGGGGATGCCGCTTATCGCATCTGCCATGCGCTGCACATATTCGTCTGGCACATCCATTCCCGGCACCTTGGTTGCCATGTAGCGCGCAGCACCTGAGCTCTTGATTGGGCCCACGCCAGCCAGGATGTACACATCATCCAGTACTCCGAGGTCGCCAGCGCGCTTCATGTATTCTGCAAACTTGGGTACATTGTAAATCAATTGCGTCTGAATGAAATCCGCCCCAGCCCTGACCTTCTTACCAAGCCGGTATGGACGGAACTCGAAGGGATCAGCAAAGGGGTTGGCTGCAGCGCCCAGGAAAAAGAGCGGCGGCACATCCATCGTGTCTCCCGATTCAGTCACGCCTTCTTCGCGCATCTTCTTCAGCATCATCAACATGCTGATCGAGTCCATGTCAAAGACATTCTTGGCCATGGGATGGTTGCCAAAGGTCTGGTGATCGCCGGTCAAGCAGAGCAAGTTCTTTATCCCCAGCGCCCACGCCCCCAGCAGGTCTGATTGGATGGCAATTCGATTGCGATCTCGAGCCGTCATCTGGATGTTGGGCTCAATGCCAAGCTGCATCAGCATCACGGCCACTGAGATGGATGACATGCGGACTACTGCGGTCTGGCAGTCAGTGATGTTGACCGAGTCGACGTTGCCCTTGAGATACTGAGCCTTCTCTTCGATAACCTCACGGCTGGCACTTGCCGGGGGCCCAATCTCCCCGGTGACCGCAAAGTGGCCGGCACGGAGCACTTTTTCAAGGTTGCTGCCAGCGATCATTGCGTTAGATGGATCGGCTCCTGCCATCGTTCTTCTTCCTTCCCGTTGGTTGCGGCTGCATGTCGATAGTCGATCACGAGCCAGGACTACTGTCGAAGATCCTCGCGGACGATTCTGCGGGCTCCGCCGTCGCGACTGGTACGCCAGTCCTTCATCGGCTTGGGCTCCAGGAGAAGCTCCAGCCTGCCCAGGGAGGCCATCCGGTCGTAGATTTCCTGCCATGCACAGGGCAAGCTCTTGGCGCAGCGCGATATTGGACAAATGCCCGCCGTTGTGCCTAGCACACAGTCGCCGCACGCCTGGCAGCGCTCCTCCCAGACCCCCTGCTCGGTGGGCTGCCCCAGAAACGCTGTGTTTAGCCCAGGCACGGTGACAATCTGTGGGAACTGCTCGTTCATCGTCTGTACGCCTATGCCACAGGCGAGGGAGAGGACAGCGTCCACCTGGGACAACAAATCAGCGACGGCTTCATTGTACTCATACTCACACTGGCGCTGCACAGTAGCCTCCATCAGCTCGATCTCGTTGCCGTCGAGTTTAGTTGCCATGCGCAGTGAGGACGCGAGCACGCCCACCTCCTTCTCACCGCCAGCGAAGCACACGGTGACGCACGTGCCGCAGCCCAGCACAAGCACTTTGCGGAACCCAGAAATCAGCTGCCTTATCTCCGCCAGAGGTTTCTGTTCGGCTACGATCATGGGTTTCTCCTTCCAGCAAACTCCGCGCCTGTCCAGGCACCCATCGACGTCACTGGCCAGCTCTCAAAGGGTTCGGGCCCAGCTCTCGTATGCGCTCGGTCATCTCAGTGGTGATCTCGACCCAACGCACGCCCTCGGCCGAGGACAGGAAGTACATCTCCAACCTGTCGCCTCCCAGACCGATCTCGTCCAGCAAGGCCTTGACATAGTTGACCCGCTTCTCGGCAGCTACATTACCTTCCAGGTAATGGCAGGTCCCCTTCAGTCAGCCGGCCACCAAGACGCCATCCGCGCCGCGCTCAAAGGCTTTCAACAGATAGAGCGTATCTATCTTCCCGCTGCAAGGCAAGCGGATGATCTTGACATTGGTCGGGTAGCTGAGCCGCATGGAGCCGGCCAAGTCAGCCGCGGCATATGCACAGTAGTTGCATGCAAAGGCCAGGATTTGCGGCTCGAATTCCGTGTCGACGCCCATTCCAACCTTCCCCTCCGGTCAGACCGTGACCTTCTCGGCGAAAAGTGCCTCCAACTTCGCCAGGACCTGTTCGTCGCGATAATGCTGCAGCTGGATGGCCTTTGCCGGGCATTCGCCGGCACAGATGCCACACCCCCGACAGGCGGCTGGAGCAATCTCCGCTGCACCCGCAATGCCCCCCGCTCCAACCAACTCGGGATTCACCACTGGTGCATCGTAGGGACAGATCCGCACACAGGTCAGACAGGCGGTGCACTTCTCGGGCTCGACGACGGCGACCACCCCTCCCACCTGCAGCGTTTCCTGTGAGAGGATGGCCGCTGCGCGGGCCGCAGCCGCCTTTGCCTGCGCAACAGCTTCGTCAATGAACTTGGGATATTGAATCGCCCCGCACAGATAGGCTCCCTCCGTTGGGAAATCTACTGGCCGCAACTTGAGGTGCGCTTCTAGCATAAACCCATCCAGCGTGCAAGCGAACTTCATCAGCTGTGCCAATTCGCGAGTGCCCTCCGGTGGCACCATTGCCGCGGAGAGAACCAGCAGATCAGGCTCAAGCACCAGCGGCATGTTCAGGCTCGGGTCGGCGGTCATCACCTGCAGACAACCATCGTCGCATTCCACGCGCGGCTTGCTGGCATCGTCAAAGCGGAAGAATGCTATCCCCTTCTCGCGAGCTTGTGTATAGAGCTGCTCCCGGAAGCCGTAGGTGCGTACGTCCTTGTACAGTACATGCACCTGGACCTGCGGATTGCGTTCCTTCAGTGCAAGCGCATTCTTAGCAGCCACTGTGCAGCAAACGCGACTGCAATAGAACTCCGGGGCACCCCCGTTCCCGGACTCGGGTGACGGCCGCTCCTCATCCCAGGGACCAACGCACTGGATCATCACCACCTGTCGCAGATCGTTCGGATCCAGCGCACCGTCGGTGAGCTGCTGCTCAAGCTCGCCCTGCGTCATGATGCGTGGGCTCGTGCCCAGCCCATACGCTGGCCCTGCGTACTCTTCGGCACCAGTGGCCATTACCACCACACCGTGCTCAATGAGCCGTTGACGTGGCCCATCTGTTTCTTGCACCGTGGTCTGGAAACTACCGACATAGCCCTTGTGCGCCACCACCTGATGGCCAGTCAGCACCTCGATCTGGTCGTGCTCCTTCACTCGGTCCACGAGGTCTGCCAGAAAGGCTTGCGGATCGCCTCCCAGGGCGTTGTGGTAGATGCGACGCATCCGCCCGCCCAGCTCGGCTTCTCGCTCTACCAA